>Ga0207661_10003547_pt1 | contig 10841 bp, 7 predicted proteins | sample KBSC713LmetaG_FD_184337 | JGI IMG/M metagenome (GOLD analysis project Ga0207661, IMG submission 184337) | Corn rhizosphere microbial communities from Kellogg Biological Station, Michigan, USA - KBS C7.1-3L metaG (SPAdes) (version 2) | ecosystem: Host-associated > Plants > Roots > Rhizosphere ... | reverse complement strand
CTACGGCCATAGCGCGTCTGCGATCTCTGTTCCCCGAAATAGACTCATATATTTATCCGGATGGCTGGGACGAGTGGCGGTCGCTAGGTTTGCCTATCTCTGTAGAAAATGACGCGCATATTTAATTCACAGCAGGCTGTCCAGATAGTCACTATGGCAATAGGCCTTTCGTTAGTGATTGCGGCAATTGCTAAGCTCACGGATCTGCAGGCTTTTGAAGCCTCCTTAGACAGGACGATAGGTGCTCCAACGGTGACAAAAACTGCTGTGACTGCGACGATCGCGCTTGAGTTAACGCTGGGTGCCGCCGCCATTCTTGGCTATTGTCTGCCGTTAACATTGCGACTCATTGCTGTAATGTCGCTTGTTTTTCTTTTGTACACTCTGTTTGTAGGGATTGCGCAACAGACTTTCAGTTTGGTGGGTCCACTCGAATGTCACTGCCTTGGGGAATTCACTCCGACTAGCATGCTGGGTAAGCTCGCGATTAATGTGGGGCTTATACTGGCAACGGCGTTCGCGATGAAGCGTGAACAGGATACGTGATTCCTGGGCGTTCAACAGAGAGGATTTCGATCGACGCCGGCGGTTCGAAACCTGCGAAGGGCCAGCGGAAGGGGTCAAGCTGAGGTTGCCCTGATTTGACGGACACGGGTTTGGGGCCAAAACGAAAGGCATCCCCATGAAGAGCCAGTTGCAGAAGCCGTCCGCTGGAAAGGCTCATTACAGCACGGAGTATAAACAAGAGGCATTCGAGCATTGGAAGAACAGTGGCCGCAGTGCGGCCGGCGTGGCAGCGGAACTCGGGATTCGAGCGCCGCTGTTGTATCGGTGGGCCAAGCAGCTGCGAGTGGCCGCCCAGCAGGGCGGCCGCCCGCAGCGGAAGATCGCCTCGGTCGACCACCTCCAGGCAGAAATCCGCCGGCTAAGTGTGGAGAACGCGAAGCTGCTGGAGCAGCGTGAAGTCCTAAAAAAATCACTGGGCATCCTCTCCGAAGCGCCGCCGAGCGGTATGCCCAAATCGAAACCATGAGCGGCTGCTACAAACTAAAATGGCTCTGCGAGGCATTGCTGGTCTCGCGCAGCGGCTACTACGACTGGCTGCGCCGCCGGCAGGCACCCGGGCCCCGCGAGCGGGAGAACCGTGAACTGCGGCGACAAATCAGAATCGAGTTTGACCGTAGTCGGCACACCTATGGCAGCCCTCGTCTGGCCCGCGCGCTCGGGGGCAAGGTCGGCCGCCATCGGGTGGCTCGCCTGATGCGACTGGAGCGGCTGTGGGCGCGCCAGCGTTCCAAGTATCGCGTGGCGACGACCGACAGCCGCCACACCGATCCGATCGCGCCCAATCGCCTGCCAGAGCTGACGGTGAATCGACCCGATCGCGTGTGGGTGACGGACGCGACAGCGGTGCTCACTGGCCAGGGCTGGCTCTACGTGGTCGCGCTCCTCGACGTTTATACCCGGCGCATCGTGGGGTGGGCCATGCATGAGACTTTGGATGCGCCGCTGGCCGTGCGCGCACTGAAGATGGCCATCGCGCAACGCCAACCCGGCGCCGAGTTGATCGTGCACTCCGACCGCGGCACCCAGTTTGCCAGTGCGCTCTACCGCTGCACGCTCGCCGCGCATCATCTCGTCGCCTCGATGAGCCGCAAGGGGAACTGCTACGACAATGCCTTCATCGAGTCGTTCTGGAGCAGCCTTAAATACGAAACCGTCTATCATCGCCGCTTCGCGACCCGCGCCGAAGCGCGTTCTGCGATCTTCGACTATATTGAAACCTTTTATAACCGCACCAAGCTCCACTCGAGTCTCGGTTACGTCAGCCCCGTCACGTTCGAATCCTCACTAAAACCCTAAATTTATCCCCAGCCACGTGTCCGAGAAATCGGGGCAAGCCCAGTTTGACCCCTTCCGCCTCGCCGTGCCAGCGCGGAAGACCTGAAAGCTTACGGCACGGCGCCCGCGGTTGCGCAGCTCACGGGCGCAAAAATATTTCTCGATCTTCGCGTCGCGCGAAAATCAGTTCCTGCGTGTGCGGCCCGAGCCGGATCAGCACCGCCGGATGGGTGGCGCCGGCAACAACGAGGAGCTCGTGATCGCTCAATAGCCGAATATTGTTTCCGTCTAAATTCGTATGAACCGTCGGCACACTCGAAGTCGTAACGACCCACCGGGCACGATCAAAAATTTCCGTGCTGACGATCGCTGCGGGAGATAGCGGCCGCGTGGTGACCATCTCACAGTTCCTGCCCGATGTTCGCAACACTCTTACGCGATCGGAATCGATGCGGGAGAGGATCAGCACCAATACGCCGATCATGGCGAAAGCACCGATGAGCAATCGGCCGCGTCGAAGCCGGCGTCGCTGTCGCACGCGACGAAGCGTCAGGTTGAGCAGCGCCTCACGATAGCCGGACGGTTCCGCCTCGCGCAGCACGTCATCAAGCAAGTCGTGGTTGTCGGAGCTAAAGGTCACGTTGTAGATCAGCCATAACCGCCGTTTTCAGTTTGCGTCGAACACGTCCCAGTTGCGATTCGACCGCTTTCTCGGTGGTCGCCAGTTGCTCGGCGATCTGCCGCACCGATCTTCTCTCGACGTATTTCCATTCGAGCAATTTCCGCTCATCCACCGGCAGGAGTCGGACACTCTGTTCCAATAACTCGCCCAAGCGAGTGACGTCAGCACCATCTGCTGGTACGGAATCGTCGAAGCCGGCGTGCTGCGTGAACCGATCAAGAAACGCGAGGTATCGCCGTTTCTTGCGAGATTCATCCGCGTGTGCACTTCGAGCCAGTACCGTGAGCCAGCTCCAGAAAATGGCCTCGTCGGTGAAAACTCTGATGTGTCGCACGACGCGATGGAGCATTCCTTGGAGCGCTTCGCGCATCGCGTCTTCATTTCCCGCGGCGACGACCAGCAGGTATCGCGAAAGTCGATCGAAGTACGCATCGTAGAACACACGATAAGCCGCTTCATCGCCCGCCACCATCTGTCGGGTCAGCGCCTCAATGTCGGGCAAGCGCGCCGGAGTTTGAATTGGGATCGAGCGTCCGCCCAGAGGCTGTGAAAACGGATCCAATGCAGCGGCAAGATAGTTGGGCGTTCGGCGCTCGTCACGGTTTCTTCTCTTCCGAGTTCGCCGGCATTTCCGCGGTTGATTTCGATTTTGGCGCCGGCGCTTTGAGCGCTTCCAAGGCACGGTCAATCGTCTCCAGGCGGAAAGTATCGCCAACCGCGATCAGGAGCTTCGTTTCTTTATGAAAACTCATCGTCGGGATACCCTCGTTTCCCTGCATTTTCCACGCAGTCTGAATTGCGGTGGTGATATCGTCCACGGTGAGTCCTCGATCCAAATACGGTGTGAGCAAATAGAATCGGGATTGGTACTGTTGATGACGCTCCCGCACGAAAAAATACCAGACAGAATCATCCGTGGGTGGCTTGCCGTCCGTCTCAAATCCATTGTAGACCGCTTCCTGCATTCCATTGTTGAAACGGGTGTCCTGTGATGCGAGCACCAAGGCTCGGAACAACTGCGCGACGTCAACGCTGCTCATTTTAAGCGGTGGAAGCAAGTGGCTTGCGAACTCCGTCGGCACGATCACGTTCAACGGACGCCCCATCGCTTTTTGAATCGCCGCTACGAGTTCGCCCGGGGTGCCGCCTGGAAAATCGAGATCGAATTTCGTCAGCCCGTGCTCGGTCGTGCGACTCTGAGATTGTGGCGCACTAGATGTCTGACCAAACGCGGACGCAACTGTCAGCGCGGCGAAAGAGAGAATAAGGTAACTTCGTAATTTCATAAGGTGAAGAATCTCTTTTCGATTGTAACCAGATACACGACGCCCACTGCGAAATCCTTCGCGAATTGACGCTAAAATACGGAAGCGCAGATGTATTCAGAAGCTTTCTCCGCCGCTTGGCTGTTTCATCGCTGCGCTCTCTTGCTCCCATTCGCGCCGGTTCGCGTGATTCGCGGGCGATCGCCGGTTCGATTCACGATCACCTTGGATTCCGCGGAAGGATTTTACAGAAGGCAACGAAGAGAACGAAGCACAAGGCAGCGTGTGTTTCGTGGTGATCTTTCCGAAGGATTGAATGACTTCGCTCTCCTCGACTCCATTCGCGCAGGTTCGCGTGATTCGCGGGCGATCACCGGTTCGATTCACCATCACCCTGGATTCCGCGGAAGGATTTTACAGAAGGCAACGAAGAGAACGAAGCACAAGGCAGGCGCAGCGAAACCTCACCGATTGTTTATTCACCCGTGACGCGGTTCTATTCACCGGGAAGGATTTTAAACAACGTCCTCGAAGATCGCTCTTTGTTTTCCTTCGTTAGCTTCTGTGCACCGCGTTTCGTAGGATCACTTGTGGTCCCACGGCAGATGCACCGCGAGCCGGGGAAATTTCCAAATCCGCACGACCTCGAACATTTTTCCCGGATTCAAGATTCCGTTCGGATCGAGGGCGCGTTTCACCGCCTGCATCGCCTTCACTTCCGCCGGCCGGTGCTGCACGCGCAGGAATGGCGTCTTCGCCAGACCGATCCCGTGCTCGCCGGAAATCGCGCCGCCGAGTTTCACGACGGTGTGCATCAATTTGTCCAAGGCACTTTCGGCCGCGCGCGTCTCAGCGCGATCCGCGCGATGATACATGATGTTCACGTGAAGATTTCCGTCGGCCAGATGACCGAACGTCGGAATGTGCAGCCCCGACGATCGTTTCAGGCCGGCGAGAAACCGGATGAACGTCTCGTAATTTTTCATCGGGACAACGATGTCCTCGTTGAGCTTGGCGTCGCCGAGTTCGAACATTGCGCCCGAGCATTTGCGCCGCACGGCCCACAGTTGTTCGGCCTGCGCGCGATCGCGCGCCGCCTGATGGCCGGCCGCGTGTTCGCGCGCCCAGGCAAGCACCACCGCTTTTTGTTCGCGCACTTCGGACGCACTGCCCGCGAGCTCGAGCAATATCACCGGCCGCCCCGCCTGACCCGGAAAAATTGTCGTGTTCATCGCCCGTTCCGCGCAGAGCACGCTTTCGCGATCGAGGAACTCGCAAATCGCCGGCTGCACTCGTTGTTGAAACAAGGCGAGCGCCGATCCAATCGCGTGCCGCTCATCGCGAAATGACGTGAGCAGCGTCCAGCGCGCCGCGGGTTGCGGGATCAATTTCAGCACCGCACCCGTCACGACGCCCAGCATGCCCTCGCTGCCGATCCAGAGATCGCGGAGGTTGAATCCGGCGGAAAATTTTTTGGTCGCCGTTCCCCACTCCACATACTCGCCGGTCGGCAGGAACCCTTGCAACGCGATGACGAAGTCGCGGGTGACACCGTATTTCCCGCCATGCATGCCGCCGGCGTTGCACGCGATGTTGCCGCCGATCGTGCAGAATTCCTTCGATGACGGATCGGGTGGATAAAACCAACCTTTGACCGCCGCCGCGCGTTGGATGTCGCCCACTTTCGCACCGCATTGGACATGAGCCATGCCGGCGACGTCGTCGATCCGGATGCGGTTGAGCGCGAGCATGTCAATCACCCAGCCGCCTCGCACCGGCGCGGCCGAGCCCATCAAGGTCGTGCCGCGACCACGGACCGTAACCGGCACGCGGCACTGGTTGGCCAGCGCGAGCGCGACACCGATGTCGCTCTCACGGCGCGGCTTGATGACGGCGGCCGGAAGAAAAGAAATCTTACTGCTATCAAATGACGCAGCGAAGCGTGCCGGCTCGTCGATCGCGACGATCCTGGCGCCAAGGCGGCGCCGAAGCGTGCGGGTGGCTCGATCCAAAGACATGCCGTTGTTTAAAACGCGGCGCTGCCACCGTGCGAGGAAAAGAAAAGGAGCGCGACCGGCGTCGAAAGATTCGCGCCAACTTCCTTAACGCCATGCTGCCACGTGCCGCACTATGGCTGAAGCACTTAAGTTTTTGGGGCCTGCGCCGAATTAGCCCGATAACGTCTCATCGGCGCGCTTCTGCGCGCCACAAAAATGCACCCCTCCTCGTCGCCACGAATCTTTGTCCGGAGCAATCGCGTTCTCGTGATTGACGACAATCCGTCGATTCATGAAGACGTTCGGAAGGTGCTTTGTCCACCGGTCACCAACGCGGCCACGAGCCTGAATGCGCTGGAAGACGAACTCTTCGGCGAGACCGAGGGCAAATCGACCGGCAAGGCAAAACATTCCGTGCCGGTCTTCACCGTGGATTCAGCCCATCAAGGCCGCGAAGGACTGGCCCTCGTCCAGAAAGCACTGGCCGAGGGGAAACCTTACGGTATGGCATTTGTGGATATGCGGATGCCGCCGGGCTGGGACGGCGTTGAGACGACGCTCGAACTTTGGAAAGTCGCGCCGGATCTGCAGATCGTGATCTGCACGGCCTATTCCGATTATTCGTGGGACGACCTGCTCGCGAAAGTGGACGGATCGGATCGCCTCGTGATTTTGAAGAAGCCGTTCGATACGATCGAAGTTCTTCAACTCGCGAACGCGTTGACGGCAAAATGGAATCTCGTGCAGCAGGCGCGGGCGCATTCCGAAGAGATGGAAGCGCGCGTGCACGACCGGACGGTCGACCTCGAAAGCGCCAACGCGCTCCTGCACGAAGAGATTGGCCGCCGCATGCTGGTCGAACTCGATTTGAAGCGCGCCAAAGACGCGGCGGAAACGGCGGATCGCGCCAAGAGCGCGTTTCTCGCCAACATGAGCCACGAGATTCGCACGCCAATGAACGGCGTGCTGGGCATGGCGAATCTTCTGCTCGAAACTCCGCTCAATTCAGAACAACGCGATCTCGCGGAAACGCTCTGCCAGAGCGGCGAGGGTTTGCTCACGATCATCAATGACATTCTCGATTTTTCGAAAATCGAGGCCGGCCGGCTCGAACTCGAAGCGATCGATTTCGATCTCGTCGAAATTCTCGAATTCGCCCTCGACATTCACGCGGACGCCGCCGCGCGAAAACGCCTCGAGCTGGTCTTGAATGTTGCTCCGAGCGTGCCGCGCCACATGCGCGGCGATCCGGGCCGGCTGCGCCAGATTGTGCTGAACCTAATCGGCAACGCGATCAAGTTCACCACGGAGGGCGAGGTGGTTTTGAACGTCACGGTCGACCATTCGTGGCCGGATCGGGCGTTGATTCGTTTTGCCGTCAACGACACGGGAATCGGCATCCCGGAGTGGGTTCAGGAAAAACTTTTCCAACCTTTCGTCCAGGCCGACAGCTCGACGACCCGCCGATTCGGCGGCACCGGACTCGGCCTCGTGATCTGCAAACGTCTCGCCGAATTGATGGACGGCTCGATCGGCGTCACGAGCACGCCGGACAAAGGCTCGACCTTTTGGTTCACCGCCGAACTCAAGCATGCGCTCAAACCGGTCGGCGCGGCGACGGTTCCGCTGGCGAATTTTCGCGGACATCGCGCGCTCATCGTCGATGACAATGCGACGAACCGGGAGTTGCTCGTGCATCTCTGCACCTCGTGGAGGCTGGACCACCTCGCCGTGGATTCAGCCAACGCCGCGCTCGATGAATTGCGCCGCGCGGCCGCGAACGGCCGGCCGTTTGGCGTCGTCATCACGGACCATCACATGCCCGACCGGGACGGACTCGATCTGGCGACGACCATCAATGCCGAGAAATCTTTTCCGCGCCCGACGCTGATGTTGCTCACGTCACGAGGCGAACGACTCCCGCAGGCGCAGCTCGACGCGTATCGATTTGCCGCGTGCGAATTGAAACCGCTTCGCGCGAAACATCTTCACGCGACGCTCGCGCGCGTGCTCGCCAACGCCCGCGGCGCTTCGGTGGGTCCGTCACCCGCTGATGCCGTCGAACAATCCGCACCCACTCACGACGCCTCGATTCTCATCGCGGAAGACAACGCCGTGAATCAAAAGGTGACGCTGCTGCAACTACGCAATCTCGGTTACGCCGCCGATGTTGTACAAAACGGGCACGAGGTGCTCGCCGCGCTTCGGCGCAAGAATTATTCGCTGGTTTTGATGGATGCGCAGATGCCGGAAATGGACGGAGTCGAAGCGACCCGCCGCATCCGTGAGGCGCAGGCCGCCGGCGATCCCTCGTTTCCGCCCACCCTTCGAATTATCGCGATGACCGCGAATGCGATGTCCGGCGATCGCGACACGTGCATCGCCGCCGGCATGGACGACTACCTCGCAAAGCCGGTGAAGCCCTGCGATCTGCGCGAAATGCTCGCGCGCCATCTTTCTCCCGCCGTCAAAACCCCAACCGCCTCCGCCTACGCCAACGTCGAATGAACTCCGCTGCCCTCACCACCCCGACTGTCGACCAGGAATCTTCGCATACGATCGATCGCACGCTCGTCAGCGCGTTTCTCGAAAACGTGCCCGATCATATTTACTTCAAGGACCGCGAGTCGCGCTTCATCGCCGTCAGTGCGTCGCAATGCCGGGCGTTCGGCGCAGGCATCACCGAAATTCTCGGGCGAACCGACTTCGATTTTTTTGACGAGACGCATGCCCGTCGCGCGTTCGACGATGAACAGGAAATTATCCGCTCCGGTAAGCCGATCATCGGCAAGCTCGAGAAGGAAAAATGGCCCGACGGACGGGTGACATGGGTGCTCACCAGCAAAATGCCGCTACACGATGAGCACCGCGAGATCGTCGGCACGTTCGGGATCAGCAAGGACGTCACAGCCGCGAAGGAAACAGAACTCGCGCTCGAGCGCGCCCAAAGGCAGCTGGTCGATGCGTCACGCATCGCCGGAATGGCGGAAGTCGCGACCGGCGTGCTGCACAATGTCGGCAACGTCCTCAACAGCCTGAACGTCTCCGCCTCGGTTTTGTCGACTGGTCTCAAGCAGTCGAAGGCGGAGAGCCTTGGAAAAATCGCCGCGTTGGTGCGCGAGCATGCGAACGATCTCGGGGCATTTTTCACCTCGGACCCGAAAGGCCGGCGCGTCCCGGAATTCCTCGAAACTCTCGCACAGCACTCACTCGCCGAGCGCGATCGTTTACTCAAGGAAGCCGAATCGCTCCAAAAAAATGTCGATCACATCAAGGAGATCGTCGCGATGCAGCAGGCTTACGCCACGATGGTCGGCGTCCTCGAGCCGCTCAATCCGGTAGAGTTGATGGAAGACTCCCTGCGCATGAACGCCGGCGCGCTGCTGCGCCACGCCGTCGATGTGGTGCGCGACTTCCGTCCGGTGCCGTTGATTCTCGCGGAGAAGGCAAAAGTGCTGCAGATCCTGGTGAATCTTATCCGGAACGCGAAGTACGCCGCTGACGAAGGCGGCCGTGCCGACAAGCTCATCACTCTTCGCATCGAGCCCGGCGAAGCCGGACGCGTTCGGTTGGTGGTGCAGGACAACGGCGTGGGCATCCCCGCGGAGAACATCACGCGAATTTTCGCGCACGGTTTCACGACCCGCGTTGGCGGGCACGGCTTCGGTTTGCACTCGAGCGCCAACGCCGCGACCGAGATGAAGGGCAGCCTCACGGCGCACAGCGACGGCCCTGGCACCGGCGCGATGTTCGTGCTCGAGCTCCCGGCTGCGCCGGCGAACCCGGCCGCATCTCAGGCATAACCAGGGCGCTTGCGTCCGGTCCCGTGTAGTCGCCCGCGTAGTGGGATTCCGGCTACATCCGGACAATTCCGAGCGCGAGTTCGCGACAGGTCTTCAGGTCGAGCTTGCCGGTGCCAAGCATGGGGATTTTGTCGACGCGCTGGATGATTTTTGGGACCCACAAATTGGGCAGCCCCAGATCGAGCAGGCGGGTCCGCAGATCATCGATACTGATCACCTCGGTCGTCAGCAAGACGAGCGCCTCGCCCTTGGCGGCATCGGGCACGCTCGTCACCACCACCGGTGGCGTCTCATTGTTTCCCCAGTCGAAAGCCTCGATGATTTTCTGCTCGACCGTCCCGTGCGGCACCATCTCACCGCCGATTTTCGAAAAGCGCGACAACCGTCCCTCGATGTAGAGAAAACCATCCTCATCGAACCGTCCAATATCGCCGGTGATAAACCAGCCGTTGCGCAAGGCCGCCTGCGTCTTTTGCGCGTCGTCGAGATACCCCGGGAAAATGTTCGCTCCGCGGAAGCAGACGATTCCCGTCTGGGTGAGGGGCAGCTCGACCTCCGTATCCGGATCGATGATTCGCGCGCTCATGCCTGGCATCAACCGTCCGACCGAGCCGGTTTTCTTGCCGAGCTGCGGCTCGCCCGTTGCGGTCACGATGGGCGGGTGCGGCTGGTTGACGTTGGTGACCGGCGTCGTCTCGGTGAGACCGTAGCCCTGAAGAATCTCGATATGAAACGTCTTCAGAAAGACGTGGTACAGGTCATCCGGCAGTTTTTCCGCACCCGTTACCACGAGATCGAGCGAATGCAGCTCGCTCGGCAGCGCCTTCTTCAAGATCGGCCGCACGAAGGTCGGCGCGCCGATCAGCGTGCTCACTTCTTCATCACGGATCGCGTCGATCATTTTGCGCGTGTCGAGCGGGCTCGGGACCGTCACCACGCGGCAGCCGCGGAGCATCGGGTACCACAACGTGACGGTGAAGCCGAAGCTGTGAAACAGCGGCAGGCATCCGAGCAGCGTGCAGGTGCGCGGGAGAATTGAAAGCGACGAGACCTGCGCGCAGTTGGCCAGAATGTTCCGGTGGGTCAGCACGACACCCTTCGGTTCGCCGGCACTTCCGCTCGTAAACAACAACGCTGCCTCTGCGCGATCGCCCACGCGCGGCAGTCGCAGCAAATCCGCGAACCACTGGTTGGGCAGCACCCACGCAGCGATCAACCACGGCAGGATTCCGCGTTTCCCGCCACAGGCCTC
>Ga0207661_10003545_pt1 | contig 10841 bp, 7 predicted proteins | sample KBSC713LmetaG_FD_184337 | JGI IMG/M metagenome (GOLD analysis project Ga0207661, IMG submission 184337) | Corn rhizosphere microbial communities from Kellogg Biological Station, Michigan, USA - KBS C7.1-3L metaG (SPAdes) (version 2) | ecosystem: Host-associated > Plants > Roots > Rhizosphere ... | reverse complement strand
GCCGGCATCGAGCAGCGCCACCGACGTGCCCGTGTCCTCCGACAGCCTTCCCGCCACCGCGCAGCCGCCGCTTCCCGCGCCCACCACCACGAAATCGAATGTGTCACTCACGCGTTCGTCCCCCCCAATTTTTACTCTTATCTCTCTGTCGTCATTGCGAGCGAAGCGAAGCAATCCATGTCGCCGCGAAAAGAAAGAATGGATTGCTTCGTCGCTTCGCTCCTCGCAATGACGACGCGATATTAGCCACAGAATTGTAGGGTGGGCAAAGGCGCGAAGCGCCGTGCCCACCACTTCTACCGTGGTGGGCACGCTTCCGCCTTCGCTCGTTGAGCTACGGCGGACGCAGTCGCTTTGCCCACCCTACGCCACTTCACGACATAAACCGCAGCATCTTCTCCAGCCGCGCGATCTTGCTGCCATAGGGCGGATAGAGATCAGCCAAGCGATTGAGCGCCGAGCGGAAGAACACCGGCTTCAGCTTGCTCAAATTGTTGAACCCCCATTCGCCGTGATAGGCACCGCTGCCCGAGGCGCCGACGCCGCCCATCGGCTGATTGACCTGCGTGAAGTGGAACAGGCAATCATTGACGGTGACGCCGCCCGAGACGGTGCGCGTCAATACCGCGTCGCGCATGGCGTTGTTGCGGCCGAACCAGTACAGCGCCAGCGGCCGGTCACCCTTGTTGACGAAAGCGATCGGCTCCTGCTCGTCGCGATAGCCCATCACCGGCAGCACCGGCCCGAAGATTTCCTCCTGCATCAGGCCCATCTCCGGTGTCGCGCCAACCACCAGCGTCGGCGGGAATTTGCGCTTGGCCTTCCAGTTCGGATCGTCGGGCTTGGCCCATTGCAGGATCTTCGCGCCCTTGGCGGCCGCATCGGCAACGAGGCTCTCCAGGCGCGCATAATGCCGGTCGGTGATGATGGAGGTGTAATCCTTGTTGGCGGGCTCGGTGCCGAACATGCGCCGCATATGCGTGCGCACTTTCTCCGCAAAAGCCTGCACCGATTCTTCCGGCACATAAGCATAGTCAGGCGCGATGCAGGTCTGCCCGGCATTGAGCAGCTTGGCGTAGCCGATGCGCTCGGCGGCTTCGTTCAGATCAGCGGTGCGATCGACGATCGCGGGCGACTTGCCGCCGAGCTCGAGCGTCACCGGCGTCAGGTTGCGCCCCGCGGCTTCGGCGACGATCCGCCCCACACGGGCCGAGCCGGTGAAGATCAAATGATCGAACGGCAGCGACGGGAAGGCTTTGGCGACCTCGTCCTCGATGCCGGTGACGAGCAGCTCGGTCGGATCGAACTTCTGCGCGATCACCTCCTTGAGCAGCGTGGAGAAATGCGGCGTCAGCTCGGCCGGCTTGATCATCACGCGGTTGCCGGCGGCGATCGCGCCGATCGCGGGCGCGAGCGTCAGCTGCAGCGGATAATTCCAGGGCGCGATGATGCCGACCACGCCGAGCGGCTGCGGGATCAGGCGGTTCTTCGCCGGCATGAACTGCAGCGCGGTCGCGATCCGCCGCGGCGCCATCCATTTCCGCAAGTGCCTGGTCGCGTGCTTGATCTCGACATAGAGGAACAGCGTCTCGGCAATGGTGGTCTCGACGGAGGAGCGGTGGCCGAAATCGGCCGAGATCGCCTGCTCGAAGCGCGCCTCGTTGTCCTCGATCGCGGCCCGCAGCCGCCGCAGCCGCTCGATCCTCACCTCGCAGCTCGACATGGGGTCGGCGCGCGAGGCGTCAAGCTGGGCGTGGAAGGCGTCATCGAGGGCGGAAAGCGGAGGGCTTTTCAGGGACTGGTCCATGGCATTTCCCTTTCTTGTCCCGCCGAAGCCTTGGCGAAGGCGGATGGCTGGCGTTCGCTTCGCCTCGCCCCGCTTGCGGGGAGAGGCCGGATCGCATCGCCAGATGCGATCCGGGTGAGGGGGCTCTCCACGAGTCCAGCCCTCCCGGCTTCGGCGCAGGCTCCCCCTTTGCAGGCATTCTGGCAAGAGCGAACCATTTCGGGCCCGTTTCGCCCCTCATTCCCCGTCATAAAATCAAAAAAGCCGCCCCGACACCCTTTCCAAAGCTCCCCCGCGTTGGTACATACCGCCCGCACCCACGCCCCCTTGGGCGGGCGGGTAGCCTTCTCAGGAAGCCTTTCGGGACGGAGCATCGGCGCGGCCGCCGCGTTCGCTCAACTTCCGTTTTTCGAGGTATTTCTTTCTAGGCGCGCAATGGCTTATCGCGGGGTGGAGCAGCCCGGTAGCTCGTCAGGCTCATAACCTGAAGGTCGCAAGTTCAAATCTTGCCCCCGCAACCAAGTACGATGCTGTGATGCAGCAGAAAATCAAAGGCCGCTCCCCTGGGGCGGCCTTTTTGTCTGTATGAAATGGCCACCGGGTCGCCGACGGCTCAATCATTTGAAGTCATGGCGATGCGGTATAAGCTTGGAAGCCAGCCATCAGCTTAGGGGGAAGATGTGCTTGATTTTCAGTGGGGGCATTTCTGGGAGGCAAAAGCGCAACTACCCAGTTGGATCGGCTATCAAACTCGCAATGGCTCCTACGGTTCGATCAGCTCGGACAGCCCGTCCGACGGCGGGGTGACAATTACATTTGCGCCGGAAGGCCGCGACGAATCCCCGCTGACAGAGCAAGAGCGTGCCAGCGTACAGTGGTGGCTCGATCATGAAGCCGAGGTGGCATCCGCCGTCTTGGAAGGTCTTCTGGCTGAGTATCCCAGGCTTCAACAACTCTATGGTTATGAGGGGGCGGAACGCGAAGAGTACATGCCCGACGTATCGTCCACGGAGGACTTTCGCCAATTGATTGGCCTTCACGATGTGCATGTCCATCAATTGCTGAAGGACGGTCTTCCCTACGTCGGGTATGAATTTGGATGCACATGGGATGGCGAGCACGGTCTCGGCGTACTCATGCATGGCAAGCGCGTTGTCGAAGTTGGCGGCGCAGACACGGCCATCATGCTGTGGATCGCTAAGCGGGACGCTCGCGTGGGGACGTAAGTGGGCGACCCCAGAACCCCCTATGGATGAACTCGAAGTATCCGAACAGTTCTTCGACCAGGAAGATTTTAGAAAGCCGCCTCGGGGCGGCTTTCTTGTTTTTGGGGCCGTGTCGCCATGATATGTATTCCGACAGCGCCGACAGGGAGAGTGGTGTGCACACGGACATCGAAAAGCACCGGGAGAGCCTGACGGCGCTGTGTCAGCGGTATGGTGTGCTGCGGCTCGAAGTGTTCGGCTCGGCCGCGCGCGGTGCCGATTTCGATCCGGCAAAAAGCGATGCGGATTTCCTCGTCGAGTTCGACAGGACTAGCGGACTGTCGGCACTCGACCAGTTTCTCGGTTTCTCCGAAGCACTGGAACGGCTTCTCGGACGGCCTGTCGATCTCGTCGAAGCTTCCGCCGTCAGGAACCCTTACGTACGCGCTACGATCGAACTGTCGAAAGAGTTGATCTATGCAGCGTGATCCGCGCGCCTTTCTATGGGACGTGCAGCAGGCTGCCGGAGCGATTACTCAGTTCACCGCGGGTCTTGATGCCGCAGGCTATCGGGCGAACCCGCTGATCCGTTCGGCGGTGGAGCGGCAATTCGAGATTATCGGCGAGGCGCTGAACCGTCTGTCGAAGGAAGCGCCGGATCTCGCCGACCGCGTGCCCAACCTCCGAAAGATCGTGGGCTTTCGCGATGTGCTGATCCACGGCTATGCGGTGATTGACGACTGACGGGTGTGGGAGATTGTCACGACCCTCTTGCCGTCCCTGCGTGCAACCGTGACGGCTTTACTGACCGAACTGGGGCCGCCTGACGCATAGGCAGCCCGGTTGCTCAAATCTTGCACCCACAACCAAGCCTTTTCTCTCCCTCTCATCGATGACCACAAGCTGCGCCACGCCTTGGGCCGCATCCCTGTCGCGTGACAGAATGAATCCCCTGCATCGCCGGATTTGGGCCGCACTGCGACCCAGTTCGGAGCCAAAGGTCGTGCGCGGTCGGGGGCGCAGCACCGGAGGACTCCATGTCCGGTCATGTGCGGTTCGGCTTCGCCGCGCTTCTCGTTGTCGCTGGATACTCGACGCCCGCGGCTTCGAACTCCTTCACTGACTTCTTCTCGCCCAATCCGGCTCCCGAGGCCGCAACGGCGGCGCCCGCTCCCGCTCCGGAGGAGTGCTTGCGGCAACCGGGGCCGGCAAGTTCCGGCGGGCACTGGGTCTATCGCTATGACGGCCACCGCAAATGCTGGTTCCAGGCCGAGGAGGGCCCCGCGGTGGCGAAGAAGCCTGTTCGTCATCATGTCGCAAGCCGGCGTGTCGCCGCTCCCGAGCAGGACAAGCCCGCTCCGCGCAAGCAGAAGGACGTCGAGGATGCGCGTGCGGAGCGGGTGAACGCCGCGCCGGCGGAAACGCCCCAGCCCACGCCGCCCGAGCCCACGGTCAAGATGGTCCACACCGTTCCTGTCCGGGTGGCGGATGCCGCAGCGCTGATACCGCCCGCGCCCGTCCCCGCCAGCCCCGGTGTCGACCAGCTCACGCCCGATCAGCCCAACTCCGATCAGTCAGGGCCGCGCCGGGTCGATGTGGAGCAGCTTCTGGCGGACTCGTCGGCTGCGAGCGAGGAGGTTGCCTCCGCAGCTGCGGCAACGCCGATCGCCGGTCCCGGCGCGACGACGGGTGACGACGAAGAGGGGACAGCATCATGGCTCGGCGTGCTGCTGATGGCGCTGGGCGCCGCCGCCCTCCTGGCCTCGAGCCGCACCCTTCGGCGGGCCTTATGGCCTCTTCGAATTCCAGGCTCGGGGACCGAACTCCCGGCCACCGCGCAAAGCGGCCGGAGCGATCCCTCCTTCGCCTCGGCGCGCATCCGATTCGCCGGCGCCGGGCCAGACGAGGTTTTGGAATTGGACCCGCAGAGCGTGGCGCCGTTGGTACATGCCGTCCCCACCCGCCGGACCGTGGCCCCCCAACCGCCTTCTCAAGAAGCCTTTTGGGAGGAGGGGATCGGCGCGCTTGCCGCGTTGACCAGCCCCGTTTCGCCGGAGGTGTTCTCCAGAAGGCGCGCAATGGCTTGTCGCGAGGTGGAGCAGCGAGGTAGTTCGTCGGGCTCATAACCCCGGGGTCGCAAGTTCATCTTGCCCCCGCAACCAAGTTTCCGAACGAATATCAAGAAGTTAGCCCGCTTTTGGCGGGCTTTCTTTTTGCCCACAAATGTACCGGGTAAAACCGTAACTCCATATCGCGCTGGCGCCATTTCGCCGTGGATTCCAGACCGCTCTCGACAGTCCGCGGCACAAGAATAGTGGAGAATCGCGACGCCAAGGCTGTCCAAGCATCATTCAACCGAAAAAGCGGCTGGCCGTGATCAGAGGGCTCGCGTTAAACTTGCATTTAGCGTCAATACGATGTGACGTAGGTTCCGTTGCGGGAGCGTGCTTTTCTTACGCACGTCGACAAAAGGCGAATTGAAACTTGAGCCTGTCCTTCACTGAGGCAGTCGAAACGCTTCTCAAAGGAGAGACTCTCGATTGGCCAAAATGTCAGGAACATAAGCCGGGAGCGATCACGCTTTCAGATGCGCCGTCGCGCCGCCTTTTTAAGTACCTGCTATCTCAGCCGGCGCCAAAGTTGATTGCTCCAGACGAGACCGTCTTCAGCGGCTTGATTACTTCTTGGAATCGCATCGACGACCCAGCGACGGGATCTCCAGAGGGCGACGCAGGCACGACATCGGAAAGCTGGCGTCTTGCGAAACTGCAAGCATCCGGGTTTGGTGGCCTGACGATCTTTGGCGGACCGATATTTGAGCTCCTCGTCGAGGAAGAGAACTGGTGCCTTGAAGGCCAGAACGGTTCCGGGAAGACTTCCGTCGCCAACGCAATCATATGGGCGATGACGGGCCGGCGAGTTGGCGAGCAAGAAGGACTCATCGAGGACCGAGGTGAACGCGCGCCCGTTTATAACGATGCGGGACGGCTTATCGGCGATTGGCCGCCTTTGGTTTCATATCCAGAGAATGCCACGGAACTCAGCAAAAGTGCTGAGGCATGGGTTCGCCTTACTTTCAAGAACCAAACCGGTGAGACGGCCATTGCCTTCCGGAAAGTTACATCGCCCAAGCAGGGCACGCCAACCTTCGAAATCACCATCGATCCAAGGCTTACCGCGGCTCCGCAACTTATCGAGACTGGACTGCTCATGCCGGCGCGCGTGCCCCGTGCGGGCTTCGGTAGTAGGTCGCAGCCCCTTTATGAGGCTGTGAAGCTGCTGACGGGCCTAGACCTACTCGCCGACATCGCCGAGGCGGCACGGCTCCTCACACATCGCGGTCAGCCCTTCTTAAAATTCGCCAAGCAACAGGGCATCGAACAGCTGGCGACTGCGTTCCATTCCAACATGGCGAAGGCGGACGCTAAAGCGGAAGCGCTTGATATTGATCTCTCCGCATCCCGAACGCTGGGCGCAAAGGAAACTGCTACATCGCTGACCAAACTCTCAGAAGTTATGGCAGGGCGCGCCTGCGAGCATCTAGCGATGCTGAATTCCGTTATCGCGTCCGATCTCGATGTTACGGATGCGAAAATACGTGCGCGCATGCGAGCCGCCGTAGCAGAAGCGCGTGTCATCCTCAATCAAGGTGCCAAGGGCATTGTCGAGTTCGAGGCGTGGACGGCGCTCAAGCAAGCAAAAGATGATCCCTCGTTCCACAACGCGGGTAGAATCGTCTCAGAGGCGCATGCGGAGCTGGTCATCGCCACGACGTGGCATGCGCGCCAGCAATCCGACCAAAAGCTACGACTCAAGGCACTGGCAGCGCAATATTACGTTGCCCCGCATAGCGACGATGAATTCGGTCTGTGTCCATTGTGCGACGCGCAACTTTCCTCGGCATCTCAGAAAGCCGTGCAAGCCGAGCTGGCCGAATTGAAGACGCATGCAGATTTGGCCGAACGCAAGCTCGTGGATGTATGTGCCACTGTGAAACAGCGCATTGCCGCAGTGTTGACGCCGGAACTCCGAAGACACTACGACGCTCTTATCCGCATGATTCCCAAAGAAGCGTATGGATCGGCTGCGCGCGCGCGCTTCGCGGAGGAAGAACCGTTCAAATCCATGTTGGTCGGAATCGCGGCCTCTTGCCGCGCAACGGTCCAGCAACAGATGGCATCATTGCCCGAATTCAGCTTTCCAGAGTTTGTCCCTCCGGCGGAGATGCCAGCCGCCGCGGTGGAAGTGGGCCGCGCGATGCATGAACTGGAACGCCTCGCCGCCCTAGTGAATTGGTGGTCGGAGAATGGCGCTGCGTTCCGGGAATCATGGGCTGCGCTGGTGCAGGCTAAGGACGAGACAGGCGCGTTTCGCGTTCATACGATCGCTGCTCAGGTCGCATCCCTCGAACAAGCCATCGAGAAGGCAGAACCGCTTGATGAGATTGCGGCCAATCTTTCGGAGGCTGGCAAGGCAGCCGAGTCCTGGCAAAGACTCCAAGAGCACCAAGCTGTCCGTGATGCCATCGCTGAGGCGCTAGGACCGCTCAAGGATCTTCGCCTTCTCGTAGACGCCGAGACGGCGCGTTCGATCGCAACGCTCTCGGAACGGATAAGAACGGTACTTGATCAACTTCATTTGCGTGAGCGTTTTCAATACGAGGGCACCGCTCTGCAGAAAAAGGCGGTGGCTGTGGAAGGCAGCTTCCATGTCGGCATGCGCATCAACGCTGCGATGGTCGCCAATGCTTCGTGGCTGCGAGCAATATTATGGGCCTTCATTCTGGCCTTGCGTGAGGAAACTCTGGATGCGCTTGGGGCTAACCCTTTTCCGCTCATGGTAATGGATGATCCCCAGATCACTTTCGATCCGCGTAACAAACGGAAATGGGCTGAGGTGCTGGCCAAGGCCGCAAATGCAGCCGCAACCGACAAGCATGGGATGCAGCTCATTCTGACCACCCATGAACAACAATTCTTCAAATTCCTCGTCGACGAGCAGCATCTCTCCGGCCAACAAGGCCTCATTGCCCCTGTCAACAGGGTGGCGCGCGTTGCCACGGTCGCGAACGGCAGTACGCTGGGGCGCGAATATGCCCTCGCAATTGCGGCTAATGACGATGCGCTCGCACACAAATTCATCAGCGACGTCCGTATTTATTGCGAGGACCTGCTCAAGTGTATGATGCGGGCGGAAGGCCCACGCATCGCCGACATGAATCTCGATAGTCTGAAGAAGGAGCTGAAGCGCTTGAGTGGAGCAAGCGTGGCACCTTTCAATCGCTCCGCGTTCGAAGAACTTATCGAGATGCTGACGGGTGGGGGAGGCGGGCCGATGAATCTTATCAACGACTCGCACCACCAGTTCGATGGCACAATCGGCGTCGCACAGGCTCTGGATGTAAAGAGATTTTGGGACGCCAAGCTCCGCAAGCAACTTCACAAGGCGTTTCAAGTGCACGAGAAGTTCACGGCATATACCGGAGACCCCCGCGTGTTCACCTGGGAGGAAACGGTCGCCGAGTTTCCGCCGAGCCATGCCTCTGCCGTGAGGGAGCTTCCACTCATGAATACTGGCGTTGCCGCCGCAGCCAGGAGCGATGGTCGCGTCGGCGACGGTGTTTTAACCATTGAGGAATGGCAAGCCGGAAAGCCGATCAAGCTGCACAATCATGAGATTTATCAACTCGCCGCCGGCACGCTTGATCCGGTGGCGACCATTGGCGATTTCCTAATTGTGAGCAATTATGCCTCGGTGAGCCGCCACAGCCTCGTTGTTGCGGCTTTCGGCGATCGTCTGTTAGCCCGGCGCTACAATGAATCAGACACTCATCCCGACATGGCCATCCTGACTGGCCAGACGTTGGAGCCGCACGATCTGCCCCTGCCAGTACTCGCGCCGAGAGAAAAGCTGATCCGACGCAAAGTCGTGGGGACGCTTTTCGCGAGCCATATCGCACCGCCGCCTTCGAAGGCCGAAAGCCGCGAGTTCGCGGCTGTCCCTCAGTTCGCTTTGGTGCAGTCGCTGCTCAAGAATGCTCGCTTGTTCGAAGTGAAGGGCCGCAGCGCTGAGCCTATCGCGCTCGAAGGCCAGTTTCTAATCACGCGTCCGGCTCGGCCGGTCGGCAATGCTATCCACCAGCTCGATAAGCGGCTCGTTGTCGCCATCGACAAGACGGGCGCGCGCTACTTCAAACGGCTTCAGCTCAAATCACCGTTCGTGGTTCTTGAGAGCCTCAATCCCGACGGCACGACAGGCCCAGAACTGCTGAGCCTCGAACCAGCCCAGCCATTCCCCGAATTGTCAGAACTGCTTGAGGTGGTTGGCGTTCTCTTCGAACTGCCCCAAGCTAAAAAGAGCTGAACAAGAGCAGATCATCGGCAGCGCCTGTGTAAAGACAGCTGCCTCGCTTATACGGGCTACATTTCCTTGGCACTGCTGCAACTAGCCTAAGGAAGTCCACTTCTCCCCGCTAAGGAGACTGGCGTAGTCTTGGTAAGGGGTTGCCTTCCGTCTATTGCCCTCTCGTTCAATGAAGTTCAGGATTGAAAAGTAGAAGCTCGTTATCGCGCTTCCATTGTTGTCTTCGGCCCGACCACGATTGTAGTTTAAGTTCAGAAGTCCACGTTTAAGGACGTAGACGTTGTCAATGAGGTGTTCGTCGGCCGCAATGGAGATAAATCGTTGAGCCTCTGTCCTCAGCCAATTGGGTGAGTCGACTAGGTCCGTCTCATAGGCAAAGACGCAATGTAGGTAGCGAACCTTTGTGCTCTTTGGACCTATATCTTTGCCACCTAAAGCTTCTTTGAACGGCTTGAGTGCCCTAAGCCTTCTAGCGGCTTCGCAACATCTTCTCACCTCGTTCGCGTCAAGCTTGGTCTTCACCTCAATGCTTACTAAAAGTGCTTCGGCAGGAAGAACGTGAATCGTGCCATCGCTAAATGAAAAATCTCGAGTTTGGTCGTAAACAAGCACGTCGAGCTGCGGTCCAGTTGTATTGAGTTGATCCACAATCTCGCCGCTAGCAACTCCGTATCTTTTTGGGAGGCGTTCAGCGAGAAAGTTGCGGAATGCGTCCTCTCGCTTTGTCCCCTTGATTCCGGCATGAGTAATGCCGCTGGTTTCGAGCAGCGCCGCACCGAAGTGATTCAGTGCGGCTGCAAAACGAGTATTGAAGGCAGGTATCGGCTGGGATTTGAGCTTGGGTGGTCGTGGCCTAGTTATCTTATTCAATGCCGGGCGCTCCGATAATGCTGGTAGGATATTCATTCGGACGGCGGCCGCTCTCATGATGCTCAAGCGGCACCATCGGCTGACGATGTTGCAACGGTACGGGCGCTCGCGGCAATCTCAAATCGAGGAGCCACTAGTGTCTGTGCGCGAGGTGGCGCACGGTAGGTAGACTATCAGAAGTTCTGAAAGCCCGCAGAAGGCAATTGCGCCAAAACCCCGATTTTCCCCAACAATCTCAACCCGATCACCCCTGTCCAGCCCTCCGCGCAAAAATATTTCTCTTCTATTTTCCAAAATTTATCTTCCATTTTCCAGAAATATATGTTTTTCTCCGCGCATCCTGCTTCCCCTGGAGGGGCGGCTCGCGATCGTCACGGACGTTGGAGGCAGGGTGCGGTGGACGTGAAGGTGTTCAGCGTGCCTCAAGCGCGCCGACGAAAGCAGCTTTACGGACGAGCGAAAGCGTGTGGTCCTGATCCCCCGACGCTGGGATCAAGCCTTTGCAAGACGTTTCGCAAAGGCGACGGTGGCTACAAAGCCCGGTACACCGGGGAGAGCGCGCTATAAGCCGTAAACCATCGCGCGGGGAATGCCGGATGTTCTGGCTGAACCTGTGG
>Ga0207661_10003544_pt1 | contig 10842 bp, 10 predicted proteins | sample KBSC713LmetaG_FD_184337 | JGI IMG/M metagenome (GOLD analysis project Ga0207661, IMG submission 184337) | Corn rhizosphere microbial communities from Kellogg Biological Station, Michigan, USA - KBS C7.1-3L metaG (SPAdes) (version 2) | ecosystem: Host-associated > Plants > Roots > Rhizosphere ... | reverse complement strand
CATCGTCGCCGTTGCGCGATCTCGCGACGAGCTCGAGTCGCTCGCGCGCGAGATCGACGCGAAGGGCGGCTCGTGCCGACCGATCGTACTCGATGTCACCGATCCTGCCGCGGTCTCCAGCGCGCTTGGTGGCTTGGACGCCGAGGTGCTCGTGAACAACGCGGGCATCGGCGTGATGAAGCCGTTTCTCGAGCTGTCGCGCGACGAATGGACGCGCATGGTCGACACGAACTTCAACTCGTTGTTCGACGTGACGCGAGCTGTGGTTCCGGCAATGGTGGCTCGACGCTCCGGACACGTCGTGATCATCGGGTCGATCAGCGCTCGCAGCGCGTACATCGGCGGAACGTGCTACGCCGCAACCAAGCACGCGGTCATGGGCTTCAGCGAATCGCTGATGCTCGAGCTCCGCGAGCACAACGTGAAAGTCTCAATCGTCAATCCGGGCGGGGTGGACACCGCTTTCTCGAGCGGCGGCGATGGAAGCTGGAAGTTGACCGCCGAAGACGTCGCAGAGTCTGTAGCGTTTGTCGTCCGCACACCGGCCTCCGTCCTGGTCCATCGCGTCGAAGTGCGGACGCTGACCGTCCCCAAGAAGAAGTCGTGATCCGCTGCATCGTGTACGGATTGCGACTGCCTGCTGGTCCCTTGCCGCACTCATCCGTAGTTTCCCTCCCGTGAGCCCGGTCTCGTCACCATCTCCCGATCGTCATCGCACGCCGACTGTGCCGACCGAGTTCGGCGTGCGCGAGCTGTTGGTCATCCGCGAGATCATGCACGCGTTCCTTACCGCCGATCGGCCGGAGGACGTGTACCGTCTCGCGCTCGAGCATGTGAGTCCGGTTGTCGGCGCGACGTTCGCATGCGTCTACGTGATCGACGAGAATTCCGACCTGATGCGGCTTGCCGCGGCGCACAATTGGCCCGAAGAGCACGCCCGCTTCCTCGGCCAGATGCGTGTTCGGCTTGGCTCCGGCCCGAGCGGCAAGGCCGCGAGCGAGCGTCGGACCATCGACGTGCCCGACCTGTTCGCCGACGCATCGCTCACCGACTGGCACGAGGTCGCGAAGGAGCTCGGCTTCAGATCTCTCGTCGCGCTCCCGCTCGGGACGACAACCGAAGTCCTCGGCGCCGTGACGTTCTACTTCGCATCGCGCCGAGCGGTCGGCGTCGACACGCAAAGCTTGATGCGGCTCGTGGCTGATCAAATGGCGGCGACCGCCGAGAAGTCGAGACTGATCGAAAGTTTGCGAAGCGCGAACAGCGAGCTATCACTGTCCAACGCTACTCTCGAGCGACAATACACGGAGGCGCTCGAGGCGCGTCGCGTGAAGGACGAATTCCTCGCGAACATCTCGCACGAGCTCCGAACGCCTCTCACCGCGGTGATGGGCTACGTGTCGCTCTTGCAAGAGGAGATTCCTGGGCCGGTGAACGCCGAACAGCAGAACACTCTCGAGCACGTGAAGGACGCGTCCGAGCAGCTCTTGTCGCTGATCGGCGATTTGCTCGAGATGACGTCGCTCAAGCAGGAGACGCTGGCGACGACGATCACGGAATTCGACCCTCGCGATCCCATTCGAGGCGCCATCAATGCGTCCAAGGGGCGGCGTCCGCACGTGGCGCTTCAGGTGTCGCAGCCGGAGATCGTGCCCGCGATGTCGAGCGACGCTCGTACCGTCACGAAGACGCTCAAAGCGCTGATCGACAACGCATTCAAGTTCACCCGCGAAGGGCACGTATGCATTACGTTGTCCATAGCGGGCGACCGCGTGAGGTACGAGGTGCAGGACACCGGGGTCGGGATCGCGCCGGAGATGCACGAAGTCATCTTCGATGAGTTCCGGCAGGTCGATGGGTCGCGGACGAGGGCGTTCAATGGGTCAGGCCTCGGTCTCGCGTTGGCTCGTCGGCTGGCGCGGCTCGTGCGCGGTGACATCACAGTGGAGTCGACGCCGGGCACCGGGTCGACGTTCACGCTCGAGCTTCCGCTTCGATACGATCCAAATCAGGCGTGGTGAAGGAGACCGTGCACTCATGAGTGTTTCGCAACGAACTCTGCAGGAAACGCTTACATCGTTGAGCGGGACGGAAGTGCTCTCGCACGCGAAGACATTTTTCTCGAGCCGCCCGTCGCTCTATTCGACGTTCCTCGACATGGAAGGTCCCGGACACGTCACGTTCCGTGGTCAGGGCGGAGAAGAGGTCGTGATTGGCGTTTCGCCGGCGACTGAAGGCGCCGGGACGCGCGTGACCGGCTCATCCTACCTCTTCGACATGCAGGTCGCTCGCTTTTTCACGACGCTACCGCCGGTGGGCGCATCATGAGCGCGCCGTTCGTCACGACGCTGCGCTCGCGCAAGTCGACGATCCATCTCGCGGAGCAAGGTGCGAATGCGATCACGATTCGCGTCGAGATGCCGGAAGTGTGGGACGTCGTCGCGATCCTCGTTTCGCCGAACGAGTCGGTCGTCGCGGTGAAGATCCGAGCGCTCGAAGCGCTGTTTCCCGAGTTCGACCATCACGAGGATTTCGTCGTGAAGCTTCGCGGTTGGGAGATCCTCGACGAGGCCGCATCGCTCGCCGACGCCGGCGTGATCGACGGGTCGATCCTTCTCCTCACGCATCGCCGTCGTCGTCCGGTTCGCTGAACTGGACGGCGATTAGCATTTTCTCATGACGATCGCGCCGCCCGCGGGGGATCGCGACACCCTGATCGCCGCGGCCGGACGCCTTCGCGAGGAAGTCCACCGCAGCATCGTCGGACAAGAGAATGTCCTCGACGAGATCGTGATGTCGCTGATCGCCGGCGGCCACGCGCTGCTCGTCGGCGTCCCCGGCCTCGCGAAGACGCTCATGGTGCGCTCGCTTGCCGACGCGGTGCATCTCGACTTCCGGCGCATTCAGTTCACGCCGGACCTCGTGCCGAGCGACATCACCGGCACCGACATCCTCGAAGAAGATTCGAAGACTGGGGCGCGCAGCTTCCGGTACGTTCGCGGGCCGATCTTCGCGAACATCGTCCTCGCCGACGAGATCAATCGCGCGCCGCCGCGCACACAGGCCGCGCTGCTCGAAGCGATGCAGGAACACAACGTCACGGCCGGTGGCGAGACGATGGCGCTTCCCGAGCCATTCTTCGTTCTTGCGACGCAAAACCCCATCGAGCAAGAAGGCACGTATCCGCTGCCTGAAGCGCAGCTCGATCGTTTCCTATTCGACATTCGCGTCGGCTATCCGAAGGAAGAAGAAGAAATCGCAATCCTTCGCAACACGACCGGTTCGCGGTCCGAGCGGCTCGGCGCGGTACTCGGCGCCGATGAGTTGATCGCGCTGCAGCGGCTCACGCGTGAGATCACGGCGACGGAAAGCGTGTTGAAGTACGCGGCGTCGCTCGTGCGCGCAACGCGTCCGGATGACAGTCGTGCTCCGGATCTGATCAAGCGATATGTGCGATGGGGCGCGGGCCCGCGTGCCGGACAGTCGCTCATCCTCGGTGCGAAAGCGAACGCAATGCTCGCCGGACGTCTCTCCGTCTCTCCGAACGACATCAAGCGCGTCGCGGCACCAGTCCTTCGTCATCGTGTGCTGCCGAACTTCGCCGCGGAGGCCGAAGGGGTCAGCGTCGAGCGGATCATCGAAGACCTCATCGCGCGCATCGAGCCGCCGCGCAGCGAGATCCGGGTGTAGCGATGCCGACGGATGCGTCGTACGGCGCGCTGCTCGATGCCGTGCGAGGCGTGCACTGGCCGGCACGCCGTGCGGTCGTTTCCGCGGTCGCCGGGACACATCGCTCGAAACAACGCGGGACGTCGGCCGAGTTCACGGAGTATCGTCTCTATCGTCAGGGTGACGATCCTCGTCGCATCGACTGGCGCCTGCTCGCCCGCAGTGATCGTGCGTACATTCGCCTCGCGACCGATCGCGCGGTTTTGCCGACGACGATTGTGCTGGACAGCTCGGTATCGATGGCGTTTCCGATGGCGACGCGTGAAAAGTGGCGCCGGGCGCAGGAGATCGCGGTGGGACTGGCCGCCGTCGCGCACGCCGATGGTGACCCGGTTGGCGTCGCGGTGGCCGGAGATGACGGGGACATTCGGATGGTTCCTCCGAGGACGCGTCGTGGAGTCGTGAGCGAAGTTGCCCGCGTCGTCGACGCAGCCGACCCCGATAGCGCGGGCGAGATGGGCAAACTCCTCCGCGCCACCCGCACGAAACGCATCGCCCTCATCACCGACATGCTCGACGATGATGATTTGCTGATAGCAGCAAAAGTACACATCGTCGGGGGCGGCGAAGTGCATCTCGTGCACATTGTCGCGAAAGAAGAGGTCGATCCGCCGAGGCGGACGATGCTTGCGGCGGATCCGGAGCGGCCGGCACTTCAGCGTCTACTCGTGGATGCGACTCGTCGCGAATACGACGAGGCGTTCGGCCGCTGGCGCGCCGGCATCGCCCGCGAGTGGCGATCGGCGGGTGCGTCGTATACCGAGGTGATCACCGACGAGCCGGCGGCGCACGCCGTGCGACGAATCGCCGAGCCGCCGGCCTACGGAGCGCCGCGGCTATGAGCTGGCTGATTCCGGCGGCACTCGGAGTCGCGGCGATCGGTGCGCTTGCGACGATCGCGCTGCATTTCATCGCGCGAAGCCGGCCAGTCGCAGAGCCGCTACCGACGGCGCGGTTCATTCCCGATCGAGCGATCCATGCGAGAACGCGGTCAATGGCGTTGACCGATGTCTTGCTGATGCTGCTACGCCTCACTGCCGTCGTACTCCTCGGATTTGCAGTGGCGGGCCCAGTGCTCGCGGCCGGCGGCAAGGTGTCGAGAATCGTCTTGGCTGATCGATCGCGAGCGGTCGCGAGCGTCGAGGCCGTGCGCGATAGCGCTCGAGTCTATTTGCGGCAGGGCGATCAGCTGATCGCGTTCGACAGCAGCGCGTCGCTCGCACGGACGACGACGATTGATTCGATCGTCGCATCGCGTGCCCGCGGCTCGCTGTCCGCCGCGTTTTCCTCGGCAACGCGCGGCGGTGTTCGTGCGGCGCCGACCGCGGATTCGATCGAGCTGATTCTCATTTCGCCGCTGGCGGAGGAAGAGGTTGACCCGGCGACGATGAAACTTCGCGCGGCTTGGCCGGGACGAATTCGACTCGTTCACGTGGTGGGTTCGGAAACGGTCGAGAAGCCGGCGCGCGTCGAAGTTCGCGCTGGGCAGAGTGATGCCGTGGCTGCCGGACTCTCGTTGCTTCCCGCGCTCGGTGCTCCCGTTCGCGTCGTCCGCGGACAGCTGACCGTTGATGACTCTTCGTGGGCCAGAAACGGCAACCTGCTGGTGCACTGGCCGGCGACCGATGCCGACGCCGATTGGCCGCATCGCGCCTCGATCGACGCGATCGGCGGCGTCAGCGCTGGACGAGCGACGCTCGTTGGGCGCTTTCCACGCCCGTGGGCGCTTTCCGGTCGCGTCGTCGCACGTTGGGCTGACGGCGAGCCTGCGGCGACCGAGACGGTCGTCGGAACGGGTTGCGTTCGCGATGTGGGAATCCTCATCGACGAGTCGAGCGATCTCACGCTGCGAGAAAGCTTCCGTTCATTCGCCTACGAACTTCTTGCGCCGTGCGGTGGTCGTCGCGCCAGCGCGAAAATCGATTCTGCATCCATCGCCGTGCTGGCGGGCGCCGGTGCGCTCGCGTCGTCGACGAATCTTCGCGACAAGGCGACCGAGACGTCGCCATGGTCTCCCTGGTTGCTCGTCGCGGCCGCCCTGGCATTGATTGCGGAGCTCTCGCTACGACGCGCGTCGTCGAGGTTCGCGTGAACGCGATGACGCAACTGCGCGTGGTACGTGTCATTCTCGCGATCGGCGCATTGCTGCGCGGCATCGCATGGGGACTCGGCGCCGCATTCACGTTGTTCGCCGGAGCGGCGCTCATCGATCTCGCGACGCCGCTTTCGCTCGACACGCGTCATTTGATTCTCGCGGTCGCGGTGGTCAGCGCCGTATCGGTCGGGGCATCGATGTGCTGGCGCGATCGCGGCGTCTTGTCGCTCGAGCGCGTCGCGATGTGGATCGAAGAGCGACTGCCGTCGCTCGAGTACACACTTGTCACTGCTGTCGAGACTGGAAACGTCTCGTACGTCGCCGGTGTTAAGACGGATCGTTGGCGTCCGATCGCGATTCGTCGCAGCGGACGAGCGCTGCGCACGCCGCTCGTTGTGTCCGTCGCTGCGTTCGCGATTCTGCTCATCTTGCCGGGCGGCGCCGTCGCGCGAATGACCCTCCCACACGCCGGCGATTCGATCGAGCGCGCGTCCGTCGGAGGTCGCTCGACTGCGAGCCGACTGACCCCGATGATCGCCGACGTTGTGCCGCCGAGATATACAGGCGAGAAGCCGACGTCGGTCGATGAGCCTCGCGACGTTCGCGCGATCGTCGGCAGTGCGCTCACGATAAGCGGGCGCGGTGACGCGAAGGGAATCGTCGCGCGAATGGGTAAAGACAGCGTTGCCGCGACGCAGCGCGGGGATCGGTGGTCGATCGCCATGTCGGTCTCGACAAAGGCATTCGCGATTCGCCTGACTGATCGATCGTTCGAACGAATCGTCGCGGTCGAGCCAGTGATCGACGCGTCGCCGTCGGTCGTTCTCAGCGCGCCGGCGCACGACAGCGTGCTCCGGACTCCCAAGGGACGCATTCCCCTCGCCGCAAACGCGACCGACGACTTTGGGGTCGTCTCCGCGTCGTTCGAGTACATCGTGAGCTCCGGCGAGGGTGAGACGTTCAAGTTCAAGTCAGGGGTGATTGGTTCGCAGAAGCCAACGGGAAAGTCAGTGTCGCTGTCATCGGCGCTGTCGATCGATTCGCTCGAGCTCAAGGCGGGCGACATTGTCCATGTCCGCGCCGTCGCGCGCGACGCGAACGATGTGAGCGGACCAGGCATCGGCGTCTCCGAAACGAGAACCATTCGCATCGCTCGCGCCGACGAGTATGACTCTGTCGCGGTCGATGCCGCGGGACCCGCCGACGCGGAGAAGAGCGTCATCAGCGAGCGAATGCTCATCATTCTCGCCGAAGCGCTCGAGAAGCGACGACCATCGCTCCGGCGCGACACGCTGGTCGGGGAGTCACGCCGCATCGCTTCCGACCAGAAGAAGCTTCGTCGAACGGTCGGCGACGTCGTCTTCACGCGTCTCGGTGGCGATCCGAGCGGCGAAGAGCATACTGGCGAAGAGTCGCCCACGCGCGCAAAGACGATGGAAGAAATGCTCGCCCGCGCGGACTCTGCGACGAATCAGTCGAGCGATCCGATCGACTTCGAGGGCGGCGAGAGTCCGGTAGTCGCCGTGAACAAGCCATTGCTCGAAGCGTACAACGCGATGTGGTCGGCGAGCACAGAGCTCGAGATCGGTGAACCGGGGCGCGCACTGCCGCACATGCGTCGGGCGCTCGAGCTCATCGAGAAAGCACGGAAGGCCGAGCGGATCTATTTGCGCGGAGCTCCGCCGGCGGTTGTGATCGACGTCAGCAGGGCGCGTCTCAAGGGTAAAGACAAGGGCTCAGCGAGCACGCGTCGTGCACTGAGCGCCGCCGATTCCGCGGCGCACAGTCGGCTCATTCGATTCGCGAACATCGTCGATCTGGTGCAGCGAGACCAGAAATCCGCGATCGATTCGCTGCTCGTGTTGCGCATCGACGCGTTGGCCGACGAGCCGAGCTTTGCGTCGGCTCTGAGCGATGCGGCGGATGCGATGCGTCGAGGGAGGGCGAATGAGGCGTCGATCGCATTGGCTCGCGCGCGGCGAACGCTCGCCGGCGCGCCAGTCGCGCGCGACTCGTTGGCGCGGTGGAGCATCGTTCCGTGACGACCGAGTTCGTTTTCGCGACCGCGCAATACGATTCGGGCGATTGGGACAGTGCGCCGCTGCTCCCGGCGAACATCATCGACACGATCGCGCGTTACACCGAAATCACCGTCGCGCCGACGGGCGCCATCGTTCCACTCGGCGACGACCGCATGTTGCGGTATCCGCTGATCTACATGACCGGCCATCTGCCGGTTCGATTCAGCGACGCCGAACGTCGGAACGTGAAGCGATTCGTCGAGCGGGGCGGATTGCTGTTCATCGACGACCACAATCACGACGTCGACGGGACGTTTCACAAGACGGCGACCGAAGAGATCGCGCGGACGGTGGCACCGCTGGCGGAGTTGCCGAACAACCATCCGCTGTATTCAGCATTCTTTAAATTCGATGGACCGCCGACCACGGCGCACGAACTCAATGGCTGGGGGGATAACCTCGTCCACAAGCATTTGATGGCCGTCGAGCGGAATGGACGCATCGGTGTGTTGTACAGCAGCAAAGACTACAGCTCGGAGTGGAATTACCATCCGGACAGCAAGCGGTTCTTATCGGTCGACAACACGAAATTCGCCGTGAACCTCGTGGTGTATGCCCTCACTGCGTAGCCGACTCGAGATGTGGTGCCGCGTCGCGGCATTCGGCGTCCTCGGCTGGCTGCTCGGGGGAAGCTTTTTCACGTCGTCGAATCGGCGGATCGAACGCGCGAACACACAGAATGTCGCCGCGCATCTGGAAAGCTGGACGCGCGCGCCATCGACGACGACGCTTCATCTCGACCTTACCGCGGTTCCCGAGACGTGGGTGGTCGATTGGCTCGCCGCACTGCGCCACAGCAATCACCTCGTGAATTGGAGCGGCTCGCCGCCGGCGGTGGCGCTGGTGACCGAGCCTGTTTCCGATCCCGAGGGCGGAGTCCGGATCGACATCGCAGCTCCGACCGGCGCGGACGTTGTCGTCCGCGATGAGGGAAGTCTCATCGACAGCGCGCGCATCAGTGCCCTTGGCGCGACGATGCTGACGCCGATCGCGATCGGCAACGTCACGGCGACCGTCGGCAGTCAGCGCGTAGGCGCAACGCCGATCGACTCGGCGCGATTGAAGAGCGTCGTCGTCATCGGCGACGCTGGGTGGGAAGGGAAATTCATCGCGTCAGCGCTCGAGGAGCGTGGCTGGGCTGTGACTCCTCACTTCTCAGTCGCGCCGAACGTCGACGTGACCCAGGGTGCGCCGCTGATCATTGACACGGCCCGCGTCTCAGCCGTGATTGCGATCGATACGTCGATTCGATCGCATGCGGCCGAGCTCGAGCGCTTTGTACGATCCGGCGGCGGACTCATTCTCGCCGGGCCGTCGGCGCAGTCGCTTCGTGCGCTGGCGCCGGGCAGCGTTGGCGCACGAACTCGGCCGACCGTTCATCCTGCGGACACGATGCGACTCGGCACGACGGGATTCTATCCGGTGATGTCGTTGAACAGCGGCGGCGTTCCGCTCGATCGTCGTTCCGATGGCGTCGTTCTCGCTGCGCGTCGCGTCGGCGCCGGGCGAGTGCTGCAGGTCGGCTACGATGACAGTTGGCGCTGGCGAATGGCCGGCGCGCCCGGGTCGGAACGTGCACATCGAGAATGGTGGTCGCGTCTTGTCGCATCGGTCGCGTACGTGCCGCCGGCTGCGCCGAATTCGAATGAAGGCGGGACGGCCGCGCCTCTCGCGCACATGGTCGATCGCCTCGGACCAGCGCAGGCGGCGGTCAATCTGAGCGGTGAACGACCACCGGTCGACCGTCGGCTGTTGCTCGCGTTGATTCTGACTTTGCTCATCGTCGAGTGGGGATCGCGGCGATTGCGAGGACTCAAATGACGATCGGCTATGTATCGAGCGCTGACTGCGGTCGCCACGATACGGGTTGGGGACACCCGGAACACGTCGGTCGCCTCGTTGCGATTCCGCGTGCGCTCCGCGAGGACGCCGAGTTCATGATGCGGCTGCGGCACGTCGAGGCGAGGCATGCGACGGCGGACGAGCTCGCGCTCGCGCACGACCCAAAGTACATCGAGTCAGTGAAAAGACTCGTCGAGCGCGGCGGCGGGCGTCTCGACGCCGATACCGTCGCGAGCGAAGGCTCCTGGGATGCGGCGACCGCGGGAGCCGGAGCCGTCCTCGACGCGATCGACTTCGCGGTGGGCGACGGCCCACGACGCAGTTTCTGCGCGGTGCGTCCGCCGGGGCATCATGCCCTGCGAAGCGCCGCGATGGGCTTCTGTCTGTTCGGCAACGTGGCGATCGGCGCGCACTATGCCCGTCGCCGTCATGGTCTCGAGAGAATCCTCATCGTGGACTGGGACGTCCACCACGGCAACGGAACGCAGGCGCTGGTCGAGCACGAGCGCGACATCCGTTTCGTGTCGATGCACCAATGGCCGTGGTACCCAGGCACCGGCGCTGCAGACGATCGCGGTCCGCATCGCAATGTGTGGAACGTGCCTATGCGGGCCAGTCTTCCGCCGACGACCTATGTCGATGCGCTGAAGTCGGCGATCGACGCGGCGACTGCGGACTTCACTCCGGATCTCGTGCTGATCTCGGCCGGCTTCGACTCGCTGGCCGGCGATCCGCTTGGTGCGTTCACGTTGGAGTATGAAGACTTTGAAGACTTGACGCGCTTCCTCGTCGAGCGGGCAGAGTCGTGGTGCAGGGGCCGGTTGGTAAGCGCGTTGGAAGGCGGATACGAGCCCTCGCATGTAGCAGTCGCTTGCGTCAGGCACATGAAAGCGCTGGAGTGACTACGCAGAGCACAAACAGCGCACAACAGGAACGGCGCAGACCGATTAAGAGCGCAAACTGCCGAACGGCGCAAACTGCCAAAGGGCGCAAACTGCCAAAGGGCGCGGACTGCCAAACGGCGCAAACTGCCAGAGGGCGCGAACTGCCAAACGGCGCGAGGGTCCTGACCGCGCCGGCAGTCAGACTGCGCGG
>Ga0207661_10003543_pt1 | contig 10842 bp, 6 predicted proteins | sample KBSC713LmetaG_FD_184337 | JGI IMG/M metagenome (GOLD analysis project Ga0207661, IMG submission 184337) | Corn rhizosphere microbial communities from Kellogg Biological Station, Michigan, USA - KBS C7.1-3L metaG (SPAdes) (version 2) | ecosystem: Host-associated > Plants > Roots > Rhizosphere ... | reverse complement strand
GATGAACACTTTCGTGGACCTCAACTCGGAGCTCGTGGAGCGAGAGCTGGAGCGCGTGCGGGGCAAGCGCCGCTCCGGCCCGCACGCCGAGAACATGCTGCGCGACGTCGGTGTGATCGCGGCGGGACCGGTCTGAGATGCCCTACCAGCCGCTCAAGTACTACCAAGTGGGCAGCTTCGCGGCCGGCAACAGGCTGCTGGCCGAGGAGGAGCGGTCGGTCCAGTCGGACGAGGCGCGCGCGAACTCGATCACCTCCGGTCACCGCGCCTGCCAGGGCTGCGGCGAGGCGCTCGGAGCGCGCTACGCGCTCGACGCCGCGATGAGGGCCACCGGCGAGAACATGATCGCCGTGAACGCCACGGGCTGCCTCGAAGTGTTCACCACCCCCTACCCCGAGAGCTCGTGGCAGCTCCCCTGGGTCCACTCACTGTTCGGCAACGCGCCGGCGGTGGCCACGGGCGTGGCCGCGGCGCTGAGGGCGAAGGGCCGCAGCGACACTCGCGTGGTCGGCCAGGGCGGCGACGGCGGCACCGTGGACATTGGCTTCGCCTGCCTGTCCGGCATGTTCGAGCGCAACGACGACGTGCTGTTCATCTGTTACGACAACGAGGCGTACATGAACACGGGCGTGCAGCGCTCTGGCGCCACGCCGCCCGCCGCGCGCACGGCCACCACGCAGGCCGTCGGCGATGACCCGGGGAACGTGTTCGGCCAGGGCAAGAGCGCTCCGCTGATCGCGATGGCGCACGAGATCCCGTACGTGGCCACGGCGACGATCGCGGACCTGCATGACCTCGAGTACAAGGTCGAGCGCGCGATGAGCTTCCACGGCGCGCGCTACCTGCACGTGCTCGTCACCTGCCCGCTCGGCTGGGGAAGCGCGTCGCACGACTCGATCCGCATCGCCCGCCTGGCCAAGGAGACCGGGCTCTTCCCGGTGTTCGAGGGCGAGGGCGGCGACGTGACGAGCGTCTCCAAGATCCGCCGGCGGCTGCCGGTGGAGGACTACCTGCGCCCGCAGCGGCGCTTCGCGCATCTGTTCAAGCCGGAGCTGCGCAGCGACCTGATCGCGCGCATCCAGGAGCGGGCGGACCGCAACATCAAGCGCTTCGGACTGGTGGACGAGTGATGGACAAGCCATTCGCAATCACGCTCGACCCGGCGTCGAGCCTGGCCGACAAGACCGGCTCCTGGCGCACCGAGCGCCCGGAGTACGTGCGCCAGCTCCCACCCTGCTCGCACGGCTGTCCCGCGGGGGAGGACGTGCAGCAGTGGCTCTTTCACGCCGAGGAGGGCGACTACGAGCGGGCGTGGCGCCAGATCATGGCGGACAACCCGCTGCCTGCCGTGATGGGCCGCGTGTGTTACCACCCGTGCGAGACCGCCTGCAACCGGGCGCAGCTCGACGAGGCGGTGGGCATCAACTCGGTCGAGCGCTTCCTCGGCGACGAGGCGATCAAGCAGGGCTGGAAGGTGGACCCGCCTGCCGAGCGCTCGGGCAAGCGCGTGCTCGTGGTGGGCGCCGGGCCGTCTGGCCTGTCTGCCGCCTACCACCTGACGCTGCTCGGACACTCGGTGACGATCCGCGACGCGGGCCCGGTGGCCGGCGGCATGATGCGCTTCGGCATCCCCAAGTACAGGCTGCCGCGCGACGTGCTGGACGCCGAGATCCAGCGGATCCTCGACATGGGCGTCGAGCTGGAGCTGAAGAGCAAGGTGGGCGATGTGGCCGCCGCGATGCGCGAGGGCGGCTTTGACGCCGCGTTTCTCGCCATCGGCGCGCAGCTCGGCAAGCGCGCCTACATCCCCGCCGGCAGCGCGGCAAAGATGATCGACGCCGTCACGCTCCTGCGCAGCATGGAGGGCGAGGAGCCGCCCAAGCTGGGCCGGCGCGTGGTGGTCTACGGCGGCGGCAACACGGCGATCGACGCCGCGCGGACGGCCAAGCGCCTGGGCGCGGAGGAGGCCATCGTGGTCTACCGCCGGACCCGCGAGCGGATGCCCGCGCAGGACTTCGAGGTGGAGGAGGCGCTGCAGGAGGGCGTGCTCATGAAGTGGCTCTCCACGATCAAGCAGGCCGACGCCGGCAAGCTTGTGGTCGAGCGCATGGAGCTGGACGAGACCGGCTTCCCCCAGCCCACGGGCGAGCTCGAGGAGCTGGGAGCAGATTCGGTGGTGCTCGCGCTGGGCCAGGAGACCGACCTGTCGCTCATCGACGGCGTCGACGGCGTGGAGGTCGAGGACGGCGTGGTGCGGGTGGGGCCCGGGATGATGACCGGGCACCCGGGAATCTTCGCCGGCGGCGACATGGTGCCGGCCGAGCGCACGGTGACCACCGGCATCGGCCACGGCAAGCTGGCCGCGCGCAACGTGGACGCCTGGCTGCGCGGCGGCGAGTACGCCGCGCCGCCCGAGGCCGCGCTGGCGGGCTTCGACGCCCTCAACACCTGGTACTACTCGGACGCGCCGCGGACCGTGCGGCCGCAGCTCGAGGCGGCGCGCCGGGCGTCGACCTTCGACGAGGTGGTGGGCGGGCTCGACGAGTCGAACGCGCTGTTCGAGGCGCGGCGCTGCCTGTCCTGCGGCAACTGCTTCGCCTGCGACAACTGCTACGGCGTCTGCCCCGACAACGCCGTGATCAAGCTGGACGGCGGCACGCCCTACGCCTACGAGATCGACTACGACTACTGCAAGGGCTGCGGGATGTGCGCCGAGGAGTGCCCGTGCGGCGCGATCCACATGGTGCCCGAGTCGATCTGAGCGGCTTGATCGACCTGCACTGCCACGTGCTGCCGGGCGTGGACGATGGCGCCGCCGACATGGCCGACAGCATCGCCATGGGCCGGCAGGCTGACGCCGACGGGATCGCGATGATCTGCGCCACCCCGCACATCCGGCACGACCATTCCGTGCCGATCGACGAGCTGGCGCACCGGGTGCAGGCGGTCAACCGCGAGTACGAGCGGGCGGGCCTACGCGTGCGAGTGGTGCAGGGCGGCGAGGTGAGCGAGGAGGACGCGCGCATGCTCGCGGCGGACGAGCTCGAGCAGCTTGCCCTCGGCGGCGGGCGCTGGATCCTCGTGGAGCCGGCGCCCGGGCCACTGTCCGAGTCGCTGGAAGAGACCGCCTCACAGCTCACGGCTCTCGGCTTTCGGACCTTGATCGCGCACCCGGAACGTCACCTCGATTCGCAGGCGCCCGACCTGCTCGCGCGACTCGTGCAGGCCGGCGCGCTCGTGCAGCTCACCGCGCAGTACCTGGCGGAGGGCCACCCGGCCGCCGTGAGCGAACTGGCCGAGCGCGGCCTCGTGCACGTGCTGGGAAGCGACGCCCATTCCGCCAGCATCGGCCGGCCGGTGCGGCTGACCCAGGGCTACGAGCGCCTGGCCGCCGTCGACGCGCTCGCCCGGCACATCGACTGGATCAAGCGTCGCGCGCCTCAGGCGATCGTCAGCGGTGGAGCTGTGAAAGCGCCGTACCGCTCTCGCTGAACGGGACGAGCGCGATCCGCTCGCGCATCTCCTGCACAAGAGCGCGCGAGCCGGTGCCAAGGCCGTGGCGCAGGAAGTTCACGGCGCCGGCCGCGGCACCGAGCGTGAGCGATTCCTGCCAGTCGAGCCCCCTCACCCACCCCGCCGCGATCGCGCCCATCATCGTGTCGCCACAGCCCTCGCGCGAGCCGCGCTCGAAGTGCGGCGGCACGAGCTCCCAAGCATCGTCTCCGCGAAGCACCAGCGCGGGCTGGCCGCCGCGCGTGACCACCACGATCTCGGCACCGCGGTCGCGGATGCGCTCCGCCGCGGCGCGCAGCTGGCTCGGCGTGCCGACCGGGCCCTTCACGTACTCGGCCAGCTCCCAGTCGTTCAGCTTCACGAGGGTGGGCCGCCCCTCCAGGGCGCTGTCCAGCCTGGGCGTGGACAGGTCCACCAGCACCGGCACCTCGTTGTCGCGCGCCGCCTCCACGAGCGTGCCGTAGGCCTCGGTCGGCAGGGCATCGCCCGGGTAGGGGTTGCAGACCACGAGAGCGTCGCTTTCGAGGGCCGCAACACAGGTGGTGGCCACGAGATCGTCCACCTCGTGCCTCGTCGGCGGATCGCTGAGGCGCCTGGCGAGCACGTTGCGCACGCCGTCGCGGCGATCGGTCACGTAGCAGCCGCTCGGCGCGGCCGTCCGCACGAGCCGGCGCGAGCAGGGGATCCGCCCCAGCATCGCCTCCACGAGCACACCCGTCTCGCCGCCCGAGAAAGCGCACAGAATCGGATGCGCGCCCAGCTCGGCGGCCATCCGGGCCACCCATACGCCCTGGCCGCCGAGGTGGACGTGGACGTCATCGCCCGTGTCGTCGTGCAGCTCAAGCGTGATCGACACGAGCGGATGCGGCCCGAAGATCGCGACCTGCCCGGTGCCGTAGAGCGTGCTCACGGAACGGCCACCGTGTTCTCCGGCCGGGCGCGCGCCAGCTCGAGCAGCTCGTCGAGCGACTCCTCGATCCCGTCCCTCAGCACGTCCAGGTCGGGCACGGTGTCGCGATCGGCGATCAGGCCGAACGTGACGTGGCCCTCGTAGCTGAGGATCGCCACGCCCACGGCGTGCTCAGCGGCGAGCGGCACTAGACCGGCTACCTCCACGAGCTTCGACCCGAGCGCGTAGAGCGGCAGCTGCGGGCCCGGCACGTTGGTGACCGTGATGTTGAAGAGGCGCGAGGCGAACAGCGACTGCGCGAGCATCACGTGCAGGACGGGCGGGGCGTGGCCGGTGAGGGACAGCAGCGTCTCGCCGCCGACCGCCTGGGTGCCGGCCTTGAGCTGCTCGGCCGCCGCGACCGCGTGGCCGTAGCGCACCAGCGGCGCCTCATCCGCCACCGGCAGCTCCACGAACAGCGAGGTGATCCGGTTGCCGAGGGCGAGCGTCTCCCCCGCCTGCCTGACGTTGACAGGCACCATCGCACGCATACCGCGTCCGGGTGGCTCCTCGCCGCGCGCGACGAGCAGCTTGCGCAGCCCGCCCGCGGTGGCCGCCAGAGCCACGTCGTTGACCGTTCCGCCAAGCCGGGACTTGATGAGCTTGAGGTCGGCCAGCGGGACACGCACGACGTCGAAGCGACGCAGCACGCCGATCGGCTCGTTGAGGCTGGTGTGCGGTGCGGGAATGACCTCGTCGCGCACGAGCAGGTCGCCGAGCGCGCGGGCCTGGCCGGCCATCTTCGCGAGCTTGGACGGATGCAATGCCAGGCTCGCGCCGGCGCGCGCTGCGCCCGCCACCGCTGCCGGGAAGCGCAGGAATACGGAGTGCTCGGCGTCGGCCTCCGGAGCCGGGTCGGCCGGCGCGAAGTCGAACGGAGCGCGCGGCTCGGGCGACGGATCGAGCAGCACGTGCCCGACGTCGATCGACCCGACCCCGTCCACCATGCAGTGGTGGGTCTTCGTGATGAGCGCCCAGCGCCCGCCCTCGAGCCCCTCCAGGAGCACCGCGTCCCAGAGCGGCAGCCGCCTGTCCAGCCTGTGCGACCAGTAGTCGCCGAGCCAGTCCATCAGCTCGCGGTCGCCGCCGGGACTCGGCAGGGCAGCGCGATGCACGTGGTTCGAGATGTCGAACCGGGCGTCCGCCTGCCAGCATGGCCAGCCGATCCCGCCGGTGTGCTGGTCCGACAGTCGCTGGCGGTAGCGCGGCAGCGAGCCGAGGCGAGCGTCGAGGTGCGTGCGGACATCCTCCAGAGCTGGCGCCGCCTGACCGTCGAGAGGCTCGAACACGAGCAATCCGCCGATGTGCATATGCGCCGACTCGTCGGCCTCCTCGAGCTCGAGGAAGGTCGCGTCCAGCGGGCTCACGTGCTCGGTCATGGTGTTCTCCTCACTCGTACAGGGCGGCCAGCTTGGACCCGTACTTGTCATAGACGACGCTGCGCTTGACCTTGAGGGTCGGGGTCAGCTCGCCCGCGGCCTGCGATAGCTCGTGGTCGAGGATGGTGAAGCGCTTGACCTGCTCGATTCGCGCGAAGTGCTCGTTCGCGCGGTCAACCTCGCGCTGGATCTCGGCCCGGACGCGATCGTCGTGAGCCATCGTCGCGACGTCGGGGGCTACGCCGGCCCTCTCCGCGAGGGCGGGCAGCTCGTCGCTGTCGAGCGTGATGAGCGCGACGAGGTACGGCCGGCCGTCGCCGTACACCACGGCCTCGGAGATCCAGCGGCTCTCCTTGAGCTGGTTCTCGATGTTGGTGGGCGTGATGTTCTTGCCGCTCGAGGTGATGATGATGTCCTTCTTGCGGCCGGTGATCGAGACGAAGCCCTCGGGATCTATGTGGCCCAGATCGCCGGTGCGGAGCCAGCCGTCGTCGAACGTCTCACTCGTGGCCTCCGGGTCCTTGAAGTAGCCCGCGAACACGTGAGGCCCGGAGAGCAGGATCTCCCCGTCGGGAGCTGTGCGGACCTCCGTGCCCGGCAGCGGCTTGCCGACGCTGCCGAAGCGCTGTGATTCCTTGGTGTTGAGCGTGGCCGCGGCGGTGCTCTCCGTCATGCCGTAGCCCTCGAGGATCGGGATGCCGCACGAATCGAAGAACTCGAGCACGTCCTTGGCGATCGGGGCGGCGCCGCTCAGCGCGAGCTGGAGCTGGCCGCCGAAGAGGTCCCGGACCTTGCCGAGCACCAGGCGATCGGCGATACCGCGACGGCTTCTGCCGAGACGCCCGAGCTGCTTGCCGCGACGTTCCACGGACCGCGCGCGGCGGCCGGTCTCGAGAGCCCAGCGCGCCATCAGCCGCTTGGCGAACTGCTGGTCCTCGATGCCGCTCAGTGCCGCCGTGTGGATCTTCTCGAACACGCGGGGAACGGATGGGAGGTGGCTCGGCCGCACCTCCGCGATGTCCTCCAGCAGCCTCTTGGGATCCCGCGTCCAGTAGGCGATCGTCGCTCCCACCTGGAGCGCGACCATCTGCGTCACGCGGGCCAGCGAGTGCGCCAGCGGCAGGAACATGAAGACCGTGTGCGTGTCGTCGAACTCGACCTGCTGGAGGTACATCTCCATCGTCGCCAGGAAGTTGGCGTGCGTGAGCATGCAGCCCTTGGGCGGGCCGGTGGTGCCCGAGGTGTAGACGAGCGTGGCGATGTCGTTGGGGGCCACGGCCGCCACGCGCTCGTCAAGCGCCGAGTCGGTCACCTCGGCGCCGAGCTGGCGCAGTTCGTCGAGGGAGATGTCCTCGCCCACCCTGCGCTCGAAGACGATCACGTGCTCGAGCGCCGGGCAGCGCTCGCGTATCTGGTCGATCTTCTCGAGCTGCTCCTCCTCGCAGAAGACGACCCGCGCCTCGGAGTGCGTGAGCACGTACTGGCACTCCTCCGGCGAGTTGGTCTGGTAGATCGGCGCCACGGTGGTGCCGGCCGCCAGCGCCCCGAGGTCGCACAGCGTCCACTCAGGCCGGGTGTTGCCCAGGATCGACACGCGGTCGCCGCGCTCGATACCCAGCGCGATCAGGCCCCTGGCGATCTCTCCAGCCGTCAGACCCAGCTCGGCGTACGAGATGTCCTCCCAGCCGCGCTCGGTCTTGTGCCGCAGAGCGGGCCCGCTGTGCCGCGCGGCCGTGTGGCCGGCAAGCTCCGCGAGGGTGGAGATCTGGGTGGAGGCGGGGGCAGCTTGGGTTGTCATCGGGTTCACCTTCACGTCTTGAGTCGGGTACCGCCGAAGCGGACTTTGGGGAGGGCGCGGCCGATCCAGCCGGGCAGCCACCAGTTGAAGCGGCCGAGCATCGCCATCGCGGCCGGCAGCAGCACGAGTCGCACCACCGTGGCGTTGATCAGGATCGCAATCAGCGTTCCGATCGCCAACTCGCGCACGATCGTGAGCATGGTTGGAGCGAAGAGCAGCGTCGCGGCCAGCATCGGCACGGTGGCGAGCGTGACGACCGACCAGGTGCGGTTGATGCCGTAGTAGGCGGCCTCCTCGGTGCCGCCGGCGTCGTAGTGCTCGCGCGAGCTGCCGAGCACGAACACCTCATAGACGGCCGACAGCGCCAGCACCACCGTGGCGGTGGAGATGATCGTGACCGGGTCCATGAACCCGGGGCCGTCGAGCACCGGCGAGTGGCTGCCGAACAGCAGGGTGAGCAGGCCGAACGTGGCGCCGGCTGTGGCGATGTTGAAGACCACCGCCACGAGCGGCAGCACCAGGGACCGCGTGACCACCAGGAGCAGCAGGTAGGTGAACAGCGCGAGCCCCGCGATCACTGCGGGCAGCTTGGACGCCGCAACGCCGCGGTACTGGATCAGCGATGCGGCGTTGCCGCCGATCGCGGCCTGGGTGCCCGTGCGCTTGGCGAAGGCAGCCGCGGAGGCGCTCAGCCGATCGGCCAGGGCGCGGGTGCGAGGGTCGTTCACTCCCCAGGCGGGCACGACCGTGATGCGCCCGGCGGCGCCGCCCTGCTCGACGTTCACGGTGAACCCGGCGGCCTGGCGAGAGGCCTGCGGCGCCCCCTGCAGCGCCGCCAGGACGAAGTAGCCGGAGTCGAACAGGTGGGGCGACTGCTGGTGGAGCTGCTGCACGGCCGCGGTGGACGGGATGGTCTTGCGGCTGTGGATCACCGCGGCGGTGATCTGGCTCATGCCGGACTGCAGCGGTGCGCTCTGGGTAACGCCGCCGGAGAGCCCGCTGGCCAGCTGGCCGGTGCCTCCGTGCAGCGTGCCGAGCCCGGCCTGGAGCTGCTGGGCGCCGGCGGTGAGCTTGGTCAGCCCGGCCGACAGCTCATGGCCGCCCGACGACAGCTTGTGCAGGCCGCCCGACAGGCCGGCGTTGCCGCCCGCGATCTGAGCGACGCCCTTCGAGAGCTTGTCCGCCCCCGCCTTGAGCTGGACGAGGCCGGACTGGAGCTGGGTGAGCTGCCCGAGCGCGGCGTTCATCACGTTCGAGTTGGCGGCCACCCCAGACCCCAGCGAGCCGGCGCTGTTTGCCACGCCGCCGGTGGCCGAGGCGGCGTCCTGGAGCGCGCTCACCGCGGCGGAGTACTGCGGATCGGACTTGCCGGTGGTCATCGACTGGAGGGCGCCGAGAGCGGAGTTGACACTACTGTTGGCGCTCTTCGCGAGCGTGCTGAGGCGGCCCGCCTCGGAGGCGTTCTTGCCGAGGTCGGCCGCGAGGCCCTTCAGGACCGGAAGCCCGGCGCTCACGCCGGACGAGGCCACGCCGAGCTGCTTGGCCAGCTCCTTCGAGCCCGTGGACGCGCTGGCCGAGCCCTTGGCGAGCTGGTCCGCCCCGGCGCTGGCCTGGTCGAGCCCGGTAACGAGCTGCTGGGCGCCGGTGCTGGCCGCGGCGAGCCCGCCACTGAGCTGCGTCGAGCCGGCTGCGGCCTGCCCCGAGCCGGAGTTGAGCTGGGCGGCGCCGGCGGATGCGTCCGCCAGGCCGGTGCGCAGCTGCTGCACCCCGTCGCCCGCCTGTCCAAGACCGGCGATCAGCGTCTTCAGGTCTTTCTTGCTCTTGGTCGCCGTCTTGGCCGCGGTGTTCAGGCCCTGCGGCACGCCCTGGAGCTCATTCGCGTTCCCGGCCAGCGTGCCGGGGCCCACCACCGACACCACGGCCGGATCGCCCGCCAGCTGGGACTGGTAGCGGGCGAGTTCCGCCAGGAACTGCCGCGTGGCGATCGTGCCCTGGTCCTTGGCAACGATCACCTCGAACGGCGTAACGAAGCCCGGCCCCATCTCGCGCGAGACCGCCTCGTACGCCAGCCGAGCGCTGTTGTCGCTGGGCAGGTACTTGGGGTCGGGGGGACCGGAGCGCAGCTTGAGCACCGGCAGCGAGAGCGCCGCCAGCAGCAGGAAGGTGATGCCGCCGATCACCGCCGGGTGCCGGATCAGGCGGCCCGGCACCTGCTGCGGAAGCCGGGACGTGAGCCGGTCGCCCAGGCCGCGGAAGCTGAAGGCGTCGATACGCCCGCCCAGGAGAACCAATGCGGCGGGCAGGACCGTGACGGAGGCCACCGTGGCCACCGCCGCGGTGATGACCGCGCTGATGCCGATCGAGTTGAGGATCTCCGTGGTGGAGAGCAGCGTGGCGATGATCATCATCGCCACCACCGCGGTGCCGCCGAGCAGCACCGTGCGCCCGGCGCCGGCCACGGCCACCCTGGCGCTGGCACGGAAGCTGCCGGTGCCGCGGCGGCGCCGCTCCTCCCTGTAGCGCGATTCGATCACGAGGCCGAAGCAGGTGCTGAGGACGAGGCCGATGATCGCGCCGCCTGCGACAGCCACCGGGTCGACGTCGATGACCCTCGCGACCAGCGCCGTGAGCCCGTAGCCCACCGCCAGCACCGAGCCCGCGAGCGCCGTCACCAGGGCGGCCACCACGGGGGTGCCGAACAGCACCGCGCACAGCAGGAAGATGGTTGGGAGCGCGATCAGGATCGCCGTGCGCGTGGTCGAGATCGCCTGGCTGCGCAGCGCGCGGTCGATCGACGGCTGGCCCGTCACGTACGCCTTCACCGGCGCGTTCACGTACTGGCGCACCGTCCGGTCGATCTGCGGCTGGATGGTGTTTGCCACCGTCTTCTCAGGACGCTCGACGGCGGTCACGATCGTGGCGACGCCGGGGCGTGGCCGCAGCTGGGAGGCCGCGCCGGTTCCCTTGTCCCACGGCGACAGCACCCGCGCGTCCGGGCGCGCGCGTAGCGCGCTCACGAGGGCGGGACCCTGAGCGTCGAGCTGCCTGGCGGGCCCGGTGAGCATGACCGGCACGAGCACGCTGTTGCCGAACCGGCTCGTGGCGATGTCCTGCGCCCGCGCGGACTCGGTGCCCTTCACGACCAGGATCGACGGGGAGAAGCGGTCGCCTATCTGGCTGCCCGCGTAGCCCAGGACGGCCAC
>Ga0207661_10003540_pt1 | contig 10848 bp, 8 predicted proteins | sample KBSC713LmetaG_FD_184337 | JGI IMG/M metagenome (GOLD analysis project Ga0207661, IMG submission 184337) | Corn rhizosphere microbial communities from Kellogg Biological Station, Michigan, USA - KBS C7.1-3L metaG (SPAdes) (version 2) | ecosystem: Host-associated > Plants > Roots > Rhizosphere ... | reverse complement strand
TTCGACTATCGTTTAATGCGGGAATGCTCAAGTTCAGCGTCCAGACGCCGGACCTCGGCGAAGCGGCCGACGAGCTCGCCGTTCGCTACTCCGGTGACCCGCTCGACATCGGCTTTAATGCCAATTACCTGCTCGAGATCCTGCGCTTCATTCCGACCGAAGAGGTGCGACTCACGTTCAAGGCGCCGGAACGCGCCGCCACTGTCGAGCCCGAAGGCTGGGCCGACCCGGCGACGTACCTCTGCCTCGTGATGCCGCTGCGCCTGCTCGACTAGCATGCACGGCCTCCCCGCGGGGGGCGGGAGCGCGTTGAGGTGATTGGCTTCGTGACGCTGATGCAGGCGCTCGGCCTGGCGTACGCGGCCGGCTTCAATCTGTACGCGACCGTGGCCGTCACCGGACTCGCCGTCCGATACGGATGGGTCCACGACGTCCCGACAACGGTCGAGGCGTTCGCCAACATGGGCGTCATCGTCATCGCGGTCGCGCTCTATGTCGTTGAGTTCTCGGCCACCCTGATTCCAGGCGTTGCCGCCGCCTGGGAGACGCTCCACAGCTTCATTCGCCCGCCCGCCGCGGCGGCGCTCGCCGCGGCAACCGCCTGGCATTCCGATCCGCTGGTCGTTCTCGTCGCGGCGCTGCTCGGCGGAGGTCTCGCCGTGACGACGCATACCACGAAGCTTGGCCTCCGCTACGCCATCGACGCGTCGCCCGAACCCGTCACCAATGGCATCGCCAACACCGCGGAGCTCGTGCTCGTCGCCGGCGTAGCGACCGCCATCTGGCAGCATCCCTTCATCACGCTTGCGGTCGCGCTGCTGCTCCTTGCCGGCATGATCGTGGCCGTTCGCCTCATTTGGCGCGCGCTGCGCCAGGTTTTTACGGGGCGCTGGATGCCGTCGCGTGGATTGATGCAGGCGCCGCGTACGACCGAGGAACGTCCGTCGACGCGGCCGCCTCACGCGCGCGAGTTCGACGACGAATGACAGCGCGGCGCGTTGCCGAAGCAACGCGCCGCTGTGCCAACCTATAAGCCGGGTTCTGTGAGGACGACGAACGTCCCGATGGTCATTCCTCTCGGAGCGCAGTCGCCTGCGCCCTCTAGCAGCCTACCCGCAGCGTCTTGATCGAGGTGAGCGCCTCTCGCTGCCTATTTGGCCTTGCTCCCGCTGGGGTTTGCCTTGCTGCGTCCGTTACCGAACGCACGGTGAGCTCTTACCTCGCCTTTTCACCCTTACCCGATCCGAAGATCGTCGGCGGTGTGTTTTCTGTGGCACTGTCCGTCACGAACACCTTTCGTCACTCGTGCCCAGGCGTTACCTGGCAGCGCGCTCAGTGGAGCCCGGACTTTCCTCGGCCGGCGAAACAACACCGGTCGCGACCATCCGGTTGGCACACCAAAGAAATCTAATCAAAAATACGCGCGCACGCTCGGAAGTACCGTCGCCGCATGACGTCCGCATGCCATCCGACGATTACAATGCGCGCGCGATGAGAAAATATCGCGTCGCGCACCGTGATCCCCCCAACCCACCCATGGGGCACATCATGTTTTCACGTTCGTCCCCGTCGACCCGCGCCGTCCTACCGATTGCAACGATGCTCACCCCGACCGAGCGACTGCGGGTCGATGCAGCCGGCGAAGGTTCATATCAAGCGCTGCATCGCTCGTCGGTTGCCGAAGTCGTGCAAGACATCAAGGAGAACCGCGTTGGCGCGGTCGTCGTCTCCGTCGCCTGTTGCGATCAGCAGGCGCGAGCGGGCGTCGCCGCGCTCGTCCGCGAATTCCCGCGCGTGCCGACCGTCGCGCTTCTCAGTCAATTGGATCGCTCGACGCCGCAGGCGATGCTGAACCTCGGCTCCACGGGCATTCGCCGGCTCGTCGACGTGCGCGACTCCGACGGATGGCGCGAGCTGCGTCAGTACTTGCTCGGTGTCGGCGGCGACGACATGCAACGCCAGGCACTTGGCCAACTCGCGCTCGATCTCGCCGGCGCGCCACGCGATTGTTGGCGTTTCTTCGAGATCCTCTTTACGTGTCCGCCGCAGGTCGCTACCGTGCGCGCCCTCGCGCGACATCTCGATGTCCTGCCAAGCACGCTGATGAGCCGCTTCTTCCGAGCCCGCGTGCCGGCCCCGAAGCAATACCTCGCCATGGCCCGATTGATTCGCGCCGCGCGGCTGTTCGAGAATCCGGGCTTCTCCGTCGCCAACGTCGCCAACCATCTCGACTACTCGTCACCGCAAAGCTTCGGGCGGCACGTGCGCACGCTGATGAAGCTCACCGCGATGCAGTTCCGCGAACAGTACGACGGCGAAGGAATGCTCCAGCATTTTCGTCAGATGTTGGTACTCCCTCACCTCGACCGTCTGCGCGAGCTACGCCCGCTCAGCCCATCCTGGGGCGCCGCGTATGCACGAAGCTTGATTCACTGAGGCGAAGCGGCGCCGGCATCCATCGCCGCGACGATCTCGCTTGCCGTCGCCAGCGCCACTACGTCGAGCCCCTCGGCGGCGAGCGCCTCGCGGCCCCCCTCCTCGCGATCGACGAGTGCCAACACGCCGATCACGTCGCCGCCGGCCGCCCGGACCGCCGCCGCCGCCGTGCGCGCCGAGTTGCCGGTCGTCACCGTGTCCTCGATCACGACGACGCGGTCCCCCGCCTGAAACGGCCCCTCGATCAACTTCCCCGCGCCGTGTGCCTTTGCTTCCTTGCGCACGGTGAAGGCACGCAAGGGTCGCGAGCTTTTCGCACTGGCGTAGGCCATCGCGTACGCGATCGGGTCCGCGCCGAGCGTGAGGCCACCTATCGAGTCGGCGCGCCACCCCGCATCCTCCAGGGCCGCCAAGCCCGCGGGGCCGATGAGCGTCAAGCCCTCCGGGCTCATTGTGGTCATCCGGGCGTCGATGTATAACGAGGATTGCCTCCCTGACGCTAACGTGAAGGTTCCCCGTCTCGCCGAACGCGCGGCGAGTAGCAAAATGAGATCGTCTCGGTTAGACATGGCGGTTCTCGGAATAGCGGCGGACATTCAACGCCGGTCGGTACCAGAATAAATGGTTCGTTTGCCCCTCGCCCGTACGTCCGCCGGCGATGTGTCGTTGCTGCTGACGGCGGCGCTGCTGCTCATGATCGGCGGATTGATCGCGGGCGACCGCGGTCTGGCGCACGCCGCGTTTCGCCAAACGTCGATCGACGCGCAGCAATCCAGCTACGCGGTCGCGGCGGTCCTGCGCGACAGTGCGGCCATGGCGGCGCCGGCGGCGAGTCCCGCCGTCAAGGCGGTTATCGGGCGCTGGCCGAGCGAACGAACAGCCGCCGCGCTCGTCGTTGGAACGGATACCGTCCTGGTATCGGGCCCGCGCGAGGCGCTGCGTTCGGACCTCATCGCAAGTTCGCCGATCGAGGTTCGCGACAGCCGTCCGTGGACGCTCGTGGTCGCGCACGAGCACGACGTCGGCCCCTTCCGCATTCTGCTCGGCGGGCTCACGCTCGCCGCCGTCGCGCTGCTCGCGTACGGCGTGCTCCGCGAGCGACGTCAGGCGATTCGCGTCGGCGAGCGGTCCGCGGAGCTGGAACGGTTGTACAGCGAAGTGGCGCGCGCCAACACGGCGAAGAGTGAGTTCCTCGCCAACATTTCGCACGAGCTGCGCACGCCACTCAACGCCATCGTCGGTTTCGTCGAATTGCTCAAAGACGGCGTGTATGGCGACTTGTCGCCGCGACAAGTGCCGCCGGTCGACCGCATCGCGGCCTCGGCGACACATCTGCGGCATCTGGTCGATCAGGTGCTCGATATCGCCAAGATCGCCGCCGGTCGGCTCGAGGTGCACCCCGAAACGCTCGTCCTGCGTCCGTTCGTTCTGAACATCGCCAGTGAGCTCGAGTCGCTCGTCAATGAGCGGGGGCTCAGCTTCTCGATCGCCGTCGGCGCGTCTCTCCCCCGCGTTCGTACCGATCCGACGCATCTTCGGCAAATTCTCGTGAACCTCATCGGCAACGCGGTGAAATACACGCCACAGGGCGGCGTCGCGGTGCGCGCGCGGCTCGTCGGAGCGCCGCAGACCGGCGCGGCACTCGCGCACGTGCGGCGTCGCACACCGGACGATCCCGTGCTCGCCGCGCAATCGCCCGATGCGCGACGATCGTGGATCGCATTGCAAGTCGTCGATACCGGCGTCGGTATCGCGCCGGCCGATCAAGCGCGGATCTTCGAGGAATTCGAGCAGGTGAACGCGGGACCGCGAAGCGAGTCGATGCAGCGAGGCACCGGCTTGGGACTCGCGATCTCCAAACGGCTCGCCCAACTCCTCGGCGGCGACATTCGCGTCGACAGCGAGTTGGGAAAAGGATCCACCTTCACCTTGTGGATGCCCGTGCATCCCGACGATCTCGATCCCGCGCGCGCCGACGGAGCATCGGCGCCGAACGACTGACTCAGTCTTTCTTGCGGAAGATCGACGCAAGCTTGGAGGCGATCCCCTGCTTCTCTTTCGCGAGGGGCGCGTTCCCCGCTTCGCAGAAGTCGGTCGCGAAGGCGACGACGTCGCCATACCGCTTCGTCGGTTCCTTGCTCAACCCGCGCATGACGACGGCTTCGAGCTGCGGCGAGAATCGGAGACCCGGCTTTGCCTGATTGAGCACGATCGGCGGCTGCGACAACAGCTGCGAGAACATTTCCCGCGGCGTCTTGGCCGGGAATGGCAAGCAGCCCGTCAGGAGGAAATACGCGATCGTCGCGAGCGAATACTGATCGGCGAGGGGTCCAACCAGCTCGCCTGACAACGCCTCCGGCGCGACGTACATCAACGTGCCGACGAAAAATCCGGCGCGCGTCAGACGCTGCTCGGGCGACATGTCCGTGTCCGTCGCGATGCCGAAATCGAGCAGCTTCACGAGGTGCGATGCCGGATCGTACATCACGTTGTCCGGCTTGAGATCCCGATGCACGATGCCCACCGTGTGCGCGGCTTGAACCGCGTCGGCGATCTGCCGCACGATCGTGCACACTTCGTCGACGGGCAGCGGCCCTTGTCGCTTGGCGTATTTCTCGAGGATCTCGCCGGTCGCCCATTCGATGGCGAGGAAATGCATTCCCGGGCCGGCTTCGCCGATCTCGATCGTTCGCACGACGTTTGGGTGGGTCACCCGTTCGCCGTAGCGGGCTTCGCGCAGAAAGCGCGCGACCGCCGTGCGGTCCTGGCGCAGCTTTTCGCGCAACACTTTGACCGCAACGGTTCCATGATCCGCGTGAGTGGCGCGGAAGACGGCCGAGGTTCCACCTTCACCGACTTCGCTCTCGAGTGAGTAGCCGGCGATCGTTTGTCCGACAAGGCTTTCGCGTGGCACGCGGCGAACCTAATCCGCCTGACAATCAGAGGCAAGCAAGCGCGCCGGTTGGCCGAACGAATCGGCCACTCGAACAACCACCACGCTCCTCTCGCTGCCGACGTGCGCAAATCGTCGTCGTTCAGCGGGCTCTGCTTGCTTGACAAACTGACCAGCCCTACCTATATAGGGCCCCGCAAGTCGGATGGCTTGCCCAGCACCGGAAGTGCAGGATCGAATCACCCCGTAGGAGGCAGCTCGAATGGCCAGAGGGAAGGTGAAGTGGTTCAATGACGCCAAGGGCTACGGCTTCATTGAGCAAGACAGCGGAGAGGACGTCTTCGTGCACTTCTCCGCCATCAGCATGGAAGGCTTCAAGACGCTCGCCGAAGGACAAGAGGTCGAATTCGAGATCCGCACGGGCGAAAAGGGGTTGCACGCCGCCAACGTGGTCCGGGTCTGACGTAGCCGCCTCCACGGACGAAACGACCTTGCACCGCCCGCCGACCACCAGGCGGGCGGTGCTGCGTTTGCGGACTCGTCGCACGGGGATTGAACGCACCGCGTCGCGCCTCGACCTTTCGAGGATGCTTCGCTCGCCAATCGCAACCACGCACGACCGCGCCGCGCCGTGATCTCGACGCCGCCTTCGCCCCGTCTCTTTCTCGTCGACGGGTACGCGCTCATCTACCGCGCGTTCTTCGCCCTCATCTCGCGCCCGCTCACGACGAGCCGCGGAGAAAACACATCGGCGGCGTGGGGCGTCGTCAATTTTCTGCAACGACTCCTCGAGACCCACCGGCCCGATTATCTCGGCTGGGTCCACGACTCCGGGCTCTCCCACCGGCACGAGCGCTACCCCGCGTACAAGGCGACGCGCGAAAAGTTGACCGAGGAGCTGCAGTCCGATTTCGATCGCGGCATGGAGCGCATCCGCGACGTGCTCGACGCGCATCGCATTCCAATTATCACATTAGCAGGCTATGAGGCCGACGACGTCATCGGAACCCTGGCGCGTCAAGCGGTCGACGCCGGAACCAGCGTCGTCGTCGTATCCGGCGACAAGGACTTTCAGCAGCTCGTCCGTCCCGGCGTGTGGCTGCTCAATCCCGGACGCGGCGGCCCGGCTAGCGTCGAGGAGCATTGGGTCGGAGTCGAAAACGGGACCGAGCGACTCGGTGTTCCGCCGTCGCTCGTCACCGACTACCTCGCGCTCGTCGGCGATTCGTCGGACAACGTTCCCGGCGTGAAGGGCATCGGCGAGAAGACCGCGCAGGAGCTCGTCGCCGCGTATGGCACCGTCGAAAACATTCTCGCGCACGCCGCGGAGCTGACGAAGAAACGACCCCGCGAGGCGCTGCTCGAGCAAGGCGACCTCGCACTCCTGTCCAAAGAGCTCGTCACGATTCGCGAGGATCTTCCCATCACGCTCGATCTCGCCGCGATGCGTCTCGCCGCGCCGGATTACGCGCGGTTGCGGCCGCTATACGTCGAGTTGGAATTCCACACGCTCGCCAAGAATCTGCCCACGGCCGACTCGGCCGGCGCGGTCGTCGCCGAGCGACCCGCCGCTCCAACGACGCACTACACCACCGTCGACACGATTCCCGCGCTCGAGAAATTCATTGCTCGCGCGCGACGAGCGCCCGACATCGCCATCGATACTGAGACCGTCGTCGACGTCGACGCGCCCCAGCCGCTCGACCCGCTGCGCGCGCGCCTCGTCGGGCTCGCCGTGAGCGTAGCCGCTGGCGAGGCGTACTATCTGCCGCTCTCCCATTCGGAACGCGTCGAGAGCCAGGGCGACCTCGACCTCGGGCTCGGAGACTCCTTGCTGCAGGAGCCGGTTGCGCGCAAGGCGCGTCCGAAGAAAACCGCCGAGCCGACGAGCATCGCGGCTCGCGCGCTGGCGCAGGGATCGCCGCGACTCAAGAATCTGCCCGCCCTCGATGATCCGTCGATGAGGCCACTCGTCGAGCTCCTCGAGGACGAAACCGTCAAAAAGACCGCGCAGAATTCCAAGTTCGATCTGCTCGTCCTTCGCGCGGCCGGCGTCACGTTGCGCGGTCTGGACTTCGATACGATGATCGCCAGCTACGTGCTCGATCCTGGGCGTCGTTCCCACGGGTTGGATCTGCTCGCCCTCGAGTTTCTGAATCACAAGATGACGTCGTTCGACGAGTTGTGCGGAAAGGGCAAGGACGCGATTCCGTACGACCAGGTTCCGATCGAATGCGCTCGCGACTTCGCCTGCGAAGACGCCGATATTACCTGGCGTCTTCGTGAACTTTTCGAGCCGCAGCTCGAGACGCTGCAGCTCACGCGGCTGTTTCACGAAGTCGAAATCCCGCTCGTCGAGGTGCTTGCCGAGATGGAGTGGGCGGGCATCACCATCGACCTCGAGTGGTTCCAGTCCCTCAAGGAACGGTTCGAGCGCGAACGGAAACGCGTCGAGCAGGAGATCTACGGCGTGGCGGGCGAGGAATTCAACATCAACTCCAACCCGAAGCTGCGTGAGATTCTCTTCGATCGGCTCGGCCTGCCCGTTCTCAAGAAGACGCCGACCGGACCGTCGACCGACGCCAGCGTGCTGCAGCAACTCGCCGACGAGGGCCATCAGCTACCGGTGCTCCTCATGGAGTACCGCGAGATTGCGAAGCTGGAAAGCACCTATATCGATGCCCTGCCGGCGTACGTTCATCCGCGCACACGGCGCGTTCACACGTCGTTCAGTCAAACGACCGCGGCCACGGGACGTCTGTCGTCGAGTGAGCCGAACCTCCAGAACATTCCGATTCGGCGTGAGCTCGGTCGCGACATTCGCCGCGGTTTCATTCCGCGGCGCGGCTGGACGCTCGTCGCCGCCGACTATTCGCAGATCGAGCTACGGCTCCTTGCCCACCTCTCCGACGATCCCGCGTTCGTCCAGGCGTTCCGCGCCGGCGGCGACATACACCGCCAAACCGCGGCGCTGATCTTCGACGTTCCCATCGAGCAGGTGACCAAAGAGATGCGCGCGCGCGCCAAGACGATCAACTTCGCAACGATCTACGGCCAAGGTCCTCACGCCCTGTCGCGCCAACTCAAGATTGCCCACGCCGAGGCGAAGGAATTCATCGAACGCTATTTCCAACGCTTTCATCGTGTTCGCGAATACCTGGATTCGATGGTCGAATTCGCTCGGGAACACGGATACGTCCAGACCATCTTCAACCGGCGACGCTATATCCCCGAGCTGCGCGACCGGAACTTCAACATCCGCGCATTTGGTGAACGCACCGCCGCGAACTCCCCAATCCAGGGCTCGGCGGCGGACCTCATCAAGATTGCGATGATTCGCATTCATCAAGCGCTCGTCGCTCGCGCCCTCAACGCCAAAATGCTGCTCCAGGTGCACGATGAGTTGGTGTTCGAGGTTCCCGGACCGGAACTCGAGGACGTCAAAACGCTCGTCACCTACGAGATGGAGCACGCCGCCACCCTCGCGGTCCCGCTCGTGGTCGACATCGCCAGCGGCGACAACTGGCTCTCGACCAAGGCAGATTAGCGGGGCAAAGAACCCTCGCACCTTGCGGCATTAGCTGCAAATCGACCGCAAACATCCGTCTATCGCACCGGAATATTGGCGGCCCATGAAATCGCAACCCTATTCATGGCTGATGGTTACGAATCTGGGCTGAAGCGGGCACTGCCTTTGCCCTTCAGGGGCGCCAGATGCTGGCATGAGGGCCGTTATGACATACCGCTTTTACCAGCCTACCCGATTCCCAGGTCGTACCCAAATGCGAGTCCAACGGCGCGGCTTCACCCTAATCGAACTGCTCATTGTTGTCGTGATCATCGGCATCCTGGCCGCGATCGCGATACCGAAATTCCAGGCGACGAAGGGCAAGGCCTATTACGCCGGGATGCGCAGCGACCTGCACAACCTCATGACGGCGCAAGAGGGCTACTTCTACGACCACTCGTCCTACAGCTCGGCCATAGATTCCCTCCAGTTCAACACCACGCGAGGCGACTCCGTTGCGATCGTCCAGGCGACGGCGACGGGCTGGGCCGCCACCTCGACGAACCCGCTTTCGTATCCTCACTTCTGTGCGTTGTTCATGGGAACGGCCACAGCAGTGGCGCCGGCAACAGTTTCCGGAGTCGTCGCCTGCAACTAAGCGGGCCGCGACGTGACCGACGTCGCGCCATCATTTAAGGAATTCAAAAAGCTCCGCGATGGAATGATCCACGCCATGAACGGTGGCCTGTGGCTCCATCGCCATCTATGGCAGGGACGGCAGCTCGCGCACCTCGTTTCAACAAATCGCGCGCTCCTGCTCGATTACGGACGCGCCGTCGGCCTACCCGAGCACAGGCTCCAGTTCAAACCGCTAAAGGATCCTCGGACCGGGATCCGCCGGGATGCGTGGCACTGGGACCTCGGTGGGCCCGTCCTTCCGCCCCCGACGCCGCGGTACTAAGCGTCGGTCTCGGCTCGCACCTCGTTGAACGCGTCGTCCAGTTCTAACACCTCCGCACGAAGCAGAGCGAGCTCGCTAGTAAGCGACTCGCGCAGCCCGCGGTTGGCCGATAGAACGAAGAACGCACGCGCCCGTCGAACGGCTCGCCGCAGGCGATCGCTCAACAGGAAGTTCACGTCCGCGGCCAGTGGCAGGCTCGCCAGGTACAGGACCGCGATCAGCGGCGTCGTGAGTAATCCGACGAGGACCGTTTGCGCCAGGTATGCGACCAACACCAACGCCGCTCCGGCGATCAGCGTTCGCATCGCGGGATCCGCGGCGCTTTCAACGGAGCGCATCGCGATCCACTCCGCCGCCCGAAATGGAATCAGGTGGTTCAGGCGACCCCAAAGCGCGATCGGTCCCGCCGTGAGTAGGAGCCAGCCTTCCCGTACCGTGAACCGCAGACCGGCGCGCGCGGTGAGATCGATGCCGATATCGTCAATAGGAATTCTGTGCGCCGCAGCGACCTGGTGGAGCGCCTCGAGGCGATCCACGACCGAATCGGCGCGAGCTCGAAGTTCAGGATCGGCGGAGTTCAGCTGGGCAGACAGCTCTTCGATTCGTCGCGCGATGGTCGTTTCGACACCGAGCTCGCGATCCACTTTGCCGAGTGGCCGGTTTGGCTCGATGAGGGCCGCGATCGTCGACGCGAGTCGCACGACGCGCGCTGCCTCGTCGGCGGACGCATAGTTGCGCGTCACCACACGAAGTCGCGCGTCGATCTCCGCGGTCAATTCCTCTACCGGCCGCGCGTGCTGGACGTCGCACCATCGTTCGAGCCGGAGCGGTTCGCCGACCTGTACCAAGACTCTCGTACGCGGCGTGTCCTTTCGTTCGAACGTCAGTCCCACAGGAACGATCGAGAGCATCGGCGCCGCGCCGCTGTTCCATGCGTCGAGCGCCATCCGCGCCGCGCCGGTTCGCAGGGGCGCCATCGCCGGCTCGTCATGCGACTTTCCTTCGGGAAAGATCAGAACTGCCCGACCGGCCTGAAAAGCCGTTCGGACG
>Ga0207661_10003539_pt1 | contig 10849 bp, 7 predicted proteins | sample KBSC713LmetaG_FD_184337 | JGI IMG/M metagenome (GOLD analysis project Ga0207661, IMG submission 184337) | Corn rhizosphere microbial communities from Kellogg Biological Station, Michigan, USA - KBS C7.1-3L metaG (SPAdes) (version 2) | ecosystem: Host-associated > Plants > Roots > Rhizosphere ... | reverse complement strand
TCTGGCGACGGCACGCTGGCCGTCGCCAACCGGTACGCCACGCTCGACTCTCGCGTGCGCGTACTCGCTCGCGCTGCCCCTTCGGGCAAACCGTCGATCGCGCGCAACCAGGCGCTCGCCGCCGCGCGCGGCAGCTACATCGCCTTTCTGGATGCGGATGACACTTCCGTCCCCACGCGACTGGAGCACGCCGTGCACGCTCTCGAGCGCACCGGCGCGCTGTTCGCGTTCGCGGACAAGCGCAGGATCTACGAGGCCACCGCCGAGCTCGCACCCGAGAGCACCCTCGGCGCGGCGAAATTCATCGAGAGGGCCGCACCGTACCTGGAGCGCGCGAGCGACAATGTGTATCTCTGCCGCCCCAACTTTCCGGCGTTCCTGCTCACCTTCATCGCCATCAATACCTCCACTGTGGTGTTCGATCGCGAGCTGCTCTCGCTCGAGCCCCAATGGTTCGACGAATCGCTCGTCTGCTTCGAGGATGTGGACCTCTGGTTTCGATGGGCCGAGCACACGCGAGTGGCGTTCGTGAACGAGGTCCACACGATCATGCGCAAGCACGCCGCGAGCATCACCGCGAGCAATCCGGTGGCGACGAAAATCGACGGGATCGCCGTGCGACGCGCGCATCTCGCGCGGCTTCGCGGCCGGCTGTCGCCGCGCGAGATCGCGGCCGCCGAGCGGAACATCGGCGAGCTGCAGTTCCACGTCGCGTACGAGAAGTGGTTGGCGGGCGATGGAGGTGACGCGCGCCGGTGGTTTCTCGCGAGCTGGCGCACCAGGCCAACCGCCGCGGCCCTGTTTGGCTACCTAAAGGCCTTCGCCCCGCGCTCGCGCGCGCTGGTTGCGCTGGCGAGGACTCTCGGAAGTCGAGCGGATTGAGCTAGTTTTCTCACGCGGACGAAGGGCCGCGCCGCGGGTCGAGTGACACTGGCCCGCAGGATGCATTAGAGTCGTGGATCGCCTTTCGTCGCACGCCCGCGCCGCCGGTTCAGTGGCAGGGAATCATCAGCGGCGTCCACTTATCCATGCCGGAATGCTCGCAGAGCTGAAGAGCGCGACCATAGAAGTGTGGGAACACCGCGAGCTGCTCGAACAGCTCACGCGGCGCGACATCAAGCTCCGCTACAAGCAGGCGGCGATGGGATTCGCCTGGGCCATCTTCATGCCCTGCCTCATCGTGCTGTCCGGGCTGATCATCCGATTCGCGATGGCGCAGATCTCCGGGCAGACGCTCCAGCGAGTGGACATAGCGAACATCGCGATCAAGGGCGTTGGCTGGGCCTTCTTCGTGGGCGCGCTGGGATTCGCGACGGCGAGCCTCGTCGGAAATTCGAACCTCGTCACCAAGATCTACTTTCCGCGCGAGGTGCTGCCGCTTTCCTCCGTCGGCGCACAGGCCTTTGACACGTCCATCGGCCTGCTCACGCTGATCGTCATTCTGCCGTTTCTGGGCGTGAGGCTTCATCCAAGCTTCGTGTGGATACCGCTGCTGCTGCTGCTGCTCGTGCTGTTCACCACGGGAGTGTCGCTCTTCCTCAGCTGCGCGAATCTCTTTTTCAGGGACGTGAAGTACATCGTGCAGGTAGTGCTGATGTTCGGCATTTTCTTCACGCCGATCTTCTTCGAGCCATCGATGCTCGGCGCGCGCGGCGCGCACCTCGCGATGCTCAATCCGCTCACGGGCATCCTGGAGGGGTTGAGGCTCTCCGTCGTGCAGGGGCACAATCTGATCTATCCGCTCAGCGTAGTGGTGAAGGGGGTCGAGCGCCCGGTGTGGGAGCCGTGGGAGCTCGTCTATTCGGGTATATGCGCGATCGTCGCAGTCCTCGGCGCAGCGCTGATGTTCCGGCGACTGCAGCATCTCTTCGCAGAGTACGTGTGAGGATCGAATGACCGACGTCGCAATTCAGATGGATGCCGTCTGGAAGAAATTCCAGCGCGGCGAACGACACGATAGCCTGCGCGATCTCGTGCCGGCCGTTGCGCGCCGCATTCTTCATGGCGCACGGCCTGCGGGCGAGCTCGGCGCGGATGACTTCTGGGCGCTGCGCGATGTGTCGTTCGAGGTCCAGCGTGGAGACGCGCTCGGAATCATCGGTCACAACGGCGCGGGCAAGTCGACTCTGCTCAAGATCCTCACGAAGCTTCTGCGGCCGACATTGGGCACGTACATGACGCAAGGCCGCGTCGGCGCGCTGATCGAGGTCACGGCCGGCTTCCATCCGGATCTCACTGGGCGGGAAAACATCTTTCTCAATGGCTCCATCATCGGGATGAAGCGCGCTGACATCGAGCGGCGCTTCGACGCGATCGTCGACTTCTCCGGCATCGGCGACTTCATCGACACGCCGGTGAAGCGCTACAGCTCCGGCATGAACGCGCGGCTCGGTTTCTCGATCGCGGCGCATCTCGAGCCCGAAATCCTGATCATCGACGAGGTGCTCTCCGTCGGCGACTACACTTTTCAGGGAAAGTGCATCCGCTGGATGCAGGACCTGCTGAAGAGTGGAACGACGGTGATCTTCGTGTCGCACAACATGGACGCCGTGCTCTCCCTCTGTAACTCGGCCATCCTTCTGGATCATGGGCAGGTCACGTCCAAGGGCGAGCTTACGAAGGTGGTGGGCGACTACTACAAGAGCGGCGGTCGCTGGCAGCCGCAGCTGCTCGCGCAGCCGAACGCACGCACTGTCGAGTTCTCGTGCGCGCACGGAACCGATGTGCTCGTCGACCCCGGTGAGCGAGTCACCTTCAGACACGTCATCAGCGCCTCGGCCAACTGCGAGCTCACTCCTGGTTTCTTCATCACTCGCGGCGACAAGCCGGTGGTGGACACGACCTACGCCCGCATGCGCGGTCATCCACTCCGCCTGCGCGAGGGCGAGACCGCGACAATCGAGTGGAGCCTCGGTTTCAACCTGCCCGCGGGCGTTTACGAGATCGGCTATCATGTCGGCGACTTCGGCGGAGGATACCACGAGCATCAAAGCCGCGCGTGCATCGTGACCGTCGGCGACGACCCGCGAGTGAAGGGAGATGTGTACGTCGCCCTCGATCTCGCCGAGAGCACTACAGGCGTGCGCTCGCCGAGCCCGGCGCGCCTGGGTGCTGGCGCCTCGTAGCATCGCCGCACTACGCATCGGACAGTGACGAGCCTCGCGACGCTCGTCGATACCGCCGTCATGGGCGTGAAGTGGCTCCGTTTGGAGCGGCCACGCTTGCGTCGCGCGACGCGATCGCGCACGGGACGCCATCTCGCGCTCTTCGCCTGGGCGCTGCCGCCGAGCAGCAACGTGGGTGTGTATCGAACGCTCTCGTTCATCCGCTACGGCTGCCGGCGGGGGTGGCGCATCGATGCGTTCTCCAGCGAGCCACCGGCCACGCAACGCCAGCACGGCGAGGAGTTATTGGCGCGCGTCCCTCGCGAGGCCACGATCCACGTCGTGCCGGCATCCTCCAGAGAACCATCCCACCGGATCTTTCCGCGCGTCGATGGCGGCTTCACGAACGCACTCCTCTATGCGCACTCCGCGATCCAGGCGATGGCAAACGACCCGCCGGATGCCGTGCTGGCCTCTGGCCCGCGGTTTTTCGCCTTCGTGTCGGCGCTCTTCGTGGCGCGCCGTTTCGGCGTCCCGCTCGTGCTGGACTACCGGGACGAGTGGACGGAATGCCCGTTCGAATTCGTTCAGAAGAGCAGCCGCGATCGCGCGTGGGAACGGCGCTGCCTTCGAAGCGCCGACGCGGTCTTGTTCACCACCCAGTCGCAATTGCATCATCAAATTTCCACCTTTCCCGAGCTCGATCCGCGAAAAGCGTACGTGGTATCGAACGGATGGGATCCTGACGAGTTCCTGCCTCATCGCAACGAGCCTGTTCCCGGAGCGGGCGGCGCCGGCTCCGTGCTTCACATTGCGTACGTGGGTAGCCTCGCCGGCCAGACGCCTCCGAATGAGTTTCTCGAAAGTCTGCAGCAGCTCCTGACGAACGAGCCCGAGTGGGCCTCGTGCATTCGAGTGAAGTTCATTGGACGGCGGGGACCGCGCGCCGAGGAAGCGCTTCGGGCGTTCGCGTTCCCGGCGGCACTCGAAGTCATCGACCAGATTGGAAAGAGCGAGGCGGTCGCGCAGATGCAGGAGAGCGACGCGCTGCTGCTGCTCGCGCGACCCGAGCTCGAGCGCTATCTCCCCGCCAAACTATTCGAGTACCTGGCGGCGCGCCGTCCGGTAATGATATTCGGCTCGCGAGGCGAGGCATCCTCATTGGTCGAAGAGCTGGGCGCGGGCCTCTACTGTCCCGCCGGATCGGCGGCGGCACTTCGTGATGCGTTCGTGCGGCTGAAGCAATTCGACATGGCGCCGCGCGGGAGCGCCGTTAACGAATGGCTGCAGGCGCATCGTAGAGAGGTGCTGGCTGATCGCGCCTTCGAGGTCATCGAATCGGTAGCGCCCACCATCACCTGAACTGCTCGGCGAAGAGTTTGGTCCGCACCGCTAGCGTCAGCGCATGTCCGCGCGTCGCTAGCGGCACTGCAGCGTCGCCGATCACGCTCGACATCCTGCGATCGGGACGGTCGTCAAGCAGCTCGCGCATCGCGTATTGCCCCTCCGTATTGAGCGACTTCATTTCACGATAGCGCATCAGCGCCGCCTGCACCTCCTCGGTAGTGCGGGCCTGCCAGCACCCCGCGAGCGGCCACGAATAAATGGCGTACATGCCGCGCAACAACGCCTCCATCAGCATGCGCGGCAGCCCATCGTGGTCAGTGATGCGAAGGAGACAACCCGCCCTCGCGTAGACCCAGCGCATGTCGGACACCCAGCCCAGGCTCTCGACGTTGGAATGCGAGGCGAGCGCGTGCGTGTTGTCCGCAACCACGATGAAGTGCAGGTCGGGGTTCGCCGTGACCACTCGCTCGATCACGTCGACGCCGAAGAAATTCTTTCTCTTTCCCGGCAGGTACGTAAGAATGGGCCGGATCTCTTCGCGCCACAGCACGGGCTCGGGCTCGGCGAGATCCGGATCGAGCAGCGACGGAACGTTCTGCGCGAGTATGCCCACGGAGGCCAGCTCCTCCACGAGATGCGGCGCGACGGCAACGTTTGTCGCGACGATGCGATCGAGTCGCAGCGCGCTCTGGCGCACGTCGTCGTCCGTGATCGCATTCAGCACATCGGTGCCTACCCACCAGCGGATGATCGGGACGTCGAGCGCGACCGCCGTTGCCAGCTGGCCAAGCGCGTATGTCTCTATGGCGTGGTAGTAGACGACGACGATCGCCTCCGCCGAACGCAGCATGCGAAGCCACTCGCCCCTTCGCAGCTCCTGCACTGTCGCGAACCGAGTGGCTCGTCCAAGACGCGCCAGCGCCTTGGCCAAGGTCAACGATGGCGCCGATGATGAAGGCTGCTCTTCGACGATTATCGTGTAGCTGCCGCTGCGTGTTGCCGAATCCGCGCCCGCGACCGGCGTTTTGACGAGCTCCTTCTCCTGTATCAATGCAATTCCTCCTGGCGGTCGCGAGGAGGAAATGCAGAAAGCATACTTGCCGCGGACGAACACATCGATTTTACCGTTGCGCCGCGCGGTAAAGGAGCGGGATGCGGGCTCAGGCGCGGCGCGAGTGAACTTATGAAATCAGTGTGCTGTCCCCGGCTTGCTCGCGCCTTGAATGGACTCGACGACCGTGGAGATGCCGCGACGCAGGCGACCGCCCACGTACGCCGTCACGGCATCCGTCTCTATCGGTGTCGTTCCGAATCCGGACTTGTACGCACGCAGCCCCTCCTCCTGCGCGCGCGCGCCGCCGAGATAGAACGTCTCGATCCCCTCCGCCTGGAGCGCCAGGGCGGTCTCGTAGCGTAGAAAGTGCGACGCACCGATGTTCATCCCCTCTCGCGAGTTTCCCGACGATTCCGAGTATGCGCCGGTGCGCGACCTGAGCACGAGCAGCGATGACGCAACGTGATCACCGAGCATCGCCTGATAGAGCTCACCTGCGCCGGCCGAGAGGAGCGCGGCGGAGATGCTGCGCTCGAACTCGAGCGAGACATCTTCGCCGCGCGACTTGCGGCGGTCCATGGAGGTGACGTGCAGCGCGACGTGCGCATCGATCGCCGCATCGGACGGCTCGCGGCGCACCGTGAGACCGTTCTTGCGCCCCTTCTTGATCCGGTCGCGATGACTCTTCGACACGCCCGCCCACAGATCGGCGCCCACGAGTCGCAGTGCGTATTCGGTACGCTGAATCCGCTCGGCTTCACCACGCATGGGTGGTATCACGGATTCCGGCGTGGCGAACGTCGAGATCTCGAGATCGGTGATTCCGCGCTCGCGACAGAACGCATCGAGGCCGGACCAGAATGGGGAATCCACAGCGACGGGCGGCGACGACGGCACGGTGAGCGAGCGGCGAATTCGTCCGCTCCTGAGGAAGCAGAGCGCGGCGGCCTGCACTACTCCGCTGTCCTCCACGCCCAGCAGCCAGCCGCCCTGTCCGAGCGCGAGCTGCGCGCGCAGATACGGCGCGACGAGAAACGGATTGTCGGGATCGGTTGGCGCGGCGCCGTCGAGCGAGGATTCGTCAGCCTCGCGCGCGAAGAACGATGTGGACATCGCTACTTCCCCGCGTGGCGCTGGTGCATCGCCGGCGCGGACGAGCTCGCGCCGCGCCGCTGATTGGCGATCGCCTGCGCGAGTGCGGCAACGTAGCGACGGATCATCGCGATCGTGTCCGCGACCTCGGCGTTCGTCGCGAGATAAGGATCGGCGATCTCGTGCGGGCGATACGTGCCCGTTGCGTTCATGCCGCCAAAGAGCATGATCTTGTCGCGCGATGCCGGAAACGCGGTGACCATGTTCACGAAGTTGAGCTCATCCATCGCGAAGATGACGTCGAAGTCCGCGACGTGGCGCGACGTTATGCGCGTTGCGCCGTGCCGCTGCAGCGAGATGCCGAGCGTGCGCGCGGCCTCCTGCGCGCGGGCGTCGGCGGGCTTTCCCTCGCGCGCGTGCGTGCCCGCCGATGCCACGGCGACGTCTGCAATTCCCGCCAGCGCCAGCTCGCTGCGCAGGAACTCCGCCGCCGCCGCGCTGCGCATGATGTTGCCGTGGCACACGAAGAGGACGGACGAGATGGAATGCGGCAGCTCCACCGAGCGCTCGGCGCGCGCGCCGCGCAAGAGCTTGCGCTTCACATACGTCGCGCGGCGCCCGGCAGGCAGCGTGCGCGATGCCTTCGCCGTGGCGAGAAGCGACTCCGGCAGCACGGCGCGCACCGCGCCCTTGATGACATCCTTCGACCAGCGCCCGAGCACGCGACCCACCTCCTCCACCGCCGGCGCGGGATCGCGCCACGACCACATCGCCGATCTCGTGCCGGGCGCAAAGTCCGCGACCAGCTGCCGCGCTGCGCTTCCGAGAGAGATGCGCTCGTCGCGTACCGGCGCGAACACGTACGCTGCGCGCAGCAGCGATCCCGCGCTCCACCGCACGCGTAGCCCAACCGGATACGACGCCGGCGGCGTGGGCGTGATTCCCTGCGACAGCTGCCAGGCGTAGAGTGGAAAATCCATTCCAGCTGCGGACGCGAGCGGCAGCGATCCCCAGAATCGCCCATTCACCTCCATCAACACGATGTCGCCGGTGGCGCCGTCGTGGCGGAACTCGACCATCGCGACACCCTCCCACTCGAGCGCGCGAAGCAGGCGCACGGAGTAGTCGAGCAGCGCCGGATTCACGGCCTCCGATATCGCGAGCACCGCGACGCCGCCCGACGGAGGATTCTCCGAGAGTCGGCGATGCTGGAAGCTCGCGATCGGCGCCCCTTTGGATATCAGCAGCTCGATACCAACGCCGTCGCCGCTATGATACGTCTGGAAGAGTAGTCCGTCGCCGAAGCGCGGCTGCTGCGCGAACGCCGTGCGCAGCTCGCTCGCGGTCTGGAAGGTGCGCGTTTTGAACTGATGCGATGTACGCCTGCTCTTGTCGCCCGGTTTCGCGATCACGGGGAATCGCAGCTGGGCGAGCGCGGCTTCGAGGTCGGCCGCGCGCTCGATGACGACCGACGCCGGCACCGGCACGCCTATCCGCGCGGCCGTCGCGAGAGTCACCGACTTGTCGAGGATGCGGCGCACGATGCGCGGCGGCGGCGAACCGACGACGCAGAACGCCGAGAGCTCGTCGTACGCCGCGCAGGCAATCTGGAGCGACGTGTCGCTGGTGGGCACCACCCACGCCGCGCGCTCGGACAGCGCGAGGCGCACCAGCTGCCCCGCGGACTCGTTCGCGTCTCCTTCGAGCTGGACGCGCCCCGCGATGGCGCGCGATGACGTGTACAGCGGCTGCCCGCTTGGCGCCGCCACGACGGAGCGCACGCCAGCGCGACGCAGCGACCGCGCGATGGTGACGACCTTACGCACCTCCGCGCCGACGATGATCACCGTCGGCAGACGATCGCTTGCGGCTCGCGCCGACGATTGGGGAGTGGGCCCCGCGCTATGCACCAGCGCGGGCGGCCGGCGTGCCGATTTCCTGCTCGAGGATGTTCGCGTCGATGAAGAACTTGCACGCCCAGTTCAGATATTCGAACTGACCGTATTCGCCGTCCACGGGGAACGAGCCCTTCACTCCGCCGCGAATCTCGGGCGCGCCGGTAACGCTGACGCGAGCGCGGACGTACGCGTTCGCCTTGCGCGCGGCATCTCGAAACTTCGCGTTGCCCGTGATCTGATAGAGCATCAACCAACAGTGCGCGAGCTGTGCAGAGCCCGTGAGACACGCCCACTCCACGGCGCCGGACCAGTCGCTCCGCAGCCTCCCCGGGAGAAAGCCGTTGGGGGCGAGCGCGGACATTGCGCCCTTCGCGGTGCGGAGCGCAGCGTCGAGAAACTCCTTATCCCCGGAGAAGCGGTAGCCCTCGATTACGCCGCGCAGCGCATAGCCAATGGTGTGCGTGAGCGGGCGCGCGGGATCGGTGAGACAGTTGTCGGCGAACCAGCCGTTGGGACGCTGCTTCGTGAGCGCCCAGCGAATGTTGCGGCTCGCTGCCTCTCCGTATCCGCGATCGGGATCCACCCGCGCCGCTTCGAAGAGTCCCCACGCGACGTGCGTCTCGTAGGCCTTCTCTCCCGCCTCAGCGAATGGCGTCGGATTCCTTCGCCACGCCCCATCCGCGTCCTGCGTGTCCACGAGCCAGTCGGCGGCGCTTCGCATCGATGCGCGATACGAGTCGCCAAGCTCCGCGACGCCGCTCGCGAGCCCGATGAGGATCTGGCCGGTGTTGAAGGTGACGGGAACGACCGGCGTCTGGCCGATCATTCCGCCCTGGAAGCCGCCGTCGGGCAGCTGGATGGTGGTGAGCCAGTTCAACACCGCGCGCGCGCGCTCGCGATGCGGCGCGGTCGGTCGGCCCGGCTGCCCGCGCAGGAGCGTTGGTACGATATAGCCGCTCGTCTCGGGATACGACGCGCCCCACCCCTCGACAAGGCTGTAGTGGCGCGCGATTCCCCCATCGCGAGTAGCCGAGTGGTCCTGCGCAGCGCCGATCCAGTCGAGCGCCGCCTCCACCGACGCCGCGATGCCGGGATCGCGCGGCTCGGTAGCGAGCGAGTCGCGTCGCACCTCGCTCTTTGCGTCCGTGGGAAGCGCGAGCTCCGCGCGCACCTTTCGAGCTCTATCCAGCAGGGCGTTGAGGCCGTGGTTCATATCAGCAGATGGGAGACTGGATCGTGCGGAGCAGCGGGCTGACCTCGCTCTGCTCGCACGATCGATGCATGACCAGCGGGAACCCAGCTTGTACTGCCAGCATTGTGCCTCGCGGATTTCTGCCGACGATATGGAGGTCGTCGACCCCGGATTGTGTCCGGCGACACGTAGCGGCACGAGATGGCGGAAGCTATTGCCGCATCCTCCACAGATCAAATATAAGGGCCCGAAGATGTCCGGTCTAACACTCGCACCCCCTCCAGTCCCGGCGGGGATCGCGCGCCGCACGAAGCTTCCCGAGCGCAACCTGGACCTCCTGCGGGCCATCGCGGTGCTGCTGGTATTCGCCGACCACATCATCTCTGCGATCGGTCGCGATACCGGAAGCTGGAACTGGAATTGGGCGCTGGGCAGGCTGGGGGTGCTCTTCTTCTTCGTTCACACGTCCCTCGTTCTCATGTCGTCGATCGAGCGCGGCGGCACCACGACGGGGTGGGTGCCCCGATTCTACGTGCGGCGCGCTTTCCGAATCTATCCGCTGGCGATCTTCGTGATCCTCATCGCCGCCGCGTTCCGCCTGCCCACACACGTGACGTCGACTGGGGCGGACATGGCGCGGAGCTACCCATCGATCGCGACGCTCGTGTCTAATCTGCTCCTCGTGCAGAACCTCACCGGCGCGCGCGACATGCAGGGCGTGCTCTGGTCGCTGCCGCTCGAGGTGCAGATGTACGTGCTTCTGCCGCTCTGCTACGTTTTCGCGCGCCGGCGCTCGCGTGAGATGGCGGGACTCGTGCTCGCGTTTTTCGCGGCCGCGATCGTAATGCAGAGTCCGGTAGTGAACCATGTGCCGGGACTCTGGCGGCTTTCGGTGTTCACCTTTGGCCCGTGCTTCATCTCGGGTGTGCTCGCCTACCACATCCTCCGCCGAGCTCCGACGACCAGGGCGCCATCATGGACCTGGCCACTCGTGGTGGCTGTCGTGGCGACATTTTTCGCGTTGATGCACCCGGTCGCGGAGCGGCCGGATCTGGGGTGGTGGCCCTGCCTGCTGCTCGCTTTTGCCATTCCCGCGGTGCGCGAGATGCCCGCATCGTTTGTGACCTCCGCCGCGCACGCGATCGCCAGGTACAGCTACGGC
>Ga0207661_10003533_pt1 | contig 10857 bp, 11 predicted proteins | sample KBSC713LmetaG_FD_184337 | JGI IMG/M metagenome (GOLD analysis project Ga0207661, IMG submission 184337) | Corn rhizosphere microbial communities from Kellogg Biological Station, Michigan, USA - KBS C7.1-3L metaG (SPAdes) (version 2) | ecosystem: Host-associated > Plants > Roots > Rhizosphere ... | reverse complement strand
TGCACAGACGCTGAAGCCCTGGCCGCCCAACGCTGAGGAGCCTTGCGAAACGAGGCGCCGTGGGGGATGCTTGCAATTATCGTTGCCAAAGGGATTCATCATGTCTGTCGACACCCACGCCGCCACCGACCGCCTCATGCGCTTCCTCAAGGTCGAGGGCGTGACCGGAAAGGAGGCCGCGATCGGGCGCGAGCTCACCACGGCGCTGCAGGAAAGCGGCGTGCCGGCGGACGCGATCCGCCTGGATGACGCAAACACGCGCATTCCCTTGCCGACGGAAACCGGCAACCTCATTGTCGACCTGCCCGGCCGTGGCGCAATGCACAACCAGCCGCGGGTCATGTTCATGACCCACATGGACACCGTGCCGCTATGCGCCGGCGCGAAGCCGAAGATTGCCCGCCGGAAGATCGTCAATGAGGCGAAGACCGCGCTCGGCGGCGACAACCGTGCCGGCTGCGGCGTTCTTGTCACGCTGGCGGCCGAGCTTGCGAAACAGAACCTGGACCATCCGCCGATCACGCTTCTGTTCTGCGTGCGGGAAGAGAGCGGGCTCTGGGGCGCGCGCCACGTCAATACCTCGGACCTCGGCTCTCCGGTCATGGCCTTCAACTACGACGGCGGCTCCGCCTCCAATGTCACCATCGGCGCCGTCGGCGCGGACCGCTGGCAGGTCGAGATTTTCGGCCGCGCCTCGCATGCCGGCGCGGCACCCGAGCGCGGGATCAGCTCGACCATGATCCTTGCGCTCGCGCTTGCCGACGTGAAGGCCGGTGGCTGGTTCGGCAAGGTGGTGAAGGGCAAGCGGCAGGGCACGAGCAATGTCGGCCCCGTGACCGGAGGCGAGGGACGCCCGGCCGGGGACGCCACCAACGTCGTCACCGACTATGTGCACGTGCGCGGCGAAAGCCGCAGTCACGATGCGAAGTTTTTCAAGGAGATCACCAAGGCCTACAAGGCGGCGTTCGAGAAGGCCGCGAAGCGCGTCAAGAACAGCGAGGGCAAGTCCGGCCGCATCAAGTTCAAGGCCGACACCGACTACTATCCGTTCCGCATGAAGGAAAGCCTGCCCGTGATCAAGCGCGCGGTCGCGGCCGTGTCCGCCGTCGGCGGGACGCCGACCATCCGCGCCGCGAATGGCGGGTTAGATGCCAACTGGATGGTCCGCCACGGCGTTCCGACCGTGACCTTCGGCGCGGGGCAAAACGAGCCGCACACGATCGACGAGTGGATCAATCTCGACGAGTACGACCGGGCGTGCGCGCTCGCCGTGCAGCTTGCGACGATGCGGTGAGGCGCATCCTAGGTCCGTAGGGCGGATTTTAGCGAAGCGGAATCCGCCATCCAGAGTGCGGACAGGCAACGGCGCATTACGCTTCGCTGATGCGCCCTACGAAATCGCGTCACAACATAACCCGTCGCCCCTCGTCCGCAGCCCAATAGCCGGCATAGTTCACCTTGATCGTCTCATAGGCCAGCGCGAGATCGGACAGGGGCTGCCGCCCGGTCGCGGCGCATTCCATGAAGTCCTGGATCTCCTGCAAATAGCCCCGGGTCCATTCCTCCTCGAGGCAGACATATTGCCAGCCGGTTTTGCGGTCGACCTTCTCGGTGATGTAGACGGAGGCCAGCTTCTCCTCGCTGGTCTGATAGCTCATCAGGTGATTGTTCGGCGTGATGTTGGCGAACAGCGAGCCGCCTGACGTATAGGTCTCGATCAGGTTGCGCACGCCGCCCATGATCATGTCGCCGGAGAAGACGGTGGCCTTGGTGCCGTCGGAGAAGGTGAGGGTGAGCGTGCCCCAGTCCTCGACGTCGATCGGATTGGCCTTGATATAGGCGCGCTCGTCGCCTTTCAGGCAGGCCGCGACATTGCCGACGTCGCAGGTGGCGGACACGACGCCGATGGTCTCGCCGCGCGCCTTCGCTTCCACCTGCTTCAGGAACAGCACGCCCGAAAGCGGGTGGCATCCCATCCGGATCAGCGAGCCGCCGCCGGTCATCGCCCATTGTGCGGCATGCGCGGCGTGTGAGCCGGAGTGACTCTCTTCGCCCTTCATGAAAAGAATCTTGTCCTTTGTCGCCCGCAGGATCTCCGCGGTCTTGGTGACAGCCGGCGCGTAGACCCAGTCCTCCGCATACATGAAGAGCTTTCCGGTTTGTCGGATAGCGGCAACCGTCTTGTCCATCTCCTGTAGCACGCGTTCATACATGATTGCCTTCGGCACATGCTTGCCGATCGGCGGCTTATCACCTTCTCTTCCAAAATATCCGGCGAACGGCTTTTCGCAGATCACGTGCTTGCCGCGCTGCATCGCCTCCACGATCATCGCGGCGTGCAGGTTCGGCGGCGTGCAGATGTCGATGACGTCGAGCTCGCCATCGGCAATGAGCTCGGCAAAGCTTCGATAGGCATTCGGGATACCGTGCTTGCGCGCGAACTCGACGACATGATCGCCGCGCGCGGCCACAGCCTTGACCTCGACATCGACGCCGTAGACGCGCCGGTACGCATACATGTGCAGCTCCGACACGAAGCCGCAGCCCGCGAGCCCAACCCTGATTTTCTTCACTTGAAAGTGCCTCGGCGCTCAGGCCGCCTCCGGGAAGTAATGGAGCACAAGGAGATTATCCTTCGGGCAGGGCGCAATGGCATAGGCCCGCCCCTGATCGTCGCAGAATTCGACAAGCGAAGTGTTGCCGTCAAGCTCTTCGACGATCGTGCCGACCTGGCCGCGGACCAACCTGTGATCGGAGAATTCCGTCAGCAATGCCACCACGTCCAGAAGTGATGGCCGTTCCCCGTTCGCAACCTTCTGAGCCGGCATCATAGCACCCAACAAGTGACGAACCTCGGCACGCGCTCGCCGGTTCGCACGATCCAGATCGTTCTTACCATAACCGCTTTGTCTTGTCGCCTAACCGTAGCGTCGAGACGCCAATGCGTTCCCCACGCATCTTCTCCAGTTACGAGGGCTTCGGCGGTGCGGGCAGCATCAAGCAGGACGCGCCGTAGCCATTCGGCATCGCTTCGATGCAGCCCGAGGGTCTCGCGAAATATCCGTGCCTTGTGACGGCCGCGAGGGTGTGCCGGATTCAAGCAATAATCCCCGATCTTACGGATATCGACGATCGCTTCATCGCCGTGCGGGAGACCGGTCTTCATGGTGGCACGTTGCCTACTCGATGACTTCGTCGGCCTGGGCCAACAGCGTGGGAGGCATGGTGAGCCCGAGCGCCTTCGCGGTGGTGAGATTGACGCAGAGCTGGAAACGGGTCGGCTGCTCGACCGGCATGTCCGCCGGCTTCTCGCCCTTGAGGATGCGGTCGACATAGTAGGCGGTGCGCCGCGCGATCAGGCGCTGGTCGGGGCCATAGGAGATCAGCGTGCCGGCTTCCAGCACTTCCTTTACAGAGCCGCAGGTCGGCAATTTGCGCGCGAGCGCGAGCGCCGCGATCCTTCTCTTGCCGAGAAAGAACAGACTTTCGGAGTTGATGACGACTGCCTCCATGCCGTCCGTCACCATGGCGTCGAACGCTGGTTCAAGGCCGTCGAGCGTGCCCACGGGATAGGGCTTGCAGCTCAAGTTGAGCTTGGAAGCGGCTTCGTTTGTCTGGGAGGTATAGAATTTGGAAATGGGGTTGGCCGGATTGAGCATCAGCGCGACCTTCGACAGATTCGGAAGGGCCTCCTTCAGAAATTCGAGCCGCTTGCCGGCGAGCTCGAGCCCGAAATTCGTCAGCCCCGTCGCGTTGCCGCCGGGGTGGCGGATGCTCTCGACGAGCTTGGTCCCGATCGGATCGGCGCCATACATGAACACCATCGGGATGGTCGAGGTGGCCTTCTTGACATAGGGCGCCGCACCTCCGACGCCGACGAGCACGTCGGGCGAGAGCGTGACCAGCTCGGCCGCCATGGCCCGAAACGCCTCAGGCTTCTCGTTGGGGAAGCGGTGGATCAGCTCGATCTTTCCGTTGGTGTAGCCGAGCTCGGCGAAACCTTCGAGCAGGGAGCCGAAATAGGGCGTTTCGCCGTCCTCGTCGCCGGCATGCCAGAGCACGCCGACCCTGGGAATGTGGTGCTGGGCCCTCGCGAGCGCCGGCCAGGCGGCAGCGGTTGCGATCATCGCCATCACGTCACGCCGCTTCATTGGCTCCCCCCGGTGTCTTTGCGGACCATGATAGCGATGGCTTGGTCCCGTGCAAATCACGGGGCGCGGACCTATTCCAGCCCGGCCCGGCGCAGGCCTTCCAGAAAATGCTCGCGCTCCTCGCCCTTGAGCGGAAGATGGGTCCCGACCCATTCGAGCGTGATCGAGACGTTGGGCAGCGTCCGGCGCAGCTCCGCCAGCGCCTCCCTGGCGAGCTCGGGCTCGCCGGCCATACCTGCGGCCGCGGCGAGCACGCGCCAGGCGCCGACGAAGTCGCCGCGCTGCCGAGCGCCGATGCGGGTCAGCCGGATCGCCTCGGCATAGTCACGTTCGACATAGGCGGCATACCCCGCAATGGCGGAATAGATCGGAGAAAACGGGTCGCGCGGCGAGAGCCGCATTGCGCGGCGGGCGGCCTCGGCCCCTTCGCGCCAGCGCCCGCTCCACGACAGCACCAGGCCGGAAAAGCCCAGCGCCAGCGAAAAGTTCGGATTGAGCCGCAGCGCGGTTTCGAACGCGGCGAGCGCGTCGACAATGCGCGGGCCACGGGCATAGGCGCAGGCGAGCGCCAGATGCGCCCAGGGGTCCTCGCCGTCGGCGCGCACCGCCGTCACCGCGGCGCGTTCGGCGATCGGCGTGACGACCGCCGCATCCTCCCAGCCCATCTGGGCGCCGAACATGTGGCTGACCGAAAGCACGGCGAGCGCTTGCGCGTAGTTCGGATCGATGGCGATCGCCTGCTCGAGCAGCCGCTGCGCCTGCCGATTGTCGTCGGCCGTCACGCGCCAGAAATGCCAGAGCGCCCGCATCACCAGGTCCCAGGCATCCAGGTTCTCCGGCGGCTTGCGCCGGGCGCGGAAATTCTCCGCCGCATAAAGCTGCGGCTCGATCGCGGCGACGATCGCATCCGTGATCTCGTCCTGCACCGTGAACACGTCAGCAAGCTCGCGGTCGTAGCGCTCCGCCCAGAGTTGGGTACCGGTCGCGACCTCATTGAGCTGCACCGAGATGCGCACCCGCGCGCCATCCTTGCGCAGGCTGCCGTCGAGCAGATAGCCGACGCCGAGCTCCTCGGCGATCTGCTTGTGGTGCACGGCCTTGCCTTTGTAGGTGAACGATGAATTACGCGCGATGACGAAGAACCAGCGCAGCTTCGACAGCGCGGTGATGATGTCCTCGCTGATGCCGTCGGAAAAGTACTCCTGCGCGGCTTCACCGCTGAGGTTGAGGAACGGAAGCACCGCGATGGCGGGCCGGTCGGACGGACGCAGCGAAGGGCGGGGCGAGGCGAGGGACGCAACCGCCGGCGCTGGCTCCGCATCGGCGGGGCGGGAATGCACGTCGCCGACGAAACGGATGCCCTTGCGGGCGACGGTGCGGATCAGCTTCTGCGCCTCGCCGGAGTCGCCGACCGCCTTGCGCGCCGCGTTGATGTGGGTGGCGAGCGTCGAGTCCGCTACCATGCGGCCGCCCCAGAGCGCGGCCAGAAGATCTTCCTTGCTGACCACGCGTTCGCGGTTTTGCACGAGATAGGTCAACAGATCGAACACCTGCGGGGGCACGCTGATCTGCGTGTCGCCACGGCGCAACTCCCGCGTGTCGGTATCAAGCGTATGATCGGCAAAACGAAATTGCACGCGACCCCCGGACAGGCCATGGCGTCTCAAGCAAAAAACGAGGGTTTCTAGCGCAAAAACCAAGCGCGCGGCAAAGTCTTTCGCGCGACCTGCCGTTATCCCCCGCTCGGCTCGCTAGGCCGCCGATGATCGGCGCCGGTTCCAATCAGGCATATGGCCTTAAGGTTTCGCAGCCGCAGTCTTTATTCTACTTAAAATTGTCAAAGGAGAATCCCATTGAGCGCTGTTTCCTCGACCGCTTCTTCAGCCATGGCTTCGGCAGCTTTCCGTATCCGGAGCGTGGCGCTGCTGTTGCTCCTGTCGGTAGCAAGCGCCGCGGCGGCGGAAAGCGGCCACAATCAGCTTGCCGAGAGCGTGCGCGCGGCCAACGAGCGGTTCAAGGATGTCTCGGTCGCCGTCTCGGAAGGCTATTCGCCGATTCCCTGCGCGAGCGGGGTCGAGGGCGGCGCCATGGGCGTGCACTATGTCAACGCCACCCTGATCGGCGACAGCGTCGACATCAAGCATCCGCAGGCGGTCATGTACGAGCCGAGGGCGGACGGCAAGATGGAGCTTGTCGCGGTCGAATACATCACCTCGAAGGGGCCGGCTTCGCTCGGCGGACAGCTCTTCAATTTCACCGGCGCGCCCAATCGCTACGGCCTTCCCCCGTTCTACGAGCTGCATGTCTGGGCCTGGCGGCCCAACCCGCACGGAACCTTCGCGGACATGAACCCGACCGTGAGCTGCGAGCACGCCGTCATGAAGTAGCCGCGCGGGCGTCGCCCGCGGAAGCGCCTCGTCTGTCGCGCAACACCGAGCACGCCGCTCGGCCGGGCGATGGTCGATGCCCGTCTCACCGTCCGATTTCTTGAAAAGCATTTCTCGGGAATGGCCGGCGCGCCGCGCATCTTTCCATGGGCGCCCGCCAGGCAATCGAGTGAAGAGGAAAAGTGACATGAACCGGTTATGGTCTCGCCGCACCTTCCTGGCGTCCGCAACGGCAGCCGTCGCAGCGCCCGTGCTTCGCACGCGCGCCGCGACCGGGGCACCCTTGCGGCTGCGTTGCTCGATCGAAACCCCGCCGGCGCACACCCGCAACGGCATCGTGCGCAGCTATCTGCATGACATCGAGAAGGCGACGGACGGAAGAATCAAGGTCGAGCTGTTCGAAAGCGGACAGCTGTTTCCGGATCTGCAGGTCGGCAAGGCGCTGCTGCAAGGACAGATCGAGATGGCGATGCCCGGGACGTTCGCGCTCACCAACATCGTTCCCGACGCCGACTTCGTGCAATTGCCGGCACTCTACGGCCGCACCATCGAGACCGTGCACAATGTCGTCGACGGCCGGGCAGGGCGCTTGCTCGCAAGCCAGATCGAGCAGCGGCTGAAGTCGCACGTGATCGGCCCCTGGCTCGATCTCGGTTTCTTCAACTGGTACTCCACGAGCAAGCCGCTCAACGGGTTTGACGATCTGAAGAGCCTGAAGATCCGCAACAATGGCGGCGCGGGCCAGGCCTGGCGCACCCAGTTCATGGGAGCGATCCCGAACACAACGCCGCTGCCGGGCGTGCCGCTCGCGCTTTCGCAGGGCACATTCGACGGGCTGATCACCTCGTTCGAGACCATCGCCAGCGGACAATTCTGGGAGTCGGGCGTCCGCCATGCGCTGGAGGACCATCAATTCGTCGGCGAATACGTTCCGCTGATCAGTCTGTCCTTCTGGGAGAAGCTGCCCTCCGATCTCCATGAGTTCTTCACGGAGTTCTGGGCCTCGAAGATAGAGGCCTATCGCGACGACATGGCGGCCGCGCAGGCACGGGCACGCGAAGTGGTGCGCTCGCGCGGCGTCACCATCGCGGTGCCTTCGCCGAAGGAACTCGCCGACAAGCGCCGGGCCATGATGGCGCAGCAGGACCAGGTGGCAAAACTCTCGAACATCTCGCCCGCGATGGTTGCCGCGATCGCAGCCGATCTGACCGCCGATTGAACACGGCAATGATGAAGCTGTGGGATCGCGTCGAGCAAACGCTGGCCGGGCTGCTGGGCCTCGCAGCGCTGGCGCTCGCCCTTTGGCAGGTCGTGTCGCGTTACTTCTTTCCGCAACATGCGATCAGCTTTGCCGAGGAGGTCATCGTCTACCTCGTGATCTGGGCGGTCATGATCGTCTCCAGCCAGCTGGTGCGCGCCGACGGCCATGTGCGGCCCGATCTCGTGTTCAATCTCGTCTCGGCGCCGGTGAAGCGCTGGCTGGAGGTGTTCAACTGTCTCGCCGCCATCTTCTTCTGCGCGGCCATCTTCTGGTATGGCTGGAAGGTCACCTCCGTCGCTGTCCTGATCGACGAGCGTAGTGCTTCGGACCTGCGCTTTCCGATGTGGATCTACTATGCATCGCTGCCGGCGGGCGGCCTGCTGATGGGGCTGCGCTATGTCATCCGGCTGGTCGGGCTCGTCGTCTCCTCGGCCTGGCGCGCGTTGCTGCCGCAGCATGCCGGCAGCCACGAGCTGCCGCAAATCCAGTGAGCCGGCGGCATGGCAGGTTTCGTCACGCTGTTCGCCGGACTTCTGACCACGGGCATGCCGGTGTTCCTGGCGCTCGGGCTCTGCGCCGGCGTCATGTTCGCAACCTCCGGCCAGCCGCTGGTTGGCGCCGCGCAGCTCGTCATCAATGAGTTGAACTCTCCGACCCTGATGGCGTTGCCGCTGTTCGTGATGGCCGCGACCTTCATGCGCTTTGGCGGCATCGCGAACGCGCTCGTCAACCTCGCTTCCGCCTGGCTCGGGGGACTACCGGGCTCACTCGGCCTCGTCACCGTCGTCGCCTGCACGCTGTTTGCGGCGATCTGCGGCTCAAGCGTGGCGACCGCACTGGCGATGGGGACGATCCTGATCCCGGTGATGCTCGAGCGCGGCTATCCCCGTTCCTTCGTGCTCGGCGTAGTGGGAGCCTCGGGAACAATAGGCATCGTGATCCCGCCAAGCCTGCCCTTGATCCTCTATGGCCGCCGAGCAGTCGGTGCCACGATTGTTCCTCGCTGGCATCCTGCCGGGCCTGCTGCAGGCCGCGGCCTTCTTCTTCTGGGTGCTGTTCGAGGCGCGCCGCCGCGACTTTCCGGTCGAGCCGGTGCGGCCCTTCGCCGAACGGATCGAGGTGACGCTCGCCGCACTACCGGCAATGCTCGTGCCTGTCGTCGTCATGGTCGGCATCTATGGCGGCTTCGTCACCGTGACGGAAGCCGCCGCGCTGTCCGCGGTGGTCGCGCTCGGGGCCTCGCTTCTGTTCTACCGGGGTTTCCACTGGAGCGAGACGCTGGCGATGATCGCGGCCGGCTTGCGCAGCGCCGCGAGCATCATGCTGATCATCGCGACCGCGCTCGCGGTCGGCCATTGGGTGGCAGAGTCAGGCGCACCGGGGCGCCTGGTCCAGTTCCTGCTCGGCCATCATTTCGCGACCTGGCAGTTCATGCTGGCGATCAACGCGCTCCTGCTTGTGCTCGGCTGCTTTCTCGAGGTGACCGCGACGCTGCTGCTCGTGCTGCCGATGCTGGCCCCGGCGCTGAAGCCGATGGGCGTCGATCCCGTCCATTTCTCGATCATCTTCACCCACAACATGGAGATCGGACTGATCCATCCTCCGGTTGGGCTGAACCTGTTCGTGCTGTCATCCACCGCCGCAGCACCGATGGGGGAGGCGATCCGCGGCATCCTGCCGTTCCTCGCGCTGCTCATCGTCGTGCTCACCATCATCATCTTCGCGCCCACGCTCACGCTGTGGCTGCCGGACGCGATCTTCGGCGCGCGATGACATCCGGTCATCGATCCATTCCACCAAACGGAGAGAGGAGAGACGAATGTCCCGCATCAGATTGCTGCTGTTGGTCCTGCTCGGGTTTTTCCCGGCGATCGCCTTTGCCCAGTCATCGGCGACCCAAGCCGAATGGCTGCAGTCGATGCGGCTCGGCGGCCATGTGATCGTGCTGCGCCATGGCGCCACCGTCTCGGACTCCGCGGTGGATCCGATGAGCAATCCAGCAAGGAAGGCCGCCGCCGGCGAGCGCCAACTCAGCGAAGCCGGCCGCGCGCAAGCCAAGGCGGTCGGTGAGGCCATGCACAAGCTGAAGCTTCCCGTGAGCCTGGTCCTGACCAGTCCGCTCCAGCGCGCGATCGACACCGGAACGCTGCTCGGCTTCGGCGAGGTGACCACGAAACCGGAGCTCGCCGAAGCGGGCTCCGCGGTCTCGCCCGAGGAGAACAAGCACCGCGCCGATGCGCTGCGCGAGCTCGTCGCCTCGCGACCGCCCGCTGACAACAACGTCGTCATCGTCACCCACAAGCCGAACCTGGTCGAGGCCCTCGGCAAGGATTGGTCCGACGTCAGGGAAGGCGAGGCCTCGATCTTCGAGCCGGATGTGACGGGCCACGGCTACAAGCTGATCGTCCGGGTCCGGGCGGAGGAATGGGCCGCCTTGCTGCAGGCGACGCAATGATTTTTCGCGACGTCGCACCCAGAGATCGCGACAAAGTGATGTTTCGTGTTGTGATCGAGGCTCTTGGGTCCCAGAGGCCGTACCTACTTCAGGCTGGAACGGGGAAGCCAACTGAAAAGGAAAGCAGATGTCCAAATTGGCATTAGCTGGAGCCGTGTTGCTGGTGTTGGCAGCGCCGCTGCCGGCGTTCGCGCAGGCCGCGGTGTCGGAGCCCGGCATGGTGTCTTTCTATCATCCCAATGCCGACATACTGCACACCGGGATGGGCGCCCAAGGTTATGGTCGAGGCTATGGCGCGCCTCCCGCCTATGCAGCATCGCCATATGAGGCGAATGCCTATGCCGGCGGGCTTGGTGTGGATCAAGCCTATCCCGCTCGCAGGGCGAGCCGGCCGATCCACCATCGCAGCCGCGTAGCGCGACCCTGACGAACTGATTTGCGCGACGACGGGCAATTCGCACATGGCGGCCATGTGCAAATTGCCCGTCGTGTTACTTTGTCGCAGTGTTTCTGTATTGCCGAAACACCCGCATCAGCGCCACATTCCCGGCCATCCCGCCTCGACATGAGGGACGTTCGGCCAATCGTCACGACACGTGAGGC
>Ga0207661_10003530_pt1 | contig 10862 bp, 10 predicted proteins | sample KBSC713LmetaG_FD_184337 | JGI IMG/M metagenome (GOLD analysis project Ga0207661, IMG submission 184337) | Corn rhizosphere microbial communities from Kellogg Biological Station, Michigan, USA - KBS C7.1-3L metaG (SPAdes) (version 2) | ecosystem: Host-associated > Plants > Roots > Rhizosphere ... | reverse complement strand
CGCGGCTCGCTTTTTCAATCCGATGCTCGTCACCTTCACGGGTGGTGAACCGACGTTGCGTCGCGATCTCGAAGATCTCGTTGCCGGCGTCGATCGAGCGATCCAGCTCAAGTACATCACGCTGATCACGCACGGCGGGATGCTGACGCCGGATCGCGCCGCGTCGTTGTGGGCCGCGGGAATCAATCAGTTCAACATCTCGCTCGACTATCTCGACGGTCGCCACGACCGCGCGCGCGGAATCCCAGGCCTCACCTCGAAGATCATGTCGGCGATTCCGGAGATGCGCGCTCGCGGGATCGATAACGTTCGATTCAACACCGTCATCAAGAACGACAACCTCGATCAAATTCTCCCGATCGTCGCGCGAGCGCAGGAGCTTGGCGTCGGCGTGAATTTCAGCGTCTACACCGACGCGAAGAACGGCAATCGCGACTACCTCTTGTCGGAGCAGACGGAGCGAGATCTCGATGACGTCGTTCGAAGCCTCCTCGCGTTCAAACGAAAGCGTCGCGGTGTCATCACGAACTCCGACTACTACCTCGAGCAAATCCCGCGCTACGTTCGCGGTGAAATGCTCGAGCCATGTCGTTCCGGTATTCGGACGATCCACATCGATCCCACCGGCCAGGTCAAACGCTGCCCCGATTTTCCGACGGACTTCCACTGGCGTGACTTTCAACAATACAAACCAGTGAACTGTAATGCGTGCTACTACGCGTGTCGCGGCGAAGCCCAGGCTCCGCTGCGATTGTCGCGCATCCGGGACGTGATGGCATGAGCTCATCGCAGCCGCTGCTCTTCGTCAACGCATCACAGGTCGTCACGTGCGAAGGACCGGCTCGCGCGCGGCGCGGCGCCGAGATGAGCGACGCCGGCATTCGAACCAATGTCGGCGTCGCGGTCGTCGGAGATCGGATCGCCGCGGTCGCGCCGGTCATGGAGTTGCGCGACGTGTACCGAACGGCGAAAGAGATCGACTGTCGCAACGGCGTTCTCCTTCCAGGCTTCGTCGACTCGCACACGCATGGGGTCTTCGGGCGTCCCCGATTCGAGGAACAGGAGATGCGCGCCGCCGGCCTCGACTACATGGAGATCGCGCGGCGCGGCGGCGGCATCCATTCGTCGGTTCGAGATCTTCGATCGAAATCGGAGGACGTTCTATTCGAGCTTGCATATGAGCGTTTGCTTCGGCTCGCGACCTTCGGGACGACGACCGTCGAGCTGAAGTCCGGCTACGGATTGTCGGTCGAGGACGAGCTCAAGACGCTCCGCGTTATCCGCCGGCTCTCCGACGTTCTGCCGCTCCGCATCGTTCCAACCTTTCTCGGCGCGCACGAGATCCCGCTCGAGTCGCGGACGTCGACGGAGTCCCGAAAGGCGTACGTCGATCTCGTCATCCACGAAATGATTCCGGCGGTCGCCGCCGAAAGGCTGGCGAGGTTTGCGGACGTCTTCTGCGAAACTGGCGTCTACACGGTCGACGAGAGCCGCGCGGTTCTCACCGCGGCCCGAAATGCCGGCATGCTGCTCAAGCTGCACGCCGACGAACTGACGTCGTCCGGCGGCGCCGAATTGGCCGCCTCGATCGGGGCGACGTCTGCCGATCACCTCGCGGCGGTGTCGGACGACGGAATAAAAGCGCTCGGTTCAGGGTCAACTGTTGCGACTTTGCTGCCGGGGACGATGCTATTCCTCGGAAAGACGAAGCATGCCCCGGCCCGACGCCTCATCGAGGCAGGGGTGCCAGTCGCTCTCGCCACAGACTTTAATCCAGGCACCTCTCCGACAACGAACGTGTCACTCGTCCTCACCTTGGGGGTGAGCCAACTGCATTTGAGCGTCGCAGAGGCTCTCATTGCCGCAACGGTGAACGGGGCAGCTGCTTTGGGAATTGCCAACGAAGTGGGTCAGATCGCTGCCGGCTTTTCAGCCGATATGTCGCTCTTCGACATCCGCGACGTCCGCGAGCTTCCATATTGGTACGGAGACAACCGCTGCGTCGTCTCATACACGCGGGGCAAAGCTTGTCACCCTAGTGACTTAGGGCTAACTTAACCCTCCCACTTTCCCTGGTCAGGCCAGGCGGTTTATGGCCTCGTCCTGATCGGTCAAGCGCTGATGTCCAACGTCGCAAAGCTGAAAAAGCAGGCCGCCGAGTTCGAGCAAAAGAAGCAGTTCGACAAAGCGTTGGCGGTCTACGTCAAGCTTCTCGACGACTTCGATCAAAATTCGGACGAGCTCGACGTCGCGTTGTTCAATCGCGTCGGCGACATGATGCTGCGTCAGGGGAACGTCTCCGACGCCGTCGACTACTACGAACGCGCCGTCGACCGCTATGCCGAGACGGGCTTTTTCAATAACGCCATCGCGCTCTGCAACAAGATCCTTCGCCATTCGCCGGGGAGGGCGAGCGTCTACTACAAGCTCGGACGAATCAGCGCCCAGAAAGGCCTCAAGCACGACGCACGCGCGAACTTCCTCGAGTATGCCGACCGAATGCAGAAGGCCGGCAAAATCGACGAAGCGTTTCGGGCGCTGAAAGAGTTCACCGAGCTCTGTCCCGACCAGGATGATTTCCGCCTCGTTCTTGCCGACCAACTCGCGAAGGCCAATCGAAAGGACGAGGCGATTGAGCAACTCCAAGTCCTGCACGAGCGCTACGACAGCGCAGGCCGCGTAGCAGACGCCGCGGCGACCGCCGATCGCATGCGCGCGATCGACCCATCGGTCGAGCCGCGATCCGCCGCGCGCCAGGTTCGAAAGCGGCAGTCGGCGGATTTAGTGTTTTTGGATTTGGATTCGCCAACAGGCGCCGCGATCGATCGGCGCACGCCGTCGTATCAGGTGATCAGCTCGCGCCCCGATGCGGATCCCGTCGTCGAACGCATCGTCGAACATCTCGAGGTGTCGATCACGCCATCGACGCCTGGCGCGCCGATCGAGCAAATCGTCGTCCACGGACCGCAGCTCGACGTCAGCCGAGCGGCGCAGAACTCGATTGGTCTCGAGCGCACGCCGTCTGAGCCGCTCCTCGGCCTCGAGTTGACGACGATCGATGACTCGACGTCGGCAGCGAACACACCGACGTCTCAGCTCGCGGGATTCGAGACGACTTCCCTCGAACCCGATCCGCCGCGAACGCTGACGCCAGTCGCAACGGTTACGCCGCCTGCGGCGTCGACGCCGCCAAAGGCTGCAACGCCTACCGCATCATCGACTCCGACCGCGACATCGACGCCAATTGCGGCCGCTGCGCCGGCGACGCAGTGGCCGCCCGTATCGCCCACCGCATCGTCGACCCCGGCGGCATCGTCGTCGATGGACGTCGATCTTGGCGAGATGGACGTCGTCGAAGCGAGCGAGCCGTCTCCAGGCAGACAACTCTCGCCGCAAATCACGCACGCCGCGCTCGACGGGTTGCCGATGATGGACGTCGATGATCATGACGACGTCACGAACAGCGAGGCGTTGACCGACGACCAGATTCCAGCGATCTCGCATCACTCGATGTACATCGCGCAGGACACCGTTGATCGGTTGACGGCACGCGTCGAAGCGGATCCGGAGAACTGGCAGCTTCGTCGCGATCTGGCAGAGGCGATGCTCGAGGCAGGCGATCGCGCGGGCGGCATCCGCGAGCTCGAAACGGCGATGGGCGGCGCGGAGCGAGCAGGAAAGTTGGAGCTCGCGTCAACCCTCGCCGAGGAGATCGCGCGTCTCGAGCCGGAGCAAGTCCGCCATCAGCAAAAGCGCGTCGAATTCGCGTTCCGCACCAACGATCGCGGTCGACTTATCGATGCGTATCTCGCGCTCGCGGACGTGCTGGTCCGCTCGGATCTCACGGACAAGGCGCGATCCATCTATCAGCGAGTTCTAAATCTCGCGCCCGACGAGCCGCGTGCGACCGTTGCTCTGGATACGTTGGCCGGGCCGAACGTTCTTCCGCTCGCGGCACGCCGTGGCACGCCGAGCATCGCGCATCTGCCGATTCCGCCGGTTCGTCCGGCGATGCCGACTCCCGTCTCGTCACGCGCTGCGTTCGTGAATCTCGGCGACATCCTCCGGGATGACGCGCAGCCGAAGGACACGCGCATGGTCGTGCCGGAGCACGAGCCAACCGGCGACGAAGAGGCCGATTTCGCCGACATGTTGCGTAAGTTCAAGCAGGGGTTGGCGGAGAACGTCGAAGCCGACGACTACCAGAGCCATTACGATCTCGCCATCGCGTTTCGCGAGATGGGACTGATCGACGAAGCGATCGCCGAGTTCCAGAAAGCGCTCGGCAGTCCGACGAACCGGCTCGCGACCTACGAAGCACTCGGCCAGTGCTTCATGGACAAGCAGCAGTTCAAGCTGGCCTCGTCAATCCTTAGTCGCGCGCTGAACGAAAAGGCGTCCGAAGATCAACTCGTCGGCGTGTTGTACCTCCTTGGCCTTGCCGCCGAAGCGCAGAGCAATCCCGCCGAGGCTTTAGGATATTATCAACGCGTGTTCGTCGTCGATATTCAATTCCGCGACATCGGTGAGCGCATGCGCGCCGTCGAGCAGGTCGCGCAATGAGTGAAGTTGTTGCGAGAGCCCGGACCCCGCTGACGAGCGCCCTCCGGGACATTCAGGCGCCCGTCCGCGATCGGCTCGAGGAAGTCGTGGTCGAGATGCAGCGAATCGTCACGGACGATCTTCCGATCATTCGCGAAGTGAGCTCGCATCTGCTGCAGATGCGCGGGAAGATGTTTCGGCCGACCCTCGCGCTGTTGTGCAGCGCCGCGGTCGATCGGCCGCAGCAACGCTCGATCACGCTCGCGGCGTCGGTCGAGCTGATGCATCTCGCGACGCTCGTTCATGACGACTCGGTCGATCACTCCGTGCTTCGTCGCGGATTGCCGACCGTGAACTCGCTGTTCAGCCATCAGGTCTCCGTGATCATGGGCGATTTCCTCTATACGCGAGCGCTCATGGCGCTCGTTCGGATGGGAGATCTCCAGATCATGACGATTGTCGCGGACGTCGCGAACGAGCTCACGATCGGCGAGATGCGCCAGCTCGGCGCGGTCGACGCATTAGAGTTTTCTGAAGAGGAGTACTTCGCGCTCATTCGGGCAAAGACGGCGTCGCTCATGGCGGGGGCGTGCGAGAGCGGCGCGATCTGCGGCGCGCCGGAACTTCGCGAACCGCTCGCGCAGTACGGCGATCGGCTCGGCATGGCGTTCCAGATCGCGGACGACATTCTCGACTACACCGAGGATCAATCCGTGACCGGGAAGCCGAGCGGATTGGACCTGCGGGAACATAAGGTCACGCTGCCGCTCATTGCCGCACTTCCGCACTTGTCGGCGCCCGGGCGGCAGCGCGTGGATGCGCTGTTCGCCACGGAAGCGCCCGACGACGACCTCATCGCCGACGTCATCGAGGTCGTCTCGAAAGCGGGTGGTATCGACTACGCGCGGCGCCGCGGAGAGCAGTTTGCGCTTGACGCGGAGGAGGCTTTGCGCGTCCTTCCCGAGAGTCCCGTTCGGTCGGCTTTGACGGACGCGATCGCTTACGTCATGAATCGAAGATATTAAATGGCCCAACGCGGATCATCCAAGCACCGCCCGGGGTTTCACGCGATGGTCCTTGCCATCGGGTTCATCGTCGGCGGCGCCCTCCAGCAGGGCGCGCGCATTCTGTTTCCGGGCGGAGCGGCAAAACAGTTCCTTACAGCCGGGGTCACTGCCTCATTCGGACCGTTGCCAGTCGATCTCGTGCTCATCAAGTTTTCATTAGGACCAGTCGCGCTCGACGTTTCTTTGCTTAGTCTTGTTGGTGTGCTGGTCGCCTACCTCATCGCGCGTTCGCTCTTCTAGGAGATAGATATGTTCGGGAATCTCGGTTTCGGCGAGTTGATGGTCATCCTCGTCATCGTGCTGGTGCTCTTTGGTGCGCGCCGCGTGCCCGAGATCGGTGCTTCAATTGGTAAGGGCATCCGCGAGTTCAAGAAGAACATCAGCGATATGGATCGCGAAGTTCGCGAGCCCATTCGCGAAGCCATGAACACCGATCGTCTTTCCGCGGGGCAGCAGCCGGTGAGAACGCCGGCCGCTGAAGAATCTCGCCCTGAGCCGAAGCGCTTGATCTAACTGCAGCAAAGGCGACCGCAAAAAGAAGGGCGAGCCGAATCGGCTCGCCCTTCTTGCGTGTGCCCAGCATGAACATCGACTTGGAGGTGTAAGTCCTCTGGAAAGGTGGTCGTACCGATCCGAGCAAACCGCAAGGCGGCAATCGCGAGAACGCCGCTGAAAGCAGCGGAGCGCGTGACCTGCGGGGCGACGAACAGCAACCGGGCAGAAGGCGGAGCCGATAGGGCGAGCGGGCGCAAAACCGCGAAGCTCTCTACGACCAAGGAATCGGTTTCGTAAAGCCGGCGCTCGTGCAGGGACAGTCGATGGACTTACCTGGGGAGATCTCGCTTCGCGTCTGAAAGGGCGACGCTGCCGCAGCGGTGCGAGAAGTCAGCAGCGGCCATAGTAGCGGAGGGCTTCGGGTAGGCTCGGACCGCCCCAACGCGAAGGGCCAAACAGAGAGGAGGGTGCATCGATCGTGCGCCGTGGAAAGGCCGTGCCCCAGATGTCCGAGCAGCTCGAGTGCTTGGAGCTCCTGCCACGCGGTTGGGGTGCAGCCCCTTCTGCTACCCAGAGCGGGGAAGCCGGACGGGCGACGCATGAGGACGAGCGCTCAGGAGCCGCGCGCCGGCTGATGGAGCAGGCGGTGGTGCGCGCGAATGCCGTCGAGGCATTCAAGCGCGTGCGGCGCAACAAGGGCAGTCCGGGCATCGACGGGATGACGGTGGATCAACTGGAGCCGTATCTGCGCGAGCACTGGCCTACCATCCGTGAGCAATTACTCATGGGGAGTTACCAGCCAACCGCCGTGCGACGCCACGAGATTCCGAAGGGGGACGGCGGGATGCGGATGTTAGGCATTCCGACGGTACTCGATCGTTTCGTGCAACAACTGCTGCTGCAAGTGTTGCAACCAATGTTCGATCCGACGTTTTCGGAACACAGCCATGGCTTTCGCCCTGGGCGAGGAGCGCACGATGCCGTGCGCGAGGCGCAGCACTATCTCCAGGAAGGACGCCACTGGGTGGTCGACGTGGACCTCGAGAAGTTCTTCGACCGCGTCAATCACGATGTACTGATGGGCAAACTGCAGAATCGGATCGACGATCCTCGGGTGCTGGCGATCATCCGACGCTATCTCACCGCAGGCATCATGGTGAACGGTGTCGTGATAGAGCGACAGGAGGGGACGCCGCAAGGCGGCCCACTCTCACCGCTCTTGGCGAACGTGCTCTTAGACGACGTGGATAAGGAGTTGGAGCGGCGGGGGCATCACTTTGTTCGCTACGCCGATGACTGCAATGTGTATGTGCGGTCGCAGCGGGCGGGCAACGAGGTGCTCGACGTGTTACGCCGACAGTATGAGCGTCTCCGGCTGCGGATCAACGACGCGAAGAGTGCGGTGGCCCTGGCGTGGAAGCGGAAATTCCTCGGCTACAGCTTTTGGGTGGCCCCAGGAGACACGGTGAAGCGCGCGGTCGCAGCCAAAGCCCTTGAAGAGCTGAAGTATCAGGTCCGAGTAAAAACCGCACGCAGCGGGGGCCGCAGCATGGCGCAGGTCGCTCATGACTTAGCGGCGTATCTCCGAGGGTGGAAACAGTATTTCAAACTCGCCGATACCCCACGAGTCTTTCGAACTCTCGATAGCTGGATCCACCGTCGCTTGCGAGCCATGCACCTCAAACAGTGGAAGCGGGGCCGTGCGACTCAACGGGCACTGCGCGCTCGGGGTCTCCCTGAGTGGTTAGTGCACGAGGGCAGCGGTCACGGCGGACGCTGGTGGTGGGCCTCGGCGCTCGGTGCGATGCAAACTGCTCTGCCGGGATCATACTTCGATCGGCTCGGAGTGCCCCGGCTTGCCACATAACCTCAACTCACTGAACCGCCGGATGCGGACCCGCATGTCCGGTGGTGTGGGAGGGGAATGGTGAGGATCGCTCACCATCCCCTATCCCGATTTCCCGGATACAGCGGAAGTTCGGAACAGCAAAGAACCGCTCGCTCGCGGTTCCGCGGCTCCGCTCTTCCTCACGACTAGCCCGCGCTCGCCAGCCGGATCACATTTCTTCGAGTCCTTTTCTCCGGTTTGAATGATCCGTCTCGTCGACGTCTATAAAGCCTTCGGTCCAAAGCGTGTGCTCGAGGGATTCACACTCGATGTCGTCGAAGGCGAGACGATGGTCATCATCGGATATTCCGGCACCGGAAAATCCGTCGCGATTAAACACATCGTCGGGCTCCTCGAGCCCGACTCCGGAACGGTTGAAGTCGATGGATTCGATGTCCCGCATCTCTCGAGGCGCGATCTCTACCAACTCCGCGCGCGCATCGGATATGTCTTTCAATTCGCCGCGCTGTTCGACTCGTTCACCATCGGCGAGAATGTCGCGATGGGACTGCGCAAGCAACAGTCGCTCGACGAGGGCGAGATCCAGGAGCGGGTCCGCGAAGCACTCGATCTCGTCGACCTTCCAAACGTCGAGAATCGATATCCAGCCGAGCTCTCGGGCGGAATGCGGAAACGCGTTGGCATCGCGCGCGCGATCGCGCTGCGTCCGAAGTACATCCTTTACGATGAGCCGACGACCGGTCTGGATCCTGTCACCAGCGCCGTCATCGACCAGCTCATGGTGCGCATGCGCGACCGACTCGGCGTCACGAGTATTGTGATCACGCACGATATGCGGAGCGCCTACACCGTTGGAACGCGCATCGCGATGCTGTATCAAGGCCGCGTGCGTTGGGTCGGAACGGTCGACGAGATTCAGCGAACGTCCGATCCGCTCGTGCGCCAGTTCATCGAAGGGAAAGCCACGCTGGACGAAGACGAAGAGCCTCTGGCGGAACCGAAAAAATGATCGGAAAGTCCGACGTCAAAGACGAGACATCCGCCGGCGGCGTCGTGTTTCGAATCGACGACGGGCAACCGTTGTATCTGCTGATTCGCGATAGCTATCAGAACTGGGGTTTTCCGAAGGGACACCTCGAGGAAGGCGAGCTCGCGGAAGCGGCCGCCGTCCGCGAGGTGAGCGAAGAGACCGGGCTCGCCGATTTATCCGTCCGCGGCGCCATCGAGACGATCGATTGGTTTTTTCGCTTTCGCGGACAGCTCATTCACAAGGTCTGCCATTTCTTCCTCATGCAGACGCATGAGTCGTCGACCTCGCCGCAGCGCGCCGAAGGAATCACGGCGTGCCGCTGGACGCATTTCGAGGACGCGTGCGGCCTCGTCTCCTACGCGAACGCCCGCGACGTCCTTCGTCGCGCGGAATCGATGGTGCAAGGCTCGTCCTCGCCGAGCCAATGAACGGAACACCGGCGGAAAAGGCCGCGACGAATGCGCCGGCGATTGTCGTCTATGCGCAGCGTGAGCGGGCGCGCAATCTCGTGAAGTCGGCATTTCCGAGACGCCGGACGCGCATCGTCCTGACGCGCGCATTCGAAGATTTTGACGCGGCGTTCAAAACGCATCTCGTCGACGCCGCGGTCGTCGACGTTGCTGGCGGGCAGGAAGAGACCTGGCGCGTTGCCGCGCTGGCTCGCGAGTATCCCAGCGCTCCGTTCTTTGCCCTTGCACCGCTGCGCGCGACCGAAGGACCCGCGCTGGCTCAGTGCGCGAATTTCGAGTTTGCTGATGTCCTCGTCGATGGCGTTGACGACTCGGCCGCTCGTGATCTCGTTGCTCACTCCAGCTATTCCGCGCGTTTCTCGCGGGCGCTCGACAACCCGCCGCGCGCATTGGGTCTGACGACCCCGCTGCAACAGAGTGCTTGGCGCTTCATCGTCTCTCACGGCGGACGCTCGGTTCGCACGTCGACTCTCGCCGAAGAGCTGAACGTCACCCGTGAACACCTCAGCCGCTCCTTCTCCGCGGCCGGCGCGCCGAATCTGAAGCGCATCATCGACCTGGTCCGCATCATCGCCGCGGCTGAGCTTGCGAAAAATCCCGGGTACGACTTCCGTGATGTCTCGACGATTTTGGCGTTCGCCTCATCATCGCACCTATCGAGCACCGCGATGCGGGTCGTGGGGACTAAGCCAACGTCGTTGACGCGCTTGCGAACAATCGATTTGATCGACCGATTTGTGAAAGGGCACGGCCGCAGTCGAGGCTAGCCACTCGGCGAAGACGCCGGTGGGTTCAGTGTTTTCCGTTTGGCGCGGGTTCCGGCGTCATCTGTCGCTCGAGATACACCAAGTAGCCGCCGAGCAAACGGCTCACGCTCTGAACGCGGTTGGAGAGATCACTGTGCGCTTGGGCGGTGATGAGATCGGCCTGCCGAGCGATCGCAAGCTGGGTTTCGACCCGGAGCAATTCCCGCTTTGCGGATCGGTACAACTGCCGCTGTTCGGGTGCAGTGTATCTCCCGTACCCATCCGCAATCGTACTCGCAGCGGACAGAGCAGCGAGCATCAGCTGGTCTGTCACCACCTTTGTTTCGCGCCGAGCGCTCTGTTTGGCACACCGCACCACTTCGGCGCCGAGTGCGACGGCTTCCTGCCAGACTTTGAGGTCACGGATGTTGGCTGCCATGGCCGACAAAATGGGGCCTGTTTTCCAAACACCAGTACCGCTCTATTTCGTGGCGGTACAAAGCATTGAGTAGCCCCGAGTCTTGCACCAATCCCCCTGCTTGTGATATTTTTCACAAGCTCTGAAAGACCCCTCCACGTCGGATTGTATTCCCACCATATCGTATGGCCACTGACACCACACTCCGCCCCGGCGAGATCAAGGACATTCTCCTTCGCGAGATC
>Ga0207661_10003526_pt1 | contig 10870 bp, 9 predicted proteins | sample KBSC713LmetaG_FD_184337 | JGI IMG/M metagenome (GOLD analysis project Ga0207661, IMG submission 184337) | Corn rhizosphere microbial communities from Kellogg Biological Station, Michigan, USA - KBS C7.1-3L metaG (SPAdes) (version 2) | ecosystem: Host-associated > Plants > Roots > Rhizosphere ... | reverse complement strand
GCTCGGCAAGACCACCTTCGTCACCCAGCTCGGCATCGAGGGCGCCAGGCAGCGCGTGCGCGACCTCCTGGCGCGCGCCGATTCCGCGCTCTCGATCTTCGGCGCGAGAGGCGACGTGCTGCGCGCGACCTCGCGCTTTGTCGCCGAGCGAAAGAACTAAAGCGCATGATCCGGACCCGCAAAGCCGCGTTAGCGCAAAGTGGAGACCGGTTTTCCGAAAAGCATGCCCTCGGGCTCGACCCGAGGGATCATGCGCAAACAAAAAGGCTCATTTAGCCGGAGAGTGTAAGCCAACGATGGCCGGCAACGAGATCGAAGAGGCCCTGCTTCGCTTCCGGAAACTGCCAAAACCGGTGCGGGTGGTCTATGCGCGGCCTCGTACCTTCGTCTCGATCGCGCTTGGCATCGTCGCGTTTTTCCTGCTTCCCGCTTCGCTGCGGCTGGTGACGCGGCTCTTGATCAGTTGGGACGTCTTCGCCGCATTCTATCTCGTGCTCGTCTATTTCATGATGTGGCGCAGCGAGCACCGCAACGTGAAGCGCAATGCCGTGCTGCAGGACGACGGCCGTTTCCTGATCCTGCTGGTGACCGCGCTCGGCGCGTTCGCCAGCATCGCCGCGATCGTGCTCGAGCTCGGCGGCACGCATCACGCCGTGCCCCAGCTCGTGATCGCGACCGCCACCATCGTGCTGTCCTGGGCGGTGGTTCACACCGCCTTCGCGCTGCATTACGCCCACGATTATTATCGCGGCAGCAAGCCCGGCGGCCTGCAGTTTCCGAGCGGCGACAAGCAGGACCACGCCGACTACTGGGATTTCGTCTATTTCTCGTTCGTGATCGGCATGACCGCCCAGGTCTCCGACGTCGGCATCACCGACAAGACCATCCGCCACACCGCGACCGTGCACGGCATCATCTCGTTCGTCTACAACACCGCGCTCGTCGCGCTGATGGTCAACATCGCCGCGAGCGCGATTTCGAATTAGCTTCGCGAATTCCGGGGGCTTGCTATGAAAGCGAAAAAAAGCCCCGCCAGAGATGTGCGGGGCTCAGTGTCGCGATGCTGATGCGGGTCAGAGCGTACAGTGCAACTGATCACCCTTCACCGACAGCGTATTGCCGGAAAGGACACAGTCGGCCGCGAACAGAAGCCGATGGATGATATCGCCGAGAGACCGCATGCCGCCGCTCGCGAGTTCCAGGTCCTCTTCGCTCAGCTGCACGATGTCGTCACGCTTCACGTATTCCAAATTGATTTTCGACATAATCCGCTCCATTGAAATTGTGGCGAGACTATCTCGTCACAGGGCGCAATCTGCTTCATGTGCTGGGAGGCCGCAGTGATGCCCGTCACATGGGATCGGCGGAGCCAAGCGGTGCGGCCTGATCAATACCGCACCCATATCCGTTCGGCCTGGGGAACGAACGTTGCAAGCAACGGGTGGTCCAACGCTCGGCCAGCCACCCAATCTCGACGGCGCAATCTGGTCGAGCGCTTCTTCCGGGAGCGAAGGGCGGATTGGCGAAGCGTAATCCGCCCATGACGGCCGTGGTTAGGGGCACCTTCCCGACATGATGGCCTCGTTCGTGCTGCAACCCCGCGCACGTTCATCACCGGTAAGCGGCCGGCCTGAAGCCGCCAGCCCCGGAGTCGACGCTTGAGGACGCCCGAACCGCGGCGGCAGTGCGCCAGCGCCGGCGTCGTAGCCATAGCCGGCCCCGCCTCGCGGAGTGACGGTGCGCCCGGCATTGTCCTGACGGCCCTGGCGGGAGCGGCGGCTTGCACGATCATCCTCGTCGCGCTTGGCCACCGGCTGCTTGCGCTGCTTCTCGCACTCATTGTCGCCGTTGACGAACGAGCCTTCCGCACACACGATCCTGGTGCAATGGTCGCCGTCGGCCTTGAAGCCGTGCTCGCAGACCAGCGGGCAGACCCGCGACGGCTTCTGCCTGATCGCGTCGAGCGTATCGGCATTGGCCGTCTTGACGTCGAGCCTCATGCCGGCGTTGCGGTTGAACTGCGACAGCGAGCGCTGCGAAGCCTCGCCCCAGTCGCCGTCGGCGCTGCCGCTGTAGCAGCCGACGCGGCGCAGCTCGGTCTGCACCGACTTCGCGATCTCGCTCTGTGCCGGCGCCGGATTGAGCGCGGCCAGATTCACGTTCTTGTCGGGCGCGGGCGCGGGCGCGGCCGGCTGCGGCGCAGGCGCATTCGCCACGGCGGCGACCCGATTGCGCTCGGCATCGGCGGCCTGCTGCTGCGCGGCCTGTTGAGCCTTCTCGGCATCGAGGCGCGCCTGCTCGGCGGCCCTGGCGTCGGCATCGGCCCTGGCCTGCGCATCCTTCTGCGCGCCCGAGGCAACGAGCCGCGCCCGCTCCTGCTCGGTCTGCTTGGCCTTCTCGACCGCCGCCGTGTGGGCTTCGTCGGCCACGATCTTGTCGAGCTGAAGTTTCGCGAGGCTCGAATAGAAACCGTCGGGGTGCTGGGTGAGAAACGCGGTGAACGCGGCGCGGTTGCCGACCTGCAACGCCAGTTCATAATCGCGGCGGATGTCGGCCTGCGGATTCGGCGCCGTCGCCGGCGCTGCCGCCGGGGCCGCAGCAACCGCCGGAGCCGGCACCAGCGGCACGTCGTCGCCGCCGAGCGAGCCGTAGACATAGGGCTCCTGCCGGCTGTTGGTGGTCTTGAGCACATCGTCGCGGACAAAGCCGAACGCCCGGCGCACATCGAGGCCCGGCGTTATCAGATGCCTTGAAAGTGCCGTGGTGAACGGGCTGTTCTTCCCGTTGCCGTCCGCGGCCGTGGAGCCGGCCTTGGCGGAATAGGCGATCAGGGTGTTGGGGCTGGCCGGCTCGACCTTGGCAAGGCCGCGGCCGATCGCGCGCGTCGCCACCGTCTTCTTCATGGTCTGGGCAAAGGGATTGTCGCGGCAGGCATCGAGAATGACCAGCCTGAGCTTCTTGGCGGACTCGACCGACACCAGGACACGGTCCAGCGAGAACGCCTCGTCATAGACGTCGTTGTCGCGCTCGAGCCTGGCGTCGACGGGAATCAGATAATTGTTGCCGTCGACCTCGATACCGTGACCGGCATAATAAATCACGGCGATGTCGGCGCCGGTGGCCTTGTCGGCGAATTCGCGGAGCACCCGCCGCGTCTCCAGCGCCGACAGATTCTGGCGGGAATCGACGATGTCAAAGCCGGCGCGCTTCAGCGTATCGGCCATCAGCGCCGCGTCGTTCACCGGGTTCGACAGCGGCGGCACGTTTTGATAGGCCGAATTGCCGAGCACCAGCGCCACGCGCTTTTCGGCCAGCGCCGGCTGACAGACCAGGATCAGCGCCGCGGCAAGCCAGAATTTCAACGATCCAATCAATCCACGCACTCGCATAATGGTGCCTTTCGTCAACAATATCCCCGTCCCTCATGACCTAGCAAAACCCGCCGCTGGCGCGTTGTGAGCCAGATCACGAAGTAAGCCCCGGTGGAACCTCGGGTTTTTCCGAGGCACGCCTTGATCATAGGTCTCGCCGGAGGGCTCAAAGGTTCGCCCTTTGCGAAGCCGCATTTTCCGTCCAAGATTAGGGGGAAATAAAGAGAATTCCGGAGGAAGCGATGCGTGGGGTGGTGTTTCACGGCGACCGCGAGCTGGAGCTGATGCAGTTCCCCGATCCCAGCCCCGATGCCCACGATGTCGTGATCGAAATGAAGGCGTCGGGCATGTGCGGCAGCGATCTGCACCAATATCGCCGCGACAGGAACCAGGCCCAGGCCAGCGGAATCCCGATGCGGGACGGACCGGTGATTGCAGGCCATGAGCCCTGCGGCGTGGTGGTGGCGGTCGGCTCCGCCGTGGGTCCCCAGGAGGCGCGCGTCGGCCAGCGCGTGATGGTGCACCATTATCAGGGCTGCACGCAGTGCAACCATTGCCGCTCCGGCTGGCAGCAGCTCTGCCAGGAGGTGCCGGTCAAGGTCTACGGCAACAACGCCCATGGCGGGCACGCGAACTACCTGAAGGTGCCGGCGAACACGCTGGTCCCCTTGCCGGATGAACTGTCGTTCTCGGCCGGCGCGGCCATCGCCTGCGGCTCCGGCACCGCCTATAGCGCGCTGCGCCGCATGAACCTGTCCGGCAACGACACCATTGCGATCTTCGGCCAGGGGCCGGTGGGACTGGCCGCCACCCAATACGCCAGCGCGATGGGTGCGCGCGTGATCGCGCTCGACATCAGCCAGCAGCGGCTCGATCGCGCCAAAGCCTTTGGCGCGGATGCGACCGTCAATCCCGGCTCCAACGATCCGGTGGCGGCGATCAAGGATCTGACCCATGGCCGCTACGCCGATTTGACGATGGATACGTCGAGCAATCCGGATGCGCGGCTGAACGCGATCCGCGCCACCAAGGTGTGGGGCACCATGTGCTTCGTCGGCGAAGGCGGCAATGTGCATATCGACGTCAGCCCGCATCTGCTCCGCCGGCAATTGACGCTGGTCGCATCCTGGACGTTCTCGAATATCATCCAGGCCGAATGCGCCCGGTTCTCGGTCGAGCGCGGCATCGATGTCGACCAGCTCTTCACCCATCGCTGGAAGCTCGACCAGGCCGAGGAGGCCTATAAGCTGTTCGACAAGCAGGTCGACGGCAAGGGCGTGTTTTTGATGTGATCAAATGTGGGAGATGCAATCGTGAGTCATGACCGTTCCTCCGTCCAAGCCGTGGTCAACCACTATTTCGACGCCCTTTACGAAGGCGATGCCGACAAGATGGGCACCATCTTTCATCCTTCTGCCGACCTGCGCTGGGTGGAAAAGGGCGAGCTGAAAGTTCTTACCGTGCCCGACTGGCTGGGCCTGATCAGGAAGCGGGCCTCGGCCAAGGCCGAAGGCAAGCCGCGCGAGGATTTCATCGTCACCATCGACCGCTCCGACGACAACACCGCCTTCATCAAGGTGCGCTGCCAGCTGCCGCCGCGCTATTTCACGGATTATCTGGTGGCGATGAAGCTGAAGGATGGCTGGCAGATCGTGTCGAAATCCTACCGCTACGATCTGCGCGACTGATCACGCCTGCGCGCCCACGCGCGCGGCGGCCGCATCGCCCTCCCCGCGCCGGAAATTACCCCAGATCACCCGCGAGATGACCGAGGGGTGCAGCAGCCGCTCGGGCGGCGCCTTGAGATTGGCGACCTGCACGAAGGCGGTGGTGAGCCTGGCGTCATGGCGCGCGGCCCTGTGCAGTTTGCCGATATACCAATTGATGAACCTGACCTTGGCGGAGCGCGGGCCCGCGACTTCTGGATGGCGGAGATCGTTGCCGACAGCGATATCCCAGGGGATGTCGATCGCCGGCTGCACGGCGTTGAAGAAGCGCTGCGCGAGATCGGCGTTGCCCCCACCCGCGAGGCATTCGCGCAGCACCGAAGCCTCCTGCGCCGCGACCGTCATGCCCTGGCCAAAGACCGGATTGAAGCTGCAGACGGCATCACCGAACACCAGGTAGTTTTTCGGAAAGCGCGCCAGCCGCTCATAGCGCCGCCGCAAATTCGCGTTGAATCGATAGATGGTGAAATCAGTGAGCGGCTCGTTGCGCGAGACGATGTCGTAGACGCCGGATGTCGGCAGCGAGCGGGCGTAGGCCGCGAACATCTGCTCGTCCTCGGGCGCGTGGTCGCCGAGATAGCCGCCGATCGACACGATCCATCGATCTTCGGTCTGGAACAGGACCGCGCCATTGCGCCAATTCGGGCTGCTGCCGGCAATGACGAGGGCGGTCTTGCCGCCGAGATCGGTCGGATGGCGACGATAGACGCGCGTGGTGTAGCCGATGCCGATCTCGATCCGCTCTTCCTCAGGCCGGGCATAACCCAAACCCTCGAGCCAGGCCGGGCTCGACGAGCCGCGCCCCGAGGCATCGACGACGAGATCGGCTAGCACCACCTGTTCTTCGCCGTTGCCCATTTTGACGCGAACCCCCTGGACCGCGGCATGGTCAGCCGTCGCGACGAGGCCCTGCACGGCACAGTTTTCGATCGCACGAACATTGGGCAGCGCCAGCAGCCGCCGGCGCACATGGCCCTCCAGCACGGGCCGCGAGGCCAGGACGCCGATCAGGTCGCTCGGCCCCGATTTCAGCGTGATGCCATGGCCGACCCAGGCGACGTCGCCGACGATGTCGCCCCGCCCGCCGCCGGAAGCGACGACCTCGTCGGTCCAGCCGGGAAAGAACGCTTCGATCACCTCGCCGCCGCGCGCCAGCAGGCCATGCGCATGACGGCCCTGTGGCACGCCCTTGCGCGGAATGTCGGCGGCCGGAAAGGCATCGCGATCCAGAACCGTGACATTTGCGAAAAATTCCGACAGCGCCCTTGCGGCCAACAGGCCGCCCATGCTGGCGCCGATCACAATGGCATGCTCACAAATCTGCTTCATGAAAATGCTCCTGGCTTTGAAAATGCTCCTGCCCTATGCGCCTGTCCTATTAGTCTTCCGATACACTGAAAGGTTGCAGTTGTTACGGAGCGGGATCGGAACCCGGTTTTGCGGCATTCGCGCGGCGTTCACAAAATCGTCAGGCGCGGCCTGAAACCAGGATGGGCTCGATCCGTGCGGGACATCGGCCGGATTGACGGAAGGCGGGCTTCCCTGCAAAACCGGAGCCCGTGGAAGCTAAATTTCAGATCTTTCTGTTCCTGCTCGCGGTTCTCGCCGGCACCGCCCTGTTCGCGCGGCGGGTCAATATCGCGCCCGCGATCCTGTTGATGCTTGCCGGGATCGCGCTTGCCTTCGTGCCGGGCATGCCGGCGGTCGAATTGCCGCCGGATGTGGTGCTGCTTCTGGTGCTGCCGCCCCTGATCTATTCGGCGAGCGTCGCGATGAGCTGGCGCGAGTTCAAGCAGAATTTGCGTCCCATTACGCTGCTTGCCGTCGGCTGCGTGATCTTCACGGCCTCTGCCGTCGCCATCGCGACGCATTACCTGATCGGGCTGCCCTGGAACGTCGGTTTCCTGCTGGGGGCGATCGTGGCGCCGCCCGACGCCGTGGCGCCGCTCGCCATCGTGCGCCGACTCGGCATTCCCCGCCGCATCCTGGTCGTGCTCGAGGGTGAGGGCCTTGCCAACGACGCTACCGCGCTGATCCTCTATCGCTTCGCGGTGATCGCGATCACGACCGGTTCGTTCTCGCTGTCGAAGGCCACCGGCGACTTCTTCGCCATCGTGGCCGGCGAAGCGCTGTTCGGCATCGCGGTCGGCTGGCTCTCCTTGCGCGCACGCCATTATGCGCGCGATCCGCAGGTCGAGATCACGCTGTCCTTGATCACACCTTATCTCGCCTACTGGGTGCCCGAACATCTCGGCGGCTCCGGCGTGATCGCGACCGTCGCCTGCGGGCTCTATGTGAGCTGGAACGGCCCCTTGTGGATTTCCTCCGCCACGCGGCTGCAGGGCATCTTCTTCTGGGATTTGGTGATCTATTTGACCGAGGGCCTGCTGTTCCTGCTGACGGGCTTCCAGATGCGGCTGCTCTACGAGAAATCGAAGGCGTTTCCGCTTGACGACATCCTGCTCGCAACCGCGCTGGTCGCAGGCATCGTCATCGTCGCGCGCTTCGTCTGGGTCTATCCCGCGACCTATCTGCCGCGGGTGATGAGCCCCGCATTGCGCCAGCGCGATCCGTCGCCGCCCTGGCAATGGGTGTTCATTCTCTCCTTTGCCGGCATCCGCGGCGCGGTGTCGCTTGCCGCCGCGCTGGCGCTGCCGTTGGCTCTTGCGAACGGCGATGCGTTTCCCAATCGCGATCTCGTGCTGTTCATCGCGTTCGGCGTCATCTTCGTGACGCTGGTCGGCCTCGGCTTCAGCCTGCCGGTGGTGGTGCGCTGGCTCGGCGTGGCCGATGCCGGCCGCAACGAGCACATTGCCGAGCATCAATCGGAAATCGCCGCACGGCGCGAGGCGCTGGACGCGGCGCTGCGCTCGCTCGATGCCATCATCGAGAAGCGCGATCTGTCCGACGAGGTCGTCAACCTGTTGCGCGCACGGCACGAAATCCGCGCCAATCAGCTGCCCGCCTCGCTCGATCCGGAGGCCCACGACGTGTCGGCGGCCGGAACGGGGTTGACGCGAGAGCTGATCGCCGCCGAGCGCAAATTCATCCACACGATGCTGCGCAACGGCAAGATCACCGACGAAACCCGCCGCCGGATCGAGCGCGACCTCGATCTGGAAGAGGCAAGCCTCGCCAACCGGGAATACCGCGCGACGCCGCTGTGAGCGCCGACCCCTTATTTGCGATCGGCCGCTGCCTGCAGCGGAGGCTCGGACGGACCGCAATATTCCTTCATTGCGTCCGTGACCGCGCCAATGGTCTTGTCCTGACGTTCGACGGAAGCAACCTCGAGCTCCTCGTCGCGGTTGATGATCGAACCGGCCTCGAGCAGTACCGCCGGCATGTGCGTCCTCATCAGCACCACGAGGTCGTCATAGCGATAGACGCCGGCCGGTCTGTCGAGGAGATCGCGCCGGTATTTGCCCATGACGGGCATCGCATACTGGTCGGCGAATTTGAAACCATTCGCCTTCATCCGCTTGCCGATCATCCTGGCGAACGCGAAACTTGCCTCGAAGTCCGCATTGTCGCGCGAGACAAACAATCCCCAGCCGCTGAAGCGGTCGCTGAACTTGCTTTTCTTGCCTTCGAACTCCCAGTTCTCCATGAACTTGTCGGGCACGGAATCATGATGGATCGACAGGAACAGATCGGCATTCGACTTGTTTGCCCGGGAGACGCGCTCGAACAGGCTGGGTCTCGCCTTGCCTTCCGTTATCATCAGGCGGGTCCGCACGAACCCTTCCGATTTGAGTTTTTCGACCAGCCTCGTGGCAAGGCGCAGGTTGAAGTCATATTCGGGAACGTTGCGCGCGCTGAGCGCACCGTCGGATTTGCGCGTATGTCCAACATCGACGACGAGCAGGAATTTCGCCGGCTCGCATTTCCTCGCCACCAGCCTTGACGGTGGCGGCTCCCCGGCAGCTTGATGAGGTTTGACAGAACGCAGCTTCGTCACGGCGGCGTGCAGCGACGACGCTGCGTTCTTTGGCGTGAGGTGTCTTGCAGGAGCGGCGTGCCTTGCCGGTGCCGCGCGCCTTGATGGACCCGTGGATTTTGACGCGTCGCTCTTTTTGCCCCTGAGGAAGTCGAAAAAGCCGGCATGGCTCGCTTGCATGGGCAGCAACGCGAGGGCGACCGCTGACGCGATGACGGTGCAGCCGGGCAGACGCATGCCGAAGCGCGATGCGGCGCGTGTGCGGGAAACGGGCAACGATTCCTACTCCGCCGCCACGGTGCGCGGCCGGCCGACAAAGCCCGCGGCGTCGCCGAAGCGCTCGACCATCACGGCCGGCAGATCCTTTGCCTTGCTGGTGACGCAGGCGCCGGAGCGCACGGCATAACGGTCCTGGTGATTCACGTGCGGCGGCGCCTCGCCGCGCTCGAGCGCGCGCGCCAGATCCAGCACGAGTTTGCGGAAATGCATGATGCCGAGATCGGTCGGGCCGAGATGCTCGCGGGTGCGATCGGCGATCGGGCCCTGGCTGTCCTGCACCGCGGCGTCCTGCTCGGACACGCCCTTGATGCCGGTATAGCTATGGGTCTTCTGCAGCTTGCGGTCGATCAGGTAGTCGTTGCCCTTGTTGCGGAGCGGAATGTAATTCTCGTCGACCACCGACATCACGCCGTTGCCGCGAGCGTAGCCGTCGCGCTCGGCTTGCGTCAGCGGCCGATCCGGATTCCACGCATAGGTATAGATCCAGCAATTGGTGTCGGTGACAGGCACGAAGGTCTGGCCAAAAATGTTCTCGCCCGGCATCGAGCTCGGGGCATAGGCGTGGAACGGCATCAGGAACTGCGCGATGCGCCAATAGATGTTGTCGGTGCCGGTCAGCCTGCCGCCGGCGACGGTGAGACCGGCCTCGTGCGGACGGACCTTGATCACCGGACGCGGATCCTCGGCGATCCATCGCATGTGGTCGGTCGCGACCCGCGTCAGCGGATTCACGAAGTGCTTCTTGATGTCGAGGATCTCGTTCTCCTCCTTTTCGAAGGAGAGATGGGCGAAGGTGAAATGCGCGGTGTCGATCGCGCCTTCCAGCGCCTGCACCCAGTTGCAGTCCTGCCATTTCTTGGTGACGTAGCGGTGCGAGGCCGGCACCAGCGCCATTTCCAGATCGGGCAGGTCCGGCATGGCTTCCACCGGGCCCATATAGGCCCAGATCATGTCGCCCCATTCGCGCACCGGATAGGACTTGATGCGGATCTTGTCCCTGGCATTGAGGTCGGGATAGGAAGTGGGCATGTCGACGCAAGCGCCGTCGGTGTCGAACTTCCAGCCGTGATAGACGCAGCGAATGCCGCATTCCTCGTTGCGGCCGAGCCAGAGATTGGCGCCGCGATGCGGGCAGTACTGGTCGATGACACCGACCACGCCGCGGGAGTCACGGAAGGCGAGCAATTCCTCGCCCATCACCACGATCTTCTTCGGCTCGCCGTCGGCTTCCGGCAATTCCTCCGAGAGCAGCACGGGAATCCGGAACCGGCGCAGCAATTCGCCCATGCCGGTGCCCTGGCCGCTTTCGGTCAGGTACTTGTTGTCCTCTGCGCGGAGCATGGCGGACCTCCCGGGGATTCGTCTGACTGGGCAAGCTTCGCGCAGCCAATGCAAGGCGTCAACGCGGAAGGTGCGTGAATGTGGCATCGCCAGTGCGGAAAGCCGTCATGTATGGACGGCCCCCTCTCGGCAAGAGCTTTCTTGGTGTTTCGGCGAATGAATCGGGGAGCGGTCATGTATACGGCCTCGAGAAGCGGCCATTGACCGCGGGC
>Ga0207661_10003525_pt1 | contig 10871 bp, 7 predicted proteins | sample KBSC713LmetaG_FD_184337 | JGI IMG/M metagenome (GOLD analysis project Ga0207661, IMG submission 184337) | Corn rhizosphere microbial communities from Kellogg Biological Station, Michigan, USA - KBS C7.1-3L metaG (SPAdes) (version 2) | ecosystem: Host-associated > Plants > Roots > Rhizosphere ... | reverse complement strand
GCTCAAGATCGAAGTCCCCGGTCGCGGCGACGCCTACTACTACAAGCCGCGCGCGAAGGGCTCGAAGCCCATCCTCATGTACTTGCACGGCCGCGGCGGAAACCCCGCCGAGGACTGCCGCAAGTGGGCGCGCGTCGGAACGCAGTTCGGTTGGGTCGTGTGCCCCTCGGGTCCCGAGACCAGCGAGTCCGGCGGACGGAGCTGGGGCAACGGCGCCGGCTACGCGCAGGCGATCATCGACGACACGATCCTGGCGCTCCGTGCAAAGTACAAGTCGAAGGTGAAGCGCCGCGGGAACATCCTCATCGGGTTCTCGGAGGGCGCCTTCGTCGCGATGCAAGTCGGCGTGGCCGATCAGCGCACGTGGGACCGCTGGCTCATTCTCGGCGCGACCGACCAGTACTGGCAGCAGGACCTCACCGAGGCGTTCGATCCCGAGAAGCGCAAGGTGCGTCGCGTGTACCTCCTGACCGGCGAGAACGATCAGGTCGCCGAGGGCACGAATCGCGTCGGCGAGATGCTGAAGAAGAACAAGATCCGGGTGAAGGTGAAGATCGTCCCGGGCCTCGGCCACGAGATCCCCGCCGACCGGATGATCAGCACGTACCGGCGTCCGCTCGCTTGGCTCAACGCCGCCGAGTGACGTGAAGGTCGTCGCCGCCAACGGCGCTCGTCGCGACGATCTCTTGCCGTCGCCGGACGACCTCGCACGCGCGCGCGAAGCGATCGCCGCCGCGGGCGTCGAGCCGACCGTCATCGTCAGGCACGGCAAGACGACCTTCGCGATCGAATCGCTGAGACCGGAGGGCAGCTTCAAGGTGCGCGGCGCCGTCGTCGCGCTCGCGAAGCGACGCGAGCATGTGATCGCCGCGAGCGCGGGAAATCACGGCATCGGCGTCGCGTCGGCCGCGCAGCGCCTCGGCCTCGGGGCGACCGTCGTCGTGCCGAAGACCGCACCCCGCAAGAAGGTCGACACCATCCTGTCGTTCGGCGTCGAGGTCATCGAAGAAGGCACCGGATACGACGAAGCCGAGGCGTTCGCGCTCGAGCTCGCGAAGAAACGCGGCGTGCGCTTTCTGTCGCCGTACGATGACGTGGACGTGGTCGCAGGCAACGGCGGCACGCTCGGCCTCGAGCTCGCGCCGCTGAGACCGACGAAGGTCATCGCGCCGATCGGCGGCGGCGGGCTCGCGACGGGGCTCGCCTGCGCCCTCGGAAACGACCGCATCGTCTGGGGCGCGCAGAGCGACGCTTCGCCGGCCTTCGCGCTCTCGCTCGAGAAAGGTGAAGCGCAGGTCACCCTTCCGTACGCCGAGACGCTCGCCGATGGAATCGAAGGCGGTATCGCGAAGGATGCGTTCGCGCGCGCCGCGGGTGTGTGTGCGGGCGCGCTCGTCGTGAGCGAAGAATCGATCGCGCTCGCGATGCGTTGGGCGTTCCGCGAGCTCGGTCTCGTCATCGAAGGAAGCTCGGGCGCGGCGCTCGCTGCTGCGATGACATTCGATGAAGAAGTGACGGTGGTGCTGACCGGACGCAACGTCGATCCGGACACCCTGGCGCGTGTGCTGTGGTAGTACCCGCCCCAAATGCGTAAGCCGCCGCTCGTCTTGGGGATTGCCGGGGGTTCCGGGTCCGGGAAGAGCACCATCGCGAAGGCCGTTCTCGAAGCCCTCGCCGAAGGAGAAGGCGTGCTCCTGCAACAGGACCACTACTACCGATCGCAATCGCATCTGCCGGAGGCGGAGCGTGCGGGCGTGAACTACGACCACCCCGATGCTCTCGAGCTCGATCTGCTTTCGCACCACCTCGACGCGCTGCGCGCCGGTCAGCCGATCACGCGACCGACCTACGACTTCACGATCCACGATCGATTGAAGCAGGGGCTCGCGATCAAGCCCGCGCCGGTCATCGTGGTCGAAGGCATCCTCGTCCTCGCCGACGAGCGCCTACGCTCCCGCTTCGAGGTGAAGCTGTTCGTCGATACGGATCCGGACATCCGGCTGATGCGCCGTATCCGCCGCGATCTCGAGCACCGCGGCCGCACTTTTGCCCAAGTCCGGAGGCAGTACTACGACAGCGTTCGCCCCATGCATGTCGCGTTCGTAGAGCCTTCGAAGCGGTTTGCCGACATCATCATTCCCGAAGGGGGCCAGAACCAGGTGGCCCTCGATTTTCTTCTTAGTTTCGTGCGCCAAAGGGCCGCGGAGGCCGGCTAAGATAGGGGACGGGTTCCCCTGTGGCCGGTCTCGCGACGCCCAAGTCGAAAGCTGCCGATCTGCTCCTCCGGGCGCAGCTGCTGCCGAAGGCTGCCTACGACCGGGTCGTGAACCTCGTGCGTCAGACGAATCAGCGCGCCGAGGAGATCATCGTCGAGAACGACATCTTCAGTGAGGGTGATCTCCTGAAGGCGCTGTCGGGGATCTATCGCACGCACTTCGTCTCGACCGAGAAGCTCTCGAAGGCCGACATCCCGCGCGCGACCGTGCAGATGATCCCGCGGCGCGTCGCGGAGACGCTCGGTGTGTTCCCCGTCCTCTTCGATCGGCAGACGAGCGTGCTCAGCGTCGTCACGCCCGATCCGGACAACGCGGAGATGCTCCGCGAAGTGAAGCTCGTCTCCGGCGCGAAAGACATCAAGGCGTTCGTCGCGCGACCGGCCGCCGTCGACGCCGCGATCCGCAAACATCACGGCGGAGAGAAGGGCGCGTTCGACGTCCTCAGCATGGGCGGTCTCGCCTACGACTTCGGGCAGAACGTCGGGCCCGAAGGACGCATGCCCGGTCGCAACGGCGAGATCTCCTTCAGCCACAGCCCGGCGGTTGCCAACGAGATCCGGCGCGAGATCGGCATCGCTCCTCCCGAGCGTCCGCCGCCTTCGGAAGCGCGACCCCCGAGGCAGCCGCCGCCCGTCCCGAAGGCGCGTCCGTCGATCCCCGATCCCGAAGTCGACGGCGGCCTCTCGATGCCGCGCCCGCCGCGCGCGCCGAGCGCCCGGCGCGCCGAGCCCGAGCCGCCGCCGGCCGATTCGATCCCGGCGCCCACGCGCGCCGCGCGTCGAAGCGTGCGCGGTGCGAATCAGAACGTCTCGCTCTCGCTTCCGCCGCCGCCGGGCAATACGCCGGTGCCCGCCGCGCCTGCGCCTCCGCCGGCGGCCGTGCCCTCGATCGCGAATGACTCGCCGGCGTCGTCCGCCGTGCAGTCGAAGGGCAAGACGACGATGGGCAGCATCCCGCCCGTCGCGACGGAGGCCGCGCGCCAGGCGGCGTTCACCAGCGACATCATCGTCGAGATGCTCACGGTGATGGTGAGCCTCCTCGAGAACTCGCGCGCCGAGCTCCGCGGGCACTCGTCGCAAGTCGCGCGCCTCCTCAAGCGCGTCGCCGAGCGCATGAATCTCGATCGCAACGACACGTTCGGCGTCGTCGTCGCCGGGCACATCCACGACCTCGGCAAGATGGGGCAGTTCCATCTGACCGCGCTCAATTGCAGCGAATACGAGGGCCATCGCGTCGCCGCGCAAAAGGCGTACGACACGCCACTGCGCTTGCTCGAAGCGGTGCACCTGCCGGCGGCCGTGCGCAACGCCGTCTTCCACATGTACGAGCGCTTCGACGGGAAAGGTTTCCCCGACAAGCTCAATGGCAAGGAGATCCCGCTCGGGGCGCGCCTGCTCGCGGTCGCCGACACGTACGCGGATCTCACGCAAAACCCGAGAAACCCGTTCCGCAAGGTCTTGCAGCCCGCCGAGGCGATGAACGTCCTCATGCAGCACAAGGGGACGATCTTCGACCCCGGGACGCTCGATCTCTTCAAGTCCCTCGTCCTCGGCGAGGACATGAAGGCGAAGCTCCTCGCGAACCGCTACCGCGCGCTCATCATCGATCCCGATCCCGAGGAGTCGACCGTCCTCGAGCTCCGCATGGTGGAGCAGGGCTTCGACGTGAAGACGGCACGCTCGATCGATGCCGCACGCAAGCTGCTCACGACCGAGGGCGTCGAGCTCGATCTCGTCGTCAGCGAGCTCGAGCTGCCCGACGGCAACGGCCTCGCATTCCTCTCCGAAGCGCGCAAGGAGAAGTGGGGCCGCGACATGCCGTGGGTCGTGCACACCCAAAAGCAGGGACGCGCGGAGGCGCAGAAGGCGTTCGACCTCGGCGCGATGGACTTCGTCGCGAAGCCGGTGCAGGCCGACGTCCTCGTCGCGAAGCTGAAGGCGATGCTCGATCAGTGGTCGACGAAGCAGGGCGCGAAGGGCGTGTCCGGCTCGCTCCGCGAGATGGGGCTCCCGGACATCGTCCAGGTGCTCTTCCACGGCCGCAAGACCGGCAAGCTCAACATCAGCGGCGCCGGCAGGCGCGGCGAGATCCACTTCCTCGACGGCAACATCGCGAACGCGCTCATCGGCGAGCTGTCCGGCTCGGACGCGTTCTACGCGATGCTCAAATTCGAGGACGGCGACTTCGCGCTCGATCCGTCGTTCAAGCCGCCGAAGCGCCTCATCGAGGAGTCGAGCGAAGCGCTGCTTCTCGAAGGCATGCGGCGAATGGACGAAGGTCTGTAACGGGGCGCAGCATGGCGCGCGTGGGGGACACGATCGCCGGCAAATACCTGCTCACGCGCGAGCTCGGTCAAGGTGGCATGGGCGTCGTCTTCGAGGCGACGAACAACGTGACCGAGGCGAAGGTCGCCCTCAAGATGCTCGGCGCGGAGGCGGCGAAGAACGAGTTCGTCACCGGCCGCTTCATGCGCGAAGCGAAGGCGGCGGCGCGTCTTCGGAGCCGCTACGTCGCGCGCGTGTTCGACGCCGATCGCACCGCGACCGGCGAGCCGTTCATCGTGATGGAGCTCCTGCACGGCCACGATCTCGCCGAGGAGCTCGAACGCGGGCCGATGAGCGTGCAGCGCGCATGCACGTTGATCATGTTCGCGTGTGCGGGCATGCACGAAGCTCACCTCGCGGGGATCGTCCACCGCGACCTCAAGCCGGCGAACCTGTTTCTCGCGATGGAGGGCACCGAGATCGTGAAGGTGCTCGACTTCGGCGTCTCGAAGCTCCCCTTCGCGAGCGACGGCGATCCGACAGGCTCGATGGCGATCTTGGGGACGCTCCGTTACATGTCGCCCGAGCATTTCTCCGACGCTCGTTCGGTCGATGCGCGGGCGGACATCTGGGCGCTCGGCGTGATCCTCTTCACGTGTCTCGAGGGCAGAAACCCGTTCCCCGGCGACGGTCCGCCGATGATCGGCGCGGTGCTCTCGCCCCAGCCGACGCCACGCATCACGCGTCCCGACGTTCCAGCCGCGCTCGTCGATCTCGTCGCCCGATGCCTCGAGAAGGACGTCCGCCGCCGCCTCGCGAACGTCGCCGAGCTCGCGGAGGGGCTCGCGGCATTCGCATCACCGGTCTCCGCCGCCGATCCGCTCAGCGAGATGCGCGCGCGGTCGTCGTCGCGTCAGGTCGCGGGGATCGATGCATTCGGAGCGACGATCGCGAGCGGAGAGCATCCGGCGATGTCCGGCGCGTCACGAACGGTGACTTCGACGAACGAGGTGACGGCGCCGCCGACCTCGCGCACCGATGCGCTCGGCCCGAAGCCGATCCCGGCGCCGCCGCCGGCGCGAGGGAACCTCACGACGATCCTCCTCGCGCTCGCGACCGTCGGCTTCCTCGCCCTCGTCGCGGTGAAGATCCTGCGGAAGCCGCCAGCCGTCGCCGAGCCGGCGCCGCCTGCGCCGCCGCCGCCGACCGTCATCGTGTCCGCCGCGCCCCCTCCTCCTCCCGCGGTGACCGTCGTGGTGACCGCCTCCGCTTCGGCGCCGTCCGTCGTCGAGAAGCCCGGTCCGAAGCCGAAGGCTCCGCCCACCCCGAAGGCCCACGATGCAGGCGCTGCGGCGATTCCTACTCTTCTTTAGCGTCTTCCTGTTCGCGACGAGCGCGTTCGGACAGAGCGCGGCGGAGCTGAAGAAGGAGGGCGACGCTGCGTTCCTCGCGCGCCGTTACAGCGATGCGATCACGGCGTACGACAAGGCCTACGCGACGGGTCACGATGCTGCCGTCCTCTACAACAAAGCGCGATCCCACGAGGCGCTCGAGCAGTACCCCGAGGCGCTCGCGGCGCTCGAGAAGTTCTCCGAAGAGGCTTCTCCGGCCGTGCGCGCGAAGGTGTCGGGCCTATCGACGCTGATCAACGAAATCCGGAGCCGCGTCGCGACGCTCGTCGTGAAGGCGAACGTCGAAGGGGCACGCGTCACCCTCCGTGGCGTCGAGATCGGCAAGACCTCGAAGGACTCACTCCGCGTGCAGATCGTCAAAGGGCGCGGCGCGCTCGTCGTGGAGAAGGAGGGCTACGCGCCCTTCAAGCAGGACGTCGACCTGCCCGGCGAGTCCTCCACGATCATCAACGCGATCCTCGAGACGAAGGCGGCTACGGCGTCGGTGAAGATCACCACGAACCCGCCGCGTTCCTCGGTGACGATCGACGGACGCGCGGTGGGTGCGTCGCCCGTCGAGCTCGATCTGACGCCGAAATCGCACACCATCGAGATCGAACGCGAGGGTTACGACAAGCTACAAGCGACGGTCTCGGTCGAAGCGGACAAGCCCCGCACGTTCGACTTCGAGCTGCACGAGTCGCCGTCGATCCTCTCGCGGTGGTGGTTCTGGACGGGCATCGGTGTCGTCGTCGCGGGGGGCGTCGTCCTCACGTTCGTCGCGCTCAAAGAGAAGGACGCGCCGGCGGGCACGATTGCACCGGGGACCGTCGGCGCACCGCTGGTCGTCTGGCGATGAAGCGGCTCCTCGCGATCGCCACCGTGGTGGCGATGGGCGCGCTTCCCTTGGTGGACGCGTGTCGCGACCCGACGTACGTCAGCGTGCTTCTCACGACGGACGTGCCGTGTGACCGCCTGCAGGGCGTGACCATCACCGTCGGCACGCTCGGCGCGCTCGAGGACAAGATCCCGGCGACGCGGACGTCGGCATGCAAAGGCGGTGAGATCGGCACGATCTCACTCGTCCCGACCGGCGGCAACGAGGACGAGCTCGGCATCCGTGCGGTGATGGGCGTTGGTCGCGATGTCGAGTCGTGCACCGCGCCGAACTATGGCGACGGTTGCGTCGTCGCACGCCGCGGTCTTCGGTATCTGTCGCATCAAACGCTGACGTTGCCTGTCGTCCTCCGTCAAATCTGCAACGGCATTCCATGCGGACCCTACGAGACATGCATCAAGGGGATCTGCAAGTCGGCGAAGGTCGAAGACCCACAGCAGTGCACGACGCCCGACGGATGCAACGAAGACACGTTCGTTCAAGTGATCGGCGACGCAGCACCGCCGCCGACGGGGCGCACCGCGATGGAGCGCTGGTGTGGCACGAAGACGATCGTCGATCTCGCCGCGCCTTGGCCGATGCGCGGCGGATGTCCCACGCAAGCAGGACGTGCGGGTGTCGTCGGCCCGAGCAAGGCGGGTAGCCTCGACGAGATCGATCCGAAGCTGTGGAGCTCGTTCGTGGTCGCCGCGAACGACCTCGGCTACGGCACGCGAAACGATGACACGCCACCGTCCACGTCGGTCGCGGCGTTCGATTTGAAGACGAAGACCGCGCGCGTGTCGCCTTCGGGCCTCCTCACGAACGACATCGCCAGCTGCATCCTGGTCACCAACGAAGGCGCGCTATGCGTCCCATACGGCAGGCGGATGACCGTCGGCGCGAGCGGAGCGGCCACCTCGACCGCCTTCGACGCCTTCGACGGTGCGACGGTCACCATGAAGTCGTGGACGGTGGCGAACGAGCACACGGTCTACGCGTTGCTGTCGCCGACGTTTGCGGAGCTCGATGTCGTCGCGCTGTACTCCAGCGGGATGACTCGCTGGCAAAAGGTCCTCGGGACAACCCCGGTCCCGACTCCCGCGCCCGTCCTGTCGAGCGACGAGACGACACTCTTCGTTGCGTCGTCGACGACGCTCTACGCGCTCGATCCGGCGACCGGCACCGAGCGTTGGCAGCGACCGGTCGATGTACGAGCCATGGCCTTTCACGTGCCGACGTCGACGCTCGTCACCGTCGACGTCGGGAGCTCGCCAGTGAGCGTCCGTCGGTTCGCGCTCGATGGTTCCGATGCCGGGAGCAGTCCGCTGCCGGAGACGGCGGACCACCTCGTCTGGTCACTCGCGCTCGGCCAAGGTGAGGTCGCCTACGTAGTCTCGGCGGAGCACGCCGAGGCGGTGGGCTTCGACGGCACGCAACGGTGGAAGATCGACGGCGCGTTCGTCGCGCCGCTCGTCGTCGATGCCGCCGACAAGCTCTTCTTCCCCGACGAGAGCGACGTCGTCCACGTGGTCGACGGGCTCACCGGCGCGCCCCTCTATACGCAGCCGCCGGGGCAACAAGCGGCGATCTACGACATCGCCTTGGCCGGAGACGGATCGTTGATCCTCGCGCAGGCCAAGCTGTGGCGCACTCGATGAAGCGCGCGCTCGCACTGCTGGTCGCCGGCGCCCTCGGCGCGATCCCCGCGCTCGACGCGTGTCGCGACCCCACGTACGTCAGCGTGCACCTCACCACCGACGTGCCGTGCGAGCGCGTTCAAGGCGTCACCGTCACGGTGGGCACGCTCGGCGCGCTCGAAGACAAGATCCCGGCGACGCGCGCGACGACATGCAAGGACGGTGAGATCGGCACCATTTCACTGGTCCCGACCGGAGGTAACGAGGACGAGCTCGGCGTTCGCGTCGTGATGGGCATCGGTCGCGATGTCGAGTCGTGCACCGCGCCGGCTTACGGTGACGGTTGCGTCGTCGCCCGCCGCGGACTCCATTATCTGTCGCATCAAGCCCTCACGTTGCCCATCGCGCTGCGCCAGATCTGCAACGGCATTCCGTGCGGTGCCTACGAGACTTGCGTGAAGGGCGTGTGCAAGTCGGCCAAGATCGAAGACCCCGCGAAATGCACGACGCCGGACGGTTGCGAGGAAGACACGCTCGTCGACGTGTTCCCCGATGGAGGCGTGCCGACAAGCGACGGCGGCCCGACGTCGATCAACGATTGGTGCGGAAGCACCTCCGTCGTCGACGTCACCTCCCCGAATCCGATGAAGGGGGGCTGCCCGACGATGGCAGGCCGTTACGCAGGGCTAGGACCCGCGAGCGCGACGCCGGAGGATCTCGACGATGCGGTCTGGGGCTCGTTGGCGACGACCCTCGTGTCGAACGAGCTCTTCGGCACGAGGAGCGTCGACGGAGGTGCCCCCGCGTTCGCCGCGCTCGCGATGGAGACGAAGACGCTGCAGAGCCAGCCGAGCGGAAACGTCGGCCAAGACGGCTCGTGCGCGATCCTGCAAACGCGCACGCTCTGCGTCGTCACCGGGAAGCTCCTGACGGTGGCCAGCGACGGCGCCGTCACCGCGACGCCGTACGATGTCGACGGCGGTCCGACCGGAACACTGAAATCGTGGAACGTCGGCAAGGACGAAACCGTGTACGCCGAGCTCCTCTCGGCGACCAACGGCTTCCAGGTGTTCGCGATCTCGAAGACGGGCGCAGTCCTCTGGAAAGTCGACCTCGGTCAACCGACGGCCATCGTCCCCCCGGTCGTGTCCGCCGATGAGGCGACGGTCTACCTCGCGACGGAAAGCCAGATCGTCGCCGTCGATGCCGTGAGCGGGGTCGTCCAATGGACGCAGAACGCTTCCGCGAAAGCGCTTGCTGTCCACCTGCCGGCGAAGGTGCTCGTCGCCGTGGTGGAGGGCGGCGCTCTCTCATACACGCTCCAACGATTTACCTTCGACGGAACGGTTTCGGGCAGCGTGCCCCTCCAGCAGACCCTGTCGGCGACGACGGCGTGGTCGATGGCCATGGGACCCGACAATACGGTCATCCTCCTGCGCAACGGCCGCCTCGAAGCCGTCGACTTCTACGGCAGCGTGAGATGGGGCAAGGGCGACGCCAACTTCGGATCTGGTGATCCTCTGATCGTCGACGTCGCGGACTACCTCTATACCCTCATCGATGGCCAGGTCGCGTCGCTCGACGCGCATACCGGCAGCATTCGCTGGCAGCACAACCCCGTGGACTCACCGGTGATCTCGGGACTCGCCTTCGGTACCGGTGGGAAGCTGCTCTACGCGGGTATCAAGCTCCGGCGCCTTCATTGACGAACTTCGTCAGGGACACCCGGGGTTCGTGGTGATCTCTTCGTCGGGCTTCACGCGATTCCATTCGCCGAGGATTTGGTTCGTGAGCGCGAGGCTGTCGCCGGAGGCCTGATCGACGGTGTACGGGCTCGTCTTCATGGTGAGCGGCATGTGACGTACGCCGTTGATGGTCACCTTGCCATCGGTGCCCTTCGTCAAACCGAGAAAGAGGATGAGCGAGGAGCGCTTGGCGGTTCCGTCTTGACCACTGACGAAGTTGCCGAGCGAGAAGATGACGAAGCCCTCGCGGCCGTCGCGCGTCACGTGTTTCTCCATCGGCTGAACGACGTGCGGATGACCGCCGAGGACGGCGAGCGCGCCCGCGTCGAGCATCTCGTAGGCGAGCTGCTTCTCCTGGTTCTGCGGCGTGTGCTGGTACTCGATGCCCCAATGCGGGGTGATGATGACGGCGTCGACGTCGCTGCGCGCTTTCAGCGCACGGATGTTCGCGAGGACCTGATCCTTGTCGTCGTAGCAGGAGAGGATCTGATTGGCGGGATCGGGAAGGCCGTTCGTGGAGAACGTGCATGCCAGCCACGCGATGCGCACGCCCTTCGCCTCCGTGAGCGCGAACCACGGAGCGTCGGGCTCGTTCGACTTGCGTGAGCCGCTGTAGAGGAGGCCCGCCGCGCGGAGGTTGTCGATCGTGCGATCTTCACCGCGACCACGGCGATCCAT
>Ga0207661_10003523_pt1 | contig 10875 bp, 8 predicted proteins | sample KBSC713LmetaG_FD_184337 | JGI IMG/M metagenome (GOLD analysis project Ga0207661, IMG submission 184337) | Corn rhizosphere microbial communities from Kellogg Biological Station, Michigan, USA - KBS C7.1-3L metaG (SPAdes) (version 2) | ecosystem: Host-associated > Plants > Roots > Rhizosphere ... | reverse complement strand
ATGCCAATCCCTGCTCGACTTGACCGGTGAACGCGCGGATGTTTCGATCATACGGATACTTCTTTCCGGGCAGAGACACGTCGAACGTCACGATGTTCTCGGTCTGAAAGCCGGGGTCGACGCGAGTCAGCTTGAGGAAGCTCTTGATCAGAAGACCCGCGCCGACGAGAAGCACGACCGCGAGCGCCATCTCGCTGATCACGAGCATGCTTCGCGTGCGATGCGCGCCGCGGCGACTGCTAACGCCTCGCGTCCCTTCCTTGAGCATCTGACCAAGCTCCGCCCTCGCCGAGTGAATGGCGGGCGACAACCCAAAGAGCAGCCCGGTCACGATGGCGAGTGCCGCCGAGAACCAAAGAACGCGCGCATCGATGACCACGTTCTCGAGTCGCGGAAGCCCGCGGGGCCCCGCGGCGACGATGGCGTCGATCGACCAGCTCGCGATGATCCCCCCGATGACGGCCCCGACGACGGAGAGCATGACGCTTTCCGTGATGAGCTGCTGAATGATCCGGCGGCGGCCGGCGCCGAGTGCGGTGCGAACGGCGATCTCCGTCTCACGGCCGCTCGCGCGAACGAGCAGAAGGTTGGCGACATTCGCGCATGCTATGAGAAGCACGAACCCCACTGCGCCGAACATCGTGAACAACGCTTTCTTCACGTCGCCGGTGATCGTGGTCTGGAGCAGCTCTGCCGTGCCCGTGAAGTTCGTGTTCGATCTCGGATACTCGGCTTGCAGCCGCGCGCCGATCATCTGCATATCCCTCTGTGCGGCCTCGAGTAACACTCCAGGGCGCATTCGAGCGATCGCTGAAAAGAAGTGCGCGCCGCGATTTTCTGGGTCGAGCATCCACGGTTCGAAGACGAACGGCATCCAGAGGTCCGGATTCTCCGGATACGTCAGCGTGCTCGGTGCGACACCGACCACCCGATACGTCTCGCCATTTAGTGAAACTGGGGCGCCGACGATTCGAGCGTCCGCGTTGAATGCGCTTCTCCACAGCTTGTCCGAGAGGACGACCACTCGCTCCGCGCCTTTGGCGTCTTCGCCCGCGGCGAACGCGCGGCCAAGATTCATCCGAACGCCGAGGACGTCGAAGAACCGCGAGCCGACGGCGGCGGCGCTGAGCCGTCGAGGTTCCGAACCATCGATGCTGAGGTTCGCGCTTTGGTGTTCTTGAAAGGGCGCGAGTGAAACGAACGAGTGGTTCTGATTTCGAAAGTCCACGAAATCGGGCGCGGAGAAATTGCCCAGCTTCGTCTCTCGCGAGACCATGCCGAGCCGGACGAGCTCCGACGGGTTCGCGAACGGCAACGGCTTTAGCAGGACACCGTTGACGATGCTGAAGATCGCGGTCGTCGCGCCGATGGCGAGCGACAGCGTCGTGAGCGCGATGATCGTGAACCCGGGCGTGCGAAGGAGCTTACGCGCGGCGTAGCGAATGTCGGAAAGCAGCGTGTCCATTGAAATCGGTGATGGGCTGCAATGATCTCAAGGAACAATCATGCCTTCGCAGACGGATGCGATGCTCCTCAACGACAACGAGTTACGCAATCGTCTCATTCTGCATCCGTGCATCGCCGTCCGGCCGTGGGACCAGCCGTCCCAAAAACGGACGCCTGCGAATCAGGTCGCTCGCAGCGGTTTGCCCGTGTGCTGGTCGGAACGCTGGCCGTCGCGAAGCGCGACCGCGCCGTTCACGATCACCGCGTTGATGCCGATCGGATACTGGAACGGGTTCTCGTAGGTTGCCGTGTCGTGCACCTTGGTCGGATCGAACACGACGACATCGGCGGCCATCTTCGGCGCGAGCCGTCCGCGATCCGCGAGATGAATTCGCGACGCGGGAAGGGCCGTCATCTTGTTGATCGCTTTTTCGAGCGACAATGCCTTGCGCTCGCGAACGTATCGGCCGAGCACGCGCGGGAAAGTGCCGAGCCCGCGCGGATGCGGATGACCTTGTCGCGAAGGCCCGTCGATCGCGAAGGCACCACCGTCGCTGCAGACCATCCCCTGCGGATGCGCGAGAATGCGATCGAGATTGTCTTCGCTCATCGCGAAGCCGACCATGCCGACGTTGCCGCGATTGCGCTGCAAGAGCGCGGTCGCCATCTCGTACGCATCCATGTTGTGCTGCTTGGCATACGTGCCGAGTCGCGCCCCTTCCGCGGATTTGTCGTTCGGATCGACGACGTTGGCGATCATGACGTTGTCCCACCCGCCGATGAGCTCGACCTTGGCGAGCGTTTCAGCCTTGATCTTCGGCGCCACCGACGGGTCTTTCAACCGGTCGAGAAATGCCGCCGTGCTCCCGTCGCGGCTCCATACGGGGAAGAGGTTCGTCAGTCCCGTTTGATATGCGATGTACGGATAGCGGTCGAATGCCGCATCGCAGCCGGCGGCGCGCGCGGCCGCGACCTTCGCGAACGCCGTGTCGAGCTTGCTCCAGTTCCGCGGCCCCTGCGTCTTCAAATGAGAGATCTGCAATGGACAGTTCGCGCCGCGGGCGACGGCGATCGCTTCGTCGATCGCTTCGATGAGCTTGTCGTCTTCGTTGCGCATGTGCGTCGCATACGGAAGCTTCTTCGCGGCGAGCGGCTTCGAGAGCTCGATGAGCTCCGACAGCGGGGCGAACGCACCCGGGGTGTACTCGAGTCCCGTCGACGCCCCACATGCTCCGTCCGCCAGCGCCTGAACGACGAACGCTTTCATCCTCGCGAGCTCGTCAGGCGTTGCCGGACGATCCTTTCCGCCGATCACGACGTCGCGTACGGTGCCCAACCCGATCATCGAAGCGACGTTGACGGATGGCTGGAGTTGCTCGAGTGCTTTCCAAAGTCCGGCGAAGGTCCCGAACTGACGGCGAGCGTCGTCGTCTTTGCCGTCCGCGCCAGCGCGCGGCGCACGCGAGGATCCATCCTGGCCTACGACGATCGTCGTGATCCCCTGACGAACCAGCGATTCGGCGCGCGGATCCGCCCAGAGGGAGCCGTCGCCATGCGAGTGGATGTCGATAAATCCGGGTGCAACGGCAAGACCGCGCGCGTCAATCTCGAGCGTGCCTTTGTCGGACGACTTCTTGTCGATCGACACAATGCGCCCACCGGCGATGACGACGTCCAACTCTTTGCTCGGGCCGCCAAGTCCGTCGAAGACGTTGCCGTTCCGGACGATGATGTCCGCACTGGCGCGTGAGCGAAGCAGCAACGCGGGCGAGACCGCAAATGCCGCGGCCGCGCCGGAAGACGTACGAATAAAGTCGCGACGATTGGTCATTGATGGATGGAGTCGACGCGGGACATTGTCATCCGCGCCGCTCCATCGCAATGACTCGCGTTTGCGTTCTCTGCGTTACGTCGGCGAGCCGGGATCGGTCGGATCGAGGTTGTCGGCAACCGGATCCGTGAAGCTGGCGCGATCCTCCATCGCTGGTGTCGTAGTCTCGATCCGGCCTTGGTCCGCGGGGTTGTGTGGCAGCCGCGGAAGATCCTGCGCGGCCTCCCAGCGTGCCTCGCCGACACGGACATTCTTCCATCCATTCTCGTCGTCGAGCTCGACCTTCGACACGGATTCGTCATCTGGCTTCGATGCGCTGTTCGCGCGTTCGAACTGCGAACGAAAAACCGTGTCCTCCTCGTTCATAATGTGATCGTCCATTGGTCGCCTCCCGCGGCCATAGCAGCAAGACAAAGACCGAGGCACAAAAAAACGCCGTCTCCAAGGAGACGGCGTTCGTGCTGGATCAAACTCGCGGATTAGAACCGCGGACGACCGCCGATCGGGATAGAGCGACCGCCCCCCATTCCGCCGATCATACCACCGCCGTAAATACCGCCGCGGTTGATATCGCCACCAATCGGACGCCCGCGCGGTGGCGCGCGACGCGGATCGCAGTGATCGTCGTCGCCGATCATGCCGCCGCGGATGACCGCGCCCATGATCCCACCGATGGTCGAGCCGTTGTTGCTAGCCGGAATCGGGTCGGCGCCGGGATAGCCCTGCGCCGGCACAGCCGACGGTCGCGCAAGCGGCGGCGCGTCAGAGCTCGGGGTCTCGGACGGAGCGGGCGCCGACGCCATCACCTGCACCTGCGGGATTTCCGTCTTGATCTCGGCGATATCGGTCGGCGTCGTCGACGCCTTTACCGTCGGATGCTCGGAGCGAATCACCTTCTTTCCATCAGGCGCCTTCTTCAGCTTGAGCGAGATCGCCTCTTTTGATTGGGGTGAGACCTCATCAGGGCTGATTCGGATATCCTGAGTGTGCGATGCGAGTTGGAGGTCCTTTTTGAGATCGTCCGTCATCGCTGTCGGCGAGCGCGAGCCACCCTTGCTGCACGCGGCCGCCGCGACGGCGACCGAGACCATCGTCCACTGAATAGCCTTTCGCACGGTTCCCCCTGGGCAATCACGTTCTCGAGCGACGGACTTCGCCGAAACACGGCATGATGGAACAGGCATGCCACAGGCCAGTAGTTAACACCTGATCTGTGCAGTTAGTCACAACCTCGCGTCCCACAGCGGTGACGGTGCCGTCCTCGAGGTGAGACAAGCACCTGGACACTTCGCAAAGCGAACCGTCGTGTATAAGGTGTGAGACGGTGACGCCGAGCAACAGAGTGTCTGAGAAAACATTGTGTCAGACCGACCAATCCGCTCAATCCGACCGGCACTCCTTCCATGAGACACCTACTGCTACCCATCGCCCTGATTGCCGCATGTTCGAGGCCCGGGGCGGTCTCAAACCGCGAGCAACAGGCGATCGCAGACTCGCTGACCCGGCAAGTGAAGGCGGCGTACGATCTCAGCAAGCCGAACGCCGAACAACGCCTCCTCAGCCTCTACCCAGCGAGTGGCCGGGTCGTGTCGGCGTCCGGGGGGCGGATCGTAACGTCGCGCGACACGCTCGCGATGGGAATCCAGGCGTTTTGGCAAAACGTCGGCGCGAACATGAAGGACCCGCACTGGATCTGGGATCAAATGATCTTCGATGTCCTCTCGCCAAGCGCCGCGGTCATGACGGCGAGCTACCACGTTCCGCACATGACGCCGCGAGGGATGCCGCACACGATCGGCGGAGCATGGACCGCGGTATTTCAAAAGCGGGGCAATCGGTGGTACGTCATCCAGGAACACCTCTCGGATCTGCCAGCGATCCCCGATTCCGCGGCATCCGCCGCGACCACCACGATCCCGCCCGACATGAAAATGCCGCCGGGAATGAAGATGCCGCCCGCGAAGAAGACGCCGGATGACGATTGACCCGTCGTGACGGTTCAGCCAATCGAATCAAACGAAGGGTGGGTCGTGCAGATCGATAAGAGATTTCTCATTACAGCGCTGGCGGTCATCGCCGGATGCGCTAATTCTATGGAGACGAAACGCGCAACGTCGGAGCTCGACGTCAACCGGCAGCGGTGGGCTGATCAGAAGCTTTCGCGCTACGAGTTCACGTTCAATCGAACGTGTTTCTGCGTGCCGCTGACGCCGGTCCGTATCAGCGTTCGCGACGGAATTGTCATCGGCGTGACCGAGATCGCCTCGGGGCGTTCACTTCCGGCGGCCGGATTTCTAACGGTCGATAGCCTTTTCGCACTCATCGACCACGGCATTGCCAACCACTACGCCGAGATGCGTGTGACGTACGACTCGCCGCTTGGCTATCCGAAGGAGATCTATTCGGACGGATCGATGCAGATTGCTGACGACGAAATCACGTATACAGTGAAGGACCTCGTGAGCGTGAAGTGATCGACTTACCCTCCCGAGTCATCCCGAGCGTAGCGAGGGATCGCTTTCACCAAGGCAGTTAAATAGCCTCGCCGGGAAAGCGATCCCTCATCGCTGCGCTCCTCGGGATGACCTAGGGAATGGCCCCAGCCGCCCCAGCGCGACGCGGATCGGCACCGGCCGTGACCTTCCCTTTCTCGATGCGGACCGCGGCGCCATAGCCCTCGCGCAATTCTCCCGGAAGCGAAACGATCTGTGTCCGGTAACCCATCTCGGCGAGACGCTTCATGACCTCCGGCGAGAATCCGTCTTCCATCTGAATGGTGGCGCCGGTGGCTGCGGCGGCGCCTCCGCGCCCACCACCTCCGCCGCCGATCAAGAAGCGCGGCTGCTCGAGCGCGGCCTGCGGATCGAGATGCTGATCCAGCATTCCCTCGAGCACCTGATATACGGCGGATGTGATCCACGCATTGCCCGCGGCGCCGAGCGCCGCGATGGGATGCATCGCCTTGCCGGCGCCTTCGAAGACGATCGTCGGCGCAATTGTGCTGCCGTGACGCGCGAACGGAAGCCTCGCGCCGTAGCTGTTCGGATCGGTGCCGTACGATCCAAGCTTGTCGTTATATAAGAATCCTAAACCGGGCGTGACGTAGAAATTTCCGCCCCATGTGCCGAGTGTCTGCGTCTGCGCGACGACGTTGCCTTCCGCGTCTGCGACGGCGAACGCGGTCGTTCCCGCCGCGCGGCACGTCGGTGCTTGATTCGCGTCGTAGCCGTGAGCGCTGCACTCCGGCGGCTGCGAGAGCTCGACGCTCGCCGTCTTCTTTTCCGTCGCGCACGACAGCGTGTCGCCACGAAGCGTCACGAGATTGATCGCCTTGTTCGGATCGAAGCAGCGCCAGCGAATCTTTGCCGTGTCTTTGTTCGTGAACGGCTCGATGTTCGTCGGCCACAAGCCAGGATCGTTGATTCTCGTGCGTGTCTGAGGAACGAGCTGCCACGCCGAAATCATCGCGTGCAGCGTCGCCGCATCGTCCGAGTAGGGCTTCGGGCTCGGATACTGTTCGAGAAGACTCATCTTCGCCGACAGCTCCGCGCCGCCGCTCACGGGCGGCGCCGCCGAGAAGAAAGTGTATCCCCGATACGTCCCGGGAATCGCTTGACGCTCGGCCGCATAGTATCGAGCCATGTCGCTGAGCTTCATCGCGTTGCCATGCGAGTGAAGATCGTTCACCATCTTCTTCGCGATATCGCCGCGATAGAACGCATCAGCGCCGCCTTTTGCGATCTGCTCCAGCGTCGACGCAAGGTCCGGATTCCTGAGCGTGTCGCCGGCGTGCAGCGGCTCGTTGTCGCGGAAGAAGAGCGCGCGGCTGCCTTCGTACTTTAGAAATTGCTCACGCTCGGTCGCGAGCGTCGTCGCGAGGCCCTCGCTGACGACATAGCCGTCGCGCGCCGCGCGAATCGCCGGCGCCAGCAAGTCGGCCCACGGAATCGTCTTGCTGCCGTACTTCTCCCACGCGAGACGCATCGCCGCGACGGTCCCCGGAACGTTGACGACGACCGGACCGCCGTCCGGGAGACGACCATTCGTCAGCAACGCGGTGTTGTCGAGCCCCGCGTCTTCCGGAACGCGCGACATGAACTCGATGAGCTGCGGTCGGTCCATCGTCTTCAAATAGACGATCGTCTGGCCGTACCCCCCGGGGCCGCTCGCGTCTGGCTCAACGACGCCGAGTGCGAAGGACACCGCAACCGCTGCGTCGACGACGTTGCCGCCCTTCGCGAGCATCTCGACGCCCGCCGCCGTCGCGACCGGATGCGCGCTCGACACCGCCGCGCGCCCCGTCGCCGATTGCCGATACGGCGGATGCTCGCGAAGCATGTCGTGTAGCACCGTCTTGAGCTCATCGTCGGTTTTCGCGGCAACGGCCTTCGCGCGGTACTTCGTTTTCAATGTCTCCCACTGCGCGCGTCGAGCAGTTGCGTCCGGCGTCGAGTAATACAGGCTCGCCGTCCGACTCCAGAGCTGATCGAACGCGTCCGCATTCTGCTGCGCGCGATCCGACGGCACATTCGGACGCTGTTCCGCGAGGGCGTGGTCGGGGGCAGTCGGCGCATCGACAATCCACAGATGACCGCTCGTTGCAGCCAGGAGGTTGGCGTCGCGATCGCCAGTCCGATCTGGGTCGCCATTGTATCCGACCGGCGCAATCGCATCGCTAGCGAGCTCCGCGAGCGCGAGCGTCTTGCCGTCCGGATTCCACACAGACTCTGCATGACGCGCACTGACGAGGTTCACATAGCGTCCGTCGCTCGACGACACGTAAACGGAGCCGCGAGGGCCCGTTGCCGTCCACGAAATCCGGTCCCCGCTCGGCGACCACGATGGATGCTCGACCCGCGGATCGATGAGAACAACGGTGTCGCGCCCCGATTCGATAGTGCGCACGTGCAGCCGATGTGTCGCGTTGTCGATCGCGACATACGCGAGCCTCGATCCGTCCGCGGATACAGCGGGCCAGCGCTCGACGACGCGCTCTTTCGTCACGCGCGATTCGGTTCCGTTCGCCGTGCGCATCCACAGCGCGGCGGCGCCGAGTCGTCCGCGAACGAAGAAGATGCGCCCGTCAGGAGTGACAGCGGGCTCGCCGTCGGGCTGCGGCGAGGTCGTCAATCGCTCAGGTTCGCCATTCGCCCCGCCGGCTCCAACCGCGACGCGCCACAGATCGAAATTGCCGCTTCGATCCGATGAGAACACGATCGCGTTTCCGTCGGCCGTCCACGCTGGCTCGCGATCCCACGCGCCGCCCGACGTCACGCGCGTCCACGCGCCTTGTTTCGACACGACCCAAAGGTCGCCGCGAACACTCAGCGCGAGGCGACCATCCTTTGCGTATGCCGGATTGTGTGCGGCCGCCGTGGAATCCTGAGCGGCGGCCTGAAGGAGAAACGCGAGCGCGGCTAGAACGTGCATCGAGAGTGGCTCCGAGAAAAAAAGGCTGCGAGTCACTCAAGCTCCACGGCGTGAGAACCGTGGTCAATGGCAAGCGCGCGTAGTCGATCATTTCTGACGACCACGGCACGTCGCCTGCGAGCGATGCCCCCTCCGAAAACGTCATCCATTCGGAGGTTCAAGAATGCCACGAGGCGACAAGAGCTCCTATACGGACAAGCAGAAACGCCAGGCCGAGCACATCGAGAAAGGCTACGAGGGTCGCGGCGTCGGTCACGAAGAAGCCGAGCGCCGTGCGTGGGCGACGGAGAACGCCATCTCGCACGGCGGAAAGAAGTCCGGCTCAGGACGCGGTCGATCCGAAGACCATTCCCCGGAACGAAAGGGCGGACAGAAAGGCGGCTCGAGTCAAAGCCATGCCGAGCGAAGCCGCGCCGCCAAGAAAGGCTGGGAGACGCGGCGTCGCGAAGGCTAGTCTGATCGAAGCGCCTCGTTCGGATCAACGCGCGAGGCGCGCTGCGCCGGGAGCCAACTCGCCAGCACCGCGACGCCGAGCAATGTCACGACGACGGCGACGATGACCGGCGGATCGTTTGGCGAAACGTTGAAGAGGAGCGGCGCGATCCACTTTCCTGCGACGAGCGCGATGATCGCGCCGAGCACGACTCCCGGGATCACGATGCGAAGTCCCTCGCGAACGATGAGCTGAATCACGTCTCGAGCCTGCGCGCCAAGTGCGACGCGTACGCCCATCTCATGCGTTCGCTGCGTGACGTTGTACGCGATGACGCTGTACAGCCCGATCGCCGCGAGAACGAGGGCGAGCGCGCCAAACACCGCGAATAACGTCGCGCCGATCTTCCACGACCGGATCATCGGCGCGACGAGCGTCGTCATCGGCGTCACCGTGACGTACGAGACACCGGGCATCAGCGCCTGCAGCGATCGCCGTATTTCCTCGGAATTTTGGTCGGCCGCGCCGCGCGTTCGAACGAACAGTCCACCGCTCGACGGATGGAACTGCGAGCTCGGCATGTAGTAGTGGAGATCGACCTCGCTGATGAGACTGCGTCGGACGTCTTCCGCGACGCCGACAACCGTTCGACACGGCATCGTGTCGGCGTTCATCTTCACGCACTTTCCAATCGCGTCCTCGCCGGGCCACAGTTTCTTCGCCATCGATTCGCCGACGACCATGACGAGTTGCGACGTCTCGCGATCCGCCGGGGTGAATCCACGCCCGCGAACGATTCGAGTGCCCATCGTCTGAAAGAAATCGGCCGAACCTGCCTGGAGACTGAAGTCGCCAAGCCGATGCACAGAATCGATGCCCGGGACGAAGATGCTGAAGTTCCAGGTCGAATAAAACGGCACGGTGAGATTCTGTGCTGCGTGCTCGACGATCGGGATTGTCTGCGCGCGAGCGAGTAGCGATTGGAGAAGTGTCACCTTGTGGGCGGAGTCCATCTGGACACCGCGGTCCTCGAGATGAACGAAGAGCACGCGATCGGGATCGTATCCGAGACGCAGCTCCTGAACGTTGCGAAGGCTTCGGAGGAACAGTCCGGCGCCGACGAGGAGCAGCACCGAGAAGGCCGCTTGGCCGATGAGCAAGCCTGTGCGAAGTCTGGATCGCTGCACCGTACCTTCTCTCGATCCGGCCTTGAGTGTCGCGGCAACATCTTCTCGGCCGGCCTGCATCATTGGCGCTAACCCGGTAAGGAGGCCCGCGAGCAGCGCGAGTCCGATCGCAAAGGCGAGGAGCCGCGAGTCGGCGAACGCGCTCGGTCCCGCCGTCATGTCGGCAAGCAGCGTCGACGAGAGGAGCTTTCCCCCGAATTGCGCGATCGTCACGCCGGCGAACGCCCCAAGAATCGCCAACATTAGACTTTCGGTAATGAGCTGCATCACCAACCGCGCCCTGCTGACGCCGAGCGCAATGCGAACGGCGACTTCACGGCGTCGCCGAAGGGCGCGGGCAAGCATGAGGTTCGCGACGTTGGCGCAGGCAATGAGGAGCACGACGGCAGCAACGCCGACGAGCCACGTCGCGACTTTCGCTTCGCTTCCTTCCTTCGGGCCTCGGTCGAAGAGCACCGGGCCGGCGAAAGCGCGCGGTCGTGCTCGCTCGACCGGCTGAAGGCGGCCGCGCACCTTTGCGGCCTGTCGGCCGTAGGCCTGCACGGACG
>Ga0207661_10003516_pt1 | contig 10885 bp, 10 predicted proteins | sample KBSC713LmetaG_FD_184337 | JGI IMG/M metagenome (GOLD analysis project Ga0207661, IMG submission 184337) | Corn rhizosphere microbial communities from Kellogg Biological Station, Michigan, USA - KBS C7.1-3L metaG (SPAdes) (version 2) | ecosystem: Host-associated > Plants > Roots > Rhizosphere ... | reverse complement strand
GATCCCCGGGACGGGCACCTCGTGGTTCAGGACTGCAGGAACGCCAGCAGGTCGGCGTTGATCGTGTCGGCTTGCGTCGTCGGCATGCCGTGCGGGAACCCCGAGTACGTCTTGAGCGTGCCGTTCTTCAGCAGCTTCGCCGCCAGTGGCCCGGCGTCCGCGTACGGGACGATCTGGTCGTCTTCGCTGTGCATCACCAGCACCGGCACCGTGATCTTCTTCAGGTCCTCGGTGAGGTCGGTCTGCGAGAACGCGACGATGCCGTCGTAGTGCGCCTTCGTGCCGCCCATCATCCCCTGCCGCCACCAGTTCATGATGATCGGTTGCGACGGCGTCGCGCCCGGCCGGTTGTAGCCGTAGAACGGTCCGGACGCCACCGCCCAGTAGAACTCCGACCGGTTCGCGGCCAGCTGGGTCTGGTAGTCGTCGAACACGCTCTTCGGCAGGCCGCCCGGGTTGTCGTCGGTCTGCACCATCAGCGGTGGCACGGCGCTGATGATCGCGGCCTTCGCGACCCGGTCCTCGCCGTGCCGGGCCAGGTAGTGCACGACCTCGCCGCCGCCGGTCGAGTGGCCGACGTGGATGGCGTCGCGCAGGTCGAGGTGGGCGGTGACCGCCGCCAGGTCGTCCGCGTAGTGGTCCATGTCGTGGCCGTCGCCGGTCTGGGTGGACCGGCCGTGCCCGCGGCGGTCGTGGGCTATCACCCGGTAGCCCTGCTTGAGGAAGAACAGCATCTGGCTGTCCCAGTCGTCCGCGGACAGCGGCCAGCCGTGGCTGAACACGATCGGCTGACCCGAACCCCAGTCCTTGTAGAAGATGTCCGTGCCGTCGGTCGTGGTGACCGTTCCCATGTCGTGCCTCCCGTCGCACCGCGATGACGCCTGATCTCGCTCCCTTCGAACACTAATGACGCCGCCGGCCGCGACCAGCCGGTCAGCACCCATCGCGGCTTCCGGTGGTCCCCCATACCTGCCGGTAAGGGCGTGCCGGGGGTGCGCATGGGCGGCGATCACGGGGCATCCTGTTGGCGTGCACGATCCGGGCTGGGACCTCGGTCACGCGGCGTTCGTCACCGCGCTCGCGTTGGTCGCGGCCGGGATCGTCATCCTCGTCGTCCACCTGCTGTCCCGGCGGCTGGGCCGGTGGGACCCGGTGCTGGCCTCGCTGGCCGGGCGGGCGCGCTACGCGTTCCGGGCGCTGACCGTCATCGTCGCGCTGCTGATCGCCCGGCCGGAGGAGGGCGCGTCGCCCGAGTCCGTCGACCGGTTCCGGCACACGATGGTCCTGCTGCTGATCGGGGTGGGCGCGTGGCTGCTCGCGTGGCTGGCCCTGGTCGCGCAGGAGGCGGCGCTGCGCCACCAGGACCTGTCGGTGCCGGACAACCTCCGGGTCCGCCGCCTGCACACGCAGGTCATCCTGCTGCGCCGGATCACCGTCGCGGTCATCGCGGTGACCGCGGTGGCGGCGATGTTGCTGACGTTCGCCTCGGTACGGGCGATCGGCGCCAGCCTGCTCGCGTCGGCGGGAGTCGTCGGCATCGTCGTCGGGCTGGCCGCGCAGACCACGCTGTCGAACGTGTTCGCCGGGCTGCAGCTTGCGTTCAGCGACGAGCTGCGCCTCGACGACGTCGTGGTGGTCGAGCAGGAGTGGGGTCGGATCGAGGAGCTGACCCTCACGTACGTGGTGATCCGGCTGTGGGACGAGCGCCGGCTGGTGCTGCCCACCACGTACTTCACCCAGACGCCGTTCCAGAACTGGACCCGGCACGAGTCGCGGGTGATCGGCAGCGTCATCGTGTATGCGGACTACTCGCTGCCGGTCGGTCCGCTGCGGCAGGAGCTGCAGCGGGTGCTGGAGAACTCCCCGCTCTGGGACCGGCGCGAGTGGGTGCTGCAGGTCGTCGACACGACGCCGACGACGATGGTGCTGCGGGCGCTGATGAGCTCGGCCGACGCGCCGAGCAACTGGGACCTGCGCTGCGACGTGCGCGAGCGGCTGCTCGCGTTCCTGGCCGAGCACTACCCGGACCAGCTCCCCCGGATCCGGGCCGACATCCCGGCCGCCGCCGTCTTCGCCGCCCCGGACGGTCGACCCCAGGACCGGCCCGTCGACCAGCCCCTCGATCAGACCCGCTCCGACCCCGGACCGGCCTAGGGCTCCCCGGGCACGATCAGCCACATCGCGAGGTAGACGATGAGGCCGGCCCCGCCGAAGACGGCCAGCACGATGAACAGGACCCGGATGATGGTCGGGTCGGCGCCGAGGTACTCGCCGAGGCCACCGCACACGCCGCCCAGCTTGCGGTCGGTCTTGCTGCGGTAGAGCTTGCGCGTCGTGTCCATGATCCGCCCTCTCGTCTCAGAACCGAGACCAGCTACAGAGGTTGTACTGGCTGCCGCCGGGCCGGCACAACGACCAGCGACCAGGGCGGAGCCTTGCCGATCGTTGACAGGAGCGGTACGCAGGATCACCGTCTGGTACGCGGCGACGGAGCGGGGGTTCTCGTGATGCTGCCAGACCAACCTGGTGGGGCGGCCGCCGTGAGCGCCCCGAGCCACGTGCCGACCAGCGACGTCCTGCCCAGCACCGCCAAGGTCAGTGAACTGCGGCGGCGGCCCACCGGCGCGCCGCCGCCGCTGCCCCGCAAGCTCGGCTGGAGCGGCAAGCTGTGGCTGGCCCTCGCCGTCCTGCTCGCGGTCGCGCTGGTCTGGCTCTCCCCGCAGGATCAGCCGCAGGTGGCACTGGACGCCGAGACCGCGATCCTGAAGTGGTTCGCGTCGCTGCGCACGGCCTGGCTCACCCCGCCGATGCGGGCCGTCGCCACGCTCGGCACGGCCTGGTCGGTGACGATTCTCGGCGGCGCGCTGGTACTGGCGCTGATCGTGTTCAAGCGATGGCGGCACCTGGCGACGTTCCTGCTCTCCCTGACCTTCCTGGGGCTCGTCGGCACCGGGGTCTCGTTCCTCACCAAGCGTCCGCGCCCGTACGGCGTGACGATCATCGGCGACTGGATCGGCTTCTCGCTGCCGTCGTTCCCGGTGGCGATCCTGGCCGCCTGCCTGATGGGCATCACGTACTCGCTGGTCGTTCCCGGCCGCCCCCGCGGCGTGGCCAAGCTCGTCATCACCGTGGTGCTGGTCGTGGTCGCGTTCGCCCGGCTCTACCTCGCCGTCGACCATCCGACCGACGTCGTCTGGGCGGTCGTGGCCGGGGTGGCGGTGCCGCTCGCCGCGTTCCGCTGGTTCACCCCGAACGAGGCGTTCCCGGTCACGTACCGGCGGGGCAAGACGGCCCACCTCGACGTCACCGGAGCCAGGGGCGAGGCGATCCGGCAGGCGGTCCAGGAGCAGCTGGGGCTCACCGTGCTGGAGATCAAGCCGATCGGGCTGGCGACGTCCGGCGGCTCGACCCCGCTGCGGCTGCGAGTCGCCGGCGACCCGGACAGCTACGTCTTCGCCAAGCTCTACGCGAAAAGCCACGTGCGCGCCGACCGCTGGTACAAGCTCGGCCGGACGATCCTCTACGGGTCACTGGAGGACGAGACCTCGTTCCAGACCGTCCGCCGCTTCGTCCAGTACGAGGACTACACCCTGCGGCTCATGCAGGACGCCGAACTGCCGGTGCCGGCGCCCTACGGGATCGTCGAGATCACCCCGGAGCGCGAATACCTCATCGTCATGGAGTTCTTCGACCGAGCGGTCGAGATCAACGAGGCGGACGTCGATGACGAGATCATCGACGAGGGCTTGCTGCTCGTCCGGAGGCTGTGGGACGCGGGTCTTGCCCACCGGGACATCAAGCCGGGCAACCTCATGGTCCGCGACGGCCGGGTGCTGCTGGTCGACGCGTTCTTCGTCCAGGTCCGCCCGTCGCCATGGCGGCAGGCCGTCGACCTGGGCAACATGATGCTCGTCCTGGCCGTCGGCTCCACCCCGGAACGGGTCTACCAGCACGCCCTGCGGTACTTCACCCCGGACGAGATCGCCGAAGCGTTCGCCGCCACCCGCGGCGTCGCCAGCCCCAGCCAGCTGCGGCTGATGATCAAGCAGGATCCCCGGGACCTGCTCGGCCAGTTCCGCCGGCTCGCGCCCGCACGCCGCCTGATCCCGATCCAGCGCTGGAGCGTGAAGCGGGTCGCGCTCGCGCTCGGCGCGCTCCTCACGGCGCTGCTGCTGGCCGGCTTCACGTACGGGCTGCTGACCCCGTTCCGGGGTGTCGACGTCCCGGACTCGCCGTCCTGCAACCCGCAGTCGACCACCGTGCTGGTCGCGCAGGCCGTCCCCGGGGCGACCAGGCTGCCCTGCACGCTCGGCCTGCCTTCCGGCTGGAGCTCGGAGGGCGGCACGGTGCAGAGCGGCCGAGCCACGTTCACGCTCAACGCCGGCATGAACTCCGACAAGGTCGTGGCCGTGACGCTGACCGCGACCTGCGACCTGGCGGCGGCGCGGGCGGTGGAGTCCGACCAGCCCGGGGTCGAGCGGTTCGACGCCGGCCCGCAGCGGATCTACCGCTTCCCCGGTGGGTGCGTGACGTACGAGTTCTCCGGGTCGGCGCGTGGCGACCGGCAGCTGCAGGCGCTCGCCGACGCGACGCTCGACTTCGTTGCGCGCGACCGGGTCGCCGGGTACGTCCGGGACCAGACCGGCCTAGCCCTCTGCGGCGCCGGCGTCCCGTGCCCGGGTGGGTGAGCCCCGCCGGGGCACGGTCGCATCCAGCGCGGGAAGGCCGGCGTCCGGCTCCACGGCGGGGGCGCCGGCGTCCGGCTCCACGGCGGGGACGCCGGTGGCCGGGTCCACGGCTGGGACGCCGGTGGCAGGGTCCACGGCGGGGGCGGCGGCGGCCGCCGCGGGGAGGCCGGTCGCCGGGTCGACCGCGGGAACGGCGTCCGGGTCCACCCACTCGGCGACCAGCTCGGTCCGCGGCGCGCCGCCCGGCGGCCGGCGCCAGGACTTGTTGCGCCGCCAGAAGACGTACGCGAGCGCGCCGAGCGGGATCGGCAGCACGTAGGTGAGGGCGCGGAAGACCAGCACCGCCGCGGCCACGTCCGCCCGCGCGCCGCCGGCCGCCGACAGCCCGGTGATGAGCGCCAGCTCGATCACGCCGAGGCCGCCGGGGGTGAACGGGAGCGCGGTGAGCAGCCGGGCGAACGCGAAGACGGCCAGCACCTCGGCCCAGCCGACCTGCGCGTCGGAGACGCCGAGGAACCGCAGCGCGACCAGCAGCACCAGGTAGAGGCTCAGGTGGGAGATCAGCGTGGCGGCGGTGATCCACGGCCACCGCGCCTTGACCAGCGTGATCGTCCGGAACCGGAACTTCACCGTGGCCCGGTCCCAGCCGCGCGCCGGAGGCCGGCGGAAGATCCGCAGCAGCGCGCTCGCCACCGCGGCCGCGCCCCGGCCCAGCCGGGCGGCCGCCTGCTCGCTGGACAGCAGCATCCCCAGCAGCACGACCGCCACGATCAGCGCCACCAGGCCGATCAAACCGGCGAACACCCGGCCGCCACTGGGGTTGCCCTGCAGGACCACCAGCACGAGCGCGACGACCGGCAGCGCCAGCTTGGCGAAGTTGTTCCACAGCCCCGAGACGAGCAGCGAGACCGTGATCCGGGACGCGGAGAACCCCCACGAGCCGAACATCGCGAAGTTCATCGCGATCCCGATCGCCCCCCCGCCCGGCACGGTGTTCGACACCGCCGTGCTCGACTCGGTCGCCACCGCCGCCTGCCGGTAGGTGAGGCCCGGCATCGTGCTGACGTTCACGACGAAGTAGGTGACCTGGTTCCACAGCGCCAGCAGGGCGAGGGTGATGATCTGCAGCGCCGTCATCGACTGGATCGACACCCAGACGGCGGAAATGCTGGTGAACTGCGGCAGGAAATACCAGAAGACGGCCACCACGATGGCGACCGAGAACAGCGGCGGCAGCACCCGCCGGGCCACCCTGCGCCAGGCCGGCCGCCCGGCCTCCGTCGTCACCGCCGTGCCGGCGGTCGTGCGCTCGTCCCCGTTCATGGCGCCTCCCGCGATGCGGTGCCCCGCAGTATGGCGTCCGGAGCGCCCCGGCGACACCCGTATGGCGGCTCAGGATCTCGTCGACCGCCGGTGGCGCTCCGGTTCGCCGACGTCCAGCCGCCCGGCGACCGGCAGCCGGGCGGGCGCGCATCGGCTCAGAACGCCCCCGCCCGGCGCAGTGCGGGCGGGCGGCCGTCCGGGTCGTAGAGGTGCCGGTAGGCCGGCGCGGACCACCACCGGGTCACCGGCGACAGCACCGGCAGCGGGTACGGGCGCAGCCGGCCGGGCGGGCGGGTCCGGCGCCGCCCGCCGTCGTGCCACGCCTGCAGCCGCGCGGCCGACCGCGCGAACGCGGCGAACGCCGTCGCGGGATCGGGCAGCCCGGCGTCGTCGGCCCGGTCGAGGTGCTCGCGGAACAGCGCCAGCCGCAGCCGCCGGGCCACGCAGTCCGCCGCCCCCGACTGGTCGAGCACGGCGCAGCTGATCTCCGAGTCGTACGTCCACGACCGCAGGTTGAGGTTGTCCGAGCCGACCGTGCACCACTCGTCGTCGATGATCGTGACCTTGGCGTGCACGTACACCGGCGTCCCGGCCGGGTTCTCGATGCCGTAGAACGCCACCCGCCCGGGCCCGGCCCGGTGCAGCAGGGTCATCACCTGCGCCCGGGCGAACAGCTGGGGGGCGTTGACGAGCGCGCTGTCCCGGTCCGGGTGGTGCGGCAGCACCGCGATCAGCCGCAGCTCCGGCCGCTCGGCCAGCGTCTGCGCGAACGCCGCGACCACCAGCGGCGACCAGATGTACTGGTCCTCCAGGTAGATGAGCCGGCGGGCCCGGGTCAGCGCCTTGAGGTGGGCACGGGCGATGCTGCGCTCGCCGGCCGGAGCGAACGCGTAGCCGCGCCGGCGGTGCGGGAAGGTCCGCAGCACCTGGACCGCGTCGCTGCCGCACGGCGGCGGTGCCGGCAGCGGCACCGGGCAGGGCGCGGGGCCAGTGGGCCGCAGCACCCGGTCCCGCCAGCGCCGGTACGGGCTGCGGCTGAGCGGCCCCGGGTCCTCCCAGCGCTCCCGGAAGGTGCGCTCGACGTCGGCGACGGCCGGCCCCTGCACCGCGAGCTGCACGTCGTGCCAGGCCGGGCGCCGCCCGTACGCGGCGCCGATCGGGCACGGCTGGTCGTCGCCCTCGTGGCTGGCGTCGTCCCTGCGCCCGTGGCACAGGTCGATGCCGCCCACGTACGCCACGTCCCGCTCGGGCCGGCCGCGGTGCCGGAGCACGACGAGCTTCTGGTGGTGCGAGCCGGCGGGGCGCACCCGCATGTCGAGCAGGCACTCGCCGCCGGCGGCCTGGATCTGCTCGCCCAGCGACCGGTTCGCGCGCTCGTGGTAGCGGACCATGTCGGCGTGCGAGCGCCACAGCAGGCCGCGCACCAGCACGCCGCGCGCCGCCGCGTCGGCCAGCACCGCGGCCACCTCGGTGCCCGGGCCGGCCAGCCGCTCGTCGGCGTCGCCGCGCCAGTCGGTGAAGAACAGGTGGTCACCCGGGCGCAGGTCCCGCACCGCGGCCAGCAGCTCGGCGAAGTAGGCGGCGCCGTGTACCAGGGGTCGCACCCGATTGCCGGTGGTCCAGGCGATCCGCCCGGCCGCGCGCAGGTCGAGCGCGGTGGCGTCGTTGTCCCGCTCGGCCGCGGTGAGGAACCAGCGGTCGGGCGACCACGGGCCCGGATCACCCGGCATCGTTGCTCCGGCGGTACTCCAGCGCGGTGCCCACGGCGCAGGCGAGGAAGCAGGCGGCGCCGGCCGCGGTCATGCCGTTGGCGGCGGCCTGGTCGAGCTCGGACGTGCTCGAGCCCACGACGTAGCCGGCCACGGCGGAGATGCCGAAGAAGACGCAGCCGAGCAGGTTGACGCCCGGCTGCCACCAGCCCGGCCCGGCCCGTCGCGGTCGCCAGCCGCGCCGGGCGGAGGCCCGGTAGGCGATTGCTCCGGAGACGAGGAAGCAGATCGACCCGTACGCGTCCGGCCGCCAGACCAGCCGGTCGTAGTGCGGGTCGGACAGCGTGACCTGCAACGCCCGGAACGTCGTGACGTTGAAGAACAGCGTGCCGAGAGACTGGACGATCGCGGTCCACCAGGCCGCCCGGCCGGGCGCGTCGGCCGCCCGGCGCGGCGCGGCGAGCCAGCTCTGCACTGCGCCGCCCGCGGTGAACAGGATCGACCCGACGAAGAACGTGATCGCGTCCGCGCGCGCACCCACCAGCGTCGCGTAGAACGGGACCGGCCCGACCAGGAAGCAGGTCGACCCGAGCCCGAAGGCCCACGCCATCCACAGCTCGGCCGGGGGACGCACCCGCTCGCGCTCGACCACCACGCTGCCATTGCGACAGACCGCGGCGCCGGCGTCATGGTCCACAGCGGGTGAGACGCCGCCCGCGGCGGCTGGTTGGCCGGAGGAGGGCGGGGAATGCTTGACGTATGGACGACCGGCAGCGGGAACGGATCGGCTCGGGGCGGGGGTTCTTCGCGGCGCTCGACCAGAGCGGCGGCAGCACCCCGAAGGCGCTGGCCGAGTACGGCATCGACGAGAGCCGCTACGACTCCGAGGCCGAGATGTTCGACCTCGTGCACGAGATGCGCACGCGCGTCGTCACGAACCCGGCCTTCGACGGCAGCCGCATCCTCGGCGCGATCCTGTTCGAGCAGACCATGGAGCGGGACATGCTCGGGGTCCCGACGCCGCGCTACCTGTGGGAGCAGAAGCAGGTCGTTCCGTTCCTCAAGGTGGACAAGGGGCTCGCGGACGAGCGCGACGGCGTCCAGCTGATGAAGCCGATCGACACCCTCGACCGGTTGCTGGAGCGGGCCAACCACCACCGCGTCTTCGGCACCAAGATGCGCTCGGTGATCAAGGACGCCGACAAGGACGGGGTGGCCGCGGTCGCCGACCAGCAGGTCGAGTACGGCCGGCGGATCGCCGCGGCCGGGCTCGTACCGATCCTCGAGCCCGAGGTCAGCATCGACAGCCCGCACAAGGAAGAGGCGGAGACGCTGCTCCGGGACGCGCTGCAGTCCCGCATCGCGGCGCTCCCGGACGACACGACGATCATGCTGAAGCTGACCATCCCGACCCGGCCCGGCCTGTACGCCGGGCTGGCCGCCGACCCGCGGGTGCTGCGGGTGCTCGCGCTGTCCGGCGGCTACAGCCGGGACGTCGCCTGCGACCTGCTGGCCAAGGACCCGGCGATGATCGCGAGCTTCTCCCGGGCATTGCTGGAAGGGCTGACCGCCGACCAGACCGACGAGCAGTTCACCGCCCGGCTGGACGCCTCGGTCGCGCAGATCTTCACCGCCTCGGTCGAGAAGACCACCTGACTCACCGCCACCGCCCGCGCTGCCGCCGGCGCGACAGGCCCCTCGACCCCGTCGCCGACCGACCGGGCGCCGGGTCCACCCGGCGGCGGCCGGGCGATCGTCCACGACGGACCTCGGTCCGGCTACCCGGCGGCGTCGGTGTCCGGGAGGGTGGGGGCGTCGGTCGGGTAGAGCCCGGCGACGAAGCCGTAGACCTGGTTTCCGGACCGCGGGATCTGGGCGAACTTGCGGCCGACCGCCTGCACCTCGGCCCAGAAGTTGCGCACCTCCTCGACCGGGATGCGGGCGTGCACGAGCAGGCAGCGCAGGTCGTCGGCGGCGTGCGCCGGGGCGGCCTCGGCCGCCGCCTCGGCCAGCCCGTTCATCGAGGCGACCACCTGCTTGTCCTCGGCGCGGTTGAGCACACCGACGTAGAGCGTGCGGGCGACCCGGCCGTAGAACCGCTCGTCGATCGCCCGTACCCGCCGGGTCCGCACCACTTTGAACAGGCCGGCGTCGACCAGGAAGTTCACGTGGTAGCCGACCGTGCTCTTGGGCCGGCCGACCGCCTGCGCCAGCTCGGTGATCGTCGCGGCCCGCTCGAGGACCAGCTCGAGCAGGGTGCCGCGCAGCGGGTCGGCCAGCGCGCGCAGCTGCTCGGGCGCGGTGACGACGAGCATCTCGTCCAGCTCGTAGTCCGGGATCTGCTCATTGACCGACATCTATGGACCATTCTAGAGTCGTGGCTCATTCGAGAACCGTCGTCCGATGACAGGAGTGTAGAGATGGCCGAGGTTCTGCTGGTCCACCACGTCCAGGGACTCACCGACGGCGTGCGCGCGTTCGCCGACCAGCTGCGGGCCGGCGGGCACACCGTCCACACCCCCGACCTGTTCGCCGGCGAGCGCCCGGCGACGATCGAGGAGGGCCTCGCGTACGCGCAGAAGATCGGCGACGAGGAGATCGACCGGCAGGTCCGGCGGATCCTGGCCGACCTGCCCGACGGGCTCGTCTACGCGGGCTTCTCCTGGGGGGTCATGGTCGCCCAGCGGCTGGCGCAGACCCGGCCGGGCGCCCGCGGCGCACTGCTCTACGAAGCCTGCCTGCCGGTCACCGGCGAGTGGGCCGTCGGCCCGTGGCCGCCGGGCGTGCCGGTGCAGGTCCATGGAATGGAGCAGGATCCGTTCTTCGGGCTGGAGGGCGACCTGGACGCCGCCCGCGAGCTGGTCGCGACGGTCGGGCCGGAGCTCGGCGAGCTGTTCGTCTACCCCGGCGACCGGCACCTGTTCACCGACAGCTCGCTGCCCTCGTACGACGCGGACGCGACGGCGCTCGTGGTGGCGCGCTCCCGGCAGTTGCTCGACCGGGTCGGCTGAGCACCCGGGCACCGGTCAGGCCTGATGCAGACCGGCCGCTACCCCCGTCCGGGGGTGGCCCCGGCCGCCGCCAGGACCGACGATGGCGGTCTCGGCGGCGGGCGCCCGGCCCGCCGTCCTCAACGCGTCGCCGATCATGATCGGCTCCCGCGGG
>Ga0207661_10003513_pt1 | contig 10889 bp, 11 predicted proteins | sample KBSC713LmetaG_FD_184337 | JGI IMG/M metagenome (GOLD analysis project Ga0207661, IMG submission 184337) | Corn rhizosphere microbial communities from Kellogg Biological Station, Michigan, USA - KBS C7.1-3L metaG (SPAdes) (version 2) | ecosystem: Host-associated > Plants > Roots > Rhizosphere ... | reverse complement strand
GCGCACCGGGTCGGCGACGACGGCCGGCGTCCGCCGCGCGTCGCGCATCCAGAGGACGAGCGCGAGCAGCGCGAGCAGAACCGCCGCCGCGACGAGCACGACGCGAGGGACGTTCGTTGTCATTCAAGACAACGCTACGCGGGCACGGGGTCTCCCGCAAGACGCTCTTCCAGACACGTCTTGAGGAGCGATGCCCCGGCGAGGCCCCAGACGCAGTAGGCGACCCACGGGTCGCCGATCACGTCCGTCTGCACCGCGAGCGCGAGCACGGCCGCGAACGCCGCGGCCAGCCGGTGCGCCCGAGCGCGCGCGAGCCCGACGAGCACGGCGAGCCCCCACGCGATCCAGAGCAGCGCGCCGAGCAGCCCGAGCTCGACGCCGAGCTCCGTGTAGTTCGACTCGCCGGCCTTCAACGTCGTGTCCGTGCGCGACGCCACCTGCCCGACGTTGCCGAGCCCGAAGCCCTGCGGGTGGTCGACGACCGTCCGCACGCCGTCCTTCAACGCGAGCCAGTGCTCGTGCAGCGACGGCTCGTTCGCCGAGACCGCGGAGTACGGCCCCTTCGGCCCCTTCTGCGCGAGCCGGGCCTGCACGCGCAGGTCCTTCTGCGTCCAGTTGCCCGTCGGCCCGAAATGTGGGAAGAGGTGGGCCCAGCCGATCGCGACCGCGATCACGACGACGGCGAGCCCGGCCTCGCGCGCGCGGCGGCGCAGGAGCGCGAGCACGACGAGCCCGACGGCGAGCGCGACGAGCGAGGAGCGGGAGAACGTCCAGAGCAGGCCGGCGCCGGCGAGGACGGCGAGCCCGACCGCCCACCGGCGCCGCACGGTTGTGGCGAGCAGCGCGACGACGAACAGGTAGCCGCTCGCAAGGGGGGAGAGGAAGGTCGAGACGAGGCGGCGCAGGAACGGCTCGTTGTTGCCCACGTTGTAGATGAAGTTCTCGGGCAGCCCGCCGGTGCCGTTGTAGTCGTAGCCGAGGTGCTTGTGGAAGTAGTCGACCGTCCCGTTCGTCCGCCACCACGAGATGGAGATCGCGTACACGTCGACGAGCCCCCACGCGGCGACGGCCGCCGCCGTGCCGAGCAGCGTCCAGAGGAGCCGCCGCCAGTCGTCGCGGGTGAGCCGCAGCGCGCGCCCGAGGAAGTACGCGCCGACCGGGACGACGTCGTGGCGCAGGCCGAGCGCGACCGCCCGGTGGCCCGCCGTCCCTCCGAGCGCCGACTGCGGGACGAGCGCGTACACGACGCACAGGGCGGCGAACGCGAGCGCGAACGAATCCGCCCAGTGCCACGTGAAGGGAAAGCGGCGCGCCCGCAGCGCGGGCAGGCCGACACGCACCAGCGCGACCACGAGCAGGATCTCCTTCCAGGCGGTGATCGCAGTCAGCGTCGAGCCGCGGACGCCGGCGCCGTACAGGGCGTCCATCACCGCGTTGTGGAGCGCAAGCCCGACGACGAAGACGAAGAGCACGGAGACCGGCTGCCGCCAGATCGCGGCCGAGGCGACGGCCAGGAGCAGCGCATAGACGGCGAGCTCGAGGGCCGGCACGCGCCGAGGGTACAGCGGGCGGGGACGCATGTCCCCGCCCGCTGCTGCCTAGGGCCTAATTCGGGCCCCAGGGCTCGCCGCCGAGCACGAGCGCCAGGCTCGCGAAGACGACGAGGAGCATCACGAGACGGATGTAGAGGGTCTTGCCGGACATTGCGCCTCCTTGGCGTCGGGAGTCCCTCGAACAGGGGACTCGATGTTTGGAGCGAACGAATCAGGGTCGATACCAGAAGTCAAGGACTGTTGAGACGGGTTGACGACCTCAGGCAGATGGGTAATAGTCGAGCGCACATGACTCCCGACGGAACGCCGGCCGCAGGCGAGACGATCGGGCAGCGGCTCAAGCGCCTGCGGCTGGACCGGGATCTTTCCCAGCGCGAGCTCGCTGCACCCGGCGTCTCGTATGCCTACATCTCGAGGATCGAGGCGGGCACCCGCCAGCCGTCCGTGAAGGCACTGCGCCGGCTCGCGGCGAAGCTCGGCGTCAGCGCGGACTATCTCGAGACGGGCTCCGACCTGGATCCCGATGGAGCCCGCGAGCTGCAGCTCGGCGATCTCGAACTCGCCGTCCGCCTTGGTGAGGGCGCACAGGCCGAGGACGGACTCTGCGAACTGCTCGAGGAGGCCCAAGCCGCAGGCGACAGCTTCTCCGCGTGGCGAGCCCAGGTCGCGCTCGCATCGATCGCCTCGGCCCGAGGCGCGTTCGGCGAGGCTAGTCAGATTCTCGAGCGGGCAGTGGAGGGCGAGCCGTTCGATCCGGTCGTCAACCAAGAGGTGTACAGCGAGCTCGCCCGCGCGTATGCCGCGTCCGGCCGGGCCCCTCGTGCTGTCCAACTTCTCGAGCGCTGCCTTGATGAGCTTGACGAAGAGGATCCGATCCGCGAGGCCCGGTATGCGGTGCTTTTGAGCTATGCGCTCAGCGATGCAGGAGAACTCGCACGTGCCGAAGACGTTGTGCGTCGGGCGCTGGAGCGCACGCAGGGCTGCGAGGACTCGTACATGCGCGTGCGTCTCTACTGGTCGATGGCGCGTCTCGCGAGCACAGAAGGCCGAGCGACACTTGCGCTCGCCAACATTCGCAAGGCGATCGCATTGTTGCAGGCAACGGACGACACCCTTCACCTCGCCCGGGCCCACATCCTCGCTGCGAACATCGCACTGAAGCGTGACGATGCACGGACCGCGATACAACATCTCGACGACGCGGAGCGATTGGTCGGCGATAGACCACTTGCGGAGGATGCGATCGAGATCATGTATTGCCGTTCTCGCGCAGCGATGCTCGTCGGAAACGGCGCCGAAGCCGCAAGGCTCGCGCGCGACGCCATTGCAATGATCGGGGACGAGACACCCGCAGACGCGGGGCGAGCACATGCGGCGCTCGGCGACGCCCTCGTGCTCTGCGGCGAGACCGACGAGGCGCATGACGCCTATGCGCGGGCGGTCGCGCTGCTCGAGCAGCAGAGCCGCTGGCGCGACGCCGCCGCCACCTGCCGTTCCTGGGCTCGTATGCTCCGGCAGGTGGGCCGCGAGGACCAGGCGATGGACGTGCTCGACCGGGCGACGGAGCTCGCCATGCGCGCCACGCCGGCGGACGCTCGCGTCGAGCATTGATCGAACGGCGGCTCGCGCCGTCGGGGCCGTACTCACTCGCGCTCTCCGCGCGGCTCGCGAGCGACGCGACGCGCACGTTCCGCGACGGCGTCCTCACGGCGGCGCTCCGGGGAGAGCTCGTGCGCGCCTGGCAGTCGCCCGACGGGACGATCACCGTGCGCGCGCACAGCGAGCGCGGCGTCGAGCGTCTGCGCTGGGTCCTGGCCCTGGACGACGACCATTCCGGCTTCCTGCGCGCGGTGCGCGCCGACCCGTTCCTCGGGCCGGCGTCGCGTGTGCTGCGCGGGCTGCGCCCGCCCCGCGTCGACTCGGTTGCGCAGTCGTTGCTGCGCGCCTTCTGCGGACAGCTGATCGAGGCGAAGCGGGCCCGGCGTCTCGAGCAGACGATCATCCGCAGCGTCTGCGCACAGGTCGACGACGGGTTGCACGCGGCACCGACGACGCGCGACCTCGCCGCGCTCGCGCCGTCGCAGCTACGCGCGCTCGGTCTGCACGCGCGCCGCGCCGCCGCGCTCGTGCGGCTCTGCCGCACGCTCGAGCTGGAACGGCTGCACGAGGTCGCCACCGACGTCGTGCTCGCACGGCTCGACCGGGAGCGCGGGCTCGGCCCGTGGTCGGTCGGCGTCGTCTGCCTCGAGGGGCTCGGACGCTACGACCACGGGCTCGTCGGCGACCTGGGCCTCGTCAAGCTGCTCCGCGAGCTGCGCGGTCGCGAGGTCGAGGGCTGGGAGACGGCGGAGCTGCTCGAGCCGTACGGCGAGTGGCGCGGCCTCGCCAGCGTGTACGTCCTCACGGCGTACGGGCGCGGACTGCTCGCGCTCGATAGCGTCCGCGCTGCATGAACCGCATCGCGATCCTCGGCGTCGGCCGCATCGGCGAGGCCCTGCTCTCGGGACTCGTCAGCTCGGGCTGGACGAACATCGTCGCGACGACGCGCAGCGACGCACGTGCCGCGGAGCTGCGCGACCGGTACGGCGTCGACGCGACGACGTCGAACGCGGACGCAGTGCAGGGCGCGGCCGTGGTCGTCCTCGCTGTGAAGCCGCAGGACATCGACGCACTGCTCGCCCAGATCCACGAGGCCCTCACGCCGGAGCAGACCGTGCTCACCGTCGCGGCCGCGATCCCGACCGCATACATCGAGGAGCGCCTGCCCGCGGGCGTGCCGGTCGTGCGCGCGATGCCGAACGCGCCGTCGACCGTGCACGAGGGGATGGCCGGCCTGGCGGCCGGCTCCCACGCGGGCGACGCGAACCTCGACGCGGCCGAAGACGTCCTCACGCATCTCGGCCGCGTCGTGCGCGTGCCGGAGTCGGCGATGGACGCGATCACGGCCGTGTCCGGCTCCGGGCCGGCCTACTTCGCGCTGCTCGCGGAAGCGATGATCGAAGCGGGGATCCTGCTCGGCATCTCCCGCGAGATCTCGACGACGCTCGTCGTGCAGACGATGCTCGGGACCGCGAAGCAGCTGCGGGACGAGGGGATGCATCCGGTCGAGCTGCGCGAGGCGGTGACGTCGCCGGGCGGTACGACGATCGCGGCGATCCGCGAGCTCGAGCAGGCGGGCGTGCGTGCCGCCTTCCTGAACGCGATTCAGGCGGCGATGACCCGGGCACGCGAGCTTTCACAGGGTGGCTAGGAACATCGACATCGTCTGCGTGGACGACCCCGCGGGCGTCGCGGCCGAGCGGCTCGCCGCGGCGGCGCGCGCCGGGGGCCACGTCGTCGTGACGGGCGGCAGCAGCGTCGCGAAGACGTACGAGCGCGCGGCGGCGCTGCAGCCGGACTGGTCGGCCGTCGACCTGTGGTTCACGGACGAGCGCTGCGTGCCCGTCGACGACGAGCGCTCGAACTTCCGCCTCGTCAAGGAGTCGCTGATCGACCGCGTGGAGCTGCGCGCGGCGCATCGCATGCGCGGCGAGCTCGGCAAGGAGGAGGGCGCGACGCTGTACGACCAGGAGCTCGCAGCCGTCGAGCATTTCGACTTCGTCCTGCTCGGGATGGGGCCGGACGGCCACGTCGCGTCGCTCTATCCGTCGCAGCCGACGCTCGACGTGACCGAGCGCCGCGCGGTCGGCGCGGAGGCGCACCTCGAGCCGTACGTCGACCGGATCTCGCTGACGCTGCCGATGCTGCGCGGCGCGCGCGAGATCGTCTTTCTCGTCACCGGCGAGAACAAGGCGGACGCGGCGCAGCGCGCGTTCGACGGCGAGCCGTCCCGGGAAACGCCCGCGTCGCTCGTGCGCGCGATCGGCGGCACGACCACCGCGGTGCTCGACGCCGCCGCGGCGGCGAAGGTCTAGCGCGCTACGCCCAGGGCAGCTGCGACCAGGAGGACGGCCGCTCGCGCCGCCCCGGCTCGAAGCCGACGTACGCCTCGTCCGGGTCGGACGTCTCGCTCGCCGCGCTCGCGCTGTGCGCCGCCGCGACGTCGCTCACCGGGTAGACGACCTCCCACGGCTGCGCCCGCCCGCCGACCATGAGCAGCGCGCACGGCCCGTCGCCGGCCCCGACGAAGATGTGCTCCGTCCACGGCGGGCAGTGCACGAAGTCCCATGCGCGCAGCCGCCGCTCCTGCCCCTCGACGAGCAGCAGGCACTCGCCCGCCAGGACGAGGAAGTCCTCCTGCTGGTTCTCGCGGTGGTAGAGCCCGTTCGACTCACCGGGCTGCACGACGTGGATGCGGATCCCGAGCTGCGGAAGCTCGGCCATCGGCGTCTCGAACGGGCACTCCGCCCCGGACGGCCGCTGCTCGCCGCCCTCCGAGCTCAGCCACATCGCGTCGGCGACGTTGACGACGAACCAGCCCTCCGAGGTCGGCGCAAGGCCGGAGCCGGACTCCTGCAGCGTCGCCTCGGGGACGGTCACGGCAGGAGCCTAGAGGGCGGCAGGTCGACCGCGCAATCGCGCTCGGCGGCGAGCCGCTGCAGGACGAGGATGGTGTCGGCGACCGGCACGTCCTCGAGATACGCATCCCGCTGCTCGAACGACGCCAGCACATCCTCGACGGCGAGCAGGTAGCCGGCGCGGTCGGCGGCGGCGAGCGTGACGAGTGCGTCCGCGACCGCTTCCGGGAAGTCGTCCCGATCGCGCAGCGTCGAGCCCAGCCCGCGCGCCTCGACGTCCTCGCCGAGCACGAGCAGCGCGAGCGTCGCGGCGTAGCGGCCGATCGGAGACGCCGCCTCGCGCGCATCCGTCGAGAGCGCCCACTCGGCCGCCTCGCGCGCGTCCTCGCCCGCGAGCAGGAGCGACTTCAGGACGGCGATCGGCCGGCCCCAGGCGTCGGGCGGCGCTCCGGCGTCCCACGACGCGCGGTAGAGGCGCGCCGCCTCGCGCAGCTGCGCGCGCGACTCCTCCGCGCGGCCCTCGAGCAGCAGCCGCAGCCCGGCTGCCCACGCGGCGTTCGCCTGCGCGATCACCGGGGGAGCATACGAGAGCCTGATTGAACGATCAGTCAACCGACCGCTATCGTGCGCGGGAGATGCGCGAGGCCCGGGAAGTCTTCTTCGTGGACGGCATCCGGACGCCGTTCGGCAAGGCCGGCCCGAAGGGTCAGTACTGGCGCACGCGGGCCGACGACCTCGCCGTCAAGGCCGTGCGCGAGCTGCTGCGCCGGAACCCGGAGATCCCCGTGGAGCGGATCGGCGACGTCGCCTTCGCGGCGACGGCGCAGGTCGGCGACCAGGGGCTGACGCTCGGGCGCGACGTGGCGCTCCTCGCAGGCCTCCCGGAGACGGTGCCGGGCTTCGCCGTCGACCGGATGTGCGCGGGTGCCCTGACCGCCGTGACGGCGGCGGCGGGCGAGCTCGCGCTCGGCGCCGTCGACGTCGCGCTCGCGGGCGGCGTCGAGCACATGGGCCACCATCCGATGGGGGACGAGGTGGACTTCAACCCTCGGTACCTCAGCGAGCGGCTGATCGACGAGAGCGCCGCGGTGATGGGCCAGACCGCCGAGAACCTGCACGACCGCTTCCCCGCGATCACGAAGGAGCGCGCGGACGCGTTCGCCGTCCGGTCGCAGCAGCGCGCGGCCGCGGCGTGGCAGGACGGCGTCATGCGCGAGACGGTCGTCCCGCTGACCGTCTTCACCGACGACGGCTGGAAGCTCGCGGAGCGCGACGAGTTCCTGCGCCCCGACACGACGATGGAGGGCCTCGCCGCGCTGAAGCCTGCGTTCCGCGCGGGCGGGCGCGTCACCGCCGGCAACTCGGCCGGGCTGACCGACGGCGCTACCGCGGCGTTCCTCGCCGCCGAGGGCACCGTCGAGGAGCTCGGGCTGCAGCCGAAGCTCCGGCTCGTCGCGTTCGCGTACGCGGGCGTACCGCCGCACCTGATGGGACTCGGCCCCGTCCCCGCGACGCAACAGGTGCTCGCGCAGGCGGGGCTCACGCTCGACGACGTCGACCTCTTCGAGCTGAACGAACCGTTCGCCGTGCAGGTGCTCACGTGGTGCGACGAGCTCGGCGTCGCGGCGGACGACCCGCGGCTCAACCCGTACGGCGGCGCGATCGCGTGCGGCCATCCGCTCGCGGCCACGGGCGTGCGCCTGATCTCGCAGCTGGCGTACGGACTGCGCGAGCGCGGCGGCCGCTACGGATTGACCGCGCTCTGCGTCGGCATGGGCATGGGCGGCGCCGTCCTGTGGGAAAACGTTGGCTGAGACGGTCTTCACGCTGAACGCCGCCGGGCGGATCGCCCTCGTCACGATCGACAACGGCGAGGACTACCGCAAGCCGACCACGCTCGGGCGGAGCGCGTTCGCGTCCGCGGTCGAGGTGCTCGACGCGCTCGAGCACGGCGACTGGGAGGCGGCAGTCTTCACCGGGAAGCCGTTCGTCTTCTGCGTCGGCGCGGACATCGACGAGTTCGGCAAGGTCGAGGACCCGCGCGAAGGGATCCAGGCCGGGCACGAGCTCTTCTCACGGATCCGCGCGCTGCCGTTCCCGACGGTCGCCGCGGTGAACGGCGCCGCGCTCGGCGGAGGCCTCGAGCTGGCGCTGCACTGCGGCGCGCGGACGCTCGCGTCGAACGTGCGCCACCTCGGCTTCCCGGAGGTGGCGCTCTCGATCATCCCCGGCTGGGGCGGCACGCAACTGCTCCCGAAGCTCGCCGGCCCGGAGGCCGCGGCGAAGGTGATCGTCCTCAACCCGCTGCGCCAGAACAGGCTGCTGCAGGCCGTGGATGCGTTCGAGCTCGGGATCGTCGACCGGCTGTTCGACCCGGTCGAGTTCCTCGACGAATCCCTGCAGTTCGCCCGCGACCTCGCAAGTAACAGTGTGTCACCTGCTCGGGAGGAGCCGGACTGGTCGGACGTCGAGACCGTCCTGCGCAAGGCGCGGTCGCGCGTCGACGATGCCGTGCACGGCGCGACGCGGGCGCCGTACGTCGCTCTGGACCTGATCGCCGGCGCGCAGCACTGGACGCTCGAGGAGGGCTATGCCGCCGAGGAGGACGCGATGGCGGAGCTGCTCGTCTCCGACCAGGCGCAGGCGTCCGCGTACGCGTTCACGGTCGTCGAGCGGCGCTCCAAGAAGCCGCCGGCGCTTCCCGACGCGAAGCCGCGGCGCATCCAGAAGGTCGGCATCGTCGGCGCCGGGTTGATGGCGACGCAGATCGCCACGCTGTTCGTGAAGCGGCTCGAGGTGCCGGTCGTGCTGCGCGACCTGGAGCAGTCGCGCGTCGACGAGGCGCTGCAGACGATCCGCAAGGAGGCGAGCGAGAAGAAGCCGTTCCTCGCGACGCTCGCCGACGGCGGCACCGGTTGGGAGCAGTTCCCCGGCTGCGACCTCGTGCTCGAGGCGGTGTTCGAGGAGCTCGACGTGAAGCGCGAGGTGTTCGCGGCGGTGCGCGAGGTCGCGCCGGACGCGATCCTCGCGACGAACACGTCCTCGCTCTCGGTCGAGGCGATGGGAGCCGACGTCGGGCTGCACTTCTTCAACCCGGTCGCGCTGATGCCGCTGGTGGAGATCGTCAGGCATCGCGGAACGAGCGCCGAGGCGCTCGCGACGGCGTGGGACGTCGTCAAGCGTCTGCGCAAGCGCGGCGTGATCGTCGGCGACGCTCCCGGCTTTGTCGTCAACCGCGTGCTCACGCGCGTCTCGCGCGTGCTGATGGAGGCGATCGAGAACGGCAACACGACCGAGGAGACCGACGAGGCGATGCTCGGCCTGGGGATGCCGATGGCGCCGTCCGTCCTGTTGACGATGGTCGGCCCGCGCGTCGCGCTGCACGTGCTCGAGACGATGCACGCCGCCTACCCCGACCGCTTCCCGCTCTCCCCCGCCCTCGAGGCGATCGCGAACGGCGAGGAGCCGGTCGCGACGGGCGACAACCGGCGCAGCGTCGAGGAGATCCGGCGGGCCGTCCTGGAGGCGGCAGCGGACGAGATCGGGCACATGCTCGACGAGGGCGTGGTCGGCTCCCCGGCCGACATCGACGCCTGCCTGATCCTCGGCGCCGGCTATCCGTTCTTCCTCGGCGGGCTGACCAAGCACCTCGAGCAGGCCGGCCTGGCGGAATACGGCAAGATCCCGGCATAGACGACTTCCGGATCCACGTCAGGACCGACGACGCCGGCGCGCTCCTGCGCCGCCTCGAGGAGACGCGCGACGTCGACCGCGGCCGCTTCGCGGTCTCGCGGGACGGCGACGACGTCTTCGTCTACGCGAACACGTATGCGGAGGCGCAGCGCGCCGCGGAGCTCGTCGGCGGCGACACGCGGATCGAGCGCTGGCTCGAGGAGGAGCAGCGCTGGGACGACGAGCCGGCCGCGGAGACGTGGGAGCAGGAGGAGCTCGAGGACGGCTACGCCCCCTGGGAGGTGCGCGTCGACTGCGGCTCGCGCCAGGCCGCAGGCGAGCTCGCCGACGAGCTGGAGCGGGAGGGCTACCGACCCGTCCGGCAGTGGAGCTACCTGATCGTCGGCTGCGCCTCGCGGGAGGACGCCGACCGGCTGGCCGCGCGGGTCCACGGCACGGTCGAGCCCGGCGGCGAGCTCGTCTGGGAGACGATGCCGGGCAACCCGTTCGCCGTCTTCGGCGGCATGGGCAGCTCCGGCGCCCCCGGCGCCTAGCGCGGCGAGGTTGACGCTCCCGCCGAGCGGGGTATGCTTCAGGCGCGCCGCTCCGCCTCAAAGGGGACTCGCGGAAGGCGCACCTCTCGAAGACTTGCAGCACGCCCGAGTGCTGCGCACATGCAAGAAGCCACCCAGTCGACCATCCTTTCCGAGGCGACGGACCCACTCGCCGCCGCCGCACTCCGCGCCGAAGCGTGGGCGGGCGAGCCGTTCCTGCGCGACGGCGAGGACGTCGCGGCCGTGCTCGGGCCCGGCACGGCGCGCCGCCGCGCCCTCGACGACGCGCTGTTCGAGATCGAGGCGGGCCGCCGCGAACCGAGCCCCCAGTGGAAGGTGCGCTACGGGCTGATGCTCGGCCTGGAGCGCGTGCTGGCGAGCCCGGAGCCGACCACGGCAGCCGGGACGACGCTGCGCCGCCACCAGGTGGACGCGCTCGCCGGGATGCTCACGGAGCTGATCGCCGCGGTGCAGCGCGACGAGGAGAACGGGAACGGCCATCCGCTCGCCGAGGTGATCGAAGAGGAGGACGAGGAGGACGACGAGACGCTTCTGGCCGAGGACTCGCCGAGTGACGAGGACGTCCTGCCCGAGCCGCTCTCGCTCGAGGAGGACCCCGGCGCGGTCCGCCGCTACCGGTTCCGGCACCCGAC
>Ga0207661_10003510_pt1 | contig 10890 bp, 10 predicted proteins | sample KBSC713LmetaG_FD_184337 | JGI IMG/M metagenome (GOLD analysis project Ga0207661, IMG submission 184337) | Corn rhizosphere microbial communities from Kellogg Biological Station, Michigan, USA - KBS C7.1-3L metaG (SPAdes) (version 2) | ecosystem: Host-associated > Plants > Roots > Rhizosphere ... | reverse complement strand
CCTGACGGTCACGTCCAGGGCGCGCGGGTCCCGTTCCGCGCGGGCGATGAGGATGGCGCCCTCCAGCGCGCCGATCATCAACGTGGCGAGCGAGCGGGCGCGCCGGTACGGGACGTGCATGCCGCGCAGCGCGGTGGCGACGGCGTCCTGCCAGGCGGCGAAGGCATCGGACGCCGCCTGCCGTACCGTCGGGTTGGCGGCCGAGCAGTCGACCACGGACGCGGCGACCGGGCAGCCCGCCCGGTACTCGTCGGACAGGAAGTCCTCGCGCCACTGCCCGGCCATCGCCGCCAGCAGCGCCCCGGGCGTCGGCTCGGGTAGGGCGGCGAGGAACTTGTCGACGCGCTTGGCGGCGTAGTCGCCGCCCCACCGGGCCGCCTCGGCGACCAGTTGGTCCTTGCCGCCAGGGAAGTAGTGCTGCAGTGAGCCGCGCGGCGCGTCGGCGTGCGCGACCACCTCGCGCATGCCGGTACCGGCGACGCCGTTGCGGCGGATCAGCTGCGCCGCGCTGAACACCATCCGCTCGCGCGGTGACCTGCGCATGCCGACCTCCCGACCGGTACTGGACCTCGCGCCATGACGCCTGTCATAGTATGACAGCGTCAAAGTATGACGGCCGTCATAACGAGCGGAGGCACTGGTGGAGCTGGGATTCATCGGCCTCGGGATCATGGGCCAGCCCATGGCGCTCAACCTCGCGCGCGGCCACATCGCGGGCAGCTACGGGGGCGGACTCATCGTGTGGAACCGCACGGCCTCGCGTGCCGAGCCGTTGCGGGCGGCGGGGGCGCGGGTCGCCGGGAGTGCGGGCGAGGTGTTCCGGCGCGCCGAGGTGGTGCTGCTGATGCTCGCCGACGAGGCGGCGATCGACGCGGTACTCGACCGGGGCGGCGCGCGGTTCGCGGACAATGTCGGCGGACGCACGATCGTCCACATGGGAACGACCGATCCGGACTATTCGCGGGGGCTGGAGTCGGCGGTACGCGGGTGCGGTGGGCGGTACGTCGAGGCGCCGGTCTCCGGCTCCCGTACCCCGGCCGAGGCCGGCGAGCTCGTCGCGATGCTGGCCGGCGAGTCCGAGGCGGTCGACGTGGTACGCCCGCTGCTCGCGCCGATGTGCCGGGACACGTTCGTGTGCGGACCGGTACCGGGCGGGCTGCTGATGAAGCTGTCGGTCAACCTGTACCTCATCACCATGGTGACCGGGCTGGTCGAGGCGGCCCACTTCGCCGGCCGGCACGGGCTGGACATGGGCCAGTTCGCGCAGGTTCTCGACGCCGGACCGATGGCCAGCAGCGTGTCCCGCGGCAAGGCGCTCAAGCTGGTCGGCGGCGACTTCTCGGCCCAGGCCGCGGCGCTGGACGTGTTGAAGAACAACCGGCTCGTGGCCGAGGCCGCGCGCCGGTCGAGCGTGGCCTCGCCGTTGCTGGACGTGTGCCACACGCTGTTCCGCGAGACGGTCGAGCTTGGCCACGGCGCTCACGACATGGTGGCGGTGCTGCGCGCGATCGAGGCGCGCACCGCCTGCGATGGGGCTACGTCAGCATGAGGCGGGCCATCCGCCGGGTGGCGATCCGCATCGCCAGCGTGCCGAAGGCGAGCAGGTAGGCCACCGGTACCAGGACGGACCAGCCGAGGTGGCCCAGGGCCGGCTCGCGGACCAGCTGGATCGACTGGTACAGCGGCAGGATCTCGACCAGTGGACGCAGCGCCGCCGGGTACGTCCACAGTGGATAGAACGTCGTGGCGAACAGGTACATGGGCAGCATGACGAGCTGGACGTACTGGAAGTCGGCGAAGTCGCGCAGGAACGTCGTGGCGGCCAGGCCGCCCGCGGCGAAGGCGAACCCGACCAGTACCGACGCGGGTACGGCGAGCAGCACGCCGGCCGACGTCACCAGGCCGGTCACCGCCATCACCACCACGAAGCCGATCGAGGTGAGTACGGCGTTGACGACCGCGCTGACCACCTCGCCGTACGCGATGTCCACAATGGAAAGCGGAGTCGGGATGATCGCCTCGTAGGTGCGGTCGGCGCGGATCCGGGTGAAGACCCCGAAGCTGGTCTGGTTGAAGGCGGTGTTCATCGCCGTGGTCGCCAGGATCGCCGGGGCGACCCAGGCGGCGTACCGCACGTGCACGCCGGGGACGTCGCCGACGAGCAGGCCTACGCCCACGCCGATCGCCGCGAGGTACAGCACCGGTTCGACCATCGCCGACAGCAGCGGGGTGACCGAGCGGCGGTACAGCATGAAGTTGCGCTCGACCATGGCGAGGGTGCGTGACGCGGTAGCGGGTGCGGTCATGGTTGCAGCCTCCGGCGGTAGGCGACGCGGGCGGCGGCGATCCCGGCCACCGCCAGCGCGAGCAGGATGCCCGCGTGCACGGCGGTACCGGCGAGCGTCGCGGTACCGAGCGACAGGGTCCGGCACAGCGCGGCGCCGTGGTACAGGGGAAGGGCGTAGGCGACCGGGCGCAGCCAGCCCGGCAGTTCGGCGACGGCGAAGAAGGTGCCGGAGAACAGGTACATCGGCATGATGACGAACCGGAACACCGAGTTGATGTGCCGGGTCTGGCGCAGCCCGACGGCCCACGCGGCGGCGGGCGCGCCGAACGCGAGCCCGGTCAGCAGCGCGCCGGCCAGCGCGCCCAGCGTCCACCAGCCGTGCGTGACGCGGAAGGCGAGCATCACCACCACGAACGCGGCCGCCGAGGTGGCCAACCGGAACGCGATGAACAGCAGGTGCCCGGCCATGATCTGGGCCGGCGTCAGCGGGGTGGTGGTGGCCGCGCGGTACGAGCCGTCGAAGCCGGCCGCCATCGCGACCCGGCCGGCGGACTCGATGAACCCGGTCTGCATGGCCGCGGCGGCCAGCATGCCGGGCGCGAAGAAGGCGAGGTAGGACACGCCGGCGATCTGCGCGGGCGCGTGCCGGTCGACCAGGTGCCCGAGGCCCGCGCCGATGCCGAGCAGGAACAGCAGGGGATTGGCCACGCTGATGACGATGCTGCCGCGCCAGGTCCGCTTGTACTGCAGCAGCCAGTAGGTGAACTCACGCCACATGTCCGGCGGCCCCTAGTCGACCAGCGACCGGCCGGTCAGCTTGAGGAACACGTCCTCGAGCGTGGCCCGGCGTACCAGCGCGGTGAGCGGGGTGAGCCCCACGGCGTGTACCGAGGACAGCGCGGCCTCGCCGTCGTCGGCGTACACGACGATCCGGTCGGGCAGCACCTCGGTGCGGCCGCCGCCGAGATCGCGCAGCTTGCCGGCGGCGGTGTCCTGGTCCGCGAAGCGCAGTTCGAGCACCTCGCGGGTCGCGTGCGCGGCGATCAGCTCGCGCGGCGTGCCGCGGGCGACGATCCGCCCGCCGTCCATCACCACGAGCCGGTCGCACAGTTGCTCGGCCTCGTCCATGTAGTGCGTGGTGAGGATCAGCGTGACGCCCTGCTGCTTGAGCCGGAACAACCGGTCCCACAACACGTGTCGGGCCTGCGGGTCCAGGCCCGTGGTCGGCTCGTCGAGCAGCAGGATGTCGGGTTCGTTGATGAGCGAGCGGGCGATGGTCAGCCGGCGCCGCATGCCGCCGGACAGCACCTCGACCGGCTCGTCGGCCCTGTCGCGCAACTGCGCGAAGTCGAGCAGTTCGGCGGTGCGCTGCCGGATCACGGGCCGGCGCAGCCCGAAGTACCGACCGTAGATGTGCAGGTTCTCCCGTACCGTCAGCTCGCGGTCGAGGCAGTCGTCCTGCGGTACCACGCCGAGCCGGGCGCGCACCTGCGGACCCTGGGTGGTCGGGTCCATGCCCAGCACCCGCAGGCTGCCGCCGCTGATCGGGGAGATCGCGCTGATCATCCGCATGGTGCTGGACTTGCCGGCGCCGTTGGGGCCGAGGAAACCGAACGCCTCGCCGCGCCGCAGCTCGAAGTCGACGCCGTCGACGGCGCGGAACTCGCCGGAGGAGCCGCGGGGTGGGTAGGTCTTGGTGAGGCCGCGGGCCTCCACGAGGGGGCTGTCAGTCCGGATGTCAGTCACACGGCGAGAGTAAGAAGTGGGTACGACAATGGCAAGCAATTAACGATCAAGCTGCAATTTCTTGCGAACGGTGACCCTCATCCATCTGGCCAGGAACTGCCCACGACCAGGTCGAGGTCGGTTCCCGCCTGTATCAGAGCCCTGGTCCGCCGCTCTATCTAGCGTGGAGTCCGGGGGACAGCTGTTGGGGGCGCGCCGGGAGGTGGCCGTCCTCTTCGCGGACATCAGTGGATTCACCCGCCTGGTCGAGACGCTCGACCCGGAGGTCGTCTATGCGATGGTCCGGCCGCTCATGGATGAACTGGTGCGGCTGGTACACCTGCACGATGGCGAGATCCAGCAGGTGCTCGGCGACGGCTTCATGTCGCTGTTCGGCCTGCGGTACGCGCACGGGAGCGAGGCGGAGCGGGCCGTCGAGGCCGGCCTCGCCCTCGTGCGCGCTGGCATCGGCGGTACCTCCCCGCCGGTGCACGTCGGCATCGAGTACGGCGAGGTGCTCGTCACCCCGTCCTGGGAACCGGCGGGGTTCGGGGTGTGGGGGCGCCCGGTCAACCTCGCCAAGCGCCTGTGCGACCTGGCCGGCCCCGGCGAGATCAAGGTCGGTCCGGCCGCGTTCGCCCGGGCCGGGCACCGGCTGAGCACGGCCCGGCCGGTACGGCTGCGGGTCAAGGGGATCACCTCGGCGGTGGTCGCGCACCGGGTGCTCGGTACCGGGAGCGCGCACGTGGCCACCGGTGGCTACCTGCTGGGGCTGCCGTAATCTGTCCGGCGTGACAGCGGCTCTGTTGGTAATGGACGTCCAGGCGGGGATCGTCGGCCGGGTCGCCGAACCGGACGCGTTGCTCGACCGGCTGGTCACCGCCGTGGACGCGGCGCGCTCGGCCGGGGTACCGGTGATCTTCGTGCGGGTGGCGTTCCGCGACGGGTACCCGGAGGTCGCCGCCTCGAACCGGTCGTTCGGCGCGCTGGCGACGATGGGCGGGTTCGGCGAGTCGGACCCCGCGACGCAGCTCCACCCGCGGGTGGCGCCGCTGCCGGGTGAGGTGGTCGTGATGAAGCGGCGTACGAGCGCGTTCACCGGCAGCGACCTGGCCGAGGTGCTGCGCGGCGGCCGGATCGACACGCTGGTGCTGACCGGGATCGCGACGTCGGGCGTGGTGCTGTCCACGCTGCGGCAGGCGGCCGACCTCGACTACCGGTTGGTGGTACTGGCGGATGCGTGCGCGGACGCGGATCCCGAGGTACACCGGGTGCTCACCACGAAGGTGTTCCCGCGCCAGGCCGAGGTGTCCACTGTGGACGAATGGGTGGCCGGGCTCAAGGGCTGAGCGGCGTCTGATCCTTGAAGTGGAGGGACAGCACCTGCGCCGAGGTGACCACCAGGTCGCGGTCGAATACCTGATCCCGAGGGACGAACACCATGGCCTGTCCCTCACCGAGGACCACGTCCTCCTGGCGCGCCCTGGTGGTACCGCGGAACACGTGGAACGTCACGGTGTGCGGGTAGCCAGCCTCATATGGACGCGGACCACTCCAGAATGGCTGTAGCGCATCCGCTGTCAGACCCGTCTCTTCCAGTAGCTCACGGCGGGCCGCCTCCTCGGGCGTCTCACCGGGCTCGAGGTGACCGCCGGGCAGGCTCCACTGGTTCTTCCCGGCGACCGCGTTCTCGTCGCGATGCTGCAGGAGCACCGCACCGGACGGATCGACAAGCAGCACAAGCGCGATCTCGTAGGTGGCCATTGCCGGATCATGCCACGCGAGCTTGTCGTACGGTGCGGCTAGCCTTCCGAGCCATGGACGAGCTCGACTTCTACCGCCGGCACAGCACCGTCACCGACCCGCGCGTCAACCGGCACCTGCTCGGCAACCTGCCCGCCGGCGTCGCCGCGCTGGCGAAGGTGATCGGCGGAGTGATGGTCCACCGCGACGAGGCCTGGCGGTTCGGCTTCACGCTTCCCGAGGAGCGCCGCGACGAGGCCAACACGCGCAATGTCGAGGCGATCCTCACCCGCCTCGGCTCCCTGGACGAGCGCCGCCCCGAGGACCGTTTCGCCGGCACCTGCCGGGACTTCAGCGTCCTGCTCTGCGCCATGCTGCGGGAGGCCGAGCTGCCGGCCCGCGCGCGGGCCGGCTTCGCCGGGTACTTCTCGGGGCCGGGCGGGTTCTTCGACGACCACTGGGTGGTGGAGGTCTGGGACGACAAGCGCGGTTGGCGCCTGGTCGACGCGCAACTGGCCAGCGCGCCGAGGGGCACCTACACCGACGCGGACGTCGACCCGCTCGACGTACCCAGGGACGGGTTCCTGGTCGGTGGCCAGGCGTGGCAGGAGTGCCGGGCCGGCACCCGGGACCTCGACCGGATCGGCACCAGCGCCGCGAACCTGACCGGCCTGTGGGAGGTGCAGGGCAACGTGGTGCGGGACCTGGCCTGTCTCAACGGTGTCGAGTCGCTGCCCTGGGACGTGTGGGGCCTCATACCGATCCACTACGACCGGCTCGAAGCCGCGGACGTCGACCTGCTCGACCGGGTCGCCGCGGTGAGCGCGGCGGGTGGCCCGCTGCGCGAGTCGATCGACGCGTACGCCAGCGACCCGCGCCTTCCGGCACCATCGCTGATGCCGACGCGGACTAGCTGACCAGCTGCCAGAGCGCGGGTACGTTCGGCGGCTCCCAGCCGACCAGCGAGGTGTGCGCCTGCAGGCACCGGTACGGTGCCGTCGGCACCCAGCCGGTACGGCACCGACAGTTGGCCCATGGACGCATCGGTGGTGCTGTCCGCGGGCGTGGGCCCGTGGTGCCGGCAGACGGCGGGGCCTAAGATCGCGTCGATGGCGGAACTGGAGTTGCGGCTGTTGGGTCCGGTGGAGGCCCGCGTGGACGGCCGGCCGGTACCGCTCGGTCCCCGCAAGCAGCGCCTGGTGCTCGCGATCCTCGCGCTGGAGGCGAACCGGCAGGTACCGGTCGAGCGGCTGGTCGACCTGGTCTGGCCGGACGAGCCGCCGCGCACGGCCACGCACGCCGTGCGGGTGTGCGTCTCCGGGCTGCGCGCCGCCCTGGCCGGCACTCTGCGGGCGGCCGGCGGGTTGGACATCCAGACCCGGGGCACGGGGTACCTGCTGGCCGTCGATCCGTCCACTGTGGACGCACACCGGTTCCGCGCGTTGGTGGGCGCCGCCCGGGAGGCGGCCGACGATACGCGACGGCTGGCCCTGTTGGAGCAGGCGCTCGCGCTGTGGACCGGGCCGGCACTCGCCGGTACCGCGCCGCCGGAGACTCAGGAACGGCTGTGCGCCGGGCTGGAGGAGGCGCGCCTCGCGGCGGTGGAGGACCGGGTGGACGCCCTGCTGCGGCTCGGGCGGCACCGGGAGCTGCTGGACGAGCTGGCCGATCTCGTTGCGGCGCAACCGTTGCGCGAGCGGCTGGCCGGCCAGCAGATGCTCGCCCTGTACCGCAGTGGCCGGGCGGGCGACGCGCTGGCCGCGTACCGCCGCGTCCGCGCGGACCTGGCCGAGCAGTTGGGACTGGACCCGGACGCGGCGCTGCAACGGCTGCAGGCGGCGATCCTGCGGGACGAGGACCCGTCGGCGCCGGACGCCGCGCCGGCGGCCGCCGTCGTGGTGCCGGCCCAACTGCCCGCCGCCGTTGCCGGCTTCGCCGGCCGGGTCGACGAACTCGCCGCGCTGGATGCCGCCGCCGCGCAGCTTGTCGGAGCGGCGCCAGACAAGCGCTCGACAGTTGGCATCGCCGTCATCGGGGGTACCGCCGGGGTCGGCAAGACCACGCTCGCCGTGTACTGGGCGCACCGCAACCGCGACCGGTACCCGGACGGCCAGCTGTACCTGAACCTGCGCGGCCGTGGCCCGGGCACGCCGGTCCGACCGGAGCACGCGCTCGGCGGTTTCCTGCGCGCCCTCGGGGTGCCGGCCGAACAGATCCCGCTCGACGTCGACGAGGCGGCAGCAGCGTACCGGACGCTGCTCGCCGACCGGCGGATGCTCGTGGTGCTGGACAACGCGGTCGGCGTGGACCAGGTGCGGCCGCTGCTGCCCGGCGGTACCGGATGCCTGGCGATCGTCACGAGCCGGGACCGCCTCGGCGGGCTGGCCGTGCGGGACGGCGCGCGCCTGCTGCGGCTGGACACGCTCGGGCCGGACGAGTCCGTCGAGTTGCTGGCCGGGCTGCTCGGTACGGCGCGGACAGCGGCCGAGCCGGACGCGACGGCCGAGTTGGCCAGGTTGTGCGGGTACCTGCCGCTGGCGCTGCGCATCGCCGCGGCGCAGTTGGCGCGGCACCCGGACCGGCCCCTGGCCGACCTGGCGGCCCGGCTGCGCGACGGCGACCGGCTGGCGGTACTCGAGATCGAAGGCGACGAGCAGTCCGCGGTGCGGGCCGCCTTCGACCTGTCCTACGTCGCGCTCAAACCCGAGGCGCGGCGGCTGTTCCGGCTTGCCGGCCTGCTGCCGGGCGCCGACCTGACCGGGCCGGCCGCGCGGGCGATCGCCGGCCCGGGTGCCGATCGCGGCCTGGCCCAGCTCACCGACGCGCACCTGCTCGACGAGCCGGTACCGGGCCGGTACCTGCTGCACGACCTGCTGCGCCTTTACGCGCGGGCGCTGGGCGACGCGGAGGACTCGCCGGACGAGCGGCGCGCGGCGCTGCGCCGCCTCTACGACTTCTACCTCGCCCGCGCCGACGCCGCCGCCCGGCTGCTGTACCCGCAGATGCAACGCCTGCCGATACCGTCCACTATGGACGGAGCACCCTTCGGTGACCCGGCTTCGGCACTCGCCTGGCTGGAGGCGGAGCGCGGCAACCTCGTCGCCGCCGCCGAACGGTCCTCTGTGGACGGTCCGCGCGAGGTCGCCTGGCTCCTGGTCGACGCGCTGCGCGGGTACTTCTGGATGCGCCGGTACACCGAGGACTGGCTGGCGTGCGGCGCGGCGGCACTCGCCGCGGCAACCGCCGAGAACGACGACGCCGGGCTGGCCGCCGCGCACCTGTGCCTCGCGCAGGCCGACCGGTTCCTGTCCCACCACGACAGCGCGGTCAGGCACCTCGCCGACGCGGCCGCGCACGCCGGCCGGGCCGGCTGGCGCAAGGGCGAGGCCGCGGCCACCGGGAGCATCGCCAACCTGTACCGCGACCAGGGGCGGCTCGCGGATGCCGCGGAGTACCACCGGCGGGCCGGCACGATCTTCCAGCTCATGGGCGAGTCGGGCGGCGAGGCGGTGAGCCTGACGAACCTGGGCAACGTCGAGCTGGAGGCGGGTCGGCTGGCCGAGGGCGCGCGGAACCTGGCCCGGGCGCTGGACCTCTACGCCGGCATCGGCGCGCACAACGCGGAGGCGCACGTGCTGTGCAGCCTCGGCTTCGCGTACCAGTTGCAGGGCAAGCAGGACGAGGCGATGGCGCACCTGTCCCGGGCGCTGGCGCTGCATCGCGAGGCGGGCAGCCGCGAGGGCGAGGCGGACACCCTGAACCACCTCGCCCAGGCGCACCTGTCGGCCGGGCGGCCGGACGAGGCCTCGCGGTTGGCCGAAGAGGCTCTGGCGATCGCGGTGGACGCGCGGGACCACCGGGTCGAGTCGGACGCCCGCCACACGCTGGCGGAGTTGGCGCGTTCGCGGGGCGGCTCGGGCGCGGAACACGACTCGCGGGCGTTGAACCTCGCGCGCTCCGGCGGGTACCGGTGGGGCGAGGCGGTGGCGCTGATCGGCCTGGCGCGCTCCTTTACTGGTACGGGGGAGGTGGCGCGGGCACGGGAAGCCGCCCTGGCCGGACTCGACACGGCGCGCCGCGCCGGGTACCCGTTGGTGGAGGCGGCCGCGTTGGCCGCGTTGGCTTCGGTGTCGGGTGAGGAGGAGCGGGCCTCGTGCGGGTAATCGTTCTGGGCGGGACGTGGTTCGTTGGTCGCGCCATCGTCGACGCCCTGGTGACCGCGGGACACACGCCGCTGGTCGTCCATCGTGGACTCGCGGAGCCGGCCGAAGCGCCGGGCGTCGAGCACCTGCACGCGGAGCGGGACTCGTGGCCGGATCGGCGGGCAGACTTCGCCGCCTTCCGGCCGGACGCGGCGATCGACGTGTCGGCGGGCAACGGGACCGGGGCGCGGGCGGCGCTGTCGGCCCTACCGCCGGGGATCGGGCTCGTCGCACTGTCCAGTGTGGACGTCTACCGGGCCTTCGAAGGACTGCGTGCCCGTCGGCAGACGGACGCGGTGCCGCTGACCGAGGACTCACCGTTGCGCGACACCCGGTACCTCGAGGGCCCCGAGTGGGAGAACCTCGAGGTGGAGGAGCTGTACCGGCCCGCCGGCGCGACCGTTCTGCGCCTCGGCGCGGTGTACGGGGAGCACGACTACCAGCACCGCTTCGAGCCGGTGCTGCGACGGGTGCGGGCCGGGCGCTCCCGCATGCCGGTCGGCACCGGCAGCTTCCTGTTCAGCCGGGTGTACGTCGGCGACGTCGCGCAGGCGGTGCTCGCCGCGCTCGCCGTGCTCGGCAACGAGAGCAGCGCCGGCCAGGTCTTCAACATCGTCGAGACACGGACCGCGCCGATGCGACTGTTCTACGAGCAGATCGTCGCCGCGGCCGGCGCCGAACTGGAGCTTGTCCGGGTCCGCGACGACCTGCTGCCCGCCGACCTTCGCGCGGTCGGCGCCGTCGAGCAGCACCTGCTGTCCAGCGCGCAGAAGGCCCGCGACGTGCTCGGCTGGCGGGACTCCGACGGGACGGCCGTCCTGCGCCGCTCGGTGCGGTGGCACCTGGAGCACCCGCCGCCCGAGTGGGACAGCGACTTCTCCGCCGACGACGCGGCGTTGGACGCCGCTTGAGTCACCTCAGCCTGCCGCGAAG
>Ga0207661_10003508_pt1 | contig 10893 bp, 7 predicted proteins | sample KBSC713LmetaG_FD_184337 | JGI IMG/M metagenome (GOLD analysis project Ga0207661, IMG submission 184337) | Corn rhizosphere microbial communities from Kellogg Biological Station, Michigan, USA - KBS C7.1-3L metaG (SPAdes) (version 2) | ecosystem: Host-associated > Plants > Roots > Rhizosphere ... | reverse complement strand
CCAATGTCATCGCGGGCCAGGGCGTGGCAGTCGACAACGGCGCCATCAACATCGGCAATCCCGACGGCGTTACCTACCAGCCGGGCATCACGCTCGGCGGTGGCGCGCTCTCCGGCGCCGGCAGCAATGGTCCTGCCAGCATGGCCGGTCCACTCGCCACGACCGACAATGTGAATGCCATCGCCATCGGCAACGGCGCCAACGCGTCGAACGGAGCAAGTACCGCGCTCGGCCTGAACGCCAATGCGTCGGGCCTGGAGTCGACCGCGATCGGCAACGGCGCCGCCGCTTCCGGCGACCATTCGACCGCGGTCGGCAGCAACGCCACGGCGTCCGGCTTCCAGTCGACGGCGATCGGCTATAACACGGTGGCTTCGGGTGCCAACAGTTTCGCCGCCGGCAGCGGATCGCAAGCCCTCGCCGATTCATCGGTGGCGGTCGGTTTCGGCGCCGTGGTCGCGGCCGCGGCAGGTGCCGGCTCGTTCGCGGGCGGCACGTCTTCGGTCCTCACTGGCACCGGCGCAGTCTCGATCGGCAACTCGAATACGTCATCCGGCACTGGCGCACTCTCGGTCGGCGACGCCAATACGGCAACCGGCCAGGGCGCGGTCACGGGCGGCAACGCCAATACGGCGACCGGTCAGGGGGCGGTAGCGACCGGCGACCAAAATACCGCCATCGGCAATGCGGCGATCGCGCTTGGCCAAGGTTCGAGCGCGATGGCGGCCGGCGCGACGGCACTTGGTCAGACCGCGAACGCGACTGCGGCAAACGCCATCGCCGCTGGCACGGCATCGACCGCTTCGGGCCTCAGTTCGATCGCGCTGGGCCAGACCGCGGGCGCGACCGCAAACAACGCTGTCGCAATCGGCACTGCGACGACCGCTTCGGGTCTCAACTCGACGGCGATCGGTGACACATCAAAAGCCCTTACCGGCGCATCGGTCTCGATCGGTTTCGGCGCCGTGGTCGAGGCTGCGGCAGGTGCCGGCTCGTTCGCGGGCGGCACGTCTTCGGTCCTCACTGGCACCGGCGCAGTCTCGATCGGCAACTCGAGTACGTCATCCGGCACTGGCGCACTCTCGTTCGGCGACGCCAATACGGCAACCGGCCAGGGCGCGGTCGCGAGCGGCAACACCAATACGGCGACCGGTCAGGGGGCGGTAGCGACCGGCGACCAAAATACCGCGATCGGCAATGCGGCGATCGCGCTTGGCCAAGGTTCGAGCGCGATGGCGGCCGGCGCGACGGCACTTGGTCAGACCGCGAACGCGACTGCGGCAAACGCCATCGCCGTTGGCACGACATCGACCGCTTCGGGTCTCAACTCGACCGCGGTCGGCAGTTCGTCTCAAGCGCTCGCCGGCACATCCACTGCCATCGGATTTGGCGCGCTGGTCTCGGCTGCCGCGGGCGCCGGCTCGTTCGCCGGGGGCACGTCCACCGTTCTCAGTGGCGCCGGCGCAGTTTCGATCGGTAATCTGAATGTGGCGTCCGGCAACGGTGCCGTTGCGATCGGCGATCCCAACAACGCGACCGGCATGGGCGCTGTGGCCGTGGGTGCCAACAACACCGCCACAGGCCAGGGCGCCGCGACAGGCGGCAACCTCAATATCGCGACAGGCTCGGGAGCGGTTGCGAACGGCAATCTCAATACGGCGATGGGTCTGGGCGCGGCCGCGAGCGGCAACCTGAATACGGCAATCGGTCAAGGCGCCGTCGCGACCGGCGACCGCAACATCGCCTCGGGCAATGCGGCGATCGCGCTTGGCCAACGTTCGGGCGCCACGGCGGCCGGCTCGATGGCATTTGGTGAGACCGCGAACGCCACTTCGACCAACGCCATCGCCGTCGGCACGCGATCGACCGCTTCCGGGTTCAATTCGTCCGCGGTGGGTCAGAACTCAATCGCCGCCTCTGCTAATTCGACCGCTATTGGCACGGGCGCCACGGTCTATGCTGCCTATGACAACTCGACGGCGCTCGGGACCGGCGCCACGGCCACGGTCGACAACCAGATGGTGTTTGGTACGCAGAACCAGACCTACACCGCCCCCGGCATGAACACCAACCTGAGCAGATCCCGTCAGGAAGGCCTGCTCGGCGTCGTGACCTCCGACACCTATGGCAATCTGGCCTCCGACGACGGCGCGCTTTACAGGACAGTGGCCAGCATCAAGGCCGGCGTTGCAGTCGCGATGGCGCTGTCGGACCCAATTCTCAACGGCCACGAGAAGTTCGGAATAAAGATGAACGCCAGCACATTTGGTGGCGTCCAGGGCTACGGCTTCAGCGCGGCCGGGGTTCTCGCCGCCGGAATTCTCTCGAGCACGGATCGGCTCACACTCTCGGGAGCGGGTGGCTGGAGCCAGGCCAGTGTGAACGGCTATGGCAAAAGCATGGCTGGCGGTCGCGTAAGTGCGCAGTATAGCTGGTAGCGGGCATGAGTTTCCAGGCAACTGGATGAGATCCTCGCGCTACGGGTGGGCAAATCTGATAAGGTTTGCTCGCGTCGCCGCTGTGCTCGCTTTCGCCGTTGCGGTGGTGCCGTGCGGCACGATGGCGCAAACAAAGGAAAAACCCGTAAGGCCGCTCGAACCAATCAAGCCGGCAGCGCCAGCCACCGCAAAGTTATTGGTGCCGGACTCTCAAGGGCTCGCTGTTCTCATTCAAAATACACTCATCGCGCTCAATCACGCCAACCTGACCGGAAATTATTCGGTATTGCGCGATCTGGCCGCGCCGGGATTCCAGAAGCTCAACTCGCCGAAACAGCTTGCTGCCGCCTTCGCGGACCTGCGGCTTCGCAACATCAATCTCAGCCCGATTGTGCTGTATCAGCCAAAACTCCTCGGTAACCCCACGATCGACGACAAAGGTTTCCTGCGCGTGGCCGGGTTTTACGACACGCAGCCCCTGCAGGTGCATTTCAATCTTGTATTTCAACCCGTCGCCGCTGTCTGGCGGCTATTCGAAATTTCGGTCTGGACGGCAGTCATGCCTTAGGGCGTTGCGCAAGTACTTTGGACAACATCTATTGTCACCAGCGGCTTGGCTTCAGTGTCCGCGTAGAGATAGCGAAACGAGCCGCCGATATTCAGAATACGTCGTGTCTCAGTGCCGCCGCATACATTCTTGATGACTGACAGGCGCAGCTTTTCCCTCATCGCGTCGTCGAATTTGTTGCCATCCGCCAAGATGAGATTGTCGAATATGATTTTGGTGTCTTCGTTCCGTACCCCCGTAAGCACAGTTGTCGCGTCTATTTTCCTCGGCAGATCCGACCGAATTTTGACCAGGGCGCTTGCGAGCTCCTTTTCAAGGTCGGGCGCCGTCGCACTCGAAGCCGGCGCGGACAAGACATCCCGCACACCCTTGACCCACACCGGGCCGAACGCTCCGCCCGCCGCGGCAGCGGCGAGCAAGGTCACTCCGAGAAGAATTCTAGCGGCTTTCCAGACCCTCGATTTTCCGGGCTGACCTGTTCGAGATTCAGGGTCGCTGATCGCCGGGATCGGCGGTGGCATGTCGAAAAGTGCTAAAATCTCGGGCACGCTTCCAGCTCGTTGCCATTGGCTGAAGCCTTTCCTCCAAACCATCAACCCTTCCCATCTCGGGACCTGTCTTAGGAGAGCTTCCAACTCCGCGAGCTTGAACGGACCGACCGACTGATCCTTGTTCGCAAAATACCACGTGTCGTTCATTGCAGCCGCCAGATCGCGGAAGGGGTTTGCCAAGGGGGATCGCGCCTCGGCTAATGACGACGGCCTAGCACATCCAGTTTCGAGATGGATTAAGCGGCTTGGGACTGCGCTGCAATTGCCAGTATAATTTCTCTAATGAAGTAGTGGTCGGAGGATTCGCTGAGGTTCCGGTGACAGTGCACTTAACTGACCGATTTTTCGCGAGCCGCGCGCCGTGGAACCGGTCTGCCCACAGATGCGCGCCAGTCGACGCATCGATGAGCTGGGGGGTGATGCGCACGCGGTCGGCCGATTTGCGCACGCTGTCTTCGAGCACGAAGCTCGCCCCGAGCTCGCGGCCGATCTGCGTCACGTCGACGCAGCGGCCCTTGTAGGTGAAGCTGGAATTGCGCGCTATGACGAACAGCGAGCGAAAGCGCGACAGCGTCGTGATGATCCCCTCGACGACGTCGTCGGCAAGGTGGAAGCAAGGCGGCGCTTTTTGCATGGAGCTTCCGTCCGAACGGCACCCTTGCAGCACCACCGAGCAACGTGGATTTCGCCGCGTTCCGATATTCGAAATAGGTGGTAGCGAACGGCCCCGCCGCTGGCCCCGTCCGCAAACGATATAATCGATATGGCAAGCGCAGTGTTGCTGCAGGTCGATGATGCAACCGTATGGTCGATATCTCCGCAATGGACCGATCTTTGGGACCCGGATCCAGAAGTAATCATGGACGGTGAACGAGCGCTCGTGCGTGCGGCAGGAGCGGGAAGCGGAATGCGCCGCGCCGCTTCCGACTGCAGCCATTGACGAGACGTGATAAGCAGCGTTCAGGCAGGTGCGCCGCGACCTATAGTGGCGTAACCCAAGCCGTACGGAGCGCCTGGTAGGCAAGACATCATCGGCCGGCTCTGCTGTGACCGTGCGCTGCATACGTGTTGAGACTTGCGGCCGAAACCATGTGGTGGTCGATCTTCAATTCCTCCGGCGACAGTCCGAGCGCCAAGCCAACCAACTGCGGAAGATGCAGAACGGGCATATCGAGCTTTCGCCCGAGGTCCTTCTCGATCTCTCGCTGGAAACCATCGAGGACGGTGTGGCACAGCGGACACGGTGTCACCATCGCCTGCGCGCCGCCCGTCTTCGCGGACAGAATGTGCTGGCCGGTCAGCTTGATCGCCACCTTTTCGTCATGAGCCGCGGTGTGAAATCCACAACACTCGTTACGCCCGGTATAATCGATCGGCTTGCAGCCGAGAATTTCCGCAAGCTTTTCCAGCGCGGAATTGTTGCGGGAATCGACAAATCCGTACTGCGTCGGGGGTCGGGTGATGTGACAGCCGTAGAAGGCCCCGACCGTCAGATCAGTCAAAGGATTGACCACCAACGCGCGCAGGCGCTGCTCGCCGATATCTTCGTGCAGCACCCAGAGAAAATGGCTGATGCGCGTGTCGCCGCTATAATGCAGGCCCTCTTCGGCAAGCCGAACATTGATGGACTGCGCAAGCTCGGGATCGGCCATGAAAGCCGAATGGGCGTCGAGAACGTTCAACGTACAAGTGTTGCAGATCGTCATCAACGGCAACCCGTGGCTCTCGGCCAACGCGAGTATGCGCACATTCAGTGTGTAGAATCCGACTGGATCGATCGCGCGAAGTTCACGCGCGCCGGTACATGTGGCTGATTCCAGTTGTACCAATTCCAAGCCTAATTTCGTCGCGACGAGATGCGTCGCCTCGTTCAACTCGGCGCACGTACTGCGGGCGGAGCAGCCGGGATAATAGGCAAATTTCATTTTGTGCGATTTCCCAGAAGAATACGGCCCGCCGCTTCCGCAGCCGCCGTTTTGATTTTCAGGAAGGTCTTGAGTGGATTGATCTTGCCGCGCATCAGCAGCCGGACCACACGCGACATATTGGCGAGCGCCCGCAAACCCTGCACTCGCAACACCAGCGCGCCGGGGTCGACGCGACCGCGCGCGGCGACAATGTCACGCAACGCGAACGAATGCTTCGCCATGCCGGGAACGAGCTGCGCCGTCTTCGCCTTCAGCGGTTCGATGATGCGGCTGACGATCGGAATGTGTGCGGGGCATACCTCCTCGCACTTGTAGCAAGAGACGCAATTGAAAATATCCGTGAGCGCCAGCGACCGTCTCAGCTTCTCCGGGTCATTGCGCGGATCGAGCGCAGTTTGCGCTAGTTGGACGAGCGGAGCGGGACCAGCGAAGTCGGTCAGAGCGCCGAGGCCAACAACCGGGCATGCCGAGTAACAGCACATGCAGCTAATGCAATCGAGCGCCTTCGAAGCGTCTTTCATCTGCTTGTGGTTCAGCGGCTCGGGAAACCCCGTATAAGGCGATGGACGTTCGAGCCAAGGCTCCAGGCTTGCGACCTTGTCCTCATAACGCGTACGGTCGACCACCAGATCACGAATGACCGGCAGATTCCGCAACGGCTCGATCGTCATCGCGGGTTCGACCGCTTCCCAGCACGCCAGAACTTCGCGCCCATTCATGCGAACGGCGCAAGTCCCGCACATTTTGGAGCCGCAGAACCAGCGATAAGCGAGATCGGTAGCCCGGTTCTCAGCGATCCAGTTGAGCGCGTCGAGAACGCGCATCCACTTCTGGTAGGGGACGTCGAAGTCTTGATATGCGCTGCCGCCCTCGGAGCCGCTGGACCGGCGAATTCGGACGGTAACGTTATCTCCTGGCGCGAGACGCGTGTTGCGCGCCGCAAGCGAGTCATGGTTCTCGATCTGACCGAGCCGCCGGGCGTCCATTTGGTCTGTCGCGGGGGTTAACGTCACCAGGCGACCTCGAAATTGTTCTTGATGGCGAAATCCGGCCGGAACATCGGTAGATCGTATTTTCGCCGCTCAAACCGGAAACCGTTGCCGGATTTCCTCATCACATTGGCAACCAGCCAGTTGCCGTTGTCTGTGAGAGGGAAATCCTGACGAAAGAACGGGCCTCTACTCTCCTTGCGTTCAAGCGACGAATGAATAATCAGCTCGCACGCATCGATCATGTTCATGACGTCGATGGCGTCCAGCCACTCGTAATTCGCCGATTTGGCTTGATTTGATATCCGCATGCCGGGCAACAACTCGAGACGGATCTGCTCGAGCGCGTCGAGGGCAGATGTCATATTCGCCGTCGTTTTTTCAACGCCGACTTTATCCCACATCAAGGCGCGTATTCTTTCCTTCACCGAGATCGGCGTCATCCCATCGCTCGACGAAATCCGCAAGGCCTCGAGCCTGTTGCGTTCAAGCGTGATGTCCTGTTCAAGCGGTGGGCTCGCGCTGAGATTCGGGAGATCACCCGCGACGCCCTCGGCGACGACCTTGCCGTCGTAGGTTGCCAGCGCTATCAGTCCGTTGCTATGTCCGCCCAGGCCGCCGGCGACATAAAGCCCCGGGACAGACGAGCGCATCGTCGTCGTATCGGCGTCGATGCCGCCTTGCCGGTAATGAGTCGTGACGGCCGTCTCCATCAACTGCTCGGGAAAGCGCAAACCGAGCTGATGGTAGGCTTTCGCGTAAGTTGTATACGCTTCGACCTCCGCAGCATTGCAGTGGTCGAACCCGGCATAGTACCCGCCGTCATAACGCGCCTTGCCGGCGTGGACCTGTTTGGCCAGGGCTTTGAGCTGCACGGTGTATGGTCCAAATGCCAACGGATCATCCCGTTGCTGGTTGAAGAACTCCTCACCAACCGAGTTGACCATGCGCGCAGACTTTTCCGAACCAAGCATTGGATTCGGATAAATCTGTATGCGTTGCCACGAAGGCGGATGGGCCATATCGTTCGTATGCCACCACTGCATTTCCATATTGACCAGCGTGGCGCCGACGCGCCACGCAAGGGCGATGCCGTCCGCCGACATTTCGCGCGTTCCGGTCGAGCGAGCATGCAGGCGATCGGAATAGCCGGTGGCCATGATGACCGCCCGTGCGACAACAACCGTGTACTCGCCGGTCAGATAGTTCAGGCAAAATACGCCGCCGACCGAGCCATCCGGTTTGCGTAGCAGCGCGGTTGCTACCGTTTCCTCCAACCGTGGAATGCGAGCCTTGATGACTTGCTTGCGCCGGAGGTCCATGAATGGAACGCCGGAATTGCCCTGGACGTTGGCGGCAACGCTTCGGATCTTTCCTGGGCTGGTCACCACCTGCCCGGTATCGTCACGCCGAAAATAAAGTCCGGCTTCTTCGAGTTCCGGATAGTAGACTTGTTCAATCCACTGGCCACAACGGCGCGCCCAATCCTGGTCGATCAGAAACTGGTTGTGATATTTGATCAGAAATTCGGCGGTGTTACGGGCGTTTTCATCGGTATTGCCCAGCAGACGGCCGGATACGACGAGGTTTCCAGCAAATAGTGAAGCGCCACTCTTGCCAACGAGCCCCTTGCAGACGATCAGGGACCTGATCCCACGGCGGTTTAGATTGAGCGCGGCATAACAGCCTGCGGCACCGCCGCCCACGATCGCAACGTCAGTGGTTACTACCTGCATCGCAGAACCTGACCAAGTCTGATATGCGTCAGGTAATACCCTGGATAGCCGCGTTCATAGGCCTATTTTTGCACCGTGCTGTGCTTAATTGCCGTTCGGCACGAACTGGGCCATATACCAACGTCGTGACCGCGATCGTTGCGTCGCCGGCGACAGATTGTAGACCGTCATGTCCTCGATCGCGCGCCGGCGCAGAGGCTGCGCCGCGGTGGAGCACATGGTGCGGCACCGCCAGCGCCGGCCCGCCTATCCATCTCTATTGGGCGCGGCCTGAGCGCGCTGGCACATGCGGTTGCACGTTTTTCGGGTTCTCAGCGCGGCCATCGCCTGCCAGCGTGTTCCCAAGCTGTACCAAGGATTCCTTATAATGATCGATTATCCGCGCTACAGGGTGGCTGTCGCGCATGTCGCCCCTGTCTTTCTCGATACGGATCGCACCGTTGCGAAGGCATGCGACGTGATCGCCGAGGTCGCCCGCAACGGCGGCCGTCTGGTCGCCTTCCCGGAGTCTTTCGTCCCTGGCTTCCCGGTCTGGGCGGCACTGCAGGCCCCGACGCGCGGCCACGATGCGTTCCGCGCGTTGGCCGCCCAGGCGCTCGCGATCGATGGGCCGGAGATCAAGCAACTCCGCGAGGCGGCGCGGCGCCACGAGCTTGTCGTTTCGATCGGCTTCACCGAGGGCACGTCCGCCAGCGTCGGCTGCCTGTGGAATGCGAATATCTTGATCGGCGCCGATGGCAGCATTCTCAATCACCACCGGAAACTCGTCCCGACCTTCTACGAAAAGCTCATTTGGGCGAACGGGGATGGGGCGGGATTGCGGGTGACGCAGACGGCCTTGGGCCGCATCGGCATGTTGATCTGCGGCGAAAACACCAACCCCTTGGCGCGCTTTGCGCTGATGGCCGAGGGCGAGCAGGTCCACATCTCCACATACCCCCCGGTCTGGCCGACGCGGCCGCCGGGCTCAAGCGGCAACTACGATCTCGCGGAGGCGATCCGCATTCGTGCGGGCGCACACTCGTTCGAGGCAAAGGCATTCAATATTGTCGCCGCGTCGCTGGTCGATGACTCGCTGCTTGGCAAGCTGACCGCCTTCGGCATCGACGCCGAGACGGCGCTGGCCGAGGAGCCGCGCGGCGTATCGATGGTGCTGGGGCCGACCGGCGCTCGGATCGGCGAGGCAGCGGAACGGCACGAGACGATCCTCTATGCCGAGATCGACCTCGCGGCGTGCGTCGAACCCAAGCAGTTCCACGATGTCGTTGGCTACTATAACCGGTTCGACGTATTCCAACTGCACGTCGACCGGTCGGCGAACCGACCGGCGCGCTTCTCGGACGACTCGCAGGATAATCTTTATCAGGCACCCGACGAGACGGAGCTGGCGCCTCTGCTGCGCGCCCGGCAGCCGGCCGGGATGTCCTGAGGGGTAATCGTTCGAGCGGAAAGCACGACAAAGGAGACGGCTATGGGTCAGACGACTGGCCTTGGGCTCCTTGACCGGGCGGCTATGCGCGTGCACAAGGCCTTCGCTCGCGTAGTGAGTGCCGCGCCGCGCCGGTGGGAGTTGCCGAGAAGTATCCTCTCGACGCCGCCGTCGTTGGACGCAATGATCGAAGGCTGCATTTCGGGCAGCGGTGGGGAGATGTCCGCGCGGGCGCGGGCTGCCTCGCTTGGCCTTGGTTATGTCCAGGCATCCGATGTCGACAAGCTCGCGTTCCTCTCGACGCTTTGCGAGCGCTTCGGTCCGGACATGGACCGCGTGGTCGCGCTGATGCGTGCTGCGCTGGCGGCTACGAACGACGCGGAGTGCGGCCGTGAAATCGCCGCCTTGAAACGCGCGCTGGAGCCGCCGCGGCTCGACCTGTTGCGGCGATTCAGCACGCTGCCGGAAGGCATCCGGTTCTTCGTGGACATGCGCGCCGACGTGCTGCGATTCCTGCCCGACAACCCTGCGCTGCAGGCGCTTGACAAGGATCTGAAAGGATTGCTTTCGGCGTGGTTCGATCTCGGCCTTCTTGAGTTGCGGCAAATCACCTGGGCGTCGCCCGCCGCCCTCCTCGAGAAGCTGATCACCTATGAGGCAGTCCACGCCATTGCGGGTTGGAACGACCTCAAGAATCGGCTGGACAGCGATCGCCGCTTGTTCGCGTTTTTTCATCCGCGCATGCCCGACGAGCCTCTGATCTTCGTCGAGGTGGCGCTGGTCAAAGGCATCGCAGGCAGTGTCCAGGAACTTCTCGACGAAAGCGCGCCGGTTTTGGATCCGCGAGACGCCGACACAGCGATCTTCTACTCGATCTCCAGCACGCTGCGCGGTCTCGCTGGCATCTCGTTCGGCAACTTCCTCATCAAGAAGGTCGTCGAACGGCTGTTGAGCGAATTCCCTCAGCTCACCACTTTCTCGACCCTTTCGCCAATTCCCGGGTTTCGCCGCTGGCTCAGGTCGATCATTGACGACGGGCAGGAGCACGGCTCGTTCCCCGACGGCTTCGATGCCGCTTCCGTCGAGGCGAATTTCAATGCGGCAGATGCAGATGGTGTGTCCCTCGCCATGGAGGCCGCCGAGAGCCTTGCAGCGCATTACCTTGTACGGATACAATTGAAAAAGGGACGTGCGCTCGACCCCGTTGCCCATTTCCATCTGAGCAATGGCGCGCGGGTCGAACGGATCAATCGG
>Ga0207661_10003502_pt1 | contig 10903 bp, 10 predicted proteins | sample KBSC713LmetaG_FD_184337 | JGI IMG/M metagenome (GOLD analysis project Ga0207661, IMG submission 184337) | Corn rhizosphere microbial communities from Kellogg Biological Station, Michigan, USA - KBS C7.1-3L metaG (SPAdes) (version 2) | ecosystem: Host-associated > Plants > Roots > Rhizosphere ... | reverse complement strand
CTCCCTCAAATCGCCCTCGACAAACTGCACACCGCGCGCCGTCAAATCCTGAAACCGGCTGTTTGCACGGACCAGGGCCCTCACCCGAAAGCCCTCGCGAAGCAACGCGCGGAGCACGGCGGATCCGACGAATCCGCTTGCGCCGGTGAGCAAGACGTCTGCAGCCGTTTTCATCGCAGTGCTTCCGAGCGCGCCAAAGCGCCCCGTCGTGGTCTACAGCTCTATGGCATGCACGCTGACGCCAAGAACCTCCGAGCAATAACGCAGGGCTTTGCGAGCGATCCACCAGTCCGCCGAAAGCCTGATCACATCGAGCGTATCCGAGGGGCGCCCAAGCAACAGGCGACTGAGCCGCCATCGACTGGTCTCGCCATCGCTCGAAACACAGGCGATAGCGGTGGGCGGGACGTTGCGCCCTGCCGCGTCGATGACGACACGGAGAGCAACGAATCGTATCCCGTTCGCCGCGGCCAGGCGGGCAATAAGGTGAGATTCCATATCGACTGCCAACGCACCGGACCGGAACCGGAGCTCGCTCCGCGATGCGCTGGCCGGCATCGGGACATCGATTCCGACGATCGGGCCGTACACGGCCGTTGGAATGGTCGAAAGTAGCCACGCCGACCAGACGTCATCCGTCGGGATACTTCCGTCCGGTCTCACGATTTCCGACCCGACCACGATATCGCCGGATCGCAGGCTGGGACAGAGCCCTCCCGCAAGCCCGTAACTGACGATGCCCCGGCAACCTTCGGCGACAGCGCGCTCGATGAACTCCGAAAGCTCGGCAAAGCCCGGCCCCCACGCCTCCTTTTCGAATTGGCGCGCGACCAACTCGGCCTCAACCGCGAGAGCCGCGCAGACCATCGCGCGCCCGGCTTGAGCGGCCGTTCTGGGACCTCGATGCAGCGTCGTTATCGGCATTTCGGGACCAGCTCGCGAGTGGGGTCGGCGCCCCCCCGGCGCGCGATCGGCCTTTCCTGGCCGGTTCTGATCGCGGCCTCCCGGCGGTAACTCCAGCGCTATCGGTTCGTTGCTATCTGGAGGAATCCAACGAGAAGTCGGGGACGCCACCCGGCGGCAGCCGACCGCAACGCAACAGAAACCGAGTTGCCTTCCGAGGGCTTTAACATGCGTTAATCAGGCACGCGTCAGCCGCCCGGGTTTTCACCCGATTTGGAACGGCCGGAAGAGGCCCACGTTCAACTCATCGAACTGCATGCGCTGCGATCGTGAGCTCAACTTCCGAGCAGAGAGCGTGCCAGAAAACCGCTTTTCATCGCACATCCGCCTTCGCGCCTCCAGATGCGACGCGCAACCAGCTGTTCAATGCCACCGATTGGAAGGCAATGCCTAGTCTGAGTGAGACCACGCATTTCATAAGCGAGATCTGCATCGCCGGGGCAATTCTTGGAATCGTCTACAATGTCCTGGCTGCGATCATCGCGCCGCGCTTCAATAGACCGGCGAAACTCGACGGGCTTTCAGCAAAGTCCGTTACGATATTGAAGCCGCTGCACGGAAGCGAGCCGGGTTTGTTTCCACGGCTCGTTTCGCTCTGCCAACAGCATCACGGGGGAAGAATACAGATCGTCTGCGGAACGCAGCAGCGCACCGATGCCGCAAACGACGTTGTTCGGCTGATGCAGAGACTGCACCCCGCCATGGAGATAGACCTGGTCATCGGCGATCGCTCGCGCGGCGAGAATCCCAAGGTTGCAAACCTTGTCAATTTGGAAACGAAGGCACGTCACGAGATCGTCGTCATGTCCGACAGCGATATCGTGGTCAAGGATCAGTTCGTCGGACGCCTCGTCGCCGAGCTCGATGATCCCCAGGTCGGAGCCGTGACGTGCCTGTATCACGGCATTGCTGCCGGTGGTGTCTGGGCCAGGGTTTCCGCGCTCAACATCAACGCTCAGTTTCTTCCCAACGCCATTGTCGCCTTGACGTTCGGGGCGGCCAAGCCCTGCTTCGGTTCGGCGATCGCCATGCGGAGGGACGTGCTCAAACGCATCGGCGGTCTCAAACCATACCTCGACGAGCTCGCGGATGACCATGCGATCGGCAGGGCCATTCGCGACACCGGACTGGAGGTCGTCGTTCCGCACTGGGCGGTCGGGCACGCCTGCTTCGAACCTAGCTTCCGCTCGTTCTGGGAGCACCATATGCGCTCTTCCCGGACCATCCGGTCGATCGATCCCGTCGGTTATATCGGGACCATATTCATGCATCCGGTGATGCTCGCCCTGATCGCCGTCCTCACGGGCGCGCAGCATCCGATCGCGTTGCCAGGTATCGCATTTGCCAGCCGTGTCATTCTGAATTTCGCCATCGAACGGACGTTCAACTTGCAGCGGCAACCTCCATGGCTGCTTGCGCTTCATGATACGATCTCGTTTGCGGTCTTCGTGTGCAGCTTCTTTGGCGCCGGCGTCGAGTGGCGCGGCCAGAACTACCAGATCTTGCGCGACGGAACGATCCAGAAGGACACGTTCGACTAAGGACTCGAGCCGGCCCTCGGGCTCGCTTGAGTGAGATCATCCGGCGCGCGAGCGCAACGCGACGAGCGCATCGAATACCCGGCGATCGATCTCGATGCCGTCGCGAAGCGCACGTTCGCGCGCGCGGAATGCGCGTTCCGAGGGGATGCGGATCTCGTCGATGCCCGCCTGGCGCGGTGTCGCCTTGACGCGGTCGATCAGCTCGGTCAGGCGGCGGTCGAAAACGTCCGCCGGGCCGAACAGATCGGGCCGAAAGGCGATGAAGAGGTAACCATAGTCGCTCGTATGCTCCGAGCCGGATCCGGCGAGCACTCCCAACGCCTGTATCATCAGCGCCAGCCCAAAACCCTTGTAGCCGCCGAACGGCAGCAGCGCGCCGCGCCGTGCCAGCGCGGCGTTCGTGGTCGGCTCGCCATCCGGCCCGATGGCAACGCCGTCGGGAAGCGGCTCTCCGAGCCGCTCGCGGAGCATCACTTCCGTCATCATGAAGGCGGAGGTGCCCATGTCGAGCACGGTCGGTCCGCGCGAGGATGGAATTGCAATCGCAATCGGATTGGTGCCGAGCACGGCTTTGGCGCCACCGGGCGGCGCCACCAGCTGCGAGCTGGCTGCCGTATGGATCGCAACGAGCCCGGCCTTGGCGATCATTTCGACATAGTAGGCGCTGCGCCCGCTCATCCAGGCATCGCCCATCGAGACCAGCGCCATTCCATGCGCCGCGGCCTTCCTGATGGTGGCCTCTGCGGCATGAAACAGCGCCAACATGCCGACATTGTTGCCGCCGTCGAGAGCGAGAGAGATTTCGGTCTCGCGCAGCACCTTGATCGGCCGGCGCGGCCGCTTGAAGTGCTCGCTCTCCGGCAGGTTGAGGATCTTGGGCAGGCCCGAATACTCATAGCCGCACAACGCCGCATCGATCACGTGATCGGCAATGATGCGCGCCTCCTTGTCATCGTATCCGGCCCCGCGAAGCGCGCCCTCGGCCAGCTCGCGCGCGTCCGCGACGCTCAAATGGATTCGTTCCGCCGCCATGGCGATCGCCTCCCCTGGTCCAACAATGCGCAGCCGGCATCGCGCACGTCAAACACCCGCATCCGCCGGCCGAACGGCGAGAACACCGAGTCGTTCCCTTGATAGGACAGCATGCGGTCGATCTCGGAGGCTGTGTCGCGCATCGAGCGCTGCAGCGTCACGCACCGCGATTGTTGTGAGCGCCCGCGACGACAGAGTCAAAGACCCGCACCACGGCCGGTCCAGGTTCAATGGACCGGCCTGCGCCACTCGTCAAGCTCTCTTGCCATCCCGGTCGCCAACGACACAGCGCCAGGCCGCCAGGCGCTCGGCGGGATGCTGCTTCATCCACTCGGCGAGTTGTGGCGCACCCATGAGGCAGGCTTGCATTGAGACCTCGGCGAAGTCCGAGGTGGTGACGATCTGCTCGTGGCAACTCGCCGGGGAGGCGAGACTGCAGAGCACGGCGATGATCTTGATCACGACGGCAGGCCCCCCTCGCGACGGACGGAATTCGCGCCGCCGGCCATCAGCTTCTCGCCGACTGGATCGGCCGGCGGGAAGATGCTGTCATAGATTGCGCGAGCTTCTCGAATCAGGCGGGTTCGCTCGCGCTCAGACCTCGAGACAAATCGAATTATATCGCCCATATTCGCTCCAGTCATTGGCCACAGAAAATTCATCAAATGACGATCGTCATCCCACCTTAGATTTGGGATATCAATTGCAATTTTGAAGCTCGATAGTGGTAACGAAGGAATAAAAGCCTGTGACTGGGCCGCGCCGGGTTGCCCATCAGGTCACATCTGCCACTCGGCTTCAGCGTTGGCCGCCGATCGAGCGAGGGCTTTGGCCGCGTCAACATGCGAAGCTTGCGTTGCCCCATCACCCTTCTTTCACTCCATTACGCCTCTTTCATTTTCGCACTTCATGAGTCTTTGCGTTTTCCGACGCGTGCAACCTAAGACAATCGAGATCAACCGCTCAATTGAACGTGGGTAAAGCGCGGCCATCCAGAGTGGTTACGGAACCATACCTAGGTATAGGGAGTTCCTCCGTTCCCGGCATTGACTTGGACTCATTCACGACCGTCGCGTTCGAGGTCAAACGTGAGGACGCCGTCGAGGCTCGTCGGGCGAGCAAGGACCTCGGGATGTCGCAGCGTGCGGACTGCGTCGTGATAGCCGGCGCGATCGTCACGAGTGTTGGGCGCGGGATGCGGTGGACGTGAGGGTGTCCAGCGCAGCGAAAGCTGCGCCGACGAAGACACCGTCACGGACGAGCGAAATCGTGTGGTCCTGGTCCCCCGACGCTGGGATCAAGCCGGCGAGATGATGATCACGCAGGCGACGGTGACTGGAAAAGCCCGAACACCGAGGAGAGCACGGAATAAGTCGTCCAACATCGCGCAGGGAAATGCCGGAGTGTGTTCGGTTGTACCTGTGATGACTCGTGTGCATTTCCTTGCGCTTTTGCCGCACACGAGGTTGCGGGTGCGGCCTGCACCCGGCATTCCCTGCGCCCTTGCTTATCGAGGGCGACGCTCACAAGCATCGCTCGGACACACCTGTGCCGCGAGAACGTCTCGGCATGCTCATGGCATGTCGGCGTTGCTGCTCAGACCTCACTCGCCTTTTTGCAACGCAAAACCAACCCGCCCCGACGTCAAAAAATGAGACTACTCGTCAAACTTCGAGCCTTCAGATGCGGCGCGCCGTCTCACTCATCAGCTAGCTTGCCCGCGGCGATGCCGGTCGCACTCACCAAACGATCCGGCACGACAAGGGAGGAGTTCAATGTTGAAAAGCTGTGTGGGACTGGTCGCGCTGAGCACCCTATTGCTCTCAAGCACTGCCTTCGCCCAGGACAAGATCAAGGTTGGCGTCACCGCGACCCTCGAGGGCACCTATACCGTGCTCGGCGAGGACGGGATGCGTGGCTTCCAGACCGCCCTCAACGTGTTGGGCAAGAAGATCGGCGACAAGGAACTGGAATTTGTCGTCGCCTCAACCGATGCCACGCCGGACTCGGCGGTTCGCGCGGTGCGCAAGCTGATCGAGCAGGACAAGGTGCAGATCCTGCTGTCGCCCCTGTCAGGCGACGAAGGCATCGCGGTAAAGAACTTTGCCAAGACGCATCCGGAACTGACCTTTATCAACGCCGCGTCCGGCGCGCAGGAAACCACTTATGTCGATCCCGCGCCGAACTTCTTCCGCTACAACATGGATGGCGCGCAGTGGCAGGTGGGCCTTGGCAAATACGCCTATGAAAACAAGGGCTACAAGAAGATCGCCACCGTCGGCGAGGACTATTCCTTTGTCTACACGCAGGTGTTCGGCCTCGTGCTCGAGTACTGCGCGGCCGGCGGTCAGGTCACGAGCCGGCAATGGGTGCCGCTCGGCACCAAGGATTTCGCCTCCGTCATCGCGGCGCTTCCCGACGATGTCGATGCGATCTATCTCGGCCTCGGCGGCGCCGACGCCGTCAATTTCCTGAACCAGTACCAGCAGGCCGGCGGCAAGGCGCATCTGATGGGCGGCTCGATCATGGTCGACCAGACCATCCTGTCCGCCAAGGGCAATGCCAAGAACGCACTGATCGGCACCATCGCGGCGAGCGGCCAGGCCGACACCTGGGACGATCCGGGCTGGCAGAAGTTCGTCAAGGCCTACCAGGACGCGTTCCCGCCGGAGAAGCGCTTCCCGAGCCCGTCGCTGCTCGCCACCAACTACTATGGCTCGACGATGGCGCTGATCCTGGCGCTACGCCAGGTCAACGGCGATCTTTCCAACAACCAGGCCAAGCTGAAGGAAGCGCTGTCCAAGATCGAGCTCGATGCCCCCAACGGCCACATCAAGCTCGATTCCAACCGCCAGGCCATCGGCACCAATTTCGTCACCGAAGTTGTCGATGACGGCAAAGGCGCGCTGTTCAGCAAGGTGGTGAAGGTGATCCCGAACGTGAACCAGACGCTCGGTTATGACCCAGCCGTGTTCGCCAAGATTGGCCTGCCGAGCCGCACCATTCCGGAGTGTAAGAAATACTGACCTTTCTCCGCTTCAACTGATTCAACAAGGGGTTGACCGCGACATCATCGACCGCGGCCAACCCCTTCTCGCCTCTTGCATTCGCGTGCGGGATGATCGACGCTGCTCAAAATAAAAAAGAGTGTCCCGCGGGAGGGGAAGGGCATGAGCCGAGCGCTTGCCGTCTTCCACGGCCGTTTCGGTCGCGCGACGGTCTATCAGTTGAACCGCCCGTTCAACATGCACGCGCATCGCGAGGGGCATCTGATCTTTCACGTCGGCGGAACGCCCGCCCGCATCGATGTCTGCGACGACCAATGGCTCCTCAAGGAGGACTCCATCGTCGCGGTCAATCCGTGGGAGCCGCATAATTTTGTCCCGGCGGATGTGGGCGATGGCGCGATCTTCTTCGTGCTTTACGTCAACGCCGAATGGTTTGCCCCCGACGCCGCGCGCGCCCACAGCCTGCGGTTCGGGAAGACCTATTTCAAACGCACCGCGACGCTCGACAGGCATGTGCGCCGGACGGCGGCGCTGGTCTGCGGCGCGCCCTCGCTCTCCAGCCTCGATTGCGAGCTCAGGCAGTTGATCGACGGCTGCTATGAGGAAAGCTGGCGAGCCGCCGAGAACGCGGCGACGCGAACCGCCGCCGCGGTGACCGATTTCCGGGTGCGAAAATCCATCAAGCTGATGTCGGAAAGTCCGGGCGCCGAGCTCGAGCTGGACTTGATCGCGCGGGAGTCCGGGCTGTCGCGTCCGCATTTCTACCGGCTGTTCCGCACCCAGACCGGCGTCACCCCTCACCTCTATCTCAACACGTTGATGATGGAGCAGGCGCTTGACGCGCTGGTAGCGACCGAAGCGCCGATCGCCGATATCGGCTTCGATCTCGGCTTCTCCTCCCAAAGCGGTTTCACCCGCTTCTTCGCCGCCAATGTCGGCATGGCGCCGACCGAATATCGGCGCGCCGCCAAGGTGTTACGGCCCTAAGCTCAACAATCGAAAAGATACTGACGATCAAGTCCCTCCCTTGCGGCACCGCTAGGATGCCAAGGAGCGCGCGAACGAAATGGCCGATCAAAACGGCCGGGGCGCTCGGGAGGACACGATGGCGACGGCTCGGCGGGGTGCGGGCTTCAGGACGTGCAATTTTCGACCGCATCGGCTTCGGACGAAGGGGCGGCGGGCGTGAGCCGGTTCATCGAACGCCATCCGGCCTGGGCGCTGATCATCCTGATCGCGGTGGCAGTGCTGCTCTGGCTGATCTTCGCTGTCTGGCCGCCGGGGCTGGAAGAGGCGATCGGCCGCAAGAAGGTCTTCCTCAACGCCGTCTTCAACGGCATTACGCTCGGCGGCCTCTACTTCCTGGTGGCGAGCGGCTTCACGTTGATCTTCGGATTGATGCGCAACGTCAACCTGGCGCACGGCTCGCTCTATCTGTTCGGCGGCTATGTCGGTTACGCCATCAGCTCCTGGACCGGATCCTGGATCCTCAGCTTCATCATCGCTTTCATCGCGGTGGCGCTGGTCGGCATCATCCTGCAGCTCGTCGTGTTCCGCCGCATGGAGGGACAGGACCTGCGCCAGACCATGGTGACGCTCGGGCTCTCGATCGTCTTCGCCGATCTGATGCTGTGGGCATTCGGCGGCGATTTCTATCAAATCCAGACCCCGAGCTGGCTGATCGGCCCGATCGAGCTGCCGTTCGTGACCGCGGTGAAATCATCGGGCGAAGCCGTTTATCTGCAATATCCGCTGGTGCGGCTCGTGATCTTCGCCGCCTCGGTCGTGATCGGCATCGTGATGTGGCTCGCGCTCAATCGCACCCGCGTCGGCATGATGGTGCGCGCCGGCGTCGATGATCGCGATATCCTCGCTGCGACCGGCATCTACATCCAGATCGTGTTCGTGGTGATCTTCGCGCTGGGCGCAGGCCTTGCCGGTATCGCCGGCGTGGTCGGCGGCACGTTCCAGTCGCTCTCGCCGGGCGAGGATACGCGTTTCCTGCTGGCGTCGCTCGTCGTCGTCATTGTCGGCGGCATGGGATCGATCCCGGGCGCGGCGCTGGGCGCGCTGATCATCGGCCTCGCCGAGCAGCTCGGCTCGGTCTACATCCCGACCTACGCGATCGTCGTCACCTTCCTCATCATGGTGCTCGTGCTGGCGCTGCGGCCGCAGGGCCTGCTGGCGAGGCGCTGACATGTCGCTGCTGCAGGACACGCGCCTTCACGCCAAGCCGCCGGCAACAGCCGCGCAGCGGCCAGCGCTGGCGTGGGCGGAATTCGATAATCCCGCGGCCTGGGCCGTCGCGGTGATCCTCTTGATCATGCCGCTGATCGCCAACGGCTTCTTCCTGATCGAAATCTTCGGCACCACGCTGATCCTCGGAATCATCGCGCTCAGCCTGATGTTCCTCGCGGGCTATGGCGGCATGGTCAGCCTGATGCAGCTCACCATCGCAGGCTTCGCCGGCTACATGGTCGCGGTGTTCGGCGTCAGCGGCAGCGCCAATATCAGCCTCTCCTGGCCGTGGTGGCTCGCGACCCCGATGGCGCTGGCGCTGGCCACCGCCTTCGGCACGTTCGGCGGCGCACTGGCCGTCCGCACCGAGGGCATCTACACCATCATGATCACGCTCGCGATTGGAGCTGCCTTCTACTACTTCACCAACCAGAACTGGGCGATCTTCAACGGGCATACCGGCATCAACACCATCGCGACCCCGCATTTCTGGGGCGTCGATTGGCGCTCCGACATTCCCTTCTACTACGTGATCCTGGGCACGGCTGCGCTCTGCTACTTCGCAGTGCTCTATATCTCGCGCGCGCCGTTCGGCCTCGCCCTGCAAGGGGTTCGCGACAATCCGCGTCGCATGGCCGCGCTCGGCTTCAACGTCAATGCGCACCGGGTCGCAGCCTACGCCTTCGCGTCCTTTGTCGCGGCGCTCGGCGGCGTGCTCCAGGTCTGGAACTATCATCAGATTTCGCCGGGCTCGATCGCGGTCGAGCGTTGCATCGACATCCTGATCATCGCCATGGTCGGCGGCATCACCCGGCCGATCGGCGCGTTCATCGGTGCCTTCATCTTCGTTATCCTGAGGACGTTCGCGCTGGATTTTCTGGTCCACGTTGGTCTCGACGGCAACCGCTTCCGGCTTCTGATCGGGATCGGCTTCCTTGTCATCGTGTTCTGGTCGTCGGATGGCGTGGTCGGCCTGTGGGAGCGCTGGCGCCGCAGCCTCGCCGGGGCCGACAGCCGGTCCCGCGGAGGTGGCCATGGATAGCGTCGCCCAGCGCATCTCGGCGGTCGGCGCCGGCGCCGCGCTGGAGCTCCGCGGTGTGACGCGGATGTTCGGCGCGCTTGCCGCGCTCACCGACGTCACCCTCACCGTCCGGCCGGGCGAGCGCCGCGCCGTGCTCGGCTCGAACGGCGCCGGCAAGACCACGCTGTTCAACTGCGTGACCGGCGACTTTCCGCCTTCCTCAGGCACGATCCGCTTCTTCGGTGAGGACATCACCCACTTCCCGCCCTATGAGCGCATTCGCCGCGGCCTGCGCCGGACTTACCAGATCTCGGCGCTGTTTCCCGGCCTCACCGTGCAGGACAACGTCTATCTCGCCTGCTGTGGGGTTTCCCGCGGCCGCTTTTCACCGCTGCGGCCGAGTCCCAACGATGCGCTGATGCATTCGACCGATCTGTTGATCCAGGCCGTGCATCTGACACCGATCAGGCAGCAGCGCGTCTCCGAGCTGGCGCATGGCCAGCAGCGCCAGCTCGAAATCGCGCTGGCGCTGGCCGGCGCGCCGCGTTTCATCCTGTTCGACGAGCCGGCCGCGGGCCTGTCGCCGACCGAACGGCGCGAGCTGATCGAAATTCTGACCTCGCTGCCTTCGCATATCGGCTACATCATCATCGAGCACGACATGGACGTGGCGCTGCGCGTGGTCGAGAGCGTCACGATGATGCACAACGGCCGCGTCTTCAAGGAGGGCCTGCCGCAGGAGATCGAATCCGACCCGGAGGTGCAGGAGCTTTATCTCGGAGGCGGACATGAGTGAGGTTCGCCGCTCCGCGCCCCCTGCCCTCGAAGTCCGCGGCCTCGACGTCTATTACGGCCATTCGCATGCCTTGCAGGGCGTCGATCTCACGCTGGAATCCGGCGTGTTCTCCGTCGTCGGCCGCAACGGCATGGGCAAGACCACGCTGTGCAAGACCATCATGGGTCTGTTGCGTGCGAGCAGCGTCTCGATTCGCGTCCGCGGGCAGGACATCACCTCGATGTCGCCGGCCGGCATCGCGCGTCTCGGCGTCGGCTATGTGCCGCAGGGCCGTCGCCTGTGGCGCTCGCTCAGCGTTGACGAG
>Ga0207661_10003501_pt1 | contig 10906 bp, 11 predicted proteins | sample KBSC713LmetaG_FD_184337 | JGI IMG/M metagenome (GOLD analysis project Ga0207661, IMG submission 184337) | Corn rhizosphere microbial communities from Kellogg Biological Station, Michigan, USA - KBS C7.1-3L metaG (SPAdes) (version 2) | ecosystem: Host-associated > Plants > Roots > Rhizosphere ... | reverse complement strand
GGCGTGCTGGGTGAGCCCACGCGGGTCAAGCAGGGCGAGAACGACTTCGGCCCCTTCACCCAGTTCGTCTACCCGCACTCGATCGCCGTCACGTTCCAGGGCAACCGGCGCGTGACGGGCATCATCACGCGCGGGCGCACGGAGAAGACCGAGCGCGGCGTGGGCGTTGGCTCGAGCGAGACGGCGGTGCGGCGCAAGGTCGGCCACGTGCACTGCGAGACGATTTCCGGCTCGCACATGTGTCACGTGGGCTCGTTCAGGGCCGGCCATCGAGTGACCGTCTTCCTCATCTCGAAGACTGGGATCGTGGTGTCGGTCACCGTCGGCTTCGTGCTCGACTGACGTGGCGTCCCCGCTGCGCTTCGAGGGCGGGGTGCTCGAGCTGCTCGACCAGACGCTCCTGCCCGGCGAGGAGGTATGGCTGCGCTGCGAGACCCCGGAGCAGGTGGCGGACGCGATCCGCCGGCTGGCCGTGCGCGGCGCGCCCGCGATCGGGGTGGCGGCGGCGTACGGGCTCGTGCTGGGCTCGGCGCGCTTCGACGAAGCCGCCGAGCTGCTCGTCTCCACCCGCCCGACCGCCGTGAACCTGCGCTGGGCGATCGAGCGCGGCCGCGAAGCGCACGCGCGCGGCGAGGACCTGCTCGAGTGGGCGAACGCGCTCGCGCTCGCGCAGGCCGAGGCCGACCGGCGCATGGCCGCGCACGCCGCCAAGCTGTTCGACGCCGGCAGCCGCGTGTACACGCACTGCAACACCGGCGGCCTGGCCACCGCCGGCAGCGGCACCGCGCTGGGCGCGATCGAGGAAGCGTGGCGGGCCGGTCTCGTGGGCCACGTGTGGGTTGGCGAGACGCGGCCGCTGCTTCAGGGCGCGCGCCTGACCGCCTGGGAGCTCGAGCGGGCGGGCGTGCCGTTCCGCGTGGTCACCGACTCGAGCGCGGCGGCGCTGATGGCACGCGGCGAGGTTGACCTGGTGATGGTGGGCGCGGACCGCATCGCCCGCAACGGCGACGTGGCGAACAAGGTCGGCACCTACGGGCTCGCGGTGCTGGCCGACCGCCACGGCATTCCATTCCACGTGGTGGCACCGCTCTCGACCCTCGACCCCGGCACCCCCACCGGCGCCGACATCCCCATCGAGGAGCGCGACCCGGGCGAGGTGACCGGCCACGCCCCGGCGTTCAACCTGGCCTTCGACGTGGCGCCTCACGACCTCGTCAGCTCGATCGTGACCGAGGCCGGAGTGCTCGAGCCGCCCTACGAGGACGCTATTGCCCGCGTGCTCCGGGCACAATCGCCCGCGTGATCGACGCAGAAGCCCTTCTGTCCGCCTCCCGCAGGCCGCTCGTGATCGGGATGGGCGGAGGCGGCGACGTGGTGGGCGCGCTCGCCACCGCGGAGGCCTGCCGCCTCTACCACGGCGCCGCGCCGCTCGTTGGCGGCGTGACCTGGGAGCGGCGAGTGATCGACCCCCGGCCGGGACCCCGCCTGATCGACGACATCGAGGGCGGCAGGCGGCTGTCCGCCTGCGTGCTGGCCGCCGGTCCCGACACGCACGCTGGCGAGGTCGTGTTCGCCGAGGCGCACATGTCGCGCTTCCTGGGAGAGCCGGTGCTGCTGGTGGATCCGCACCCGGGGCCCGAGGGGATCGCGGCTGGGCTTGCCGAGGCGGCCGACGCCGTGCAGGCCGACCTGATCGTGCTGATCGACGTGGGCGGCGACGCCCTGGCGCACGGCCACGAGCCCGGCCTGGCTTCGCCGCTATGCGACTCGCTGATGCTGGCCGCGGCCGCGCGGCTCCAGGCATCCGGCCGCCAGGTGGTCGCCGGCGTGTTCGGCGTTGGCTGCGACGGCGAGCTGACCGTCGACGAGGTGATCGAGCGCGTGTCCGAGGTGGCCGCCGGCGGCGGCCTGGCGGGAGTGCGCGGGATCACCGAGCCGATCGCGGACCGGCTCGAGGCCGCGATCCACGAGGTACCCACGGAGGCGAGCGCCATGGCCGTCCGCTGCTTCCGCGGAGATACCGGCACCGCGGAGATCCGGCGCGGGCTGAGAACTGTGGTCCTCACCCCCCTCGGCGCGCTGACGATCTTCGTGGACCCGCAGCGTGCCGTGGACTCCGCGGCGCGCCTTGCCAAAGCCGTCATGGACGCGGCGCACATGGAGGAAGCCAACGACACGCTGAACTCGCTTGGCGTGCGCACCGAGTTGGACCTCGAGCGGGAGACGGCCGCCCAGAGCCGCTGAGTACGATCGGGCGCGTGTCACCCGAGGAGTACATCCTGGACACGCCCGTGGTGCGCGGGTTCATCGATGCGGTGAGGGCGCACATCGGCGCCTCTTCATCTGCCGGTGACGCCGTGGAACGCATCCGGCCGGACTTCGCGGAGCTGCTGGCGGACCCGGACTGGCTGCCGGCCGTGTACCGGGAGCCCTCGCCCGAGAGCGGAATGGGTGGCGGCATCGGCCAGTGGGCGCTGTACCGCGCGGGCGACGGGTCGCTCACGCTGTTCAGTCTGGTGGTGCCCTCCGAGTCCGAGACGCCGGTGCACGATCACCTGGCGTGGGGACTCGTGGGCCTCTACCGCGGCACGCAGGACGAGGAGATCTTCGCGCGCGAGGGCCAGGAGCTGCGCCTGACCGAGCGCCGCGCGCTGGCGCCCGGTGACTTCTATGCGCTGCTCCCGCCGCGCGACGACATCCACCGCGTGCGCACCACCTCCGCCGAGACCTCGGTCTCGATCCACCTCTTGACGAACGACACCGGCTGCGTGTGGCGCCATTCGTTCGATCCCGACTCGGGCGAGGAGCACCCGTTTCGGTCCGGGTATGTGAACGTGCCATGCGAAGACGACGAATGAAGGGAGACTCCACGTGACGCTGTTTGGACAGGAGCATGTCGACCGCTACGTCGCCACCGACGGCGAGGAAGGCCACAACTGGGAGGGCACCCAGACGCTGATCCTCACCACCACCGGCCGCCGCTCGGGCGAACCGCGCCCGCAGGCGCTGATCTACGGCAAGCACGGCGACGACTACCTGGTGGTCGCCTCAAAGGGCGGCGCTCCGCAGCATCCCGCCTGGTACCTCAACCTCGAAGCCAATCCCGAGGTGGAGGTGCAGGTGAAGGGCGACAAGTTCAAGGCTCACGCCCGCACCGCCACCCCGGAGGAGAAGCCGACGCTCTGGCCGATCATGACCAAGGAGTGGCCGTCCTACGACGAGTACCAGACCAAGACCGACCGCGACATCCCGGTCGTGATCCTCGAACGGCTGCTCTAGGCCACGAGCGAGCCGAGGGTCGCGAGCCAGTCCGACACCGCGGTCTTCACCTCGCCGGTGCTCCGCAGCGCGTGGTTGCCGGGCACGCGGATGACCATCCGCTCGTGGCCCTCGGGCGGCATGCCGAACGGATCGCTCTCCCCCTGCACCACGAGCACCGGCACATCAACCGCCTCCAGCTCGCCCAGCCGGCTCTTGGAGGGGTCGCCCGCCTTGCCGGGAGGGTGCAGAGGGAACGCGAGGCAGAGCACCGCCGCGGCGCCCACCTCGCGTGCGGTGCGGCACGCCACCCGCGCGCCTGACGAGCGGCCGCCGCAGATGACCGGCAGGCCGCGGAGCTCGCCGGCGCGCAACTGCTCGAGCACGGCGGTCCAGGCGGTGTCGAGCTGCGCGGCGGGCGCCGGGCTCTTGCGCCCCGCCACGCGGTAGGGCTGCTCCACCAAGGCAACGGTCAGCTGCTGAGCATTGGCCGCCTCGGCGGCGGCGACCAGGTCCCGCGCCTCAACCCCGCCGCCGGCGCCATGACCGAGCACGAGCGCCGCGCGCGGGGAGCCAACGGGCCGCAGAAGAACCCGAGCGGTCCCGTGAGGCGTATCGAGCTCGAGCAAACCAGGAACTAGGAGCTAGGAACTACCCAACTATCCGCGCCGGCGAGCAGCTCCACGAGCTCCTCCTCGCCCACCGCCGCGCGAGCGTCCTCGAGCTCCTCGTGGAGCCCCTGCGCGTAGGTGGGCCGCGACACCGAGCGGAACACGCCCACGGGCGTCGGCCCGGTGGGCCGCTCCGCGAGGTGCGCCAAGGCGAACGCCAGCGACGGGTCGCGGTGCTCGGGGTCGTGGATCACGAGCGCCTCCTCCCCCACGTCCGCGACGTCCACGAGCTCGAGCGAGCCGTCGGAGCGCTGCACCACGCCGCGCTCGTTCTCCTCGCCGAAGCGGATCGGCTTGCCCGCCTCGAGCATGATCATGTTGCGCTTGCGCGGCTCCTTCTCGCGCAGCGCATCGAACGCACCGTCGTTGAACACGTTGCAGTTCTGGTAGATCTCGATGAACGCCGTGCCCTGGTGCTCGGCCGCGGCGCGCAGCACGTCGGCCACGTGCCCGCGATCCGTGTCCACCGCGCGCGCGACGAATGTCGCCTCGGCGCCCAGTGCCAGCGCAAGCGGGTTGAACGGGTGGTCCTGCGAGCCGAACGGCGTGGACTTTGTGACCTTGCCCTGCTCGCTCGTGGGCGAGTACTGGCCCTTTGTCAGTCCGTAGATCTGGTTGTTGAAGAGCAGGATCTTGACGGGCACGTTGCGGCGCAGCGCGTGGATCAGGTGGTTGCCGCCGATCGAGAGCGAGTCGCCATCACCGGTGACCACCCACACGGACAGGTCGGGCCGGGAGACAGCCAGTCCGGTGGCCAGCGCCGGCGCACGGCCGTGGATGCCGTGCATCCCGTAGGTGTCCATGTAGTAGACGAAGCGTCCGGCGCAGCCGATGCCCGAGATGAACACGGTGCGCTCCGGCGGCACGCCCAGCTCCGGCATGAGCGACTGGACCGTCGCGAGGATCGCGTAGTCGCCGCAACCCGGGCACCAGCGCGTCTCTTGATCCGAGGAGAAGTCCTTCTTGGTTAGAGGGAGTGGGGTTCCGCCGTTGGTGTGTCCGTTAGCGCCCATTACGTCCGCCGTCCGCCGTCCGCCGCAATCCGCTCGAGGATGGCCGCTTCCAGTTCGTCCGCGAAGAACGGCAGGCCTTCGATCTTCGTCACGCTGTCCGCGTCAACCAGGTACTCGGCGCGGATGATCTTCACGAGCTGCCCCATGTTCATCTCGGCCACGATCACCTTGCGGTAGCTGCGCAGCACCTCGCCGAGGTTGTGCGGCAACGGGTTGACGTGGAAGAGGTGGGCGGACGCCACCTTCTTGCCCTTCATTCGCACGCGGCGCACGGCCGCGCGGATCGACCCGTAGCTCGAGCCCCAACCCAGGATCAGCACCTCGGCGCCGTCCTCGTGGTCGACCTCCACCGGCGGGATCTCGTCGGCAACCTTGCCCACCTTCTCCGCGCGCAGGCGGGACATGAGCGCGTGGTTGGTGGGGTCGTAGCTGATGTTGCCGGTCTCGTGCTGCTTCTCGAGGCCGCCGATGCGGTGTCGCAGGCCGGGCGTGCCGGGCACGGCCCACGGGCGCGCGAGGTTCTCGTCGCGCTTATAGGGCAGGAACTCGCCGTCCGCTCCGTTCGGCTCGGTGGCGAACGCGGGATCGATCGCCGGGATGGCCGACACGTCCGGCAGCTGCCACGGCTCGGACGAGTTGGCGAGGAAGGTGTCGGTGAGCAGGATCACCGGCGTGCGGTACTTGACCGCGATGCGCACGGCCTCGATGGCGGCGTCGAAACACTGGCCCGGCGTGTAGGCGGCCACGATCGGCAGCGGCGACTCGCCGTGACGCCCGTACATCGCGAGCATCAGGTCGCCCTGCTCGGTCTTCGTGGGCATGCCGGTCGAAGGCCCGGCGCGCTGCACGTCCACGATCACCATCGGCAGCTCGAGCATCACCCCGAGGCCGATGGTCTCAGCCTTCAGATCAAGACCCGGACCGCTCGACGCGGTCACACCGAGCGAACCGCCGAAGGCCGCGCCGACCATCATGCCGGCGGCCGCGATCTCGTCCTCCGCCTGCATCGTCCGCACGCCGAAGCGCTTGTGCCGCGACAGCTCGTGCAGCAGCTCGGACGCCGGCGTGATGGGGTAGCTGGCCAGGACCATCGGCAGTCCGCTCTTCACGCTGGCGGCGATCAGGCCGAGCGCCGTCGCGCTCGTGCCGTTGATGTTGCGGTAGGTGCCCGGCTCGGCCGGCGCCGGCTTGACCTCGTAGTGCACGGCGAGCAGCTCCGCCGTCTCGCCGAAGTTGTAGCCCGCCCGGAACGCGTTGAGGTTGGCGTCGCGGATGCCGGGCTTGCCCGCGAACTTCTTCTCGATCCACTCGACCGTGACCTCGGTCGGGCGCCCGTACATCCACGAGAGCAGGCCGAGCGCGAACACGTTCTTGGTGCGCTGCTGGTCCTTGGCCATGATGCCCTCGATGCCCTCGGTGGCACGCACCGTCATCGTGGTCATCGGCACGCGGAAGAGCTGGTAGTCGTCGAGCGAGCCGTCCTCGAGTGGGTTGGCGGCGTAGCCCGCCTTGCGCAGGTTGTTGTCCGTGAACGCGTCCTCGTTGGCGACGATCGTGCCGCCCTTCTCGAGCGCGCCCAGGTTGGTCTTGAGCGCCGCCGGGTTCATCGCGACCAGCACGTTCGGGTGGTCGCCGGGCGTGAGGATGTCGCGCGAGGCGAAGTGGATCTGGAACGCGGACACGCCGTGCAGCGTTCCCGCGGGGGCGCGGATCTCGGCCGGGAAGTCCGGCAGCGTGGCGAGGTCGTTGCCGAGCATCGCCGTCGCATCGGTGAAACGGCTGCCGGCGAGCTGCATCCCATCGCCGGAGTCGCCCGCAAATCGGACGACTACCCGTTCCCTCTCTTCGACTGCCTTTGTCACTTTGAGCCAGGAGCACGGATGCGAAATCAACCGCGCTTATTCAGTGTAACCACGGCTGGCGGCGGGAAACGCGTTTTTCGCCGCGAGCGGCTACTGCCGGATAAAGCGGACGGTCGCCTCTGCTGACCCATGGTCCTCCGCGGACCCGGTCAGCGGGAACGTGCCGAAGGCGCTGCGCTGCTTCTTGTCCACGGTCGTGAAGTGGACCGTGAACCTGTGGAAGCGCTTGTTGAACATCTTGTGGAGCGGGATCTTCTCGAAGGCGAACGTAGGCAGGGTCGGCCACTGCCACTCGAGGTTGGCTGTGTCGTCACTGAACGGCGAACCCGGTGGCGGCTCACCGCAGCGGTCGGGCCCGATGAGGCTGCCGACCCTCACGGGCGCCGGGTGGAAGTGATCGTTCTTGATCCTCAGGCCCCACGCCTCGTTGTCGGTCTTCGTCTTCCCACAGTCCGCGTTCTGCCCTGCCTCGAAGTGGGTGGTGCTGCACTGCACCGAGCCCGGGTGCTGCGTGAGGTCGCCCGCGCCGCTCGCCGTGCGGTGGACCTTGCCCACCACGTTGAACGACGAGTCGAGATTCCGGCCCGAGCGCTGGAAGCCGTAGCGGAAGTGCTTGCCCTGCTTGAAGCGGACGAACTCCATCGTCACGCCCTTGCCGCGGCCGTAGGTCACGTTCTCCTGGATATCGGCATGGAGCTGCGCGTCGCAGCCGCCGGCCTGGCCGCCGATGTCGACCACCCTGTCGGCCTTCGAGGTCCCGTCGAACACGAGCTTGAACTTCACGACCTTCTCGCCGGGGATGTGGACCGGCGGCGGGGTCGGGATCGGCGGCAAAGGCGGCGCGGGCGGGGCTTGAGCCGAGCTCGTCCCAGCGACCACGGCGGCCGTCAGCGCCGCCGCAGCGGCAGCCAATACGCGCGAGTGCCTGCTGATGGGGCGATCCTCTCCCATTTGGGTGTGCCGGTGCAAGAGACGCCCGCGTCTATTACTCTCCCCCGCCTTCAATGCAGGGCGAGGCGAAATGAAGATCGCCGTCCCGAACGAGTCAGGTGGCGGTGAGCGCCGTGTGGCGCTCGTGCCGGACGTGATCAAGAGACTCACCGGGAAGGGTCATGAAGTCGTGCTGGAAGCGGGCGCCGGGCAGGGCGCGCGGATTCCCGATGCCCTGTTCGAGGAGGCGGGCGCGACGATCGGCGGGCTCGAGGGCGCCGACGTGGTCGTGCGGGTCACGGTGCCGTCGTCCGAGGAGATCTCGGCCCTGCCGAACGGAAGCGTGCTGGTCGGCTTCCTCGCTCCCTTGACTTCGCCCGAGACCGCGCGTGCTCTCGCCTCGGCGGGCGTCACGTCGTTCGCCATGGAGGCGATCCCGCGCATCTCGCGCGCGCAGTCGATGGACGCGCTGTCCTCGCAGGCAAGCGTTTCCGGCTACCGCTCGGCGCTGATCGGCGCGCAGGAGCTCGGCCGCTTCTTCCCCATGCTCACCACGGCCGCGGGCACGATCCCGCCGGCCAAGGTGCTCGTGCTGGGCGCGGGCGTGGCCGGCCTGCAGGCGATCGCCACCGCGCGGCGGCTCGGCGCGCAGGTCACCGCGTTCGACGTGCGCTCTGTCGTGAAGGAGCAGGTCCAGTCGCTCGGCGCGAAGTTCCTCGAGCTGGACATCGGCGCGGATGCCGAGGCGGAGGGCGGCTACGCGCGCGAGCTCACGCCCGAGGAGCAGAAGGCGCAGCAGGAAGCCTTGAACGAGTCGCTCAGCGGCTTCGACGTCGTGATCACCACCGCGCTGATCCCGGGCCGCCCGGCACCGAAGCTCGTCACCGCGGCTGGGGTCCACAACATGAAGCCCGGCTCGGTGATCGTCGACCTCGCCGGAGAGGCGGGCGGCAACTGCGAGCTCACCAAGCCGGGCGAGACGATCGTGGAGGACGACGTGGTGATCGCATCGCCGCTCAACCTCCCGAGCACGATGCCCGAGCACGCCTCGCAGCTCTATGCGCGCAACATCATGTCGCTGCTCGATCTGCTCACCGGCGAGGAGGGCCAGCTCGAACTGAACTTCGACGACGAGGTGGTGGCCGGCGCCTGCATCACCCGAGAGGGCGAGATCGTCCACGAGGGCGCCAAGAAGGCGGCTGGCGCCGCGACCGAGACCCAGCAAGGAGCCTCATGAGCCTCGTGACCGAGATCGCAATCCTGGTACTCGCGGCGTTCGTGGGCTTCGCGGTCATCTCCAAGATCCCGAACACGCTGCACACGCCGCTGATGTCCGGCACGAACGCGATCCACGGGATCGTGCTGCTCGGCGGCCTGATCGCCATCAGCGAAGTGAGCGGCGCTTTCAACGACTTCATCCTCGTGATCGCGATCGCCTTCGGCACGATCAACGTGGTCGGCGGATTCCTCGTGACCGACCGGATGCTCGAGATGTTCAAGAAGCGCCCGACGCCCCGGGCGGAGGCCTCGGAGGACGGTGCCAGCGCCGGGAAGCCTGAGGACGAAAGCTGACATGAGCGTCACCGGGTTCTTCCTGAGGGACGACGTGTTCCTCGACTACGTCTACATCATCGCCTTCAGCCTGTTCATCCTCGGGCTGATGTTCATGACGTCGCCGCGCACCGCGCGCCGGGGCAACATGGTCGCGGCGGTGGGCATGGCGATCGCAGTCGCCGACACGCTGCTGCGCCACGGCATCCACAAGTGGGGACTGATCATCCTCGGCCTCGCGATCGGCACGGCCGTGGGCGTCCCCGCGGCGCGCAGCGTGAAGATGACCGCGATGCCGCAGATGGTCGCGCTGTTCAACGGCGTGGGCGGCGGCGCGGTGGCACTGATCTCGTGGGCGGAGTACCGGCACTTCGGCAACTCGCTCGGCTCGAAGCACCTCATTCCCACGCTGTTCGCGGCGATCATCGGCTCGATCTCGTTCTGGGGATCGAACATCGCGTTCGGCAAGCTCCAGGAGCTGATACCGGGGCGGCCGATCATGCTGCCCGGACGGCTGCAAACGGTGCTCAACGCGGCCCTTCTGACCGTCGCCGTCGTGCTCGCGGTCCTGATTGCGTCCGGCACGCACTCGAACCTCATGTTCTTCCTGATCCTGGTGGCGGCCGCGATCCTCGGCAACGCGATCGTGCTGCCGATCGGTGGCGCCGACATGCCCGTGGTGATCTCGCTGCTGAACGCGTTCACCGGCCTGTCCGCGGCGGCCGCGGGTATCGCGCTCGACAACATCGCGATGATCGTGGCCGGCATGCTCGTCGGGGCCTCGGGCTCGATCCTCACGAACCTGATGGCCGAGGCGATGAACCGCTCGATCCCGGCCATCGTGGCCGGCGGTTTCGGCGGCGGAGGCGCGGCCATTGCCGCCGCCGAGGACGCGGAGGAGCGCACCGCTCGTTCCACCACTGCCGACGACGTGGCGATCCAGCTTTCGTACGCGAACCGCGTGGTGATCGTGCCGGGCTACGGCATGGCGGTCGCGCAGGCACAGCACGCGGTGCGCGAGCTGACCAAGCTGCTCGAGACCAACGGCGTGGACGTCGCGTACGCGATCCATCCGGTGGCGGGACGAATGCCCGGCCACATGAACGTGCTCCTGGCGGAGGCCGACGTGCCGTACGACCAGCTCAAGGAGATGGACGACATCAATCCGGTGTTCCCGCAGGTCGACGTCGCGCTGGTGATCGGCGCGAACGACGTGACCAACCCCGCCGCGCGCGACGTGCCGGACAGCCCGATCTACGGGATGCCGATCCTCGATGTCGACAAGGCGCACAGCGTGATCGTGCTGAAGCGTTCGATGAACACGGGCTTCGCGGGCATCGACAACCCGCTCTTCTACAAGGAGAACACGTCGATGCTGTTCGGCGACGCGAAGGAATCGATCCAGCACGTGACCGAAGAGGTCAAGCAGCTCTAGCACTCTGCGTCCGGCTCTCATGCGAACATATGTTCGTGCCACCGTCGGACGCATCCATCCTCCACGCTGACCTCGACTCGTTCTACGCGTCCGTCGAACGGCGTGACAATCCGGCGCTCGCGGGGCGGCCGGTGATCGTCGGGATGGGAGTCGTTCTGGCGGCGACCTACGAGGCGAAGGCGCGCG
>Ga0207661_10003498_pt1 | contig 10910 bp, 12 predicted proteins | sample KBSC713LmetaG_FD_184337 | JGI IMG/M metagenome (GOLD analysis project Ga0207661, IMG submission 184337) | Corn rhizosphere microbial communities from Kellogg Biological Station, Michigan, USA - KBS C7.1-3L metaG (SPAdes) (version 2) | ecosystem: Host-associated > Plants > Roots > Rhizosphere ... | reverse complement strand
GCGACCCGCAGCACGTCGCCGATGTGGTGGCGGAGTCGTGGGGAGCTCCGCAACACGTACAGCACCGCCTGCCACGCGATCCCGGCCCGGGCCAGCGCGTCGTAGCTGTGCTCGTCGAACCGGTACGCGTCACCCACACAGGAAGCGTACACGATCGTATACGCTGCCGGGCTCAGCCGGCGCCGAGGCAGACGAAGCTGCCGGCGGTACTGGCGTCCGAGGGGTCGAGGGCGGCCTGGGCGGCGGCCAGCGCGGCGGCCGGAGCCGCACCGCGACTGAGGTGCCGGTGCAGGTCGACCATCAGGGCCCGGGTCGCCACGTCCCGTACCGGGCCGAGGCTGGCGACCACGGCACGGGTACCGAGGCCGAGCATCGCCGCGGACAGCCCCTGCAACTCGTCGCCCGGGTGTACCGCCGACAGGCCGCTGTCGCACGCGGAGAGGATCAGCAGCGCGGGCGGGCGGTGCAGCCCGGACAGGTCGTAGACGGTGAGCGGACCGTCGGCCAGTCGGAGGTGCGAGAACAGCGGGTTGTCCGCCCGGAACGAGCCGTGCGTTGCCAGGTGCGCGCAGCCGGTACCGTCGACCGCCGCCAGTACCGCCGCCACCCCCGCCCGGGAGCCGGTGAGCACGGTGGTGTCCCCGCGGGGCTCCCGGGACGCGAGCACCTCGGCGATCGCGCGCACCTCGGCGACCGCCTCGGCCGGCGCCTGCCCGCCGACGAGCACCGTCGCCGCGCGAGCGTGGCTGCGCGGCGGAGCGCGGAACCGCCTCGGACTGTCGCGGCACGAACCGGTCGCGCCACGACGCCTCGATGTCGCCGCCTCCCGGCTCGATGTCACCGCCTCCGGGCGCGGAGGCCTCCGCCGAGGATCGCGGACCGGGCGGCGCGACGGCCGATGCCACCCGCCCCGCCGGCCCCGCCGGATCCGCAGGCTCCGCCGGACCGGCCAGGCCCGCCGGACCGGCCGGACCCGCGGCGAGCTCCGCGAGCCGTTCCGCGAGCTCCGCGAGCTCCCCGGCGAGCGCCACGAGCTCGCCGGGCCGCCCCGTCAGCGACCGCTGCCCGGCCGACGGCACCGGCCCGGCCGGCGGCACCGGCCCGGCCGGCGGCACCGATCCGACCGATGTCGCCGGCCCGGTCGGCGGGAGTGGCGCGCGCAGCCGGTGGGCCCTCCGCGTGGCCCAGTCGGCCACACGGAGCAACCCCTCGGCCGCCACGTCACGCAGCGCTCGTGCCACCACTGCCGGTCTCCCGCAGCAGGCCCTCGTGGGCCAGGACGAGCGACTCGATGGCCAGTTCCTGGCTCATCGCGTCCAGCGGCGCGCCGAACCACTCCTGTGGCCACGCGTTGATGAGGTTCCAGCGCAGCACCTCGGTCGAGCCGCTGGAGTCCAGCATCACGATGGAGACGTTGCGCCGGCTGACCCGGCCCTCTACCGCGCTCATCAGCCAGCTCCACAGCTCCTCCGAGGCGGTCAGCCCGTACCGCAGCGTCACCGCCGCGTACGTGACCCGGCCGGGGATAGCCCGTACCACGGAGTTGTTGCCGCCCTCGCGGTACGCGATCCGCTCGACCTGTACCCCGAGCCCGGCGACCGACGTGAAATGGCCCTCGGTGACGTTGTTGATGAGCAGCTTGAAGTTGTACGCCCGCAAGGGGTCTACCCAGTTGCCCGGCTGGGCGGCGGGGGTGGCGGTCACCTCGGGCATGTCAGCCTCCCAGGGTTTCGGATTCGGAGCCGATCGACGACTGGCTCAGCTTGAAGACGACGAACTCCGCCGGCTTGACCGGCGCCACACCGATCTCGGCGACGACCATGCCCGCGTCCCGTACCTCCGCCGGGTTGGTCTCCTCGTCGCACTTGACGAAGAACGCCTCCTGCGGCGTGCGGCCCATCAGCGCGCCGTCGCGCCACACCCGGGTCAGGAACGCCCCGACGTCGCGGCGGATCGAGCGCCACAGCAACTGGTCGTTGGGCTCGAAGACGATCCACCGGGTACCGTCCCCAATGGACTCCTTGAGCATGCTGAACAGGCGGCGCACGTTGAGGTACCGCCATTCGCTGGCCTCGGCGGCGAGCGTGCGCGCACCCCAGATCCGCACGCCCTCGGCGGGGAAGTAGCGGATGCAGTTGACGCCGGCGGGGTTGAGGGTCTCCTGCTCGCCCCGGGTCACCCGGTAGCCGAGGTCGACCACGCCGCGGATCGGCTCGTTCGCCGGCGCCTTGTGTACGCCGCGGGTCAGGTCGGTACGGGCCCAGACGCCGGCCACGTGGCCGCTGGGCGGGGTGGACACGATGTCACCGCTGAGCGGGTCGCGTACGACGATCCACGGCACGTAGAACGTGCCGTAGTCCGACGCCCTCGGCCGCAGTCCCGGCGCCTCCGCGGGCGCGGTCTGCGCCGGCGGCTTGGCGTCGCCGTCCTTCGGCCCGTCCTTCGGCTGGGCCGATCCGCCGGGCAGGGCCGGCTTCGCGGCCGGGGTCGCGACCCGGGTCAGCGGCTCGGTGCTGTCGATGTTCCCCGGCGGGTCGAGGATCGCGACCCGGTCGCCGAGGCGCTCGCAGTGACTGAGCAACTCCTCGTACGCCAAGGCGTCCGAGTATCCCGGCGCCGCGACGATCGCGACCTCGTCGATCGCCTCCAGCGCGGCGAGGCCGGTGCGGCCCCGCCCGCCGCCGAGCGGCGCGCCCTGCGCGATATTCACCACGAAGCAGCGGCCGCCGCCGTTGTCGAAGAAGCCGAACACGGCCCGGGCCAGTGGCGTGCTCGGCGCGTCGGGGGTGCTGGCGAAGGTACGCAGGAACTCCGACCAGCTGTTGACGGCGACCGCTTCGTTCAGGCGCGCGGTCGCGTCCGGCGCGGTACCGACGAAGCCGGCCGTACTGGTGCCGGTCGCTCCGATCGGCCGCGCGCCGCTGGGCACCTCCTCGACGTACACGCCGGGAGAAGCGTAGAAGGGCATCAGACCTCCTCGATGGGGCAGTGGATGGCGACCGGGTCGGTCGCCTCGGGTACCACCTCGACCTGCAGGTGCAGGCCTCGGCCGGACAGGTGCAGCAGCACGGCCGTGCCGGCCGGCTGCCCGGCGAGCACGAACCCGCCGCGGTTGTCGGTCACCACCGACGTTCCGGTCGCTGGTGACGCGACGGTCATTCCGGCGAGTGCGATGTCACCGGGGCCGAGCACGCGGCCCTCGATGGCGCGCAGTCCGCCGCCCGCCAGCCGCAGCCCGCCGGTGACGCGGGGAGCGGCCGCCGCGGCGACCACGATCTGCACGGGCACGTCGATGAGTACCGACGGCCGGGGCACCCCGGAGGCGCCCCAAAGCGTCGCGGGTACGGGCTCCAGGACGAGCCGGTACGCGTCCTCGTCCGCCGCCGCGGTGAGTACCCGGTCGATCAGCGCGACCGCGGCATCCACCGGCCCGTCGGCGACCACGGCGTACCGCGCGCGCAGGCGCAGCCGCTGCTGCCCGTACCCGCCGCGGGTGCCCTGGTCGGCGAGCAGGCTCAGCGGCCACAGGCACAGCCGCGCCTCGTTGCCTTGCTGCGCAACGCTTTGCGGCACGGCGACGTCCACCGCCGTACCGTCGCCGACCGCGGTGGTGAGAAACGCGCGCAGTCCGGCGAGTGCGGCGGCGGTGGGTCCGTCGGATCGTGTTGGGTTCGTAGGTCTGGACACGGCGCGGCTCCCGGGTCGGTGGGCGGATCGGGGACACAGACGCGTCGGGCGTGGCCGCTGATACCTCCCGTACCGGCGGCTATCCGACACCGGGCGCGGCGGCTGTCGAATCGCGGCGTGGCCGTTCGTGTAGTGGGTGACCGGACAACCGAGCCGAAGGAGGGGCCCATGCCCACCGCACACGTCCTGCTGACCGACCTGGTACTCGTCGAGTCGCCGCGCTGGCACGACGGGCGGCTGTGGTTCTGCCACTGGGGACCCGACGAGATCCTCGCGGTCGACGTCGACGGCGCGACCGAGGTGCTGCCCCTGGATCCCCGGGTGGGAGCGCACTCCATCGACTGGCTGCCCGACGGGCGGCAGTTGCTGGTACCGAAGCGGACCGACCTCGGGCGGCTGCTGCTGCGCGCGGACGACGGGTCGGTGCGCCCGTACGCCGACTGCGACGCGCTGCCCGGCGGCCTCAACGAGGTGGTCGCCGACGGGCGGGGCAACGTCTACGTCAACGGCGTCGGCTTCGACTTCCTGAAGTTCATCGCCGAGCCGTCCGACGCCCCGCTGACCGAGCGCCCCGGCTACCGGCCCGGCTTCATCGGGCTGGTCCGGCCGGACGGCACCGTACGCCAGGTCGCCGACGGCATCGACTTCCCCAACGGCATGGTGGTGACACCGGACAACGGGACGCTGATCGTCTCGGAGTCCTTCGGCCGCCGGCTGACCGCCTTCGACATCGCCGCCGACGGCGAACTGTCCAACCGCCGGGTCTTCGCCGAGGAGGTCGGGCCGGACGGGATCTGCGTCGACGCGGACGGCGCGGTGTGGACGTCCGACGGCGGTACCGCGTGCGTGCGGGTCCGGGAGGGCGGTGCGGTACTGGACCGCGTCGAGCTGGACCGGTGGCCCTTCGCGATGATGCTCGGCGGGCCGGACCGCCGGACGCTGTTCGTCATGGCGGCGCGCTGGAATCCGGCGGACCCGTTCGGCGGCGAGCGCTCCGGGCAGGTGCTGACCGCCCGGGCCCCGGTCGGCGGCGTCGGCTGGCCCTGACCGGCCGGGCCGACGCCGGCCCGACGCCGGTCCGCGATGGGGCCGGCGTGTCGCCCGAGGCCGGCCCGCGGGTCGAGGCCGGCGTTCGGCCAGGTGGGACGCGTGATATGCCACGTTGTTCGCGAGCCTGGGTGATTCGCCGGTCTCCGGCCGCCCGGCGCCGCAGAATGTGTTCTTCAGCAGTCCGGGTGATCCGTGGGGGGCGCCGTGGAGACCGTGACGCAGTTCGTGCAACGCACACAGGGGCCGGCCGTACCGTTCGTCCCCGACTGGTATCCGTGGGTCTACGCCCACCACTATCTGCGGCTGGAGGCGGGGCAGCTGCCGCCCGAGCTCGGGCACGGCCGGACATCGCTGACCGCAGGCGAGGCGCGCGAGATCATCCAGCTGTGGTGCGCGCTGTCCGGCGAGGGCATCGAGTCCGCCGCCGAGCTACTCGCCGACGCGTACCTGCGGCGCTGGGGCCTGGGCCGGACGGACGCGACCGAGGCGCGGCAGGCCGCCGCGTCGCCACCCGCCGCGTCACCGCCGGCGGCGTCGGCCACCCGGGCGCCGCGCAAGGTGTCGGCGCGCCGCCGTACCGGGCGGATCCGCCGGGTACGCCGCCAGGCGGTGCGGCGCGAACGCGCCCGTACGGCCGCCTCTCCGGTGCCCGCGGGTCGTCGCGCCAGCGCCGCCTCCTGAGGCGGATGCCCGGGTCGTTTGCTGCGCAAGGGTTTGCGTAGCTGTGCAGTACGCTTGCACGCATGACACGACGACTCGCCGAGGTGGCGCGCTATGTCGGGGTGAGCGAGGCGACGGTCAGCCGGGTGCTCAACGGCAAGCCGGGCATCTCCGACGCGACCCGGCAGGCCGTCCTCACCGCGCTGGACGTGCTGGGCTACGAGCGGCCGACCAAGCTGCGCGGCGAGCGGGCCCGGCTGGTCGGTCTGGTCATGCCCGAGCTGCAGAACCCGATCTTCCCGGCCTTCGCCGAGGTGGTCGCCGGGGCGCTGAGCCGTCGCGGGTTCACCCCCGTCCTGTGTACCCGTACCGTCGACGGCGTCTCCGAGTCGGACTACGTCGACATGCTCCTGGACCAGCAGGTGTCCGGAGTGATCTTCTCCGGTGGCCTCTACGCGCAGGCGGCCGCCGACCACGAGCACTACTTCCGGCTGCGCGAGCGTGGCCTGCCGGCGGTGCTGGTCAACGCCGCCATCGACGACATCGGGTTCCCGTGCGTCGCCACCGACGACGGGCACGCGGTCGACCAGGCACACAAGCACCTCGCGTCGCTGGGCCACGAACGGATCGGCATGGTCATCGGGCCGGCCGACCACGTACCGTCCAACCGCAAGCTGGCCGCGTTCGCGGCGGCGGGTGGCGACGCCGCCGGTCTGGTGGAGCGCACCATCTTCTCGATGGAGGGCGGCCACGCGGCGGCCAACCGGGTGCTGGGCCGGGGCGCGACCGGCATCATCTGCGCCAGCGACGTGCTCGCGCTGGGCGCGGTCCGGGCGGCGCGCCGGATCGGCCTGTCGGTACCGGGCGACGTGTCCATCGTCGGCTACGACGACTCCGCCTTCATGGCCTGTACGGATCCGCCGTTGACCACCGTCCGCCAGCCGATCGAGTCGATGGGGCAGGCGGCCGTCGCCCTGCTGGTGAGCCAGATCGCGGGCGGCGTGGTACCCACCGACCAGATGCTGTTCGATCCCGAGCTTGTCGTGCGCGGCTCCACCGGCCCCGCGCCGGCCGAGCCGGTACCCGCGCAGCGCCGCGCCGAGCCCGCGCTCACCGGCAAGTAGCTAGTGAGACCGGGCCGGCCCGGTCGACCCGCGCACCACCAGCTCCGGCTCGAACAGCAGCTCGTCCGCCGCGACCGCGGCCCCGTCCACCTGGTTCACGAGCAGCGTCACCGCGGCCCGGCCCATCGCCTCGATCGGCTGGCGGACCGTGGTGAGCGGCGGATCGGTGCAGTTGAGGAACGCCGAGTCGTCGAAGCCCACGACGGACACGTCCCCGGGCACCGACAGTCCGGCCCGCCGTACCGCCCGGATCGCGCCCAGCGCCATCGGGTCGCTGGCGCAGATGATGCCGGTGACGCCCTCCTGGAGCAGCCGGGTCGCGACCGCCTGCCCGCCCTCGAGCGAGAACAGCCCGTGCCCGATCGACGGCTGGACGCCGCGCTGCTGGGCCAGGGCCGTGAAGGTGGCCAGCTTGCGGCGCGACGGCATGTGGTCGTGCGGGCCGACGATCAGGCCGATGCGCTCGTGGCCCAGGGACACCAGGTGCCCGAAGGACTGCTCGACGGCGACCGCGTCGTCGGTGGACACCGTCGGGTACCCGATGTGCTCCACCGCGGCGTTGACCAGTACCGCCGGCAGCCGCCGGTCGAGCAGCTGCTTGTAGTGCTCGTGCGGAGCGTCCGCCTCGGCGTAGTGGCCGCCGGCGAAGACCACGGCGGACACCTGCTGCTCCAGCAGCATCGCCACGTAGTCCGCCTCGGAGAGGCCGCCGGCCGTGCGGGTACACAGGACCGGGGTGAACCCCCGCTGGACCAGCGCGCCGCCGACCACCTCGGCCAGGGCGGGGAAGATCGGGTTCTCCAGCTCCGGAAGTACCATGCCGACCAGCCGGGCGCGTTGCCCGCGCAGCTGGGTCGGCCGTTCGTAGCCCAGCACGTCCAGCGCGGTCAGCACCGCCTGGCGGGTCGCGTCGGAGACCCCCGGCTTGCCGTTGAGCACCCGGCTCACCGTCGCCTCGCTGACCCCGACCTTCCTGGCAACCTCAGTCAGCCTGCCCGTCGTCATGGCGAAACTGTACGACGTTGTCGAGCAAGCTCTTGCATCGCCGCCGGTATGTCTGTCCGGCGCTCAGCCGAGGCTCGGTCGCGGTACTTCCCGCCTCCGATCGCGTACCCGTCAGCCATCGACCCACCCGCTTGCGATCCGAAAACAAAAGTTTGCTCCGATCTGTCAACTTCAGTACGGCGCCCGCGAACGTCCGGCGCCGGCGCGCGGCGCACCTGTCCGACCCGCGTCGTCGCGCCGGACACCGCGATCTGGCTCAGCTAAGGGGGTCTGGTCACCAACATATTCACCGTTTACGATGTCTTGGTGCGCCTAGCCACAGCGTGTACCCTGGCCGCAGGATGTCCGGCTACAGACAGCGACGACACCCGGCGACGGCTTGGCCCATCGCCGCTCTGCTCGCCGCCCTCGTGTTCTGTGGCCTCGCCGGTGGGCGAGCCGTCGATCCGGCCGCCAACGCGATGCACGCGGCCGTCACTGCCACCCAGACCTCGGTCCACGACGGCGCCCACTGGGCCACCGGCCGGCCGCCCCGGGGCAAGGCCACCACGTTCCTCGCCACCGCCGGCCCGGGGCTCGACGCACCGAGCCGCGCGACGGTGCTCGCGGGCTGCGCGAGCCTGTTGGTCGTCGCCGCCCTGGTGGTCCGCCCGCGCCGCCGGCGCGTCGGCCGCATGCACGCCGGTCGGGGACCGCCAACCCTCGGCTGGCAGTTCGGCTGAGCCGCGACCCCGCCGGGTCGCCGCGCCCGGCCCGAGCTGAACCCTCACGGCCCGACCCGAACCGCTGGCAGCCATCGCGGCGCGCGCGGCATCCGGGGCGCGTGAGCGCACCCGGTGCCGCTCCAGGATTTCCGGCTAACGGCACGGAGAACAAGACATGCCCAGCACCCTCTGGCCTCCCGACCAACCCCGCACCGACCTGCTGCTCAGCCTGCCCGCGCTGCGGGCGAAGCTGGAGGAGCACCGGCAGTTCCGCACCGAGCAGATCGCGGCGCTGACCGCGGGTGGCGAACCCGTCGCGGTACCGGCGAAACGCACCGCGGGCGACGCCTACGACCAGGTCAGCGCGGCCCTGCTGACCGGCGCCCGGCAGGCGCTGGCCGACATCGACACCGCCCTGTACCGGATGCTCGTCGGCGCGTACGGCGTCTGCCAGAGCTGCGAGGCGCCGATTCCCTTGCAGCGCCTGCACGCCATCCCGCAGGCCGTCCTGTGCGCGGACTGCCACCGGGCGGGCACGGCGGCCCGCGAGTGACCCGCCGATAACGTAGCCGGCCGGACCCCTCGCACCCGGCCGGCTACCCCTTCCTCCTACTCCTTGCTGCCGCCCTCGGCGGCGCCACGCACGAAGTAGCGCTGGAAGATCAGGAAGATCACCGCGACCGGAATGATGGTCAGCATCGCCGCGCCGAGCTTCAACGGGTACTGGTTGCCCGCGCCGAGCGATCCGCTGACCAGGTCGGCCAGGCCCCTCGGCAGGGTGAACAGGTCCGGGTTCTGCACCGACACGAGGGTGTGCGGGAACTCGTTCCAGGATCCCTGGAACGACAGGATGGTCAGCGTGATCAGGGCCGGCCGGCCGATCGGGAGCACGATCGACCAGTACGTGCGGAACACGCTCGCGCCGTCGATGCGTGCCGCCTCCTCCACGCTCACCGGTATCGACTCGAAGAACTGCTTCATGATGAACACGCCGGTCGCGTCGACGATCAGCGGCAGGATCAGCCCGACGTAGCTGTCGTAGATGCCGAGCTGGTTGAGCACCAGGAACTTCGGGATCAGCAGCACCACGTTGGGTACGCTCATCACCGCCAGGATAGCGGCGAAGACCGCCCTGCGGCCGCCGAAGCGCAGCCGGGCCAGCGCGTAGCCGGCCAGCGAGTCGAAGAAGATGCGCCCGCCGGTGGCCAGCAGCGTCACCAGTACCGAGTTCAGCAGCCACAGCGGGAAGTTCGTACCCTCGAAGATGTGCACGAAGCTCGTGCTGTCGAACGGGTGCGGTACCGGCGACAGCGGGTTGGCGGTCGCGTCCGCCTCGGACTTGAACGAGTTGGTGACCTGGATGACGAACGGGTAGATGAACACCACGGCGAAGAAGCCGAGCACCACGTACCCGCCGATCCGGCTCCACAGTGGACGGTGGGTCTTCACTTCGCACCGTCCCGTTCACGCAGCAGGAAGCGTTGCAGCAGCGTCATCACCACGATGATGCCGAACAGGATGAACGAGATGGCCGCGCCCGAGCCGTAGTCGAAGTCCTTGAACGCGGTGCGGAAGGACAGGTAGGCCGGGCTCAGCGTGGTCTTGGCCGGCCCGCCCTGGCTCATCACGTAGATCTGGTCGAACACCTGCCAGCTGCCGATCAGTCCGAGGGTGACCACCAGGAACATGGTCGGGCGCAGCATCGGCAGGATCAGGTACCGCAGCCGCTGCCACCGGTTGGTACCGTCGATGAGCGCCGCCTCTTCCAGTTGCTGCGGGATGTTCTGCAGCGCGGCCAGGAACATCAGCATGAAGGTGCCCGAGGTGGTCCACACCACCAGGGCGATGATGCTGCACATGGCGACGCTCGGCCCGGACAGCCAGTCCCACCAGGACAGCCCCAACATCTGGTGGCCGGCCAGTGCCGACGGGGGAGCGTCCGGGTTCACCAGGCCCAGCCCGCCGAGCAGGAGGTGCAGGACACCCCGCGAATCGGCGAACCACTGCGGCCCGTGCACCCCGAACAGCCCCAGCAGGCTGTTGATCGCGCCGCTGTTGGCGAACACGAACAGGAACACCACGCTGATCGCCACCGAACTGGTGACCGACGGGAAGTAGAACGCGGTGCGGAAGAACGACTTCCCCTTCAGCATCCGCTGGTTGACCACCATCGCCAGGACCAACGCGAGCGCGGTCTGCGTCGGTACCACGATGAGCACGTAGTAGAACGTGTTGCGCACGCTCGTCATGAAGTCCTGGCGGGCCAGACCGTCCACTGTGAACAGTCGGGTGTAGTTCGAGGCACCGGCCATCGGTACCCCGGCCTGGAACGGGCTGCCCTGACCGTTCCACTTGGTCAGGCTGACCCACACCGCCATCAGGATGGGCAGCAGCAGGAACACGCCGAGGATGGTGACGACCGGCGCGATGAACAGCCAGCCGGCCAGGCGCTCGCCGCGCCGTACCCCGCCGCCGGGTGGGCGGCGGCGGGGTACCCGACCGGTGCGGCGTGCCGGCCCTTTGCGTGGGGCCTGTGCGACGTCGATTGCCACGACCGGCTCCGGTTCAGCCGCCGATGGCGGCGGTGGTGTTCGTCTGCAGCCGTTGCAGGATCGACTGCGGGTCGGTCGTGGCCAACTGCTGCAGCCCGGCGTCGAAGTCGGTCAGCACGCTGTCCATC
>Ga0207661_10003496_pt1 | contig 10911 bp, 14 predicted proteins | sample KBSC713LmetaG_FD_184337 | JGI IMG/M metagenome (GOLD analysis project Ga0207661, IMG submission 184337) | Corn rhizosphere microbial communities from Kellogg Biological Station, Michigan, USA - KBS C7.1-3L metaG (SPAdes) (version 2) | ecosystem: Host-associated > Plants > Roots > Rhizosphere ... | reverse complement strand
GCGCTGCTCCAGGACGGCGGCATCCCCCAGCCCGACCGCGTCCGCCTGCGCGCCTGGGCCGAAGTGGTCGACCACGTCACGATCAACGACCGGCGCTCGCTGGACGCGCTGTCGCCGTATTACATCTGGACCCCGGACTACGCCGAAAAGCGGCTGGCCTGGAAGCGCCGGCACCCGCTGCACGTGCTGCTGCTGCGGGTCCACCGGATCCCGCGCCCGGTCACGGTCCGCGTCCGCGACGAGTACCACGGCTGCCGCTCCTGGGTCGAGATCGACCGCGAACTACCCTTCGAGGGCACGCCGGTGATGGCCGACGAAGAGTTCGACCGCGCCCGCGAAGAGATACGCGACCGCTGCGGCCAAGCCGAGCCTGCGCTCGTCTGACCGGCGCATACCGGCGTCCTCAGTCGCTCACGTGCAAAGCACGCTTCGCTCCCTGCGTCCTTGGTCTGCTTGGTCAGCCGAACGCAGAGGCTAATCTCGTTTCGTGTCCTGGGTTGAGACCGAGTCCTTAAGTTTCACCGCGCGGCACGACTCCGACGACTCCTCATTTGCCGAGCGCACGCTTGACCGGCTCGAGGAGCTGCGGCTGCGGCTCGAAGACCGCTTCGAGCGGGTGCCGGAGGAGGTGACGATCGTCGTCCACACCAACCCGCTGTGGCTGACCGCCGCCCACCCGTTCCTCCCCGCCGCCCGCTGGTCGGCGGCCCCGGCCGGCCGCCGCTACCTCGCCGGTTGGCCGATGTCGACCGAGCTGCACGTCCTCAACGACCCCCACATGGAGCGCCGCGCCGCCGGCGACGACTCCTACGAAGCCCTGCGCGGCACCGCCGAGCGCCTCTACGCGCAGATGACGATCGCCGCCAACAACACCGCCCTCCCCCCCTCCTGGACCCCGCGCCGATTCCTCCGCTACCTGCGCTGGGCCTGGCTGGTCGAAGGCGGCGCCCAGTACTTCTCGCGCCAGGTCGGCCTCTACCGGGCGGCGACGATCCGCCGCCTGCGCGAGAGCGCCCGCCCCTCCTTCCCACCCTCGCGCCGCGACGCGGTAATCCTCGGCGGCACGATCTTCGACCTGCTCGAGAACGAACGCGGCCCCGAGGCCTGCGAGCGCCTCGTCGCCAAGCTCCTCCCCCAGGGCCCCGAGGTCCAGCTCGAAGACGCCTTCGATGCCCGCTTCCGCGAGATCGAGGACGCCTGGCGCGATTACCTGCGCGAGATGGTCCGCGGCCCGGTCGCGGTCTGAAGCTCAGTTCACCTGGGTCAGCAGCCAGAGGAGCAGGAAGCCGGCGACGGCGACGACGATCAGCCAGAAGGCCAGCTGCGCCGGGGAGGGGCCGGGCGATTCGCCGCGGGCGAGGCGCCGTTCGCCTTCCAGCTCGGCGGCCTCGTCGCTCTCGTCCTCGATCATCACGTCGGCGAGCACCTCGCGGGCGCGCTGGGCATCGTTGCGGTTGACCATCAGGTCGCGCGGACCGCTGGAGAGGAAGTCGGGGTTGTCGAAGCCGCGGCTGCGCTTCAGCACGCTGGGGATGCCGACCTCGGAGAGCAGGCCCTGCAGCATCTCCCCTTCGATCTCGTTGCGGGCGAAGGCGACCTTGACGAGATCGCCGTCGCCGCCCCCGCCACCACCGCCGCCCTCGTCATCGCCGCCGGAGTGACCGCCGCCGCCGTGAGCGCCGCGCTGCTTCGGACTCGCCGGAGGCTTATGCGACGTCGAGATCGACATCGGCGATCTTCAGGTCGGCGAGGTCGTAGGCCTTCACGTCCGGCGCCTCTTCGTCCTCCAGCGAGACGATCACGTAGACCTGTTCGGGCCACATCCGCGCCTCGTTGACGTCGGTCTGCGAGGGGTAGGCGGCGCTGCGGGTGTGCGAGTGGTAGATCCCGATCAGCTCGTCGCCGGCGTCTTCGATCTGCTTCAGCGCGTCGAACTGTCCCTGCGGGTCCATCTCGTAGCGCAGCGGGCTGTGGGCGGCGTTCTCGACCCGCACCACGCTCGTCGCCTCGCCGTCGCGGCCGCCGATCATCCCGCAGCACTCGTCCGGCAGGTCCTCGCGCGCGTGCGCGACCATCTCGTCGACCAGCTGCTGGGAGATCTTCATCGGTCCGGACTCTAAGGCCGACCTACCACCAAACCGTGGAGTCGAGGTTCTCGATCTCCTCGATCGGTTTGGTGTAGACGCCGGAGGAGAGGTACTTCCAGCCGTCGTCGGGAATCAGGAAGACGACGTTGCCGGAGTCGAGCTCGCCGCCGATGCGGTGGGCGATCGCGGCGATCGCGCCGGCCGAGACACCGGCGAAGACCCCCTCCTCCTCGAGCAGTTTCTTGGTCCAGAGGATCGCGTCGCGGTTGTCGACCATGATCTTGCGGTCGAACAGGGAGATGTCGATGATCGGCGGGATGAAGCCGTCGTCGAGCGAGCGCAGCCCCTGCACCAGCTCCCCCTGTTTCGGCTCGGCGGCGACGATCAGCGTCTCCGGGTTCGCCTCCTTGAGGCGGCGGCCGTTGCCCATCAGGGTGCCGCCGGTGCCGAGGCCGCCGACGAAGGCGGTGACCTCGTCCAGCTCCTCGAGGATCTCGACCGCGGTGCCGTTGTAGTGGGCGAGCGGGTTCGCCTCGTTGCCGTACTGGTAGGGCATGTAGAAGCTCGGGTCCTGCGCCATCTCCAGCGCCACCTCGACGGCGCCGTTGGAGCCCTTCGCGCCTTCCGAGTAGACGATCTCCGCCCCGTACATGCGCAGCAGCTGCGTCCGCTCCTCGGTGACGTTGTCGGGCATCACCACCTTCAGCGGGTAGCCCTTGCGGCGGCAGATCATCGCCAGGGCGATGCCGGTGTTGCCGGAGGTCGGTTCGAGGATCGTGTGCCCCGGTTCGATCGCCCCCTCCGCCTCGGCGGCCTCGATCATCGATTTCGCGACCCGGTCCTTGACCGACCCGGTCGGGTTGTGCCCCTCCAGCTTCGCGTAGATCCGCACGTCCGGCTTCGGCGAGAGCCGCGGCAGCTCGACCAGCGGCGTGTTGCCGATCGACTCGACGATATTGCCGAACCGGCCCCCACAGGGTCTGTTGAGTAGTTGCTCTCGCGCCATAGCCGCCTTACTTCAGAAAGTGTAGCGAGGGTTGGGCAACCGACCGCGGCGGATTCGAAAGCTCCTGCTCTGGGCATGGGAAGGCGCAGCTTGTAGGTTTTTCAAGTCCGGCAATCCTGGATCGGAGGGAATCGAATGAGAAAGTCCCGGTTGACCGCGCTCTTTGCGGTCCTCCTGCTCGCACTTGCCGCGGTCGCGGCGGCTGGTTGCGGCGGCGGTAGTGACACCACCGGCACCAGCGGCGGTGGCGGCAGCGCTGAAGGAGGCGGGGGCGGCGAACCGCTGACCGTCGGCTCCGATATCCCCTATCCCCCGTTCGAGCAGGGGAAATCGCCGGACTACGAAGGCTTCGATATCGAACTGATGGAAGCGATCGGAGAAAAGATCGGGCGCACGCCTGAATTCCAGGACACCTCGTTCGAAACGATCTTCCGCGACGTCGCTCAAGGGAAGTTCGAAGCGGTGATCTCGGCGGCGACGATCACTGAAGAACGCGAAAAGGAAGTCGCCTTCTCCGACCCGTACTACCTCTCCGAACAGGCGATCCTGGTCAAGGAAGGCAGCGAAATCGGCGGCATCGAAGATCTCGAAGGGAAGACCGTCGGCGCCCAGCAGGGAACCACCGGGCTCGAACTCGGCAAGGAAAAAGCCAACGCTGGCGAACTCCGCCCCTATCCCGAAGGGCCTGACGCGATCAACGCCCTCAAGGCGGGCACCGTCGAAGCCGTGATCATCGACCAGCCGGTGGCGCAGAACGCTGTCGAAGAAGAAGGCGGCATCGAAATATCCGAAAGCGTCCCGACCGAAGAAAGCTACGGAATCGCGCTCGCCAAGGACAACACGGAACTCCTGAAGGAAATCAACAAAGGCCTCGCGGAAGTGATCTCAGACGGGACCTACAAGACCATCTATGAAAAGTGGTTCCATAAAGAGCCGCCGAAACAATTCCTCGGCTAGACCGAGCTAGCCAAAGGGGGCGCCGTCAACGGCGCCCCCTTTTTCGTCTCTCGCCTCGACCAGAAACGCCATGAGTCAATTCTTCAACCAATACTTCAACTTCGACGTGATGCGGGAACACTTCGGGGAAGTGCTCGTCGGCTTTCTCCAGAATCTTCTCGTCTTCGCCGTGGCGGCCGTGCTGGCCCTTGCCCTGGGTCTGTTCCTGGCCCTGCTGCGACAGCTGCCGGGCAAGAAGCTGATGCCGATCCGGTTCCTGACGATCGCCTACATCGACTTCTTCCGCGCGGTCCCGATCCTGATCATCATCCTGATGATCTCCGGAGGCGTCCCCTTTCTCAGCTTTCTCCCCCAGGAAGTCCGCATCCCCCACTGGTTCGGGCGTCCCGACCCGTTCTGGTACGGCGTCGCTGCGCTGGTAATCGTCTACGGGGCCTTCTCGGCAGAGGTCTACCGGGCGGGCATCGAAGCGGTGCCGCGCGGCCAGATGGAGGCCGCTCGCTCGCTCGGCATGAGCCATTTCCAGGCGATGCGCCACGTCGTCGTGCCCCAGGGCGTAACCAAGATTCCGGCGCCGATGCTGAACGAACTCATCTCCCTGCTCAAGGACACGACCCTGGTCAGCGTGATCGCACTGAGCGAGTCGGTGCTGGTCAGCCGCGAAGTTCTCTCCGAACGACTAAACAGCTCCTCGTTGACTCTGACCGCGATCTTCTTCGTGATCATCATCCTGCCCCTGGCTCGGGTCGTCGACAAACTGATCGCCCGCCAGCAGTTGAAAGTCACCCGCGGATCCCATATCGAGGTCGCCTGAGCCGTGGCCGATCCGGTGCTGAAGCTGCGCGGCGTCTGCAAGCGCTTCGGCGCGCTCGAGGTCCTGAAGGGGATCGACCTCGACGTGCAGAAAGGCGAAGTCGTCTGCATCCTCGGCCCCAGCGGCTCCGGCAAGAGCACGCTGCTGCGCTGCGTCAACCTGCTCGAGCCACCGGAGGAGGGCGAGATCCTGCTCGAGACTCAGGACATCTGCAAGGGGCCAGGGTCAGGGACGGGCGAGCAGAGCTGGGAGCTCGATTTCGTCCGCCAGCGGGTCGGCATGGTCTTCCAGCAGTTCAACCTCTTCCCTCACAAGACCGTGCTGGAAAACGTGACGATGGCGCCGGAAAAGGTGCTCGGTCGATCGAAGGGCGAGGCTCGGGAGAAAGGCACGGCGCTGCTGGAGCGCGTCGGGCTCGGCGACAAACTCGCCCAGTATCCGGAAAGGCTCTCCGGCGGTCAGCAGCAGCGCGTCGCGATCGCCCGGGCGCTGGCGATGGAACCGCACGTGATGCTCTTCGACGAGGTGACCAGCGCCCTCGACCCCGAGCTGGTCAAGGAGGTTCTCGACACGATGCGCGAGCTCGCCTCGGAAGGAATGACGATGCTGGTGGTCACCCACGAGATCGGCTTCGCCAAGGAAGTCGGCGACCAGGTCGTCTTCATGGACGGCGGCGTGATCGTCGAGCAGGGCCTGCCCTCTGAGGTTCTGGAGAACCCAAAAGAGGAGCGAACCAAGCAGTTCCTGGGCTTGGTTCTAGATCGCTGAGGCTTAAGCGCGGCCGCCGGCCATCGCCGGCAGAATCACGACCGTGTCGCCGTCTTTGACGGCGGTCTCGAGCCCGTCCAGCACCCGCACGTCCTCGTCGTTGAGGTAGACGTTGACGTAGCGGTTGAGCTCGCCGTCCTCGCCGAAGAGCTGCTCCTGGGTGTCCGGGAACTCGGCGGTCAGCGAGCGCAGGACCTCGCCGACGTCGGCGCCGCCGGCCTCGACCTCGGCCTGTCCCCCCGTTTTCGGGCGCAGCACCGGGGGGATGCGAACGGTCGCCATTGAGTCGGTGATCCTACCTATGAGGCGATCGTCTGGCGGTCGCCGCCGGCGCCCGAGCAGAATGCGTCGTAGTCGGGGAACTTGCCCATCTCCGACTCCGGGACCTGCTCGGCGTTCTCTCCGCAGATCGGGCAGTCGGGGTCGCGGCGGACCTTCAGCTCGGTGAAGGTGGTGCCGAGCGCCTCGTAGAGGAGCAGGCGGCCGACCAGCGGCTCTCCGGCGCCGAGGATCAGCTTGATCACCTCGTTGGCCTGCAGGGTGCCCATCGTCCCGGCCATCACCCCGAGCACCCCGTTGGCGGAGCAGCTCGGCGCCAGCTCGGCCGGCGGCGGGGTCGGGTAGAGGCAGCGGTAGCAGGGGCCCTCGAAGGGGACGAAGGTCGAGATCTGACCGTCGAAGCCGAGGATCGAGGCGGAGACGACCGGCTTGTGCAGCCGCACTGAGGCGTCGTTCAGCAGGTAACGGGTGGGGAAGTTGTCGGCGCCGTCGACGACGATGTCGTAGTCCTCCATCACCTCGAGGATGTTGTTCGCGTCGAGGCGGCCATTGTGCTCGACGACCTTGACATCGGGGTTGAGCTGCTCGATGAAGATCCGGGCCGAGGTGGTCTTCGGCATCCCGATCCGCTCGGTGTTGTGAATCACCTGGCGCTGCAGGTTGGAGGCGTCGACGACGTCGTCGTCGACGAGGCCGATCGTGCCGACACCGGCGGCGGCGAGGTAGAGGGCAGTCGGGGCGCCGAGGCCGCCGGCGCCGAGCAGCAGCACCTTCGCGTTCAGCAGCTTCACCTGGCCGTCGACCCCGACCTCCGGCAGCAGCGTGTGGCGCGAGTAGCGCTCGCGCTGCTCGGGGGTCATCCCGTGCGCGGCAACCACCGGCAGCCCCTGCTCCTGCCACTGGAGGATGCCGCCGCTCATCGAGGCGACGTTCTCGTAGCCGAGCTGCTGCAGCTGCGCGGCGGCGATCGCGGAGCGGTTGCCAGAGCGGCAGTAGAGGATCGTGCGGGCCGACTTGTCGGGCGCGGCGGTGGCGATTTCGTCGGCCAGCAGCCCCGGCGGCACCAGCTTGCCGCCCTCCAGGTGGGCCTCCTGATACTCGTGCGGCTCGCGCGTATCGATCAGGACGACGTCGCCGCCGTTGATCTCCTCGGCGGCCTCGAAGGGTTCGATCTCCTCGATCGTCTGAACGCGCGTCGTGTCGATTGCCATTGAAATCCCCTAATCCGGATCAGCTTTACTTCAAAAATGATAGCGAGGTCCGCGAGCAGGCTAGGATTGGCCTGGGCAGGGTAACTTTTCGTCTGAGGGATCAACTAATGTACTGCGAGATCAGCTTGGATCTTCGCCGTCGGGAAAGGTAGTGTGGACGCGGCTTATGGCAAGGCCTCTGGAAAGCAGGAAGCAAAAGGGCCGGGCGAAAGAGGTCTCTACCATGCCTCATATGGCTCGATTTCTGAAGAAGCTTCAGCCCACCGTCATTCAGATTTCGACGGCCCTGCCTCAGCCCAATCCCCCCTGTCCTCGCAATCAAAAAGCCGCCTATCGCTGCGGGGCTATAGCGGGGGCAAGCAGTGTCCTAGCCCTTGACTTCACGATGCGCAAGGCAGTACTCCAAATTGGAATTAACCCAAAGGGCCTACGAGATGACTGGATTGCAATTGGAAATGATCTGCGCGTAGTGAGCGAGCGGGTCAAGCGCGAAGTTGAGCAAGACGAGCTTCCCCAAGGGCGCCTCCTTGAGCATGTCCCCGGAGACTGAGCCTGAGCTCCCCCAAGAGGCCCAGCTAGATCCTTCTCAGCCAAGCGAGGCCGAGGAGGTAGATGGCGAACTTGTTGATAGCCCGCGGCTTCGCCGTGCAATCGAGCTATCAGTCCAACAGAACATCCAGCAGCATCTGCATCTCCGAGAACGCGACCTTCTACCCGACCCAGAGGAGCTTCGCCGCTTTGATCAAATCGTCCCCGGTCTTGCAGCGCGGGTAGCAGATGAGTGGCAAAAGGAGTCCGCTCATCGCCGAGAGATGGACAAAACGATCGCTAGCGGTCAGCTGTCCGGATATCGGCGTTACCAGTGGTTCGCCTTCCTTCTCATCTTGGCCCTTCTAGGGGTGAGCGCCTACCTTTTCTCTATCGACAAGGATGTAATTGCCTTTCTCCTTGCTCTGACGACTGCAATTTCCGTGGTAGTGCGGGCCCTTTTAGCGATGGCGAGCACCGAGGCTCCCTCAGATCAGGAAGAGGAAGAGGGCGGCGCAGGGGAAACGAGCAACAAAGCGGCCCCGGGGAAGGATCCCGAGGCCGCTTGATCTTCCTGAGAAGGAAAAGCCCTAGCTGAAGCTGGGGCGCATCTGGCGCAGGCGGCGGACCCGCTCCTCGATCGGCGGATGGGTCGAGAAGAGGCCGGCGATGCCCTTGCCCGAGAAGGGCTTGACGATGTAGAGGGGCTCGGCCGCCTGGTTGACCTGCATCGGCATCGCCTGCGCACCCTGCTCGAGGCGAAGCAGCGCGCTTGCCAGGGACTCGGGGTTGCCGCAGATTTCGGCGCCCCCGGCGTCGGCCGCGAACTCGCGCTGGCGCGAGATCGAGAGCTGGATGATGCTCGCGGCGATCGGGGCCAGCAGCACCATCGCCAGGCTGCTGACGAGGCTGAGCGGGGAGTTGTCGTCGTTGCCGAACCACATGAACATGTAGGCGAGGTAGGTGATCGCGGCGCCGATCGCCGAGGCGACCGACTGGATCAGGATGTCGCGGTTGCGGATGTGGGTGAGCTCGTGCGCGAGCACGCCGCGCAGCTCGTCCTCGGAGAGGAGCTTGGTGATCCCGCGGGTCACCGCCACCGCCGAGTGCTTCGGGTTGCGGCCCGTCGCGAAGGCGTTCGGCTGGTCCTGGGGGATCATGTAGAGGCGCGGCATCGGCAGGTCGGCGCGGGTCGTCAGTTCGCGAACGATCTGGTAGAGCCGCGGCGCTTCCGACTCCTCGATCGGCTTCGCCCGGCTCATCGCCAGCGCCATTTTGTCGCTGAAGAAGTAGGAGAAGAAGTTGATCGCGAGGGCGATGAAGAGGAAGGTGAGCGCGGTGCTCGGGCCGCCGATCGCGGCGCCGATGGCGACCAGCAGGCCGCCGAGGGTGGCCATCAGGATGGTCGTCCGCAGGGTTGCGCCCCAGGTGGATTGCTTGGTGGTGGTCATCGAGTGCTCGCTCCTTGGGAGTCGGGTTGTCCGTCAAGTATGCGGTGGGAGGGCGAGATCTCCTATAGGTGGAAACCCCCTTCCCACCCCGGGCAGACCCCTAGGCTTGGGCGATGACCTTGCTGGTGATCGGGCTGGCGCTGGTGGTCCTGGCGCTGGCGCTTGCCCTGGTGCGGGAGCGGCGGCGGCTGCGGCCGCTCGAGGATCTGGTCGAGGCGATGGAGAAGGTCGACCTCTCCTCCCCCCGCCTCCACCTCCCCCCCTCGATCGACGGCGTCGGCGAGACCGAGGAGGTGGAGCGGATCGAGCTCGCCTTCCTGCGGATGATGCGGCGGCTGGAGGCCGAGCGGCGGCGGGCCGGGTCGGCGGCGCTGCACGCGCAGGAGGAGGAGCGGGCGCGGGTCGCCCGCGACCTCCACGACGAGGTCAACCAGTCGCTGACCGGGCTGCTGCTGCGGCTGGAGGCGGCGCGCGAGTCGGCGCCGCCGGAACTCGAAGCGGAAATTGCCGAGACCAAAGCGCTGGCCAACCAGGCGATGAACGAGCTGCTCTCCCTCGCCCGCCAGCTGCGCCCGACCGCGCTCGACGACCTCGGCCTGGCGGCGGCGATCGGCGGCCAAGTCGAGCAACTGGGGCGCGGCGAGATGGAGGCCCACTTCGACGTCGAGGGCGACTTCTCCGACCTCGGCGACGACGCCCAGCTGGTCGTCTACCGGGTCGCCCAGGAGGGCCTCTCCAACGCTGCCCGCCACAGCGGCGCCAGCCGGGTGGAAGTGTGGCTGCGACGGGCCGAAGACGGTGGCGTCGCCCTCGAGGTTGCCGACGATGGCCAGGGGTTCGCCTTCGACGATTCCGAGAGCGGTTTGGGCATCGGCGGCATGCGCGAGCGCGCCCTCCTCGTCGGCGGCGAGCTGACGATCGAGTCCCGCCCCGGCGCCGGCACCACCGTCCGCCTCGACGTGCCGGGAGAATCGTCCCGGTGAAGGTGCTGATCGCCGACGACCACGGGATCGTCCGCTCCGGGATCCGGCTGCTGCTGGAGCGGCAGCCCGACATCGAGGTGGTCGGTGAGGCCGGCGACGGGGCCGAGGCGCGGGACCTGGCGGTGCGGGAGCGGCCGGACCTGGCGATCCTCGACGTAAAAATGCCGAAGCTGACGGGGCTGCAGGCGACGCGGGAGATCAAGAAGCAGGCGCCGGAGGTCTCGGTCCTGATCCTCTCGATGCACGACGACGAGCGCTACCTGTTCGAGGCGCTGAAGGCGGGCGCGTCCGGCTACGTGCTGAAGGCGCAGGCCGACACCGACCTGCTGGCGGCGATCCGGGCCGTCGAGCGGGGCGAGCCGTTCCTCACCCCCGAGGCGCAGCGGACGCTGATCAAGGACGTGCTCGAGCGCGGCTCCAGCGGCGAGGAGGAGCTGACGCCGCGCGAGGAGGAGATCGTCAAGCTCGTCGCCGAGGCGCACACGACGAGGGAGATCGCCGAGGTCCTTCATCTCTCCGAGAAGACGGTGGAGAACCACCGCGCCAACGCGATGCGCAAGCTCGGCATGCGCGACCGCGTCGAGCTGGTCCGCTACGCGATCCGCCGCGGGCTGATCGAGCCGTAAAGACGCGAGTCCGCCTCAGCCCGTACAGAGGCCGGGCTGAGACGGACTCGCCATAACCGACCTCTTCAGTAGGATTTGAATCGATGCTGTTCTCGACCAAAGCCGAGTACGGAGTTCGCCTGATGGTCGAGCTGGGCCGCCAGCCCGGCTCGCAGCCAATCAGCCTGGGCTCCGTCGCCGAAGCGGAGAATCTGCCCCTCT
>Ga0207661_10003495_pt1 | contig 10912 bp, 11 predicted proteins | sample KBSC713LmetaG_FD_184337 | JGI IMG/M metagenome (GOLD analysis project Ga0207661, IMG submission 184337) | Corn rhizosphere microbial communities from Kellogg Biological Station, Michigan, USA - KBS C7.1-3L metaG (SPAdes) (version 2) | ecosystem: Host-associated > Plants > Roots > Rhizosphere ... | reverse complement strand
GTCGCGCGCGGTGTAGCCGGCCTCGGCGCCCGAGCCGCGGGAGGCCACCTTCAACGGCGCGCGGCCTTTAGGCTCGGCTGTGGCAAAAAGATCACTAGGTTTCGATTTTGCAACTGATTTCAATGGTTTAGGCATATCTCTTCATGTCTTTCGCGCGTCTTCGCGCGGGCGAATCGGTTCTCCTGACTATGCCACGGAAGAGCTTTAAAATGTGACGGCGGGAGCGATCTCAGGTGGTCTGGAACACGATCGCTGTGAACAGGATAACCGCTGCAACCACAATCAGCGAGCCGACGATCGGGATCACGACCAGCGCTTCGCCTTGGGTCACCACGAGACCGACCCCTACCGGAAACACGATCGCTCCAATGATATGGAGCCATCCCTGCCATTTTGCCAGCCTGTTTTCGGCCGCAGCCGGGACGAGACGGTAGTAGAGGCCGAACAGGAACAGGAGAACTCCGCCGACCAGATTGAGATGCGCGTGTGCAGGCGCCAGCGCGAAGTCCTGCTTAACCCCCATCGCGATGCCGGCGAGCATGCCGATCAGGAGAACAACCACGCTTACACGCATCATCAACGAGCCGATCATCAGTCTTTCCTTGCGATTATTGGTGGAGTGGTAACCCGGGCCGGAGCCTGACGCTCACAATCTAGTGCCCCATTGTGACTTGAAGTCACGCAGGCGGCTGGCTTACCTGCTGTTTGGCAATGGAACCACAAAAAGATTCACAATCTGGATCGGGCTGGAAGGTCGACGGGAATGGAAGATTATGCGCACGCCATTGCCGATTTCGTGCGCGACCATGAAGCTTGGGCGGCACCGATCGTGCTGGTGCTGGCCTTCGGTGAATCGCTTGCCTTCATCTCGCTGCTCGTTCCCGCCTGGGGCGCGCTGGTCGCGATCGGCGCGCTGATCGGCGTCAGCGGTATCAGCTTCTGGCCGTTGTGCATCGCCGGCGCCCTGGGCGCAGCACTCGGCGACTGGGTCTCCTATTGGTTCGGCTATCGATACAAGGAGCAGGTTGCGCAGATGTGGCCGCTATCGCGCTATCCCGAGATCCTGCCGCGGGGCGAAGCCTTCGTGCGGCGCTGGGGCGTGCCGAGCATTTTCATTGGCCGTTTCTTCGGCCCCTTGCGGGCCTCGGTGCCGCTCGCCGCCGGCATTTTCGAGATGCCGTACTGGACCTTCCAGATCGCGAATTTCGTCTCGGCGCTGATCTGGGCGGGTGCGTTGTTGATGTTCGGAGACGTGATTGCGAGGGCGATCGAATGGTTATGGCGCGTGCTTTGACCGCGCTGGGGCAGGGCTTGCAATCACCAGGGAACGCATCGCGAGATAGCAAAAAGGCTGATAAACTGCTGATAACACGAGCCGTCAAACCGCTCTGGACTTCGCTTCGGGGAGGAAGGCATGGAGATGTCACGACGTGACGCAATCCTGGGAACCGCCGCGCTGGCGGCTACACCATTGATGACATCAACAGAGACAAGCGCGGCGGCGCCGGTTGCAGACAAGCAGGCCCCGAGCTTCTATCGCTACAAGGTCGGCGACATCGTGGTCACTGTCGTGTCCGACGGACAGAACGTATTTCCGCTGACGGATGCGTTCATCCCGAACGCGAAAAGAGACGACATCAATGCCGCACTGGATAAGGCATTCATGCCGCGCGACATGATATCGATCTGGTTCGCGCCGCTGGTGATCCAGAGCGGCGGCAAGCTGATTGTGCTCGATACCGGGACCGGCCCGGTAGCGAAGGTCAGCAGCAAGGGCGCCAACGGCCTTTTCCTGGAGAACATGACGGCCGCCGGATTCGATCCCAGGGCGGTCGACATGGTTGTGATCTCGCATTTCCACACTGACCACGTGAATGGCCTGCTCACCTCGGACGGCAAGCCGGCGTTCCCGAATGCCGAAGTGCTGGTGCCCTCGGCCGAATGGAAGTTCTGGTGCGATGATGGCGAGATGAGCCGCGCCAAGGGCGAGCGGATGGTCGGCCTCTTCAAGAACAATCGCAACATCTTCGAGACTGGTCTGAAGAAGAAGGTCACACCGTATGACTGGAATAAGGAAATCGCGCCTGGCCTGATCTCAGTCGAGACCGTTGGCCATACCCCCGGCCACACCTCCTATGTGCTCTCTTCGGCATCGGGCAAGGTGTTCATCCAGTCGGATGTGACCAACAATCCGTACCTGTTCGCGGCAAATCCCTCCTGGCATGCGGCATTCGATCAGGATGGCGACATCGCGGAAAAGACCCGCCGCCGCGTCTACGACATGGTGGTCGCCGACAAGCTACAGGTGCAGGGTTTCCACTATCCGTTCCCCGGCCTTGGCAACGTAGTGAAGGATGGTGACGGTTACCGGGTCGTCCCGGCGCCGTGGAATCCGGTCATCTGACCGCGTCCCAATCGAGAATTCTTGACGAAAGTCTGGCGTGCCTTTATAGGGCGCGCCCATGATCAATTTTGCGACCAGCGTCATTGCCCGCCGCCGCCGTAGCCTTGCTGCGGTATGGGCGATCGCCTGCGTCTAGAGATCACCCTGCCGCTGGATTGGTCCGCGGCATTTCTTCAATGACAGCGTAACTGATCCGGCGGCTCCTACTTCGAGCAGGAGTTTTCGCCATGTATACGCCTCCGCCGTTCAAGTCCGATCGTGCTGCAAGCCTCGCGTTTGCGGAAGCGCGCGGGTTCGGCACGGTCTGCGCTTTCGACGGCAAGAAGCCGGTCGCATCCGTGTTGCCGTTCTATCTGAGCTACGCCAGCGACGGCACGCCGCAGGCGCTGTTTCATGTCGCGCGCGGGAATCCGCTGGCGAAGTTCGCCGACGGCACCTCGTCCTGGCTCCTCGCCGTCAACGGCGCCGACGCCTATGTGTCGGCGGACTGGTATGTTTCGGCCGACCAGGTCCCGACCTGGCTTTATCAATCGGTGCATCTGACCGGCATGGTCAGAAAGCTGTCCGACGAGGAGCTTGCCAACCAGATCGATACGCTGAGCGCGAAGTTCGAGAGCTGCCTCGCGCCAAAGAAGCCCTGGACATCGGGGAAGATGACGGCCGCGCGACTCGAGACCTTGAAGAAGGCGATCGTCGGCTTTGTCATGACGGTCGAGGAAGTCGAGGGCAGCTTCAAGCTCAACCAGCACAAATCCGAGGTCGACTACGCGGCGGTCGCCAATGCGCTTGCCGCGCAGTCCGACCCGGGTTCGCAACGGATCGCGCGGCTGATGCGGGAGACGCGGCCACAGGCGTTTGCGGCTCCGGCGCTGGAAGGTGAGACGCCATGAGCGCGAGGAAGAAGATCGGCGTGCTCGGCGCCTCCGGCTATACCGGCGCCGACGCCGTCCGGCTGCTCGCGCGGCATCCGAATGTGGAAATCGCGACGCTTACCGCCAACACCCATGCCGGCAAGGCGATGGACGAGGTGTTTCCGCATTTTTTCGCGCTCGATCTGCCTGATCTGACCGAGTGGGAGAAGGTCGACTGGAGCGAGCTCGACGCAGTGTTTTGCGGGTTGCCGCACGGCACGACGCAGGAAATCATCGCCGCCGTGCTCAAGGCCAACCCAGCGATCAAGGTGCTCGACATGTCGGCAGACTTCCGCCTGCGCGACGAGGCTGCCTACGCGCAATGGTACGGTCACGAACACCGGGCATTGGAGCTGCAGGGCGAGGCGATCTATGGGCTGACGGAGCTCTACAGGCAGGAGATCACCACCGCGCGGCTCGTCGCCTGTCCCGGCTGCTACCCGACGGCGGTGCTGCTGGCGCTGGTGCCGCTGGTGAAGGCCGGTCTCGTCGATGCCCATGATCTCGTCATCGATGCGAAATCGGGCGTCACCGGCGCGGGGCGCGGACTGAAGCAAAATACGCTGTTCTCGGAGGCGGGCGAGGGGCTGTCGCCTTATTCGGTCGCCAATCATCGTCACACTGCGGAGATCGACCAGGAAATAGGCGCGGCGGCCGGCGTGGCGGTGACCGCGAATTTCACGCCGCATCTCATTCCAATGGCGCGCGGCGAGCTCTGCACGTGCTATGTCCGGCTCGATGGCGCGGGCGCCGATGACCTGCGCGCCGCGCTGGAGGAAGCCTATCGTGACGAGGCCTTCGTGCATGTCGCAAAGAAAGGCGTGATGCCGCAGACCCAGAATGTGCGCGGATCCAACCATGTGCAGATCGGCGTGTTCGCCGACCGCATCAAGGGCCGCGCGATCGTGATTTCAACGCTCGACAATCTTGTGAAAGGCTCGGCCGGGCAGGCGATCCAGAACATGAACCTGATGTTTGGCCTCGCCGAGACCGCAGGGCTCGAGCAGATCGCGCTGTTTCCGTGAGGGGCAAGTGGACGACGACACGCTGCAATTCTACCGCCGTAACGCCGAGGCCTATGCCGGATGGGCCAAGGCGCCGTCGACGCGGCTGATTGGCTTTCTCGGAATGCTGCCGCCGGCTGGCTCGATCCTCGAGCTCGGCTGCGGCGCCGGCAATCATTCGGCCGAAATGCTGTCACGCGGCTTCCGCATGCGCATCACCGACGGTTCGCCGGAAATGGCGGAAATCGCTGCGCGAAGGCTCAACCATCCGGTCGAGGCGATGTTGTTCCATGAGTTGGAGGAGCGCGAAGCCTATGACGGCGTCTGGGCCAGCGCCTGCCTCTTGCACGTGCCGCGGGATGAACTCGCCGGCATCTTGACGCGCATCCATCGCGCGCTGAAGCCAGATGGCCTGTTCTATGCGAGCTACAAGATGGGCGATCATGACGGCCGCGACAGTCTTGGCCGCTATTACAACTATGCCACGCCGGAGGGGCTCGCGGCGACTTACGCCGCCTCTGGATCATGGCACGAGATCAAATCCGACACCTCTGTGATCAAGAGCTTTGACGACGCGCCAGCGACGATGCTGCACGTCGTCAAGCGCAAGGCTTGAAGTCACACCACCCTGAACACCGCGAGCGCCAGCACGGCCTGCGCGAGGAAGCCCACCGTAAAGGCCAGCGTGCGGAACACCGGCAGGCCGAGCGTGTAGACCACAAGATGTGCAACGCGGGCCCAGAAATAGACCGCGCAGGCCCAGACGGTCCACTTGGTCGAGTAGTCGATCTCGTTGAGGATCAGCACCAGCGGCGCGAAAATCACGAGGTTCTCGACCGCATTGTCATGCGCGAACATCAGCCGCGTCGCCCATGGCGCATGCGGCTTTGCGCCGGGCACGGGGTTGGCCATGGCACCGCCAAGGCCGCGCACCACGCAGCGGTTGAGGATGTAGGGGACCCACAACAACCCCGTCAAAATGACCGTCAAAGTGAGCCAGAACAGCTCCGGCGTCAGTAATCCCGGCGTCATGATCTCCCCCTTACTGGATTGCAATGCCCATTCGGGCTCACGCCTTATACAAGAGCGCGGCCTCTCGCGCTACGCGCGTACGCGGACATAGCTGCCGGGCGCGTCCTCGATTGGCCGCAGCGCGTCGCCGATGGCGCGCGCCGGCACTTCCTCGGCGTCGATTGCGCCAAGCCAATCGCGCCAGTCCGGCCACCACGAGCCTTTGTGCTCCTCGGCGCCCTTGATCCAGTCGGCGAGCGACACGTCCTTGATATTGTCGTTGAGCCAGTACTGGTACTTGCCCGAGGCGGGTGGATTGACCACGCCCGCGATATGGCCGGAGCCGGACAGCACGTACTTCACTGGGCCTCCGAAAAATTGCGAGCCGTAGAGCACGGATTCCGCCGGGGCGATGTGATCCTCGCGGGTGGCGAGATTGTAGACCGGCACCTTCACCTTGGTGAGGTCGAGCAGCGTGTTATCGAGCACCATGCTGCCGGAGGAGAGGCGGTTCTCCAGGTAGCAGTTGCGCAGGTAATAGGAATGGTTGGCGGCCGGCATCCGCGTTGCATCCGAGTTCCAGTGCAACAGGTCGAACGGCGAGGGCGGCTGTCCTTTCAGATAGTTGCTGACGACGTAGGACCAGATCAGGTCGTTCGAGCGCAGCATGTTGAAGGCCATCGCCATCTTGGCGCCCTCGAGCACGCCGGATTCCTGCATGTCGCGCTCGAGCGCGGAAATCTGGCCCTCGTCCACGAACACCAGGAGATCGCCTGCATGGGTGAAGTCGACCTGCGCGGCCAGCAACGTCGCCGACGTGACGCGCACGCGGCGCTTTTCGGCAAGCCAGGCCAGCGTGGTGGCGAGCAGCGTGCCGCCGACGCAATAGCCCATGGTGTGGACCTTCATCTCGCCGGTCGCCTTCTCGATGACGTCCATCGCGGCGAGCGGTCCTTCCTTCATGTAATCTTCCCAGGTCTTCGCACCCAAACTCTTGTCGGGATTGACCCAGGAGATCACGAACACGGTGATGCCCTGGTCCACGCACCATTTGATGAAGGATTTCTCGGGACGCAGATCGAGGATGTAGAACTTGTTGATCCAGGGCGGCACGATCAAAAGCGGCGTGCGCAGCACCCTCTCCGTGGTCGGCTGATACTGGATCAGCTGCATCAGGTCATTCTGGTAGACGACCTTGCCCGGCGTCGTCGCCATGTTGACGCCGACCGCGAGGTTTGTGGGGTCCGACTGGCGAATACGCAGCGTGCCTTTGCCGGCCTCGATGTCTTCGGCCAGCATCTTCATGCCGCGCACCAGATTGCTGCCGTTTTGCGCCAGCGTCTCGCGCAAGACTTCCGGATTGGTCAGCACGAAGTTCGACGGCGCCAAGGCATTGGTGATCTGGTTGACGTAGAACTCGGCCTTCTTGCGCGTGTGCGGATCGACCCCCTCGGCATTGCGCACCAGGTCCTGCGCCCACTGTGTTGTAAGCAGGTAGGCCTGCATCATGAAATCGAAGAACTGGTTCGACTTCCATTCCGGATCGGCGAAGCGCTTGTCGCGCGGTGAGGGCGAGATCGCCGGCATCGCCTCTTCGCCGGTGAGGCGTCGCATCGCCGAGCCCCAGAGATCGAGATAGCCCTTGGCCATCCTGGCCTGGAGTTTCGATGAGCGCTCATTGTCGGAGAGCCAGTATTCCGCGACCGTCGTGAGCGTCTTGATGACCTCGCTCATCTCGTCCGACGAGTTGTCCTTCAATTCGCCGCTCTCGCGCGGCTTGAGATAGGCCGCCAGCGCACGGCCGCCACTCTCCATCGCGCGCGCGATGTTCATCGCAAACGCTTCGGTGTCGAATTTCTTCTCTTGTTTCGTGTCGGTCGTTACGTCGGTCATGCGAGAACACTATCGCTTCAATCTGTTTTCGTCACCGCGAGAGATCGCAGCTACCGCCGAGACATTAATCTTTGTTTAGGCATGTGTTGCACTGCGACAAATGAGCTTGGTTCTGTCACATTGCCGCCCCAGCGGTACAATTAGCTGTTCTCGGTTTAACCGTTTTGGGCGAAAATGGTTTGAGGCGCACAGGCGTTTTGAACGAGCCGAGCCGAAGAGAATGTGGCTCAGTTGTTGCGTTGCGAGGTGGGGACGTTCTGTATGTTGCTGGATCGGCCATCACGGCTGCTTGCATTGGGGGGGCTGCTCGCGGCAGCACTGACGCTCGCCAATTGCACCAGCCAGATCGCCGACCTGCCGCTGGTGGGTACGCCGGCTGACGCACCCGCACGGCCGAAAGAGCCTGGTGCCTATCTACCGGTCAACGACTTGCCCCCCGATCGCGATGAAGCCACAATGGATCCCAAGGAACGCGCCAAGATCCAGGCCGAACTGATCAAGGCACGTGATCGCCAGGCGGTGATCACCTCGACCTCGAGCAAGGACGCGGACGCTGCCGCCAAATAAGGCCGCCGTCCCTCAAGGTAATCGCTGGCGTGGGCAACCGTCCGTGGTAAAAGAGCCAACTCAACCGTCAGGGTGACAGTAGGCTTGTCCCTGAGCTCGCGCTAAGTGACTGATTTGGCGTGATTTCGGGACAGCGCCGCGGCCGCGCCGCAAACCGCGGTGAGGCGCTCGATTCTGCTCCCCAATGGTTGCCCGGAGCCCGAGGACCATGGAAGATTTTTACCGCATCCGACGCCTGCCGCCTTATGTGTTCGAGAAGGTCAACCAGGCCAAGGCGGCCGCGCGGAATGCCGGCGCCGATATCATCGATCTCGGCATGGGCAATCCGGACCTCTCGGCGCCGCCGCATGTGGTCGAGAAGTTGAAGGAGACGCTCGGCAAGCCGCGCACCGACCGCTATTCGGCCTCACGCGGTATCCCCGGCCTGCGCAAGGCCCAGGCCGCCTATTACGCGCGCCGCTTCGGCGTGAAACTCAATGCGGACACGCAGGTTGTCGCGACGCTGGGTTCGAAGGAAGGCTTTGCCAATGTCGCGCAGGCGATAACCGCGCCTGGCGACGTCGTGCTGTGTCCGAACCCAAGCTATCCGATCCATGCCTTCGGTTTCCTGATGGCCGGCGGTGTGATCCGCTCGGTGCCGTCGGAACCGACGCCGCAATTCTTCGAGGCGGTGGAACGCGCGATCATTCATTCGATCCCGAAGCCGATCGCGCTCGTGGTCTGCTATCCCTCCAATCCCACCGCCTATGTCGCCGATCTCGATTTCTACAAGGATCTGGTCGCGTTCGCGAAGAAGCACGAGATTCTCATTCTCTCCGATCTCGCTTACGCCGAAGTCTATTTCGACGACAAAAATCCGCCGCCATCGGTGCTGCAGGTTCCCGGCGCGATCGACATCAGCGTCGAGCTCACCTCGATGTCGAAGACATTCTCGATGGCGGGCTGGCGCATGGGCTTTGCGGTCGGCAATGAGCGCGTCATCGCCGCGCTCGCGCGGGTGAAATCCTATCTCGATTACGGCGCCTTCACGCCGGTGCAGGTCGCGGCCACCGCTGCGCTCAACGGACCGGAAGATTGCATCCGCGAGATGCGCGATACCTATCGCAAGCGCCGCGATGCGCTGGTGGAATCGTTTGGTCGCGCCGGCTGGGACATTCCGCCGCCGGATGCATCCATGTTCGCCTGGGCGCCGCTGCCGAAGGCGTTCGAAGGCGTTGGCAGCATGGAGTTTGCGACCCTGATGGTCGAGAAATCCGGCGTCGTGGTCTCGCCTGGCGTTGCCTTCGGGGAGCACGGCGAGGGGTTTGTGCGCATTGCCATGGTGGAAAACGAGCAGCGGATCCGCCAGGCTGCCCGCGGTGTGCGTCGCTTCCTTGAAAGCGGCATCGAAACGTTGCACAACGTGGTTCCCCTCGCCAACCGGCGCTAATTCTTCCGCAGGTTTTTTCAAAGATGGTCGCACCCCTGAAGGTGGGTATTGCCGGGCTCGGCACCGTCGGTGCTGAAGTCGTCCGCCTCATCGAGGCCGAGGGCAAGGCATTGTCCGCACGCTGCGGGCGCGGCGTGCGCGTCGTTGCCGTCACCGCGCGCTCGAAGGCGAAGAAGCGCGGCATCGACCTTGACGGCATCGCCTGGGCCAAGGATCCCCTCGCGCTTGCGAGCGATAACGGAATCGATTGCTTCGTCGAATTGATGGGCGGCGCCGGCGAGCCCGCGCTGTCGGCGGTCGAGACCGCACTCAAGGCCGGCAAATCGGTCGTCACGGCGAACAAGGCGCTGATCGCCAAACATGGCATCCGCCTGGCGCAGGCGGCCGAGAAGCACGGCGGTGCGCTCAATTTCGAGGCCGCGGTCGGCGCCGCGATCCCTGTCGTCAAGACGCTACGCGAAGGTCTGGCCGCGACCGGCATCGACCGCGTCTACGGCATCCTCAACGGCACCTGCAACTACATCCTCACCAGGATGGAGCAGGAGGGGCTGTCATTCGCCGAATGCCTGAAGGACGCGCAGCGGCTCGGCTATGCCGAGGCCAACCCGTCCTTCGATGTCGACGGCCATGACACCGCGCAAAAGCTCGCCATTCTTGCGAGCCTTGCCTTCGGCACCAGGGTCGCGCAGGGCGCGGTCTATGTCGAAGGCATCTCCTCGATCGCGCCGGAAGACCTTCGCGCGGCATCCGACCTCGGCTATCGCGTCAAGCTGCTCGGCGTGGCCGTGAAGACGGCGAAGGGAATTGAGCAGCGCGTGCACCCGACCATGGTGCCGAAATCCTCCTCGATCGCGCAGGTGATGGGCGTGACCAATGCGGTCACCATCGACGGCGAGGGCATTCCGCCGATCACGCTGGTCGGCCCCGGCGCCGGTGGGGCGGCGACGGCTTCCGCCGTGCTCGCCGACATCGCCGACGTGGCGCGTGGCGTCCGCATCGACCCGTTCGGCCGCCCGGTCGATCGCCTGCGCGCCACCGAGAAGGCGCCGATGGAGCGGCACGAAGGCGGCTATTACATCCGCCTGATGGCGCGCGATCTTGCCGGCACGGCGGCCGCGATTGCGACGCGCCTGGCCGAGCAGAAGATTTCCATCGAATCCATCGTGCAGCGTCACGTCAATGGCGGGGAGGCTGCGAAATCGGCCGGAAAGGGTTCGCAGGTGCCGGTGCTCCTGATCACCTATGCCACAAATGAGGACGCGGTGTACCGGGCGCTCGCGGCCGTGCAGAAGGACAAGGTGATTTCCGGCAGGCCGCAGGTGATCCGGATCGAAAAGAATTGATGCGCGAGCAACCGTTGGCGCATCGGGGAATTGTTTGAGGGGTTTTGAGGGAGTGCGCTGATGTCGACCCATATTTCCGTTCCGCCGCAATTATTGCTCGAGCGCATTCTTACGCTTGAAATCGTCCGCGTCACCGAGCGTGCCGCCGTGTCGGCTGCGCGGCTGCGCGGCCATGGCAACGAAAAGGCCGCCGACCAGGCCGCGGTCGATGCGATGCGCCGCGAGCTCAACAAGCTGCCGATCCAGGGCACCGTCGTGATCGGCGAGGGCGAGCGCGACGAGGCGCCGATGCTGTTCATCGGCGAGCAGGTCGGGCTCAAGGCGGGACCTCAAGTCGATATCGCCGTCGA
>Ga0207661_10003493_pt1 | contig 10914 bp, 7 predicted proteins | sample KBSC713LmetaG_FD_184337 | JGI IMG/M metagenome (GOLD analysis project Ga0207661, IMG submission 184337) | Corn rhizosphere microbial communities from Kellogg Biological Station, Michigan, USA - KBS C7.1-3L metaG (SPAdes) (version 2) | ecosystem: Host-associated > Plants > Roots > Rhizosphere ... | reverse complement strand
GCGCTGTCGGCGAGTGGATCCGCCGCGAATAGCACGGATGCGGTTAAGACGAACGGTAACAACCATCGCACGACTTCAGTCTAGCGCGAGTCTAAAAGCCGACCGCTTGCGGAACGCCATCGAGCAGGCGCAGCGGAACCTGCGTGAGCGCGCCGGTTCGTGGGCCAGGCAGCACAATGCCACTCAAATTAAGCGGATCCGCAGGTGCGATCTCGAGCTGCTCTCCGGTCTTGGCCGACCGGCGGAGGTGCCGAAGGAGATCCAGTGCTTCGGGTCGCGCGAACTGCTCCCCCACGAATCCGCTGACGAACCTACCTCCGCGAATTTCGCCGCGGGCTTCCATTCGCCGATATACCTGGAGCAGATCCCGCCACGCGGGCGCCAAAGTCTCGCGCGACAGCACATCGCGGAAGACTACACCCCAGCGATCCAGAAGCTGGGTAGCGAAGAAGTCGATCTCGGTCGCGACCTTATCTCGATTCAGCAACGCCCAGCGGCCAGCAGCATGACGAGGTCGCGAACTTCTTCCCCGTCCTTCTCCGCGGCGTCGCTTAGGATCGATCAGCGCGCGCACATTCTCGAAACCATCTCCGGTGACGAGCCCGGCGGCAACCAGCTCCCACAAGCCGTCTTCGACTTCGCTGGCCAGGCGGCCGGTGGCCCGCACCAACTCATTGAAGAAAGATGCGCCATGCGACTCAAGAGCCACCAGCACGTCTCGCGCGGGATGCGAGAGAAGTGGCAACTGATTCGAGGCAGGCGACAGCAGCCGATTCGCATCCTCCCTCAGGAATAGCGCCAGAGGGGCGACACGCGTGGGCCGGACTCGACGGCCTCCTTCGGTCTCAAGCGCAGGATGCGGCGAAAGCCTGCCCCACATCACTTCTCCGGACAGACACAAGCGGTCCAGCAACTCCGGCTCGTAGGCGACGATGCGGCGCGGCAAGACGCTCGATTCCCATGCTGCCGCCGAAATCTCATAACCCTGCAGTTGGCGCAGAACCTGAAACAGTCCATCGGCTCCGTGAAGCTGCGTTCCCGGGGCAAGATGCTGCCAGCGGCCGAGGAATCGCATGAAGTCGGCCGAGGTCACCGGCTCGATTTCGCGTCGCAGGCGGCCGAGCGTCATCCGATGGATGCGAGCGAGCACGCGGCGGTGGCAGAACTCGTTGTCGTCCGCGCTAAACTTGCCGCGAAGAATTAAGCCCTCCGATTCGAGCTTGGCTAGCCCGATGTCGATAGCCTCCTGAGACAGCGAGAGCCTTGCCGCCAGCGCCGCGGGCGTGACTGGGCCGATAGAATCCATCCATCCTCGTAGAACGGCCGCAGTAGCGGCATCCTCGGGCAGACTCCGCGCGATATCCAACTTCTCGGTGGCGACCCACTGCCCATTTATCGTTGAGGCTCGGCCTGCGCGTTCCAGTGCTTCGTACCAGCCACGCCATCCATCCAGAGGAGGCACGACGATCAATGTCAGCAGCGCGTCATGCAGCTCATGTTCATCGCGGACCACAGGCCATGATTCTTCGGCGACCTGCGTGATCGCCGCTGGATCCAGAGTTCCCAGGTTCTTCGCGTCTTCCACCGACAGGCTTCGCCGCATCTGGACCGCCCGTGTGCGGCGTTCCTCGAGCGGAGCATCATCCAGAAACGCATACGGGTTGGCATTTAGCAGCTCATGGCTGAAGGGGGACGGTTCGCGCGTGTCGACCGCCACGGTTCGGAGCGTGCCTTCACCCATGCGCTCCAATATTTCTTTCAGTCCTTCCAAATCCATCGCCTCATGCAGGCAGTTGTCGATGGTCTCCTTCACCAGAGGATGATCGGGAATCCGGATTTCGCCGGTCAGATTTTCGGCGCATGCGACTTGGTCGGGAAACACGTTAGCGAGCAAATCATCCGATCGCATCCGCTGAAGGGGAGGCGGGACTTTGCGGCCACCCGAGAATCGTGGGATCGCTAAAGCTCGCGCAGCGTTCCACTTCCAGCGGGCGCCGAACATGGGCGCGTCGAACATGGCCTGCGTGAGGACGTGCTCGACGGTCGCCGGCTTCAGGAAGCTGAACACCAAGTCGAGCGGGAACGAATGTTGATCGCTCAGCGAAATTACAATTCCGTTGTCCGTCGCGGCGGCCTGCAGTTCGAAGTTGAACGTACGGCAGAAGCGCTTGCGCAGTGCCAACCCCCAGGCTTTATTGATGCGCGCGCCGAAAGGAGAGTGAATCACCAGCTGCATGCCTCCGGCTTCATCGAAGAAGCGCTCGGCGACGACGGTGTCTTGCGTAGGCATCGCGCCCAGCGCCTTGAAACCCGCCAGAACGTATTCGACGGCTTGTTCCAACCCACGTTGGTCCAGTCCGCAATCGGCGAGGCCAAGCGCCCCGGCCTTGGCGATTTCCTCGCGCAGGATTGAGATTTCCTGCGACAGCTCGCGTGTGCGGCCCGGTGCCTCGCCTAGCCAGAACGGGATGGACGGAGCGGCACCCTTCGCATTCTCGACACGAACCCGTCCGGCTTCCACGCGCCGAACCCTCCAAGACGTTGTTCCCAGAAGAAACACGTCACCGACCAGGCTCTCGACGGCGAAATCTTCGTCCAGCGTTCCAATAACCGTTCCCTCGGGCTCGGCGATCACCTGATACTGGGACGTGTCCGGAATCGCACCGCCGCTGGTGATCGCCGCCAGACGCGCCCCTCGGCGTCCCCGGACACGATGATTCACCTGATCGCGATGAAGATAGGCCCCGCTGCGTCCGCGAGAATGCGCGATGCCTTCGCTGAGCATGGTCACGACCTCGTCAAAATCCGCGCGGTCTAAATTGATATACGGCGCTGCGCGTCGGACCAGAGCAAACAGGTCGTCTTCCGCAAATTCCTCGCAGGCGGACATTGCGACAATCTGCTGCGCCAGGATATCAAGGGGCGCTTTGGGTATCTCCAACCGATCGAGTTCGCCGCGGCGGATCGCCCGCACTAACGCCGCGCATTCAATCAATTCATCTCGAGTCGTCGCGAAGAGCCGGCCTTTCGGCAACGCGCCGACCCAGTGCCCCGCCCGGCCGACCCTCTGCAGCGCCACCGCGATCGAACGCGTCGAGCCGATCTGGCAGACCAGATCCACGGTGCCGATATCGATACCCAGTTCGAGCGATGCCGTGGCGACCACCGCCCGCAACTCGCCATTTTTCAATCGTTGCTCGGCCTCGAGACGAAGGGCGCGCGAAAGGCTGCCATGATGCGGCAGGACAGCATTTTCACCGAGTCGTTCGGCGAGGTGATGCGCCACGCGCTCAGACAATCGACGCGTGTTGACGAACACCAGGGTCGTCCGGTGCTCCCGCGCCAGCTCCGCGATGCGGTCGTAGACTTCGCCCCACATCTCCGTGCTGGCGACCGCGCCTAGTTCGTCGCGAGGGACTTCGACGGCGAGGTCCATCGCACGCCGATGGCCGACCTGCACGATGTGCGCACGATCGCTCAGGAAGTGCGCAACCTGCTCGATGGGACTTACGGTCGCGGACAGTCCGATTTTCTGGAGCGGTGCGCCGGTCAGAGCTTCCAGCCTTGCGATCGATAGAGCCAAATGCGACCCGCGCTTGTCATCGGCCACCGCGTGAATCTCGTCGACGATCAGCGTCCGCACGGAGGAGAGCATTTTCCGCGGCCCCTCGGCCGTCAGAAGAATGTAGAGGGATTCCGGCGTCGTGACTAATATGTTAGGCGCTTCCTTGCCCATGCGCTGGCGTTCGGCCATGGGGGTGTCGCCGGTGCGCACGGCGGTCCGGATCGGGGCAAGCGCGATGCCCTGCGAGGCGGCCAGTTTCGCGACGCCCGCCAGGGGAATGTCCAGGTTCTTGTGGATGTCGTTACTCAGCGCCTTGAGCGGCGACACATAGAGGACTTGGGTTTGGTTCGGCAGTTCACCCGAGCGCGCCTGTCGGACGAGTGAATCGATGGCTGTCAGGAATGCCGCCAGCGTTTTGCCGGACCCGGTTGGAGCGGAAATCAGTACGTCGCGGCCGGCCTGGATCTCGGGCCATCCCTGCCGCTGAGGCTCGGTAACCCCAGCAAACTTCTGAGTAAACCACTCGCGAACGAGCGGATCGAATGCCGCCAACGCGTCCTGCATGCTTCTATTATCTCAGGCGCGCAAATCGCGCCCGCGTCACTTGCCGACCATGTGCGGCATGTCTTTTTCGTGCGCGCAAATCGCCTCGATCAGCTCCGTATCGGGAAGAAGATTGTAGGGAATGGTGACGCCCCAGGGCTTGGTGTACGCCTTTGGATCGTCGATGGTGACCGCAATTTCCATGTGACCGAAGTCCTTGCGGCGGAAGCGCTCCGTGATGTGCAGTGCATCGGTGTGAGGATGCCCGCCATCGTCTAGCCAGGTTTCATCGTTGAACCCGATGGTCTCGACTACCAGAGTGTCGCCGTTCCACTTGCCGACCGAGTAGCCGAGCCAGGTCGGTTCCCGTTCTTGCGGAAAAGCGCGGCCGTCGGTGAAGATCTGCCGGTAGTGGTTGAAAGCCTCATACAAGACTGCGATCTCGCCGGTCGTCTGAATGAGCTTGAATGGAATCGCCAGGGCTTCGTAATCCGGCAGGCCATGCGAGATGCAGCGTTCCGATGGGTGGCCCTTGCCATTTTGCTCCTGGTGCTCCTTGTAAACAGCAGCGGCCCAGGGTTGAAACGGGATCTCGATCCCATCAGCTGCGATGTTGACCAGGTACTTTCCCGTCGACGCTACCCAGATCCCGCTCAGATCCGGTTTGCCTTCCCGCGTCCGAGGCGTCGCTGAAGAAAGGTTTGCCTTGCCATTCTTCGTACGCGGAATTCCGGGAGTGGGAACATGGATCCACTGCGCCGCCGCTGGAATGGCGACGACCGCCGCGATCAGGAAGATGCGCTTCATCATGCGGCTTTGCCTCCTCGGAGCGCGGCGAGCACTCGGCTCGGCGTCATGGGGAATTCTTTCATACGCACGCCAGTGGCGTCGAAGAATGCATTGGCGATCGCACCCGCAGCGGCAGCCATGACCTCTTCGCCCGCCCCAGTCGATCGTTGATCGAGCCTCTGCACGACGACGGCCGTGACCTCGGGGCACTCGTCGAACCGCAGGATCGGGTAACTGCCCCAATCAAGGCTGGTGACGCCGGTCTGATCGAACTTCACTTCCTCTTTGAACATGCGGCTGGCCGTCTGCACCAGCTGCCCCATAATTTGGCTTTCGACGAATCCTGGGTTCACCACCTGGCCGGCATCGATCGCGCCGTAAAGGTGTTTCGCGACCACGCGGCCGGTTTCCTTGTTCACTTCGATTTCGGCGACCGCGCCACCGTACGACGTGAGATGCGTCCCGACGCCGATCCCTCTCCCCGTCACGATGTTCGCCTTCGACAGATTAGCCGCCGCTTTCCGGGGAGTCCACTTGGCGGCCTGTGCCGCCGCGTTCAGAACACCCAGCCAGCGCATGTCGGTCATGTTCTTCTGCCGAAATTCGTAGGGGTCGGCTCCGCTGAGATATGCCAGCTGATCGATCGCCTGTTCCGATGCGAACGAGAACGAGAGATCGAGAGGCGACCGCAGCCATCCGGCCTTGAGATACGACGTCACCGGCAGCTTGTGATTCACCAGCTTCAGATTCGGGATATCGTACATGCCTCCGCACGCCAGGCGGTTGACGCCTTGCACGCCCGTACCCGCGCCCGGCCACTCTGACGGCGGCACGCCCGTCAACTGCGCGGAGGTTTCGGTATTGATCCAGCCGTGCTGCCAGCCCTGATACTCATAGGCGACGATCTTGCCGTTCGCGTCGGCGGCGGCGCGCACTTCGCCGAGATGTCCAGGGCCATAGTTATCCCAACCGTGTTCATCCCAGCGCATGAACTGCAGGCGAACAGGCTTTCCGGCGAGTTGCGACAGAAGCACCGCGGCCTGCGCGACGTCGTCGTAGCAACTGTGTCCGTATGTGCCCGAGCCTTCGTAATACTGCACGCGAATCTTTTCGGCAGGCATGCCCAGCAGCCGCGATAGGCTGTTGCGCGTTCCGTAGACGTCCTGCGTGGAGCACATCACAAGTGCGGAATCGGCCTTCACATCGGCGACGGCGCAGTTCGGGCCGAAGGGTGCGTGCGCCTGGTACGGACCAAGGCAGGTCTGCGAAACAGTATGCGCGGCCCCGGTAAATCCGGCGTCCAAGTTCCCTCGCTCCAGCGCGACCATGTCTTCGCTCTTAGCGGCGCGCATGTGTTCGAATAGCCCAGCGTTTCCCGGAAGCGCGGGCGGCGTCTCCCACACCACCTTCAACTGTTGCGCGGCGCGAATCGCGTCCCACTCGTTCTCGGCCACCACGCCCAGGAAATCGCCCTTGCGGAGGACACGCGCACCGGGGATCGCGCGAATCGAGGCTTGGTCGACGCTCATGATCTTCGCGCCAGCTCCGTACATCCTCTGGCCCCGAGGACGAACCACGCGGCCGTGCAGCATCCCGGGCACGCGGACGTACTGCATGTACGTGTATTGGGCGCTGACCTTCGCGGGTGTGTCGTTCCGAGGGAACTTCGTCCCGACGATCTTGTACGCCGTTGCCGGCTTCACAGGCGCGTTGCCTGTGAACGTCACATTGAAGGGCTTGTCGCCGACCAGTTCACCATAGGTGACGGATCGCCCGGAGCCAGACACCACGCCCTTCGACACGGTGAGCTGGGCTTCCGGAGTATCGAGCTTCACCGACGCCAGCTTGAGCAGCGCGAGCCGCGCTTCTGCAGCCGCCGTACGGACCTGCGGCCCACCCCGATTGATCGACGCGCTCGAATACGTGCCGCCCTGATTCGGCGTGACATTCGTGTCGAGCCGCACCGTCTTGATCTGGCTCATGTCCAGATCGAGTTCCTCCGCCGCAATCTGCAGAAGAGCGGTCGACGCCCCTTGGCCCAATTCGGCGAAACCTATATATACAGTTGCGGTGTTGTCGGCGTGGATCGCGAGCCAGGTGTCGACCTGTCGCGCATCGGGCGGGCCGGCTTTGGTCCCCCGGACCACCTGTTCTTGCGCAACCAACGTGTCACGCAAATTGAAACCGACGACCAAAGCCCCGCCGGTCTTCAAAAAGTCGCGTCGGATCATTTCTTTATTCAAGCGGCACCTCCCGCCATTGCTACCGACGCCCGCTGAATCGCCTTCATAATCCTGGGATACGTCCCGCATCTGCACAGGTGGCCGTTCATCGCTATCCTGATCTGCGCCTCGGTGGGCCGCGGTGTCTTCGAGAGAAGCTCGGAACTCTTGATGATCATGCCGTTGAAGCAGTAGCCGCACTGCACGGCCTGTTCATCGATCATGGCCTGTTGCACAGGATGCAGCGCAGGAGCCTTCGCCAGCTTCTTCTGCGATGCGTACCAGGCCGGCAATCCTTCCAGAGTGGTGATCGATTTCCCCTCGACTTTGGATACCGCCGTCACGCAGGAGCGGGTTTCGACGCCGTTCACCAGCACCGAACACGACCCGCACTGCGCCAATCCGCAGCCGAATCGCGGGCCTTGGAGCTGCAGTTCATTCATCAAGACATATAGAAGCGGCGTATCGGGCGTGGAATTCACCGTCCACGACCGTTCATTCACTCGAATTTGCATATAGCGCCCTTTCCCTGGCCTGCAAGACAGCTTATATCAGATTAGGTTAGAATCAACGCGAGCATCTGGAAGGAGTGACCATGAAACGTCACTGGTTACGCTACGGCGCGGTTTTCGCCGCGACAACGTTCCTGATTTGGGCGCAGGATCAGAAGACGCCACCGTGGGCCTACGCATTGAATCCGCCCGCCACCCCGGGAGCCGCCGCTCCGGCGGCCGCGCCCGCGGACACTTCCCTGAAACACGTGCCGGGCAGCAATGTAGGCCTCACGCTTCCCCAAACCCGCGATCTGTTTAATCCTCCCGACTGGTATCCCGACGATCATCCGGCGATGCCCGAGGTCGTGATGCATGGCCGACGCCCCGACGTGCGCGCCTGCGGCTATTGCCACCTGCCCAATGGGCAAGGACGTCCCGAGAACGCGAGTCTCGCGGGACTTCCCGCCGGCTACATCATCCAGCAGATGGCCAACTACAAGAACGGCCTGCGCAAGACCTCCGAATCGAAGATGGGGCCGCCGACCACCATGCTCGCCATCGGCAAAGCTGCGAATGATGCCGAAGTAAAGGCAGCCGCTGAGTATTTCGCGAGCATTAAGCCGAAGCCCTGGATCAAGGTGATCGAAGCCAAGATGGTCCCCAAGGCGCACGTCTCGGGATGGATGTTCGTCGAAACTGAAGGCGCCGGGAAAGGCATGGAACCGATCGGCTCGCGCATAATCGAGATGCCGGTGGATCTGGAACGCACCGAACTCCGCGACTCGAAGTCGAGCTTCATCGCCTACGCGCCCGTGGGCAGCATCAAGAAGGGTGAGGCGCTGGTCAGCACCGGCGGCGCAGGCAAAACCATCAAATGCAGCATCTGCCACGGCGCCGATCTGAAAGGGCTCGGGAATGTGCCGTCGATCTCGGGCCGCTCCCCGAGTTACATCGCGCGGCAGCTCTACGATATTCAACAAGGGAATCGCAATGGTCCCTATACGCAGCTGATGAAGGAAGCCGTGGCGAAGCTGACCGTCGACGACATGGTGTCGATCACGGCTTATCTGGCGTCCCGCACTCCGTAGAGAGGAGGCTCAAGATGTCCCGTACTGTTGTCTTGATGATTTGCGCTTCGATTTCTGCCTCGGCGGCATTCGCCCAGAAGCCTCCTTCACAAAAATGGACCGCGCCTCGCACCGCCGACGGACAGCCCGACCTGCAAGGCGTCTGGACGAACGCGACCATTACGCCGTTCGAGCGCCCCGCGGAGCTCGCGAACAAGCCCTTCCTGACGGAGAAGGAAGCAGCCGAACTCGAGAAGCAATCGGCCAAGAGCAAAGTCGACCGGCGTCCCGCGGCTGGCGACGTAGGCACCTATAACCAGGTCTGGTTCGATTCCGGCACCAAGGTCGTCGGGACGCGCGCGACTTCGCTGGTTGTCGATCCACCGGATGGAAAGGTTCCCGTAAAGCCGGCGGCCGAAGCCAAACGCGACTACGACCTGGCGCACATCGGCGATTCCTACGAGCATATGAGCGTTTGGGATCGCTGCATCACCCGCGGCGTCCCCGGGCGCATGTTCCCCGCCGGATATAACAATGCGTATCAGATCCTCCAGAGCCCTGGATACGTGGTGATCGAGTCGGAAATGATTCATGACGCCCGCGTCATCCCGCTCGACGGCCGTCCTCATGCTCCCTCCAGCGTCCGGTCCTGGGACGGCGATTCGCGCGGCCATTGGGACGGAAACACCCTGGTGGTCGACACGACCAATTTCAACGGCAAGGGCTGGATCGCCACCAGCGCCGCCACCGGCCGCATCAAGGGGATCCCGCAGAGCGAGGCTCTGCACGTGGTCGAGCGATTCACTCGCACCGAACCAGGGAGCATCCTGTACGAGGTCACCATCGACGATCCGAACGTCTACACCAAGCCGTGGAAAGTATCGATCCCCTTGACCCGCGATCCGCAATACGTCATCTACGAGTACGCCTGCCAGGAAGGGAATGAGGCGGTGGAGAACATCCTTCGCGGGGCCCGGGCGAAAGAGCAGGCCGCGCGATGAAGAACGCTCTTTCAAGACGCAAGGTCATGGCAGGAGCGCTGCTCGCTCCCGCAGCCGCACTCGCGCAGAACACGAAGCCCGCGCCTAGCAATCCCTGGTCCCACGAATACTGGGCACAAAAGGGCGGCGTGAAGCTGTACATGTTCCGCAAGCGGTCGACTGCGCCCAAAGCCGGCGAGAAAACGCGGCCCGTACTCCTACTGATTCACGGATCCTCGAACTCCAGCCGCTCCTCGTTCGATCTCCCCACGCCGGGCAAGGGCGAATATTCCGTAATGAATGTTTTCGCCGGGCTCGGCTACGACGTGTGGACCATGGATCACGAAAACTACGGCCGGTCCAGCCAGACGCAGAGCAATTCCGACATCGCCAGCGGCGTGAAGGACATTCAAGCCGGTATGGAAGTGATCGCACGTGAAACCGGCCAGCGAAAGGTGCACTTGTTCGGCGAATCATCGGGAGGGCTGCGGGCCGGCGCGTATGCAATGGCCGAGCCGAATCGCGTAGACCGTCTGGTCCTGGGAGCATTCACCTACAAGGGCGACAATTCCCCGACGCTGGCCGAGCGCGCCAAGAACCTGGATTACTACCGCACTCACAATCGCCGCCTGCGCGACCGCGACATGATCCGCAGCATCTTCACGCGCGACAAACCGGGCACTACAGATCCGGCCATCGCTGAATTCCTCGCCGATGAAGAGCTGAAGTTCGGCGACCAGGTCCCAACGGGCACCTATCTCGATATGACGGCGAATCTGCCCGTGGTCGACCCCAAGAAAGTAATTGCGCCGGTGCTGCTCGTGCGCGGCGAATATGACGGCATCGCCACCATGAGCGATCTGACCGATTTCTTCTCGCAGCTCCCCAGCGGCGATCGCCAATTGATTGTGCTGCCGGGAATGGCGCATTCCGTGGTGATGGGCCTGCATCGCCAGACGTTTTGGCATGCAATGCACGCGTTCCTTTCGATGCCCGCGACGACAGTCGGATAAGATCGCCGGGGTATACTGGCTGGCGACCCTAAGGAGAAACCTCATGCGGCGAATTTGTCTGCTCCTATTTGCGATCTTGACGATGGCGTTCGTAGGATCGGCCCAGCAAGGCCCTTATAAGATCCTGAAGACTGCGAAGGTTGGAGGGACCGGCGGATTCGACTACGTCTACGCGGATGTCGATGGGCGGCGCCTGTACATCCCGCGAACGGGCAATCCTCCGCGGATCAGCGTTTACAAC
>Ga0207661_10003489_pt1 | contig 10923 bp, 18 predicted proteins | sample KBSC713LmetaG_FD_184337 | JGI IMG/M metagenome (GOLD analysis project Ga0207661, IMG submission 184337) | Corn rhizosphere microbial communities from Kellogg Biological Station, Michigan, USA - KBS C7.1-3L metaG (SPAdes) (version 2) | ecosystem: Host-associated > Plants > Roots > Rhizosphere ... | reverse complement strand
ATGATGGCGGGTTCGTCCTGAAGCAGCACGGGTTCGCCGAACGCCAACGTCAGCCTCTCGGTGGCACCGCCCGGCCGAATGACTCGAACCTCTCCGCTCTCGAGAGGAACCACGATAGCGTTGCCCACGCTCTCGAGCGCTAGCGGTGCGAATGCGTCCGCCATCGTCGAGGAAACCGCCGATCTCGTCGAGCGAATGCCAGTGCACCGCGGATAAACGACTCTTGAATCCGAGCACGCCGACCCAAACGATGAAACGGTCCGTCTCGACGGCCTTGCTCACACCGTCTCTTGGAAACGGCGGTGGGTATTGCTGGCCAAAGGCGCGTCCGCCGATCCCGAGCACCGCGATCGTCGCAATACGAAGCCGCATCCGTTCTCCAGAAGGCGGTACAATGCTTGATGGCTAGCTGACGCCCCAGTTCAGCTGCGGGCGGTCGACTGAAGATGTGCGACGCAGCGTGCGATGAGACGATCGTGAAAGGCAAAAACCACGATGACTTCCTTAGAGCTCGCGCCCGTCAGGTGCAACGCCGGTGAGATGACCGCTGCGAGATCTGGATCTAACGAGACCACGCAAACGTTGAGGCGACGCGTGCAAAACGACAGATTAGACCCGGCTGATACCCATCGCGGTCGTCCAGCGAGTAGCTGATGTATGCAACGGTCCGCCCTCGCTTCGTCACGATTTGACCAGAGGTGCAGTCGCCACACGGCGTGCTCATGATCAGTCCGTCGGACCGCGCGAGCCGAATCGGGTGGGGTGGACCTGGAATCTCGGCGTCCGGGTCTTTCGCTGTGTCGACGACGCGAAGACTCGCGACATACTGATCGAGGGATCGGTCGACCGAGTCGGTCTGGAACGTGATCCCGAGAACGCAGAAGTATCGGCAACCCGGCAAATCGGCGACCCAGTATGTCCCTTGTGTATCCTTCGAGCCCACATTCGCGACAGAGGGTACTTCGAGTTGAAAGCTGTCGCGCGCTATTCGCTTCGTCGCTGCCCAGGAGCCGGGATGCGGCGGCGGAATCGTTTCGTCCGGCTCGAGGACACGATTCTGCGGCGCCCCTTGGGCATCCAGGGCCGCACAAGAGTCGAGCGAGATCGTATCCCGTGTGGCGGTACTCGCGAGCGCGGGTTGATCGTGACTCTTCGTAGAGCACGACATGGCGGCGATCGCCGAAACCATCAATGCGGACCGGCTGGCAGCCTTCAACGACCGTGCTTTCCTGAGAAGTGTGTGGTCATCTCACGCCCAAGTTAGCTGCGAACGAGCGAAACAAGATCGAGCGAAGCGAGCAACGATAGTTCATTCGACAGCTTCAGCGATCGTTCGGGTTCATGAGCGACGATGCGGGATTAGCGGACACGTAGTCCAATGGTGATCGGCAGGACCGAGAGTTTGTCACCTGAGTATTCGTTGAGAACTACTTCCTGAATGGCGACCGCGACCCCCAAATACGGTGGAGGATAGACCGCAGCATCGGCGATTCCGGTGAACGCACCGAGATGACTGTTCAGCGCGTCTTTCACAGCGTATCGAGCTGCGCCGGCTCCGGCTCGGAACTCTATGAGCGATCCGTCACGGATGAACAGACCGACGATGCCGGTCCAGCCGACTAGCTGCGGGAATCCGGTGGTGCAGTGGATGGGGGGACCAGCGGAACAACTCATCGGTGTTCCAAGGACGTGCGATAGAGTTTGTCTCGAGATGTCGGCGAACCCGCCGAGAGCCCGTGGAGCATACGGAGCGCTCGCGGCGAGCCGCAGGCCGACTAGATCGCGATTGACGTAATCGCCACCCCGCCCGCTGCCCCAGGCAACGCCGAGATCGGCAGCGAATGAACGGCGTTGTCCTTGCGCCACCGAACTACTGGTCGCCAGCAGAGCTATGCAGAGCCCGAGCCGGACTCTCGATTGAAGCATGTGTGAAGCCCAACGCCCTCGTTCAGTTGCGGGCAGTCGGATCAAGTTGCGCGTTGACACCGATGATGAGAAGATCAGAATAGGCGACAACCACAATGCTTGGAGCGCCCGTCAGTTGCAACATGTGTTAAGCATCACGCGCACCGGAATCTCTTGGGCGTAGGCGTGTCGATATCCGGTAAGTGTGCCACGCGATACCCAGTAACGCGGCCCCGGCGACCATTCCCAGAAGAGCAGCCGCCGGGAACGGGGCCTCGATAACGGCCTCGGTCGGATCGGCGGGATTATAGTGCGCGATCACGCTCTGACCGACCATATAGCGATTTGAGCCGCCGCCAACGCGCGCTATCGCACCGCGCGCGCCAATCTCCGTCCCGACATAGGAGGAGCCGGCCACAGAGTACGAGTAGCGGACATGAAAGCGGCGCTCTCGCAATGGAATATTCGCGTACCGCCCGCTCAACACGCCTATTTCATCTCGCGCTATTTCGACGCTCAGTAACCGCGCGGACGTTGTCGGCCACGGGCGCACGCGCTCATCGAGCCAGAATCGGATGAGATTGGCGGAGAGGACGACAACGCCGAATGCCGTACCCAGCCCGCACATGATCGCGTAGAACTTACGCGGCGGTGGCTGGAGTTTTCTTGAGCGTGACGCGCGGTTGGGCCGAGTCGGCGCTGTGAGTTGCGGCATTTGATTCGTCCGGCTGGGACTCGGGTGAGGCCTAACGCCCCAGTTCAGCTGCGGGCGGCCGGCGCAATATGCGCCTTGAAGCCCGCGATCAGAAGATCTGAATAGGCGCTCAACCGCAATGACTTCCTTCGATCTCGCGCCCGGCAGTTGCAAAGCATGTTAGGCCGCGCGGGCGCGGAGGCCGGAACAAAACTACTCTAAGTGCCGCCAAACGCTGCCCACGAGAGCGAGCCCCGCCCCAGCAATGCCGAGAGTCGCCAGGCTCGGTACGGACCCGGTCAGATAGCCAGCCAGCGGTGCAGCGAAACAGAACGCAGCGAGGAGAGCTCCCTCTTTGCGTCGCTGCTCGAGGAGTTGACTCGTGCGAAAGAAGCCAACGCTCATGACCACCGCACCGGCGAGCGCAAGCAGCGGACGTGCAGGTGTCGTGCGCCAATGCAACGGAGGAACGAGGAGCGCGGCCGTGATCCCGGCGGAAAGGATGGCGCCGCCGAGTCCCGCGAGCAGAAAGTACGCCGACACGAGTCCGAGACGACCGGTGCCAGGCTTTGGGAGGGCGCGCCGTACGCGGGCGCTCAAGTTTCCTTTCATCGTTCGATAATGAACCGGCCGAACGCCCGAGTTCAGCTGCAAAAGGATTCTATAAGAGTGCGCGCGCAGCGCGCACAATCAATAGCTCCTTTGTCAGCTGCAACGCATGTTAGCCGACACTTGGCAAGTATAACTATAGTAGCTATACTTCAGTCAGCGAGGGAGGGCTTCCATGGTGCGGCGTCAGACGCTCAAGAAGATCGGCGGCTCGGTCGCCACGGTCCTACCAAAGACGATGCTCGACCGGTTTCATCTCGAAGCCGGTGACGCCGTCTATGTGGTCGAAACCACAGAAGGCCTCCTGATCACCCCGTTCGATCCGGACTTCGCTGACGCGATGGCGGCTTACGCACGCGGCGCTAAAAAGTTCCGCAATGCGCTTCGCACACTGGCGAAATAAGTGCCGGCGCGTCGGCGGGAGCCGCGATGGGTGACCCGCCAAATGCTCGAGGCGATCCATCAGGCGCAGATTCGCGAGCATGGCGGCTCACCGGGCGTGCGAGACGAGGGCTTGCTCGAGTCCGCGTTGGCGCGGCCGCAACACAAGTTCGCGTACGCCACGAAGGCAGAGTGGGGGACGCTCGCCGCCGCCTATGCGTTCGGTCTGGCAAAAAATCACGGATTCGTGGACGGAAATAAGCGCGTCGCCTTCATGGCCGCCTATGTCTTTCTCGGCCTGAACGGCTATGACCTCGATGCGGACGAGCCCCAGATCGTGGCAACCATGGAAGGCGTCGCCGCGAGTAAGGTGACCGAAGCGGCTCTGGCGAAGTGGTTCAAGGCGCATCTTCAGCCGATTCAAACGTAGACGCCCGGGTGCCGGCTAACGCCCAAGTTCAGCTGCAAAGGATTCCAATAAGAGTGCGCGCGGAGCGCGCACAATCAACAACTCCTTTGTCAGCTGCAACGCATGTTAGCCTGCCGGCGATTGCCGCCCGCATCCTCGACAGTGCGCTCGCGGATCGACCCTGGCGTGGCGCTCGGCGCGGCCATCGACTCAGCGGGAATAGGCTCACTCGTCTGGCACTCGAAACGGGATCGGCTGTTCCTTGGGCGCGACGGATGGAATCATACGTGGCTCCGCTCCCGCCTTCACCCGGGATGGCTCAGCGTGTAACTCGTAAAGCACCGCGTCGAGCTCCGATTGGCGATCGCCGCGTGATCCGACGCTGACCGCTGGGATGACGTACTGCGTCATCAATCGATCGAAAATCTGGTACTCGTCCTGTTGCTCGATGTATCCAGTCATCGTGACGACCAGATCATGCTCTCGGTTGATGGCGATTCGCTGCCCTCTCCAGCCGTCGGCGACTAAGAACCGCCAGCCGAGCCCGTAATCGTACGTCCACCAGAACCAGCCATAGTTGGCCGACAGCCGAGTGGGAGCACTCTTGATGTACGGCATCCACGCTTGCTCCACCCAGTCCGCCGATAAGAGTCGTCGGCCGCGCCAAACGCCGCCTTGGAGATACAGTATGCCAAACTTCTGCATGTCCATGGGCCGCATACGGAAGCCGTATCCTCCCATGTCGATTCCGGCGGCGTCCTGATGCATCCATTCCTCGTTCAGGAACTCGAGGGAGTCGAAGAGGACGGTGCGGCCGAAGTCGAACAGCCTTTTGCCGGTCGTGTACTGCACGGACCCGGCGACCAACATGGGCGTGTCGTCATTGTAGACAAAGTCCGCGTCCGGTTTCGGAACGACGGGATCCCGAAGCACGAACGCGACCCGATTCGGGGCGCTCGAAAAATCGGCGAGCCGCTGACGCGCCGCGCGAGATGTGTCGCGAGGATAGTCGATAACGTTGAGCGCAGACATGCCCATGGCCTGCCGTAAGCCGACGCCGCCGAACCGGCTGACGTCCGCATCGGATGCGAACAATGAGCGCGGTATGAGCTCCGACAGCGGGGCATCGGTCGACTTGATGGCTCCGATATCGATAGCCTTCCCAACAAGCGCTGAGAGGACGCTCTTCGAGACGGACATTACGTAATGGGCCTCAGGACGATCGATGCCCCCGGTATACAGCTCGAATACGAGCTTGCCGTGCCGAGAAATTAGGATCGAGAACACGGGCAGGTCGCGCGTGTCACGTATCCAGCGCGCGAGGCCGATGAGCGCGTCGCCATCGAGACCTTCGGAATGCGCGGATGCGATCGTCAGATCGCCGGGCGAAGGTGTCGGGGACCATGGTGCTGCTGGAGCGGGAGCGACGTGGTCGGCACAGCCAGCGACTAGCCACATGCCCAGCCCCGCAACGTGAACTGCCCTTCGGAATCGCACAGCTTTCTGGTCTCGGGGCTGTTTCAATCGGGCGAGGTCCATTCGTGTTCCGGACTGTGGCGCTGGATGGCCTGGCTAACGCCCGAGTTCAGCTGCAAAGGATTCCAATAAGAGTGCGCGCGAAGCGCGCACAATCAATAGCTCCTTTGGCAGCTGCAACGCATGTTGGGCAGCAGGCGCGTAGATGCCCCCGCGACGGCTCATGCGCACGGAACTCGAACAGCAGTTGCTCGCGTCCGATGGGGCCATTCCGGCCACGACGCACGCGCGTCGCTGTCGATTCGATACGAACCGCGGAGCGTATCACCAATTGACAGCCTGAATACGGGGCCCCAGAACCCATCATGCCAGGCGAACAGGATCTCGTTGTCGCCGTCCGGCCGCCAGTGCGCTCGATGATCGTCCTGCGTGGAATCCGGCACCCCTCGAATACCGCGCGCGACGAAACGCAGCGAATCCGCAGGATAGATCGGACTGCTGTGCACGATGTTGGTGAACTCGAACACCGCCTGCGTGGCTGAGTTATTGGCCGACGGGCTGATTCGCAGGTCCGCCGCTTGAAATGCGAAGCAGCCTGTGACGCGGGCGGAGCCTGTGCCTCGGCGCACGAGATCGTCGTCGCCGCACCCGATGAGGCTAGCCACAAGACCGACTCGGAGCGCGAAACAGAGGAACTGACGACGAATGATCATTCGGTCTCAGGGAACCCCGGTTGCTGCCCAACGCCCGAGTTCAGCTGCGGGCGGTCGACCCGAAGGGCGCTGAGAGGGTGGCGACAAGTATTTCTGTACAGGTATTCAACCGTAATGACTTCCTTTGATCTCGCGCCCGTCACCTGCAACGCATGTTAGCTAGCAGCCGTTAGGATCTCAACGAACGAAAGCGTTGCCAGAAATAGAGGCCGATCAACGCGCTCGGTGGTCCGAGTACAAGAAACCACCACCAAATCGGCAGATCGATAGTTGTCAAGAAATCGCCAGTCGGATCTGCCACTGGTTCTCGAGCGTGCATGAGAAGCCGCGTGCCGAGCGCTGGCCCGGCGATCAAATTAGAGAAAGACGGCAGGGAAAACGACACGCGCACGGAGCTTCATCGCTCGATCACTAGCTACAGCCCTCGGAAGCCGACGAGTAACGTGTCACTATCGCTCGGCAGGTATCCAGGCCAAAGCCGCGCGCCCAATTTTCTGCGCGTTCAATATCGGGCTGTAGACCTGCGAGCGCCTCCTCGGCCCAAAACTGGCGCTCCGGTCCAAGTGGATATCGATCGGTCTCAGACGCGATCAAGCGGAGGTCTTCGTAGATCGCATCGCCCTCCGTAAGCCCCAGCTGTTTGGCGAGCCTGAGGAGCTCCTGTGTGGCCCCGATCAGTGTTAGCCGCCCCGCCAACACTTCTGTCGCGCGATGCGAGAATCGACGTTCGAGTTTGCGACGGAGGTCTGGATTGGGCCACTTGGACATAAAGACAATGCGTATTGCTAGCTAACGCCCGAGTTCAGCTGCAAAGGATTCCATAAGAGTGCGCGCGGAGCGCGCACAATCAATAGCTCCTTTGTCAGCTGCAACGCATGTTGGGCTGCAGGCGATACGTCGCCGACCGCGGGAGAGCCTATGGTACTACGACCGTGCGCTCGATCGCCGGCGACCGACCATCAACCGCCTCGACCTGCGCATGCACTCGATACGTGCCGCGCGGCCAGCCGGCACCGATCAGCATCCCCATGACGGTGCTTTTCCCCGGTGCCATGGTCTCCGCGCCACTGCCGCGACAGACGGGAGGCGCCGGTAGCGAAGCTTCAACTGCGCCCTGGTACACGCGCACTGTGAGCCCGCACGCACCGGATGCCCAGCGAAAAAAGACCACACGACTGGTGGCATTATACGCCGTCGCGCCGATGTCGAGGGAACCGCCGACGGGAGCGGTATCCGGAAAAGCATCGAACGCGACGGTTAGCGATTCAGGCCCGACGGACCCGCGCGGCGCCACCGCATCGGAGGTGCATCCGGGCAAGAGGCTCATGAGCAGCAGCGACCCGGCCATTAACCAGCGAGCAACCATGATGTCGATAGAAAGCCTGTTGCAGCCCAACGCCCCAGTTCAGCTGCGGGCGGTCGGCCCAATATGCGCATTGGCGGTTGCGGTCAGCAGATCGGAATAGGCGCCCAACCGCAATGACTTCCTTCGACCTCGCGCCCGTCAGTTGCAACGATCGTTATACGGCAGCTTGGCGCGCCGCCAGCCATTTCTTGAAGGATGCTTGGCTCTCACCCGAGCGGGAGCCCGCGAGGAGGTTCTCGACACTGATATCCTCGTCCAGATCCGGCCAGTGAATGCCTTCGCCTCGACCAATGAGGCGCCAATTCGCGCGCTCGCCGGCGCTGCCATTCGCCAATCGCGGATACCAGGCGATGGGGACGGCGATCGAGCGGCCATCGACCAGGTCGACGGAGAGGGTATCCTCAGTGACGATGACGCGTTCCGCCAGGGCGGGCCAGTGGTCAATCGGCGAAGTACTCATTCCACGCTCGCAGCAAGGAGGGCTGGTGCTCCCGCACCAGACTCAAGATACGCCCGAGTTCGGGCCGACTGAAGCCGCCGCTCTCATCGAGCCGAACGGGGTCGAGCCAGATTTTCGCGCGATTCTGATCGCGCTCGACGTGAACGTGTGGCGGTTCCTGGCGGTCGCCGGCGAAGAAGAAGAATCGATACGGCCCGGCACGGAGAACGGTTGGCACGGATTCAACCTAGCCGCAGCGATGAGCGAACGTCATGGCGCTGCCGTATAACGCCCCAGTTCAGCTGCAAGCGAACCAAATAAGAGCGCCGAGCGAAGCTCGGCGCAATCATTAGATCGCTTGTCAGCTGCAACGCACGTTAGGCGGTGCGGCGCTTGGATCTAGACTTGAGAACTTCACGAAGGGCCTTGTTGACCGCGGCGGCGCTCGGAAACTCCGTTGCCACGTCAGGGTCGAGCAGCACCAAGTTGGTACCCTGCGAGAAGCGTTTGGCATACTTGCCGCGAACGCCCTGAGAGAAATCGTACTCAGGCCGCATGGTCGATCGCCGCGGCACCGACTTGCTTGATTTACTCGCCTTCTTCATAGGTTTGTCGCTCACGGCGACTGGCGGTGCGAGCGCCAATGATGCGAACGATGTCGCCGCGCTCGACGTGGGCGACGACTACAAGATGCTTCCGAAGGGACTGCCCAATCAAGAGGAAGTGCTGCTCGTCGACGGAGTGGTCTGGGTCCGGAATCGTGATGGAGAGCGGGTCCGCGAAGGCAGAGGCGGCCTCAGGAAAATTGACGCCGTGCTTCCGAAGGTTGGCGGCTGCTTTGCGCGGATCCCAGGTGAACCGGAGGGGTTCGTCAATCTATCGAGCACCCAAGCATGGCATCCGCCTAACGCCCCAGTTCAGCTGCGGGCGGTCGGCCCAATATGCGCGCTGGTGCTCGCCATGAGAAGATTGTGACAGGCGGAAACCGCAATGCTTGGAGCGCCCGTCAGTTGCAACGCTCGTTAGGTGGCCGGCGAGCGGAACTCAGCTCGGGCTGCGGCGATTCTGACTCTGTGATCAATAGGCGCGGGTCTGACCAGCGATGTGAATTCAGTCGGCCATCAACGAGGCGCCGGGCACACCGTCCGGCGTAGGTAAACGATAGCAGTCTCCTGTCCCATATAGTCCGTCCAGGCAGACGCCTTGCCGTGCAGGGAGGCACTATCGCCACGTAGTTCGAGCGTCAGTCCCGTAAACCCATTGGTCCAGTCCACCTGAATTTTGGTACCTCCCGTCAACAGATAGTACCCCTCGCGATAGTTGGTTGAAGCACTATCCGCGCCGACGGGGCGAACGCGTTGACCGAGCGGCCTGCCGTCCCACGATTTGCCGGGGACCGTGTCAAACTGAAGTCGTGTGGGCAACGTTGTCTGTCCAGGGTCCACGGTCGTGTCCCCAGTGACGGAAAAGCGCTCATGCTCGAGGTTCCAGCAACCGAGAATGAAGCGGTTGCTAGGCGCCTCGTGGGCTGTGCGGCACCCGCCGAGAGCGCCAATGGAGAAGAAGGCGAGAAGCACGCGGCGGCACATTCGATGAACGGCCACGATCATCAAGTTTGTACGTCTCTTGGCGACGAAGTTTTGGCCGGATGGCGGCACAACGTTCGTGGCCACCTAACGCTTGAGTTCAGCTGCAAGCGAGTCAATAAAAGCGCGCGCCAACGGCGCGCGCAATCCGCAGCTCGCTTGTCAGCTGCAACGCATGTTAGGCCTCAGCCGCGAAGGAGACATCCCGGGCGAGACCGTACCGGTCATAGCACTTGGCGCAGAGCCAATGATCGTCGCGATCGACGTACGCGGGTGTGGCATCCGCCTCGGCGATGGTTTCGCCACACAGCTCGCAATGCTGGTGATCCCATTCGCCGTCACGAATGCCAAGGTCTTCGGCGCCGTCCATCAGCGGTGCTTCAATCGGTTGCCACCCAGTAACTCCAGCCAAACGAAAATATCGCGCGGGCCCGGAGTGAAATCGGCGGGACTCCCACTGGCCGGCGAGCACCATCGCGACTTGGTAGGCCTGCCAGTAGCCATCGATCCATGGATAAACGCTTCCAACTCGCAGCTCGGGGCAAGCGCCACGTCGCTCGTTTGATACTCGATCGGTTCGTTTGGGGAGGACGGAAGTTCGCTGATGGTACCGATCATTGATGCGCGCGCCGATCGATAGAGCCAGGCAGTGGTATTATGGACGCCGCGCAGGTGCGACAATCGACCGATCAGGGTCACCTCGGGATCGCCGCCCGCGACGCGGATCTCATCAACGGTGAACTGCGGTAGGCCCGAAAGATTCATGCTGTGTGTGATGCCGTGTTGAGGCCTAACGCCCCAGTTCAGCTGCGGGCGGTCGGCCCAATATGCGCGTTGGCGCTGGCACGGAGAAGATCGTGATAGGCGCCCAACCACAATGACTTCCTTAGATCTCGAGCCCGTCAGTTGCAACGCACGTTAGCCGGTGCAGCGCAATGGTCACCGAATCCGCGCTGCCTGATCACGTGGGGTGCATCGGCCCACACGAGGTGTCAGCCCGCTGTCGGCCTGTGTGCAAACGCGGCGGAACAGGGCGGAATCCGTGAAGATTGTTCGGTCGACGACCGCAGCGACCTGTGGACGGTTGGGAGCGTTCGAGCGTCCGGGCCGCGTGCAAGCACCAGCGATCATGGTGATGAGGACGAGGTACGCGAAGTAAGGCCGCGCGATGCGAGATGAGTGTGCGACCATGTTGCCTCCTGTTGCGTGTGCATCCGGCTAACGCTTGAGTTCAGCTGCAAGCGAGTCAATAAAAGCGCGCGCCAACGGCGCGCGCAATCCGCAGCTCGCTTGTCAGCTGCAACGCATGTTAGGCCTCAGCCGCGAAGGAGACATCCCGGGCGAG
>Ga0207661_10003488_pt1 | contig 10926 bp, 7 predicted proteins | sample KBSC713LmetaG_FD_184337 | JGI IMG/M metagenome (GOLD analysis project Ga0207661, IMG submission 184337) | Corn rhizosphere microbial communities from Kellogg Biological Station, Michigan, USA - KBS C7.1-3L metaG (SPAdes) (version 2) | ecosystem: Host-associated > Plants > Roots > Rhizosphere ... | reverse complement strand
GCATACGGGAAGGTGTCCAAGCCGGGCTGCTCCGGCACGACACCGATCACCGTGGCCGCCGCCCCCGAGATCGCCTCATCGCTGAAGGCTCAGGCCGCCCAATGGACGGCCGACGCGCGCGTCAATGACCGGTGCGTCGCCGTGGACGTGGTCAGCGCCGACTCGGCCGACACCGCCGCTGCGGTCGCCGGCCAGGCCAAGGTCACGCTCTCCGGCGTCGGCCTGGCCAGCGGGAAGGCCAAGGTCCCCGACGCCTGGGTGCCCGACTCGTCGGCCTGGCTGCTGCGCCTGCACACCGCCAAGGTCGCCAACGTGCCGCCCGGCGGCACTTCGGTCGCGACCAGCCCGATCGTCGTGGCCATGCCGGAGCCGGTGGCCGCCCAGGTCGGCTGGCCGCAGGCCAAGCTGACCTGGCCCGACCTGCTCAAGAAGGTCACGGCCGGCAACTCGCAGCTCAAGGTCGGCATCGTCGACCCGACCCGGGACACGTCCGGCCTGGCCGGGCTCCTCTCGATCGGGGCGGCCGCGCAGGCCGCCGGGCCGCAGGCCACCGAGACCGCGACCGCCGCCTTCCGCGCGCTGGTCGCCGGCTCGTCCCAGGTCCGCCAGGAGATCCTGCAGCGCTTCCCGCACGCAACCGACGCGGCCGCGCTGACCAGCTCGCTCAGCGCCGCACCGCTGTCCGAGCAGGCGGTGCTGTCCTACAACCAGGGCCAGCCGCCGGTTCGCCTCGCCGCGCTTTACGTCCAGCCGGCGCCCAACCCGCTCGACTACCCGTTCGTCACGCTGGCCACCGGCGACCGGGGTGCGGCCGCCACCGCGTTCGCCAAGTCGCTGACCGGCGCCGGGTTCCGCGACCGGCTCGCCTCGGCCGGCCTGCGCGGGCCCGACGGCACCACGGGTCGCGGCTTCCAGACCCCGGCCGGCGCCCCGAAGACGCTCGGCAAGGGCGTCACGGTCGACGGCGCGACCGTCGAGCGGGCGCTGCAGACTTGGCTGGCGATCGCCCTGCCGGCGCGCATGCTTGCGGTTATCGACGTCTCCGGCTCGATGCTCGAGAAGGTCCCGACCGCCCAGAACCACACCCGCATGGAGGTCACGTCCGAGGCGGCCCGCAAGGGACTCGGCCTGTTCGACGACAGCTGGGCGCTCGGCCTGTGGATCTTCTCCACTCAGCTCGACGGCGACAAGGATTACAAGGAACTTCAGCCGATCGGCCCGCTGAGTGCCCAAAGGACGCAGATTTTGCAGGCGATCGCGCAGATCACGCCGAAGCGCAACGGCGACACCGGCCTCTACGACACGATCTTGGCCGGCTACAAGACGATCCAGGAGGGCTACGACCCCGGTGCGATCAACACGCTGCTGGTCATGACCGACGGCCAGAACGACGACAAGAACGGGATCACGCTCGACCAGCTCATCACCGAGCTCAAGAAGATCTACGACCCGAAGCGCCCGGTCAACGTCATCCTGCTCGGCATCGGCACCGATGTCGGCCAGCCGGAGATGGAGCGGATCACCAACACCGTCGGCGGCGGCACGTTCATCGCGCCCGACCCGGCCAAGATCGGCGAGATCTTCCTGAAGGCGGTGTCGCTGCGGACGGCCCCCAAACCGGCCAATTAGCTACCAGTTCGCTTTTCGGGCTTTTGCCTCGTACAGGAGAATTGACGCCGACACGGAGACGTTGAGGGAGTCGCCGGCCCCCAGCATCGGCACGGCGACGCGGGTGTAGCCGCGCTCATACCAGGGCTTGGCTACGCCGTACCGTTCGCTGCCCACGACCAGCGCGGTCCGGCCCTGGTAGTTCGCCTGGCGGTAGTTGATCGCGTCGTCGGTATCGGCCAGCAGCACGGTGAAGCGGTGGGCATCGAGCCAGTCGGCGGCGTCCTCGACGGCCTCGAACTCGACGGTCGGCACGGTCAGGATCGTCCCCTGGCTGGCGCGGATGACCTTGGGGTGGGTCAGCCGCGTCCGCCGGTTGGTCAGCACGAGACAGTCGGCCCCACACGCGTCCAGCGTCCGGATCAGCGTGCCGAGGTTGCCCGGGATCTCCAGCCCGTCGGCGACCAGCACGAGCGCACTCTTGCCGAGGTCTATTGCGTCGACTTCCCAGCGGGGCAGGGCGGCGAGCGAGAGGAGGCCGTCCGGCTTATCCCGTTCGGAGATTCGTTCCAGAGTACGGAGGGAGATGCGGTAGGACCGCTCGGCTCGTTCGGCGACCTGACGGGCGCGGAGGTGCGCCTCGTCGGCGTAGATCGCCTCGGGACACCAGAGGAAGGTGTCGATCGGCGCGCCGGTCTCCAGCAACATGTTGTGCGCCCACAGCCCCTCGGCGACGAACAGCTTGTATCGGTTGGGAGCGGTGTTGTGCTGGATGTGCAGCACCTGCTTGACGGCCGGATGCTGGAGGCCGATCGGCTGCAGTTCCACGCTGGTAGCCTGCCGTACGCCCGCGGCCCGCTCCCGGCAGGGGTGAGCCGTAGACGGTGGTCGATCTCCCACCGGGGAGCGGCGCCGCACGCCGGCGCATCGACCACCGCCTCCGGGGTGGGACGCGCCGTTGTCCGCAACGTCGTCAGGGCGGCTCTTCAGGGCGGCGGAAACGGCAACCAGCAGCCGCGCCCGCCGGCCGCTAGAGCGTCACCGTCGCGGTCAGCGAATCGGACTCGGTCACCACCACGTCGCGCACGTTGCCCGCGGCCACCACGTCGCGGCGCACCTGCTCGAACACCACCGGGTCGCCGGAGACGTGCAGCTCGGCCACCTCCGCGCGCATCGACTGCTTGGCCGCTGACTTGGCTCGGCGGATGGCGCGCAGCACCTCGGCCGCCACCGTCAGCGGCCGGCCCGCGGCCGCGTCACGCGACGCGCCGAGCGAAGCGGCCGTCGGCCAGGCGGCCCGGTGCACCGAACCGTCCCGCCACCACGACCACACCTCCTCGGTCACGTAGGGCAGGAACGGCGCGAACAGTCGCAGCACCGCGTCCAGCGCCAGCGCCAGCGTGGCGCGCGCCGACTCGACCTCGGCGGGGGAGCCCTCGCCGTAGGCGCGCGCCTTCACCAGCTCGACGTAGTCGTCGCAGAACGACCAGAAGAACTGCTCGGTGCGCTCGAGTGCGCGCGTGTAATCGAACGCGTCGAAGGCGGCTGTCGCGTCGTCGACCACAGTGGACAGTGTGGCGACGAGGGCGCGGTCGACGGGGGCGGTGACGAGCGACGGGTCGAGGGCGCCGGAGAAGCCGAGCACGAACCGGCTGGCGTTGAGGATCTTCACGGCGAGCCGGCGCCCGATGCGCATCTGGCCCGTGTCGAACGCCGTGTCCACGCCGGGCCGGCCGCTCGCGGCCCAGTAGCGAACCGCGTCGGAGCCGTATTCCTCCAGCACCGTCATCGGGCCGACCACCGCGTTGCCCTTGGACTTGGAGATCTTCTTGCGGTCGGGGTCGAGGATCCAGCCCGCGATGACCGCCTGCTTCCACGGCAGCACGCCGAACTCGGTGTGCGAGCGCAGCACGGTCGAGAACAGCCAGGTGCGGATGATCTCGTGCGACTGCGGCCGCATGTCCATCGGGAAGACCTGCGCGAACAGCGCCGGGTCGTCGAGCCAGCCGCCAGCGATCTGCGGCGTGAGCGACGACGTCGCCCAGGTGTCCATCACGTCGGGGTCGCCGATGAAGCCGCCGGGCTTGCCCCGCTGATCCTCGGTGTAGCCCGGCGGGGCCTCGCTGCTCGGGTCGACGGGCAGCGACTCGGGGCGCAGCGGTGGGTCGTAGACCGGCTCGCCGGCGTCGTCCAGCCGATACCACAACGGGATCGGCACGCCGAAGAACCGCTGGCGGCTGATCACCCAGTCGCCGTTGAGCCCCTCGACCCAGTGCTCATAGCGCAGCCGCATGTGGGCCGGCTGCCACTTCAGCTCGCGGCCGCGCGCGAGCAGCGCCTCGCGCAGCGCGTCGTCGCGCCCGCCGTTGCGGATGAACCACTGTCGCGTTGCGACAATCTCCAGTGGACGGTCGCCGCGCTCGTAGAACTTCACCGCGTGGGTGACCGGCCGGGGCTCGCCGTCGAGGTCGCCGGAGGCGCGCAGCAGCTCCACGATCTTGGCCCGAGCCTGGTTGACGGTCAGCCCGGCGAGTGGCGCGTAGGCGGCGGCCGGCACGCCGGGCGGCGGCTCGGCCGCAAACCGCCCGTCGCGCCGGATCACCGTGCGGGTCGGCAGGTCGAGCTCGCGCCACCAGGTCACGTCGGTCAGATCGCCGAACGTGCAGACCATGACGATGCCGGAGCCCTTCTCCGGGTCGGCGAGCGGGTGCGCGAGGACCGGCACCTCCACGTCGAAAAGCGGCGTGCGCACGCTCGTCCCGAACAGCGACCGGAAACGGGAGTCCGAGGGGTGCGCGACGAGCGCGACGCAGGACGGCACCAGCTCGGGCCGCGTCGTCTCAACGTGGACCGGGCCGAACCGCAGGCGGTGGAACGCGCCGGGCCGCTCGCGGTCCTCGAGCTCGGCCTGCGCGACGGCGGTCTGGAACGAGACGTCCCACAGCGTCGGACCGTCGACCGCAAATGCCTCGCCGCGGTCGAGGTTGTGCAGGAACCCCTGCTGGGCGGTGGCCCGGGCGCGGTCGCCGATCGTGGTGTAGAGCATCGACCAGTCGACGGACAGGCCGACCCGGCGCCAGACCTCCTCGAAAGCCTGCTCGTCGAGCTCGGTCTGGCGATGGCAGAGCTCGACGAAGTTGCGCCGCGAGATGTGCAGCGGCGCGTCGGGCGGCGTCTCCGGCGGGGTGAACGACGGGTCATAGGGCAGCGACGGGTCGCACTGCACGCCGAAGTGCAGCTGCACCCGGCGCTCGGTGGGCAGGCCGTTGTCGTCCCAACCCATCGGGTAGAACACCTCACGGCCGAGCATGCGCTGGTAGCGGGCGATCAGGTCGGTCTGGGTGAACGAGAACACGTGGCCGACGTGCAGCGAGCCGCTCACGGTCGGCGGCGGCGTGTCGATCGCGAAGACGGCCGAGCGCGGTTTGGTGCGGTCAAAGGTGTAGGTGCCCTGCTCGGCCCATACCTTGCCCCACCGCGCCTCGATGCCGTCGAGGGTTGGTCGGGCCGGGATGCGCGTCGATTCGGACATGGCGTACATGCTAGGTCGGTGGTACGACAACTCGCATTGAATACCCGGGTCGCGGGCGCGCTGGTGTTCGTGTCCAGCGGCGCCGTGCTCGTCCTTGAGGTCGTCGGCCTGCGCCTGGTCGGCCCCTACGTCGGGGTCACCCTGCAGACCAGCAGCGCGGTGATCGGCGTCGCGTTGGCGGCGATCGCCTACGGCGCCTGGACCGGCGGCTGGCTGGCCGACCGCCGCGATCCCCGCGGGCTGCTGGCGCCGTTGCTGCTGCTGGCCGGGGCGGCGACCGCGCTCACCCTGCCGATCGTGCGGGCGGCCGGGTCCTGGCTGCGCGGCACCGACCCGACCAACGTCCTCCTGCTGGCCCTGCTCGCGCTGTTTCCGCCGGCCGCGCTGCTGTCCGCGGTCACTCCGCTGGTCGTCAAGCTGCGCCTGGGCGATCTGCGGGAGACCGGCCGGGTCGTCGGTCGGCTGTCCGGCCTCGGCACGCTCGGCGGCATCACGGCCACGCTGGGCACCGGGTTTGTCCTGGTCGCCGCCGTGCCGACGAGCGTGATCGTGCTGAGCCTGGGAGGCTTGCTCACCGTCTGTTCGCTTTTGCTTTATTGGTACGACCGGAGCCGGCGATTCCTGGCACCTGGCCTGGCCGCGGTGCTCCTGAGCGGCGTGCTGGTGGTCGTGGCGCCGGATCCGTGTGACGTCGAGACCGCCTACCACTGCGCCCGCGTGACCGTCGACCCCAAGCGCCCCTCCGGCCGGCTGCTCTGGCTCAACGGCGCCCAGCACTCCTATGTGGACCTCGCCGACCCGACGCACCTCGAGTTCGCGTACGCCCGCTGGATCGGCGCCTACCTGGACACGCTCCCGCCCGGCCCGCTCGACGCCCTGCACATCGGGGGCGGCGGCTTCACATTGCCCGAGTACCTCGCCGCGACCCGGCCGGGCAGCCACAGCCTGGTCCTCGAGCTCGATGCCGCCCTGGTCGGGCTGGACCGGCGACGTCTGGGCCTGCGCACCGGGCCGGACCTGGTCGTCAAGGCCGGCGACGCCCGCGTCAACCTCCGCCGGCAGCCGGACGCATCCCTGGACGTGGTCGTCGGCGACGCCTTCGGGCACCTCGTCGTCCCCTGGCACCTGGCCACCCGCGAACTCGTCGAGGACGTCCACCGCGCGCTGCGCCCGGGAGGCGTCTACGCCCTGAACGTCATCGACCGCCCGGCACGGCGCTTCATCCGAGCCGAGGTCGCCACCGTGCAAGCGGTCTTCCCGTACGTCGCGCTGGTGTCGACGCCGGAAGCGATCCGGGGCGAGCTCGGCGCCAACTTCGTCGTTCTGGGCTCGGCTGCCCCGCTGGCCTCGTTCACCCCACCGGGCGCACAGGTCCTCACCGGTCCCGAGCTGGATACCTTCGTGAAGCGCGCCAGTGTACTCACCGACGACTTCGCTCCGGTCGATCAACTGCTCGGTTCATCCACCTAAAGGTGATCGTCGAGTCAACTTCCCGCCCTCGCAACCGTTTGCTTGCACGATCGAGGGCCTTGACAGGTTTGCCTTGACACGTTTGGCACAGGCGTGATGAGGGCATTCCCAGACACCCAAGTTGGAACCAAGGCGGGGGAGCCCCAATGCTCGTAAAACCGGATGTCACGATCGCCGCGAGCGGGCGGCGCGCCAGCGCCGAGCGCACCGACGACCTGCGCGGCGCGCTGCTGGAGCGCTTCGAGGAGCTGCGGGTCGAGTACGCCGACGCGGTCGCCGACATGACGCTGGCCGGCACGGCCGACGCCGGTGACGATGTCGCCGACCTCGGCACCAAAGCGTTCAGCCGGGAGCAGGAGTTCTCCCTCGCGATGACCATCAAGACCCGGATGGACCAGGTCGAGCACGCGCTCGAGCGGCTGCAGGAGGGCCGCTACGGCTCGTGCGAGACCTGCAAGCAGGAGATCCCGGTGGCCCGGCTGGCCGCGTATCCGGCGGCTACCCTGTGCGTCGCCTGCAAGTCCGCGACCGAACGGCGCTGAGGGGCGCCGACCAGGGCCTACTCGGCCAAGCGGTCGACGAGCTGGAGAGCGCGGCGTGCGGCGCTCTCCAGATAGGGCAGGTACTCCTGCGCCGCCTCGGCCGTCTCGAGGTCCTCGCTGAGGAACGTGGCGTAGTTCAGGACGGCGCCCAAGGCGTTGGACAGGTCGTGCGCCGTCTGCGCCAGATGGGCGCGCAGCTGCGCGAGCTCCGCTGCGGCGTCGGTCGTGGCGTCGGTCGTGGCGGGCACGTCCGTGGCCATCGGGTGCACCCCCAAACCGTCGGCTGATCTCGCCCCGCGTGCATCAGGTCATGGCTACAGTGAGTTTGACCTAGATTACGGGGCGTAGTCGCATGCTTACTCTAATTGCCGAGATCCTGTTCGCGGTGATCTTCCTCCGTACGCTGGTGAACTACGTACGGACGCGCGATCCGCTGCAGCGCGACGTGGCGCTCGTCTTCCTCCCCCTGATGGCGGTGTTCGTCAACAGCGTCTACCGGGAGGTCGCCGCCACTCCAAGCGCGATCGCGTCGGGGATCGCCACCGCGCTGCTGCTCGGCCAGCCATACCTGACGCTCCGGCTGACCGCTCGCCTCCGGCCGGTGCCCGGGTGGCTGTCGCTCGTGTTCCTCGCGCTGTACGTGGCCACCGCCATCCCGCTGGCCCTGGCCCCCCGCCCCCTGCCGCTGGGGCTGGTGCTCACGGTCGTGGCGCTCTTCGTCGTCCCCGAGTCGATCGCCGCCACCTATCTCGTCCTGGGCGCCCGTGGGCGCAGCGGTGCTGCCCAGGTCCAGCTGGCCGTGGTCGGCGCGGCGACCTACCTGTTCGCGTCGGCGATCGTGTTGGTCGGGATAGGCGCCGTCCTCGGCGGCTCGGGCACGGCCGGCCTCACGGCCGTGTCGCGGGTGGTAGCGCTGTTGTGCGCGATCGGCTACGTCACCGCCTTCGTGCCGCCGCGTTCGGTCCGCACGATGTGGTCGGCGGCCGCCTGGTACCGCGCGAGCGACGAGCTGCAGCACCTGCCGGCGACGGTCAGTGCCGAGGACGTCTGGCGGCGCTACGTCGAGATCGTCCGGGCGACGACCGGGGTCCAGGGTGCGGTCCTGCTGAGCTGTGTGCCGGGCGAGCCGATTCTCCAGGTCACCGCCGACGGAGTGCAGGCCACCGTCCCGCTCGGGCACTACCTGCCCCAGCTCACCCAGCTGACCGACGCGCCGCAGCCGGTGCTTGTGAGCCCGGCCGCATCGGCAGCGGCCGGGTCGAAGGCCCATGTGCCGCCACTCGGCGTGCACTACGCCCACGCCGCCGGCGCCCGGTACGTCACCGCGGTCGCCCTTGACCTGACCCCGACCCGGCGCGGCGCGATCCTCCTGCTCGACCGGCAGCGCAGCCTCTTCGCCGTCGACGACCTGCGCCTCGTCTCGGTCCTCGGCCACCAGGCCCGGCTGCTGGCCGAGCGCGGCGAGATCATGCGGGAGCAGCAGCGGCTCACCGAGGAGCTGACCGCCTCGGTCGCCGCCCTCACCGGCGCCAGCCAGGCCAAGAGCGACTTCCTGGCGGGGATGAGCCACGAGCTTCGGACCCCGCTCAACGCCATCATCGGCTTCAGCGACCTCATGCGCGCCGAGCAGCCGGTGGGCGACAAGCGCACGGTTCCGGCCGAGTGGGTCGACCACATCCACAGCAGCGGCCGGCACCTGCTCGGGCTGATCAACGACATCCTCGATCTGGCCAAGGTCGAGGCCGGCCGGCTCGAACTCGGCATCGAGGCCCTGCCGCTCGACGTCGCGGTCAACGACGTGATCACCGGGCTGCGCCCGCTGACCGAACGTAAGTCGCTGACCGTCGAGGTCAACGTGCCATCGCTGGCCGTACGGGCCGACCCGCTGCGCTTCCGGCAGATCCTGGACAACCTGCTGTCCAACGCGATCAAGTTCACCCCGGACAGCGGCCGCATTGCGGTCAGCGCCCTCCGCGACGGCGGCGAGGTGGCCATCACCGTTGAGGACAGCGGCGTGGGCATCGCCGAGGCCGACCACGCCAAGGTGTTCGAGGAGTTCCAGCAGGTCGGCGACGCGGCCCAGCGCAAGGCCGGCACCGGCCTCGGCCTCGCTCTCACCCGGCGACTGGTCGAGGCGCACGGCGGCTCAATCGTGGTCTCGTCCCGCCTCGGCGAGGGCAGCCGCTTCACCGTCCGGCTGCCGGTCGCCACGCTTTCCGAGGCACCGGCACCCGCGCCGCTCCTCGCCGCGCCCGAGCCGGTCGACGCCGGCTTCCGGGGCCGGGTGCTGATCATCGACGACGACCTCCGCGCGGCCGAGCTGCTGCGCATGTACCTGAGCAGCGCCGGCTACGAGGTGTCGATCGCGACCAGCGGCGAGATCGGCCTCCAGGCGGCCCGCAGTGTGCGGCCGGACGCGATCCTGCTCGACGTGATGATGCCGGGCATCGACGGCTGGGACGTCATCCGCGAGCTCAAGAGCGACGACGGGCTGTGCGACATCCCCGTCTTCTTCGCCTCGATCATCGACGACCGGAAGGTCGGTATCGGGCTCGGCGCGACCGAGTACTTCGTCAAGCCGGTCGACCACGACGCACTGCTCGCCCAGCTGGCCAAGCACGTGATCCCGGCGGCCCCGGACCTCACCTCCGCGGTCCTGGTCGTCGACCCCGACGCGACCACCCGACAGGTCGTCGCCGAGCACCTGCGGTCCGCGGGCGTCGACGTGGTCACCTGCCCGGACGGCCGGGAGGGGCTGCGGCTCAGCCAGGAGCGGCGGTTCGATTTGATCATCTGCGACCTGCAGATGCGCGATGTCGACGGCTTCGAACTGCTGCGGGGACTGGACAGCGACCCGGCCACCCGCGGCATCCCGGTCCTCGCGCTCACCGCCCCCGACCGGTCCGACGCCGACCACACCAGGCTGTCCGGCAAGGTCATCGGCACCATGCCGCGCGGCCTGGCTGAGACATCCGGGCTGCGCGAGTGGGTCCAGTTGGCCGCGATGACCAACACCGTCAACCTGGCCGGGTCGCCCGAGGGGGAGCTGTCGACATGAGTACCGTCCTGCTCGTCGAAGACGAGGAGCTCAACCGGGTACTGGTGCGCGCCATCCTCGCCCGCGCGACCAACGACGTGGTCCGCGGCATCGACCTGGTCGAGGCGGCCAGCCTGGAGAGCGCCCGGTCGGCGCTCGACGGCCGGCCGGTCGACGTCGTCCTGCTCGACGTCAACTTGCCCGACGGCAACGGCCTGACGCTCGCCGCCGATCTCGCCGAGCGCGACGCCCGGCCGCGGGTCATCGCATTGACGGCCAGCGTTCTCCCGCACGAGCGCGCAGCGGCCATGTCGGCCGGCTGCGACGCCTTTCTCGACAAGCCTTACGCGGCCCAGGACCTGCTCGACGTGCTGGCCGAACACCTTCCCAGGTAGGAACTTCTCCTCGAATTGCAGATCTCTCCGGGAGGCGTACTTTCGTGCGTACCCCCCGGAGGAGGCGTGTATGCGCACTCTCGCAGAAAGCCTGCGGCTGAACCTCGACGCCCTCGACTACGCGATCATCGGGCTCTATTTCGCCGTCGTGCTCGGCGTCGGCTTTGCGGCCCGGCGCGCGATCAAAACCAGCGTCGACTTCTTCCTGTCCGGTCGTTCGATGCCGGCCTGGGTGACCGGCCTCGCATTCATCTCCGCCAACCTCGGTGCCCTGGAGATCCTCGGCATGGCGGCCAACGGTGCGCAGTACGGTCTGCTCACCGTGCACTATTACTGGATCGG
>Ga0207661_10003487_pt1 | contig 10927 bp, 9 predicted proteins | sample KBSC713LmetaG_FD_184337 | JGI IMG/M metagenome (GOLD analysis project Ga0207661, IMG submission 184337) | Corn rhizosphere microbial communities from Kellogg Biological Station, Michigan, USA - KBS C7.1-3L metaG (SPAdes) (version 2) | ecosystem: Host-associated > Plants > Roots > Rhizosphere ... | reverse complement strand
GATCCGGCGTGAGTGTGTGGACCACATCATTGTCTTGGGCGAGGCGCATCTGCGCCGGATTCTGAAATCCTATGCTGACTATTACAACGGCGTCAGAACGCACCGATCATTGAACAAAGATGCGCCGGTCTCTCGCCAAATTCAGCGAACCGGAAGCATCAAATCAAACGCCATCCTTGGCGGACTTTATCATCACTACGTCCGGGTTTAGGTTTTTGGTACACACAAGAAGCTCAAGAACGCGCAGAGCCCGTGGCCGCCGCCTTCGACGAGGCGACCCGTCGCACCGGCGTTTCAGCCGAAACGCGCAGGATTGAAGCTGGCGTTGGCGACGTACCAACCCAATTTGCGCATATCGCAAGACGATTCGATCTTTCCGTGATTGGCCAATTTGAAAGCGGCAAGGATCATCCGACCAAAAATATCGTCATTGAGGCGACGCTGTTCGAATCCGGTAGACCGGTGCTCATCGTTCCTTTTATACAGAAAGATGGCCTCAAACTCGATCATGTCATGGTGTGCTGGGACGGCAGCCGGGCAGCCGCGCGCGCGGTCGCCGATGCCATGCCGTTTCTTACCCGCTCCGGCAAGGCCAGTATTGTTGTTGCGGGCATTCAGAGCCTGAAGAGCACAGATCTTCCGGGAGCAGATATCGCGACTCATCTGACCCGTCACGGAGTGAACGTCACGATTGAGCGAATTCCCGTCAGCAAGATTGATGTTTCAAATGCAATCCTGTCATATGCGGCGGATACGTATCCCGATCTCATTGTCATGGGCGCGTACGGACATTCGGGGCTGCGCGAATTTATTCTTGGCGGGACGACGCGCGGTATGCTTGCCTCAATGACCAAACCCACATTGATGTCGCACTGATCGATCGACGAGCATCGGTCGATCACCCGGCGCCATTGCTACACGAGCCAGCGTTTGCGCCGCTTGTAATGCTTCACATTGCGGAATGATTTTCGCTTCTCCCCGGCGACGCCGAGATAGAATTCCTTGACGTCCTCATTCGCCGCGAGCCCCCGCGCCTCGCCGTCCATCACCACGCGGCCGCTTTCAAGGATGTATCCGTAGCTCGCGTATTTGAGCGCCATATTGGTATTCTGCTCGGCGAGAAGAAACGAGACACCTTCCTTGGCATTGAGATCCCTCACGATTTCGAAAATCTCTTCGACGATCTGCGGGGCAAGGCCCATCGACGGCTCATCGAGCAGGATCATCTTCGGGCGCGACATCAGCGCCCTGCCGATCACGCACATCTGCTGTTCACCGCCCGACGTATAGCCGGCCGTCGAACCGCGACGCTCTCTGAGACGGGGGAAATAGGTATAGACTCGTTCCAGATCCTGCGCGATCGCGGACGTGCTGTCGCTGCGCGTGAAGGCGCCGGTCAGAAGATTCTCTTCGATCGTGAGGTGAGCGAAGCAACGCCTTCCCTCCATCACCTGAATGCAGCCGCGCCGCACCACCTCGTTTGGCGACAGTGAATGCACTTCAACGCCGTCGAACAAGATCGAGCCCTTGGTGACCTCGCCGCGCTCCGCATGCAGCAGGTTGGAGACAGCCTTCAGTGTCGTTGTCTTGCCCGCACCATTGGCGCCGAGAAGCGCGACAATACCGCCCCGCGGCACATCCAACGATACACCCTTCAACACGAGGATAACGTGATCGTAGACAACTTCGATATTGGTGACCGACAGAAACGGCGCTGCCGCTTCCGTCACCGTAACGGCCTTAGGGATTGACACGCTGCTCCTCCAAACTGTTGCGGTTATTCGGAGTATCCGAGAGGAAGCGAACGCTCCTCCCGGATCGCCGAGATGCTTTCAGCTCTCTTTCGAGCAGTCGCGCGGCTGAATCTTCTTGTCCGCGGCATACTTCGCGGAAACCTCGTCGACGAGCGGTTCGGTCTCGGATTGGTTGGCCGTGTACCAGTCGGAGATGATTTTCCAGCCCTTACCGTCCCACTGCTGCACGCGCCCGTCCCGCGCGCCCTCGTGGTCGGAGCAGGAAATCTTAATCGGCTTCAACATGCCCTCGAAGCCGAGCTCCTTGATACGGGTATCGGAGAGGTTGAGGTTCTCCAGACCCCAACGGACCTGCTCGCCCGTCAGCGGCTTCTTGCCGAATTTTTCCTGCGCCGTGCGGATCGCCTCCACCCCGAGCATGGCATTCACCATGCCGCGGTTATAGAGAACTTCGCCGACCTTGCCGGGCTCCGACGCCCCCTTGCCCCTTGCATAGACGTACTTCTCTATGTCGGCATGCACGGGGAACTTGCCTGCACCATGCTGAAGCATCAGCGACTTGTAGCCGATGGCCTGATCGCCGGCAGGCGTTACATCCGGCTCTGCGCCCGACCACCAGACACCGACCATCCTGTCGCGCGGGTAGGCAACAGCCGCCGCTTCCTTGACTGCCGTGCCGTTCATGACTCCCCAGCCCCAGACCAGGACATAGTCCGGCCGGTTCTGGCGGATCGCCAGCCATTGCGACTTCTGTTCGACGCCGGGGTGCGTGACCGGGATCGGCGTGAACTCAAAGCCGTGCTTCTTTGCCAGCACCTGCAGCATCGGGATCGGCTCCTTGCCGTATGGACTGTCGTGATAGAGCAGCGAAATCTTCTTGCCTTTCAGCTTGTCGAAGCCGCCGACCTCTTTGGCGATGTGCTGGATTGCGATATCGGCTGCGGACCAGTACGTACCGAGCAGTGGGAAATTATACGCGAACACCGCGCCGTTCTTGGAATCGGCGCGGCCGTAACCCATCGTGATGATCGGGATCTTGTCAGTTGCGGTCTTTTCCGTAAGTGCAAAGGTAATGCCGGTCGACAGCGGATTGACGAAAGCCGCGCCGGTCGGGCCCTTCCCTTTGAGGCGCTCGTAACATTCAACGCCCTTGTCGGTGGCGTAGCCGGTTTCGCACTCCTCGACCAAGAGCTTGACGCCGCTGATGCCGCCGTCGCGCTCGTTGATAAGGTTGTAGTAGTCGGCCACGCCGTTTGCATACGGCACGCCATTCACGGCGTACGCTCCCGTCCGGTAGGATAGTATCGGGATAAACTGCTCGTTCTGCGCCGCGGCCGGAGCGACAAACGCCGCGCCCGATAATACGGCCGCCGCCAGTATCAGTTTGTTGCGTACCATGTTTGATGTCCTCCTCTTTGAGCCCCCTCTTCAGCAGTTCCGGGGTTCTGCTTCGTCACTCCTTCTACCAATGTGCGCTACCAATGTGCGTCACCCACGTTGCGACCTCAGCCCGATCGCCCTTCAGTAGGGAAACGGCCAAAGTCTGAGCTTCTCCTTGCCAATCGATATGAGCCGGGCAAACCCATGCGGCTCCTTGATGAGAAGATAGCAGATCAACGATCCAAAGATGATGAATTCCAGATGAGTAATCGTCTCTGTCGACAGCGGCACACCGAGCTGGGTTGGAATCAGGTTTAGCATGATCGGCAGAATGAGGATAAACGCCGCACCGACGAACGAACCCATGATCGATCCCAACCCGCCGATGATTACCATAAACAGAAGCTGCAGCGAACGATCGATCGAGAAGGCGAGCGGCTCCCACGAACCCAGATAGACGAACGCCCAGAGTGCGCCCGCCACGCCAATGATAAAGGAAGAGACTGCGAAAGCCGTTAGCTTTGCGTAGAGTGGCTGGATGCCGATCAGCTCGGCGGCTATGTCCATGTCGCGGATTGCCATCCATTGTCTGCCGAGATTGCCGCGAACAAAGTTCTTCGCCAGAACCGCGAACACGGTTACGAAGATCAGGCAGAGCAGATAGCGCTCGATCGGCGTGCGCACTATCAAGCCGAAGAAATTCAGTTCCGGTGCATTGACCGAGCCCGATGGCGCGTAATTGGTGAACCACGGCACCCGCAGGAACACCCAGTCGAAGAAGAACTGTGCTGCGAGCGTTGCGACCGCCAGATAGAGGCCCTTGATCCGTAGACTAGGAATACCGAAGAGGATTCCGATAACCGCCGCCGTGAACCCACCGAGCAAAATGGATGACAGCACAGGCAGCGGCGGGATTGAAATCGTGAAGCCAAGCCAGGCAAGCGGAATATGGACGCCGGTCCCCAGCTTGTAAGCAGAGTAGGCGCCGATAGCCATGAACGCGCCGCTGCCGAGCGAGATCTGTCCGCAATAACCGACGAGGATGTTTACGCCGATCGCGGCGAGCGCGAGGATCAGGAAAGGCAGCAGAATGGCCCACAGCAGATACTCGCTGGCAAACGGCCAAATGCGGAAAGTCGCCAGCAACGGTACCCCGACGAATGCGATCCCAAGCAGGACACCGAGCGCAATACGATCCTGGCGGATTGGGAAGATCGCCATATCCTCCGCGTAGGTCGTCTTGAATTGGCCTGCCTCGCGATAAAGCACAACGAACTCCTCGTGTCAGATGCGTTCGATGATTCGCTCCCCGAATAGCCCCTGCGGCCGCGCAAGCAGCACCGCCAACGCCAACACATAGGCGAACCAATATTCGATACCGCCACCAATATGCGGCCCCAAGAACACCTCGGCGATCTTCTCGCCCGCCCCCACAATGAGCCCGCCGACGATGGCCCCCGGAATGGAGGTTAAGCCCCCGATGATGAGAACCGGCAAGGCCTTCAGTGCGAGAAAGGTGATGGAGAACTGTACTCCGAGCTTGGTACCCCACACGGTCGCCGCAACCAGCGCAACGAGACCGGCGGCAAGCCAGACCACGAACCAGATCCAGCTGATTGGAATCCCGACCGACTGCGCAGCCAGGTGGTCGTCGGCAACCGCCCTGAGTGCGCGACCGGTCTTGGTGCGCTGGAAGAAAATCGCGAGGCCCGCGACCAGAATGCCGGCGATAAAAGCGCCCCAGACATCCAGCTTGTTGACCAGAATTCCACCGGGAAACTGACTTTCGAACAGGAGCCAGACGTCCGTCGGGAACAGCCGCAACGGGTAAACATCGGAGCCGAAGATCATTTGCGCCGCACCTTCGAGGACGAATGTCACGCCGATGGTGGACATGAACAGCGAGAGCGCGTCTTGATTGACAAGCGGCCCGACTACGAACCGCTCGATCAGCCAGGCCGTTATCGCCATGATCACGGCAGCAAAGCCAATGCCGAGCGTGATCGCAGCCCAAGGCGCGAAGCCCCAGGCCACCAGCAGGTCAAGCGAACGAACAAGCGCGAGCCCGGCAAGCAACACCATTGCGCCCTGCGCAAAATTAAAGACACCGGATGCTTTGAAGATCAACACGAACCCGAGGGCCACCAGCGAGTACAGTACGCCGGACATCAATCCGCCGATCAGCACTTCGAGAAATTGGCCCAACGCGATCACGAGATGCTCCCTAATGCGCGACGCCGAGATAGGCGCCGATCACGCCCTGATTCTTCTTGACCTCATCCGGGCTGCCGTCAGCGATCTTCACGCCGTGATCGAGCACCACTACGCGATGGGATAGATCCATCACCACAGCCATGTCGTGCTCGATCAGCGCGATGGTCGTGCCGTAATGATTGTTCACGTCGATGATGAAGCGCGACATGTCCTCCTTCTCCTCTAGATTCATGCCTGCCATCGGCTCGTCGAGGAGAAGAAGATCGGGCTCCATTGCAAGGGCGCGGCCGAGTTCGACGCGTTTCTGCAGGCCATACGCCAGACGCGCAACCGGTACCTTGCGTATCGCTTCAATCTCCAGAAAATCGATGATCTCCTCGACCCGGTGCCGATTCTCGATCTCCTCCGCCAGCGCAGGGCCGTAGTGCAGCATCTGCCACAGAAGGCCTCGGCGCATCTTCAATGTGCGGCCGGCCATGATATTGTCGAGCGCGCTCATTCCCTTGAACAGTGCGACGTTTTGAAAGGTGCGCGCGATGCCGCCACGGGACGCCTCGAACGGCTGCATCTGGGCGCGGGTTCGTCCCTTGAAGGTGATCGCGCCGTGATTGGGATGATAGAAACCGTTGATGACGTTGAGCATCGAAGTCTTTCCGGCGCCGTTCGGTCCAATGATGGCGCGAATTTCGCCTTTCTTGATGTCAAACGAAACGTCCCTTAGCGCTTTCACGCCGCCAAACGCCAGCGACACCCCTTCGGCCTGAAGCAGGATTTCGCTGGTATCCGGCATCCTCATGCGGCTTTCTCGAGAGGTTGGGTCACACCAATTGTTTTAACGTCGCGGATCTTGACCCGTGCCGCGAACACGCCCTTGCGGCCACCCTCAAAGGTGACCTCGGTGGAAATGTCAGCTTCATTCGAACCGTCATAGAGCGCCGTGACCAGTGGCGCATAGCGCTCGGCGACGAACCCGCGGCGAACCTTCTGCGTGCGGGTCAATTCGCCATCGTCTGCGTCGAGTTCCTTATGCAGAATGAGAAAGCGGCGAATCTGCGCGCCTGCAAGCACTTTTCCTTCCGCGAGCGAGCGGTTCACCTCGGCAACGTCTTTCGCCACCATGTTGTAGACCAGCGGATGCGCCGCGAGCTCCTGATAGGAACCGTACGCGATGTTGTTGCGTTCCGCCCAGTTCGCCACCGCGACCGGGTCGATGTTGAGAAAGGCGCAAACGAAATCCCTGGAGTCGCCGAAAGTCACCGCTTCCTTGATGTTGGGAAAGAACTTCAACTTGTTCTCAAGATACTTCGGCGCAAACATCGTGCCGTCAGCCAGGCGACCGACATCCTTCGCGCGATCGATGATCTTCAGGTGCCCGGTTTTCTCGTCGAAGAAGCCGGCGTCGCCGGTCTTGACGTAGCCGTCGGACGTCAAGGCCTCCGCGGTCTTCGCCTGATCCTTGAAGTACCCGACGAACATGCCCGGCGAGCGGAACTGCACCTCGCCTGTTTCCGCAATGCGAATGTCGACGTTCGGTGCAGCAGGACCGACCGTATCGAGGTAGATCTCACTGTCGGGCTGGCAGGTAACGTAAAGGAACGCTTCGGTCTGACCGTAGAGTTGCTTCAGGTTCAATCCGATCGAGCGGTAAAACGCGAACAAGTCCGGACCGATGGCCTCGCCCGCAGTGTAAGCGACGCGCACGCGAGATAGGCCAAGAACGTTCTTGAGGGGCTCGTAGACCATCAATCGCCCGAGCGCATAGAGCAACCGGCCGGACAGCGGCACCGGCCTTCCGGTCAAGATCGACTCGCCATACCGCCGCGCAATGCCCAGGAAGTAGTTGAGCATGCGCCGCTTGATGGCTGCAGCGTCCTCCATGCGGATCATTACCCGCGTCAGCATGGCCTCGAAACCGCGCGGCGGCGCGAAATAGAAGGTTGGCCCGATCTCACGCCGATCCTGCTCGATCGTTTCACCGCTCTCGGGACACGCCATACAGAATCCGGCGACAAGTCCCTGCGTATAGTTGAGGTAGTGATCGCCCACCCAGGCCAGCGGCAGGTAGGCGAGCGCCACGTCCTTGTCGGTCAGTCTGTCGAACCTGACAGTATCGGTCGCAGCGTCGATGCAGCCGCGCGCCGACAGCATGACGCCCTTCGACGCGCCGGTTGTTCCCGAGGTGTAGAGGATGATCGAGATGTCAGAACCTTCGCCCTGCTGGATGATCTCATCGATCTTTCGGCCAAGCGTTGCATCGGCCGCGAGCGCTGCGCGGCCGTCTTCGATGATATCGCGGATTGCGATCAATCGACTGTGATCGTAACCATCGAGGCCGCGCGGCTCGTCATAGACGACCCTGCGGAGATGCGGCACCCGGCCGGATACAGATAGGACCTTGTCGACCTGCTCCTGATCTTGCGCTGCAACAAATTTCACATCGGCATGAGCGAGGACATAAGCAAGCTCGTCGGCCACGGCGTCCGAATAGACCGGCACCGGAATCGCGCGCAGCACCTGCGCTGCCATCAGCGTCCAATAGAGCTTCGGCCGATTGGAGCCAACGATGGCAATCGTGTCTCCTGGCCGCAGTCCAAGTCGATGCAAGCCCGCAGCGTAAGCGCGCACGATCTCTGCGACCTGAGCCCAGGTCCACGTCTGCCAGATGCCGAGATCCTTATGCCGAAACGCAGGACGGCTGCCAAACTGCGCGGCATTTCGCGCCAGCAGCTTGGGGAACGTGTCAAACGATCCGCCAACGGCCATGTCGGTCTCTATCCAAAACCGGCACGTTGGTTCGCGCCTGCTTATTGTGATTGTGACGCTTCGCCCTTCAGTAAGCAGCCATGCGAATTGCGTATGCTTGCCATACATTACAACAGATCGAAAGGCCTACAAGTTCCGGCTTGACCGCCCCAACCCGTGGGTGGGTATCAAGGCACGCGACCGACGGTCGCAGCCTTCGCTCTACTTGAAGTAGTTCACCTTCGAGAGCGCAAACCGCAAACAGCGCAAACGTCGGTTCGGGCTCGCCAACCATGCTCGACCCAGCAGGCCGGCGGCGATCAAGGGCTGCATACGTCGAACTGCTTCCGGTTGGATGAGCAATGCCACCGCGCGGCCTCCACCATCGAGCCCGTCCAACGTCGCAAGGCGCGACACATGCCATTGGAGCAGCGCCGAGCGCGTCGCAGGTGCCGGCTCGACCGGGCGATGGCGCTTGCGGGTTCAAGACCGAGCAGATCACGAGCACGCCGAGAATGCCGATCGGCATGTCGCGCTCCATTGCAGAGGCTTGCACAGCGGCTCGGACCGCCACGCCGCGATAACGATAAACACAGCCTGTGATAGACCTATGGTACCGCGATGGCCAAGTGAAGTGTCAGCCGCGACGCATCTTGTTTCCGCCAATGCGAGCAACACGGAGCCGGCCGAACTGATCGCCGTGTTCGTCGCTGACGGGGGCGCGGAAATTACAAGCCTCCTCGATCGGTGGTCGATCCAATTCGGGGTCCGAGTCGGGGGACCGTTTCCATCAAAGCCCCCCCGGCAAATCTCTGCCGTTTTCGGTGTTCACGGCTAAGACAGCCTAGCACCTGAACCTCAGTTTAATCGGCGCGTCGGCCGCGTAGAGGCGGCTCGCCATGCGATCAAATTCTAAAGCGCTGGGTAGCAGCCCGGCACGTTCCAGCGGCCCCCATCGGGGCCGTTTTTCTTAGGTGAGTCCGACATGACTGAGACTGCAAACGGTGGCCTCCCCGAGGCCGCCGCAAAACCCGTTTCCGGCGACATGCCTCCGCACGAGCGCATTGCCATAATCATCGACGGCGACGACGGCGCCGCCCCGGAGGGGGAGCAAGGCGATAGGAACGCCCTAGGTGCGTCAAACGCGTCCCCGCGCTCTTGGGGATTCGATGTCGAGGAAATCAACCGTAGCTACGCGCTGGCGATTTGGGGCGGCAAGGCGGTGGTGGTGAACGAACAGCCGCACGGGCCGGTCAATGACCGGGTGCGGGTGATGATGTTCGAGTCCATGAACTCTTGGTTCGCAAACCGCATCACCGAGATCGAGGGCTCGGACGGCAAGATTCGGCCCCTCACCTGGGCGAAGGCTTGGCACTCGCACCCCGATCGTCGGCAATACGATGGGGTTGAGTTTTGGCCAAATCCGGACGGCACCGAGGGCACGCCGAACTATCTCAATTTCTGGCGCGGTTTCGACGTGAAGCGCTCGCCGGCGGGATCGTACAACATCTTTCGCGATCATCTGCTTACGAACGTTTGCGACGGTGATCCCGAGCTATTCAAATACGTGTTCGGCTGGATGGCGCACATCGTGCAGAAGCCGCGCGAGCGGCTGGGCACCGCGATCGTGCTGCGCGGCCGGCGCGGTACCGGCAAAAGCAAGGTTGGCGAGGTGCTGGGATCGCTGTTCTCATCCCACTACTTTCAAGTGGACGATGCCCGGTACATCACTGGCCAGTTCAACGCGCACATGGCGAGCTGCTTGCTTTTGCAGGCCGACGAGGCGGTTTGGGCGGGCGACAAGGCGGCCGAGGGACGGCTCAAGGGCTTGATTACGAGCGAAATGCAGATGATCGAATCCAAGGGCGTCGATCCCATCCGCCTGCGCAATTTCGTTCGTGTGATCATGTCGTCAAACGAGGGGTGGGTTGTGCCAGCCGGCATGGATGAACGCCGCTTTGTCGTTCTCGACGTGAACCCTCGGTGCGCCCAAAATCGCGCCTACTTCGCCGAGATGGATGAGGAGTTGAACAACGGCGGGCGCGAGCGGCTTCTTCATGACTTGCTGACATTCGACCTGGCTCAGGTGGACTTGTGGCATCTTCCGCAAACCCAAGCGTTGCTTGAGCAGAAGATTCGGTCGCTCGATACGATCGATGACTTTTGGTTCAACCGCCTTCATGAAGCCAGCAAATGGCCGCGGCAAATCGCCTGCGATCATCTCTATGCGGAATACCTCAAGGCCGCGTCGCAAGTCGGTGTTGGCCGCAAGCGTGGTCCCGCCGAGTTTGGCAAGCGGCTCGCTAAGCTCGTGCCGGGCCTTCGCAAACCTCGGCTAACGATTGAAGTCGAGCCCGGTGTGATGGAGCGCGCTTACTGTTACGAAATGCCGTCACTATATGAGTGCCGCGCGGCATTCGATGAACTGCTCGGCCAACGCGTGGATTGGCCGGCGCTTCCCCCGGAGAGGGGCGAGCGAGCGCAGCAATCGGAAGCGAACGATGTCGCTCCGATGTAATCGGTCCTAGGGCGTCCTAGTGCGTCCTAGGTGTGGAAAATTCAACAAACCCTTGTGCCGCAGCGACTGGTCCTAGGAGTCCTAGGAGTCCTAGGACTGTCCTCACGCGCGCGTAAGGCAATGCGGGTGACAAGGTTTGGGGTTGGTTTTGAATTTACCTCAACTTTAAAACTCCTAGGACTCCTAGGACACCTAGGGCCTGTCCTCAATTAGAGGATTCCCAAGCATATTATCGCGTGATTCATAGGCGGTCAGCTGATTCGGAGCTGACAGATGCGCCGCTACGCCCTTCGGGACGATCAATGGGACAGGATCAAGG
>Ga0207661_10003486_pt1 | contig 10927 bp, 11 predicted proteins | sample KBSC713LmetaG_FD_184337 | JGI IMG/M metagenome (GOLD analysis project Ga0207661, IMG submission 184337) | Corn rhizosphere microbial communities from Kellogg Biological Station, Michigan, USA - KBS C7.1-3L metaG (SPAdes) (version 2) | ecosystem: Host-associated > Plants > Roots > Rhizosphere ... | reverse complement strand
GACCATCCCGATCCTCGGATTCCGCAGCGCCCGGAAATTCACCGGAACCGGCTTGGCATAGCCGAACAGGAACGGTGCGTGCGCAAACAGGAGCATCGCCGGAAGGATCAGGGTCCCGAAGGGATCGATATGCCGGAGCGGGTTGAAGCTGACCCGCCCGAGCTTCCAGGCGGTGTCGTCGCCGAGATGATAGGCGACAAAGCCGTGCGCCGCCTCGTGGAAGGTGATGGCGAACAGTAGTGGCAGCACCCAAACCGAGAGATCGTAGGCCGAGACGTTCAAAGCTCATGTTCCCGTTGCAGCACCCAAGATAGGGACCCGCGCGTCAGGAGGGAATGCCCTCGGGGTATCGCGGCAGGCCGTCGTCGAGCCTGACCCAGGCCATCTTCTCGGAAACCCAGATGTGCTCGGTCGGCGCAAAGGCGTGACGGTCGTCGAAGGCGGCGAGCGCCACGCCCGCGGCCGAGCCGTCCTTGCGCCAGGTGAACAGCCGCGATCCGCAGCGGACGCAGAAAACGCGGTCGAGCCGCTCGGAGGAGGGATAGCGCGCGGTCTTGCCCTCGATCGAGAGCGCCGTCTGCGCAAACAGCGCGCGGGCAAAGAACGGCGAGCCCATCGCTCTTTGGCAATTGCGGCAATGGCAGATGCGGACGTTGATCGGCTCGCCGTCCGCCCTGAACCGGACCGCGCCGCACAGGCAGCCACCTTCTCTGGTCATCACACGCCTTTCAGGAGCACCCCGTTGCGGAATTCGACAAACTCTCCTACGGGGCATTCCGATTTGCTAGAAATTCTGGTCGCCGAGTCATTGAAGAGATCACAATGTTGACTGGTCGAGTGAAGTGGTTTGATGCCGCCAGGGGTTATGGGTTCATCATACCCGATGACGGCGGCAGGGACATGTTCGTACACATCACGGCGGTGCAACAAGCGGGATACACCAGTCTCGTCCCGGGAACGCGCGTCAGTTATGAAATAAGACCTGACCGGGAAGGCAACCCGACGGCCGAAAGCCTCAAGATCGGATACCGCCCGGACTGAAAAAGGCAAACGTCACGTGCAGCCATCGACAAGCACGAGCTTGCTTGTCGTCGTAGCGTGGCGGACCTTGAAGAGGTCCTGAATTTCAGGATCGGCCAGAAAGGCCTCGGCCTTCTCGCGTTCCGGAAATTCGATGATGACCATGCGTTCGGGCTTCCAATTGCCCTCGATGCTCGTGGGCTGGGCGCCCTGAACGATGTATTTGCCGGAATGTTTTGCGATGAATGCAGGGATCTCGGCGATGTATTTCTTGAATCCGCCGAAGTCGTTCACCGACAGGTCCAGCACCAGATACGCTTTCATTTGTTGCCGCTACATCTTCGCCGTCAGTACGTCGCCCGCCCGCCGGAGATGTCGAACACCGCGCCGGTCGAGAACGCGCAGTCCTCGGAAGCGAGCCAGGCCACCATGGCGGCGAGCTCTTCCACCAGCACGAAGCGGTTTTTCGGAATCTTCGACAGCATGAAGTCGATATGCTGCTGCGTCATCTGGTCGAAGATCGCGGTCTTCGCCGCCGCCGGCGTCACCGCATTGACCAGGATGTCGTGAGCGGCCAATTCCTTGCCGAGCGATTTGGTCAGCGCGATCAGTCCGGCCTTCGACGCCGAATAATGCGCCGCATTGGGATTGCCTTCCTTGCCGGCGATGGAGGCGATGTTGACGATGCGGCCATATTTCTTCTCGATCATGGCCGGCACGATCGCCTTGCAGCAGATGAACGGGCCGTCGAGATTGATGCGCAGCACCTTGCGCCATTCGTCGAGGTCGGTTTCCCACACCGTCTTGTTGACGCCGGCGATGCCGGCATTGTTGACGAGGATGTCGATCCTGCCGAAGGCATTCAGTGTGGCGTCGCGGGTCGCTTCGACCGCGGCGAGGTCGCTGACGTCGACCTTGAAGGCGGAGGCGGCATTGCCGATTTCCTTCGCGGTCTTTTCCGCCAGCTTCTGGTCGAAATCCCAGATCGCGACCTTGGCGCCGGATTCGACAAAGCGCTCGGCAATCGCGCGGCCAAACCCTTGCGCGCCGCCGGTGACGACGGCGATGCGGCCGTTGAGATCGATCTTGTTCTTGCCCATGTTTCCGGTCCCGAATTGAATTGTTTGTCACCGTCATTCCGGGGCGCCTCGAAGAGGCGAACCCGGAATCTCGAGGTTCCGGGTTCGGCCCTGCGGGCCGCCCCGGAATGACGGTCGTCTAAAGCGTCCAGCCGCCGTCGATGACATGCGCGACGCCGGTCGTGAACGAGCTCTCGTCGCTCGCGAGGTAGATCGCGAGCGCGGCAATCTCTTCCGCGGTGCCGAGCCGGCCCATCGGCTGGCGCGCCACGAACATGCCCCGCCCGCCGGGGCCGGCGGCCGCCGCACGCTGCAGCATCGAGGGCGTCTCGATCGTGCCGGGGCAGATGCAGTTGCAGCGGATGCGCTTGTTGACGAAGTCGCAGGCGACCGAGCGCGTCAGCGCCGCGACCGCCGCCTTGGTTGCACCGTAGACGTAGCGGTTGGGCGCGGCCTTCACCACACCGGCGGCGGAGGCGATGTTGACGATCGAGCCGCCGCCACCTTCCAGCATCATCGGCAGGAAGGCGCGGATGGTCCGATGCATCGATTTGACATTGAGGTCGAAGGAGAAATCCCAGTCGTCGTCGGAGCAGTCGAGAACGGTGCCGTGGTGCACGAAGCCCGCGGCATTGAGCAGGATATCGACCTTGCCGACGCGCTTGGCCATCGCGGCGACATCGGCGCTGCTGCGCGCGTCGAGTTTTGCGACTTCGCTGACGCCTTCATTCCTGAGCGTCGCGAGCCCTTTCTCGTCGATATCGGTCGCGAACACATTCGCGCCCTCGCGTGCAAAGGCGACCGCGCAGGCGCGGCCGATTCCGGCGGCGGCAGCGGTCACGAAGGCGCGTTTGCCCTTCAGGCGGTCTGACATCCTTTTCTTCTCCTCGTTGTCCGTCATTCCGGGGCGCGCGCAGCGCGAACCCGGAATCTCGAGATTCCGGGTCTGGTCCTTCGGACCATCCCGGAATGACGGTGTCTGAATTGGCTCGCAGCAATGACGGTGGTGTCAGTGATTATCCCTCGCCACGCCAACCTTGCCGGCGATGTCGTGATAGCGCGTGGCGAGCTCCATGCAGGCGCCGGTGGCATGCTGGCCGACGGTGAAGCGGTAGAGCTCCTGCCACGGCGTCTGGTGAGCCGGATACGGGAAGCCGCCCTTGGCCTTCAGCTCGGCGTGGCGCTTTTTGACTTCTTCGTCGGAGATCAAGATGTTCGCGCTGCCCTTGTTGAGGTCGATGCGGACCTTGTCGCCGGTCTTGAGGATCGCGAGCCCGCCATCGGCGGCCGCTTCCGGCGAGGCATTGAGGATCGACGGCGAACCCGACGTGCCGGACTGCCGGCCGTCGCCGATGCAGGGCAGCGACAGGATACCGCGTTTGATCAGCGCCGCCGGCGGCTGCATGTTCACGACCTCGGCGCCGCCGGGATAGCCGATCGGGCCGGTGCCGCGGATGAACAGCATGCAGTGCTCGTCGATCTTGAGCGAGGGATCGTCGATCCGGTCGTGATAATCCTCCGGGCCCTCGAACACGATTGCGCGGCCCTCGAACGCGTTCAGGTCTTTCGGATTGCTTAAGTAGCGATCGCGGAACTCCTTGGAAATCACGCTCGTCTTCATGATCGCGGAATCGAACAGGTTGCCGCGCAGCACCAGGTAGCCAGCCTCCTTCACCAGCGGCTTGTCATAGGTCCAGATCACGTCGCCATCGGGTTCTGGCGCCTCGCGGCAGTTCTCGCCCATGGTCTTGCCGTTCACGGTCATCGCATCCTCGTGGATGCGCTTGTGCTTCATCAATTCGCGCACCACCGCCGGCACGCCGCCGGCGCGGTGATATTCCTCGCCGAGATAGAATCCGGCCGGCTGCATGTTGACGAGGAGCGGCACGTCATGGCCGTGCTTCTGCCAGTCGTCGATCGAAAGCTCCACGCCGATGTGGCGCGCCAGCGCGTTGATGTGGATCGGCGCATTGGTCGATCCGCCGATGCCGGAATTGACCACGATGCAGTTCTCGAAGGCCTTGCGGGTCAAGATGTCCGATGGCTTGAGGTCCTCCCAGACCATCTCCACGATCCGTTTTCCGGTCTCGTAGGCGATCTGGCCGCGCTCGCGATAGGGCGCGGGGATTGCGGCGCAGCCGGGCAGTGACATGCCAAGCGCCTCGGCGAGCGAGTTCATGGTCGAGGCCGTGCCCATGGTGTTGCAATGGCCGACCGAGGGCGCCGAGGATGCGACGATCTCGATGAATTGATCGTAGTCGATCTCGCCGGCGGCGAGCCGCTCACGCGCTTTCCAGACCACGGTACCGGAGCCGGTGCGCTCTCCGTTGAACCAGCCATTGAGCATTGGGCCGCCCGACAGCACGATCGCCGGCAGGTTGACGGTAGCGGCCGCCATCAGGCAGGCCGGCGTGGTCTTGTCGCAGCCGGTGGTCAGCACCACGCCGTCGAGGGGATAGCCGAACAGGATTTCCACGAGTCCGAGATAGGCGAGGTTGCGGTCCAGCGCCGCGGTCGGGCGCTTGCCGGTCTCCTGGATCGGATGGGTGGGGAACTCCATCGCGATGCCGCCGGCGGCGCGGATCCCTTCGCGGACCCGGTGTGCCAATTCAATATGGTGGCGGTTACATGGCGACAGGTCGCTGCCAGTCTGCGCAATGCCGATGATCGGCTTGCCGGATTGCAGTTCCTGCCGGGTCAGGCCGTAATTGAGGTAGCGCTCGAGATAGAGCGCGGTCATGCCCGGGTTGGTCGGATCGTTAAACCATTCGCTGGAGCGGAGCTTGCGCCTGGTGACGCCGGTGAGCGGCTTGTTCATATTTTCTCCCGCAGCGCACACGCCTTATGATTGTGCGCCTGTTTCGGCTGATTTTACATGCCGCTGACTGCTTCGCAATCGCGCTGGCAAGACCACTTTCATACGACTTTGATCCGACGACAGGGCGGAAAAAGTCTGATAAGACCCGTCCCAATAAAAGCAAGACTGCAAAAGCAAGACTGCCGGTCGCTGACCGCGGGGCAGATTTGGAGAGATTGGGAGGGGAATGGGATGTCGTCCGTACAAATCCGCGACGTGCGGAAGTCGTTTGGTAGCTTTGAAGTCCTGCACGGCGTGACGATTCCGATCGACGACGGCGAATTCGTCGTGCTGGTCGGCCCATCCGGCTGCGGCAAATCGACCTTGCTGCGCATGCTGGCGGGGCTGGAAAACATCACCTCCGGGACGATTTCGATCGGCGAACGCGTCGTCAATAATGTCCAGCCCAAGGAGCGGGACATTGCCATGGTGTTCCAGAATTATGCGCTCTACCCGCATATGACGGTCGCCGACAATATGGGCTTTTCGCTGAAGCTGCGCGGCGCCAAGGCGAACGAGATCAAGAACGGCGTGGCGCGCGCCGCCGAGATCCTGGCGCTGACCCCGCTGCTCGACCGCTATCCCCGGCAATTGTCGGGCGGCCAGCGCCAGCGCGTCGCCATGGGCCGCGCCATCGTCCGCGATCCCCAGGTGTTCCTGTTCGACGAGCCGCTCTCCAACCTCGACGCCAAGCTGCGCGTGGCCATGCGCACCGAGATCAAGGAGCTGCACCAGCGGCTGAAGACCACCACCGTCTACGTCACCCACGACCAGATCGAGGCCATGACCATGGCCGACAAGATCGTGGTGATGCATGACGGCATCGTCGAGCAGATCGGCTCGCCGCTCGAGCTTTACGATAGGCCGGAGAACCAGTTCGTTGCCGGCTTCATCGGCTCGCCCGCGATGAATTTCCTCAAAGGCAAGCTGAAGGTGAATGGGGCGGCGACCTTCGAAGGCCCGAACGGCGTCAAGCTGCCGCTGAAATCGGCGCCATCCAATTCTGACGGCAAGCCCGCGGTCTACGGCGTGCGGCCCGAGCATTTCACCATCGCCGACGACGGCGCCGAGGCCGAGATCCTCGTGGTCGAGCCGACCGGCTCGGAGACCCAGGTGTTTGCCAAGCTCGGCGGCGAGCAGGTCGTCGCCGTGTTCCGCGAGCGCCATTTGTTCAATCCGGGCGACAAGGTCCGGCTCAAACCCGATCCGTCGCTGGTCCATCTGTTCGACGAGGACAGCGGCAAACGGCTCAACGCGTAAACCAAACCAAACCAAAAACACTAGAGGGAGAGAGACTATGCAAGACTTTACCCGCCGCGCATTGCTTCAGGGCGGCACCGCGCTGACCGCAGCCGGCATGCTGACTGGGCCGGCGTTGTTTGATTGGGCGAAGGCGTGGGCGCAGTCGGCGCCGTTCAAGGCGGAGCAGGGCGCCAAGCTGACCCTGATGCGTTGGAAGCGCTTCGTGCCGGCGGAAGACGAGGCGTTCATGCAGATCGTGGCGGCGTTCAAGGCGGCCACCGGCACCGAGATGAACGTGTTCAGCGAATCCTTCGAGGACGTGCAGCCCAAGGCTTCCGTCGCCGCCAACACCGGCTCGGGGCTCGACATGGTGTGGGGCCTCTATACCCTGCCGCAGCTGTTCCCGACCAAGGTCGTGAAGATGAACGACGTTGCCGATTATCTCGGCAAGAAATACGGCGGATGGGCCGACGCACCGGCCCGGACCGTCAAGAAGGGCGATGACTGGCTTGGCATCCCCATCGCCACCGTCGGCGGCTACTTGACTTATCGCCAGTCGGCGGTGGAGAAGGCCGGGTTCAAGGAGTTCCCGAAGGACTTCCCGGGCTTCCTCGAAATGTGCAAGGGGCTCAAGAAGAACAATACGCCGGCCGGCTTTGCGCTCGGCCATGCCTCCGGCGACGCCAACGCCTGGCTGCACTGGGTCCTCTGGGGCCATGGCGCCTACACGGTCGACAAGAACGACAAGGTGGTCATCAACTCGCCCGAGACGTTCAAGGCGATGGACTATGCCAAGGCGCTTTCGGACACCTTCATCCCTGGCGTCGCGTCCTGGAACGATTCCTCCAACAACAAGGCGTTCCTCGCCGGCGAGTTGTTTTGCACGTCCAACGGTATCTCGATCTATGTCGCCGAGGTCGACGGCTCGGAGAAAGATCCCAAGATGAAGGAGCTCGCCGCGGATACCTATCACGCGCTGTGGCCCACCGGCCCCGTAGGCCACCCGGCCGAGCTGCAGCTCGTCGTGCCGATGCTGGCGTTCAACTTCACCAAATATCCGAACGCGGCGAAGGCCTTCATCGCCTTCATGCTGGAGAAGGAACAGTACGAGAAGTGGCTGACCGGCGCGCGCGGCTATCTGACCCAGACGCTGAATGCCTACGCTTCGTCGCCGATCTGGAAGGCCGATCCGAAAAACGAGGTGTTCTCGCACGCTTCGGAGCGCGCGCTGCCGGCATCCGGCATCGGCACGCCGGATGAGCGCGCGGCGACCGCGATCGGCGACTTCATCGTCGTCGACATGTTCGCCAACTACTGCACGGGCTCAAAGGATGCGAAGTCCGCCGTCGCGGACGCCGAGCGGCAGTTGAAGCGCATCTATCGGAGCTAACCGATACCGGAGCGGGCGGCGCGGCAACCTGCCGCCCGCTCCAACCAAGCTGTTCAAGACGACCTGTTCAGGACGATGCCAATGGCTGACATTGCACTCGCACCGCAGCGCGCCAAGCCGGAAATCCGCGAGGCGACCGCATGGGATCAGCTCAAGCATAACAGGAACTGGCTCGGCTTCTGGTTCATGCTGCCGGCGATGGCCTTCCTGATCTTCTTCCTGGCCTATCCGCTGGGCCTGGGCATCTGGCTGTCGTTCACCGACACCAAGATCGGACGCGTCGGCGAATTCATCGGCACCGAGAACTACGAGTGGCTTTGGGGCGACGCTGTCTTCTGGCTGTCGGTCACCAATACGCTGCTCTACACCGTCGTCGCCAGCACCTTCAAATTCGCCATCGGCCTCTATCTTGCGCTGCTGTTGAATGAAAACCTGCCCTTCAAGGCGCTCTTGCGTGCGGCCGTGCTGATTCCCTTCATCGTGCCGACCGTGCTGTCGGCGCTGGCCTTCTGGTGGATCTTCGATTCGCAGTTCTCGATCATCTCCTGGTCGCTGAAGCACCTCGGTTTGATCACGCAGAACATCAACTTCCTCGGGGACACCACCTGGGCGCGGATTTGCGTGATCTTTGCCAATATCTGGCGCGGCGTGCCCTTTGTCGCGATCACGCTGCTTGCGGGGTTGCAGACCGTGCAGCCGTCGCTCTACGAGGCTGCAACGCTCGACGGCGCCAGCAGCTGGCAGCGCTTCCGCTACATCACCTATCCGTTGCTCACCCCGATCATCGCGGTCGTGATGACCTTCTCGGTGCTGTTCACCTTCACCGATTTCCAGCTGATCTGGGCGATGACCCGCGGCGGCCCCGTCAACGCTACCCATCTGATGGCGACGTTGTCCTATCAGCGCGCCATCATTGGCGGACAGCTCGGCGAGGGCGCGGCGATCTCCAGCGCCATGATCCCGTTCCTGCTCGGCGCCATCATGATCTCCTGGTTCGGCCTGCAGCGCCGGAAATGGCAGCAGGGAGAAAACAATGACTGATCTTCCTGCGAGCAAGGTCGACCTCAAGTCCATCCTCTCGACGTCGTCACGGGTCGATAACAGCGAGGGCATGAGCTATCTGCAGTCGCTGCCGCGGCGGCTGGTGACGGTCTATCTACCGCTCTCGATCATCGTCGTCATCCTGCTGTTCCCGTTCTACTGGATGGCACTGACGTCGCTCAAGCCGGACGAGCAGCTGCTCGACATGGATACCTACAGCCCGTTCTGGGTCTGGCATCCGACGTTGAAGCATTTCCACAAACTGCTGTTCGAAAGCTATTATCCGCACTGGCTGTGGAACACGATGTATGTCGCGATCGGCGCCACCGTGCTGTCGATCATCGCGAGCGTGCTCGCCGCCTACGCCATCGTCCGGCTGCGCTACAAGGGCGCCAATCTGGTCGGCGGCCTGATCTTCCTCGCCTACCTCGTGCCGCCGTCGATCCTGTTCATTCCGCTTGCGACCGTCGTGTTCCAGTACGGCCTGTTCGACTCGCCGCTGGCGCTGATCCTGACCTATCCCACGATCCTGATCCCGTTCTCGACCTGGCTGTTGATGGGTTATTTCAAGACAATTCCCTTCGAACTCGAGGAATGCGCGCTGATCGACGGCGCGAGCCGCTGGCAAATCCTGACCAAGATCGTGCTGCCGCTCGCGGTGCCCGGACTGATCTCGGCCTTCATCTTCTGCTTCACGCTGTGCTGGAACGAGTTCATCTACGCGCTGACCTTCCTGCAATCGACTCAGAACAAGACGGTGCCGGTTGCGATCGTCAATGAGTTCGTCGACGGCGACGTCTATCGCTGGGGCGCGCTGATGGCCGGCGCGCTCGCCGGCTCGCTGCCGCTCGTGATCCTTTACGCCTTCTTCGTGGAGCATTATGTGTCGGCGATGACCGGCGCGGTAAAGGAATAGGCGCTGGCGTGACGGTCCGGACGATTGTCCGGTGTCAGATTGCGGCCTCGGTCCTCGTATCGAAAACGTGAAGCCTGGAAGGCCGGATGGCGAAGCGCAGCTTGTCGCGCACCTTCACCGGCACGCTCGGCTCGACGCTCGCCACCATCACGCTGTTGCCCACCTTCATGTCGAGCAGGATTTCCGAGCCGAGTTGCTCGACCACCTCGATCACGGCATCGAAGCACGGCCCGTCGTGATCGGCGGTTCCCGCTACAGTAAGGTCTTCTGGGCGCACGCCGAGCGTGATCTCGCGGCCGACGTGGCTGCGCAGGCGCTGCGCGGTTGCTTCCGGCAGCTTGATGCGCAGGCCGGGGTTTTCGGCGATCAGCGATCCGTTCGCTTCGGTCACCGTGACAGCGGCGAAATTCATTGCCGGGGAGCCGATGAAGCCGGCGACAAACCTGTTGGCGGGTTGATTATAAAGTTCGAGCGGCTCGCCTACCTGTTGCACCACGCCGTCACGCATGACGACGACCCGGTCGCCCAACGTCATGGCCTCGACCTGATCGTGCGTCACGTAAATCGCGGTGGTGCCCAGACGCAGATGCAGCTTCTTGAGCTCGACACGCATCTGCACGCGCAGCTTGGCATCGAGGTTCGACAGCGGCTCGTCGAACAAAAACACGCGAGGGTGACGCACGATGGCGCGGCCTAACGCCACGCGCTGGCGCTGGCCGCCGGAAAGCTGGCGCGGCTTTCGATCCAGCAACTGGCCGATACCCAGGATTTCGGCCGCCTCCCGCACGCGCTTGTCGATTTCCGGCCTGTCGAATTTCCGCATCTTCAGGCCAAACGCCATATTGTCGCGTACGCTCATGTGCGGATAGAGCGCGTAGTTCTGGAACACCATGGCGATGTCGCGGTCCATCGGAGCCAGTTGGTTGACAACGTTGCCGTCGATGGAGATGTCGCCCGAGCTGATTGCTTCGAGCCCGGCGATCATCCTGAGCGTCGTCGTCTTGCCGCAGCCGGACGGTCCGACGAATACCACGAACTCCTTGTCGCGAATCTGCACAGATTGACGTCTTTGACAGCGTGCACGCTGTCATAGAACTTGTTGATCCCCTTGAGGACAACCTGTCCCATTGGTCTCACCTGCCTCCCAGCCGCCTGATCACCAGGGTGCTCTCAGCCCTTCACCGATCCGGTCAATCCCGCCACGTAGTGTTCGACGAAAAACGAATAGACGATGGCAACCGGTATCGACCCAAGCAGCGCGCCAGCCATCAACGGTCCCCAGAAGAATACGTCGCCGCGGATCAGCTCCGATGTCACGCCTACCGGAACGGTCTTCTGCTGGGGCGAGGACAGGAAGACGAGCGCATAGATGAACTCGTTCC
>Ga0207661_10003483_pt1 | contig 10931 bp, 11 predicted proteins | sample KBSC713LmetaG_FD_184337 | JGI IMG/M metagenome (GOLD analysis project Ga0207661, IMG submission 184337) | Corn rhizosphere microbial communities from Kellogg Biological Station, Michigan, USA - KBS C7.1-3L metaG (SPAdes) (version 2) | ecosystem: Host-associated > Plants > Roots > Rhizosphere ... | reverse complement strand
AAGGTTGGTGGTGAGGGCCTCATACATTCGACTGGGCTTCATAAAACCCTCTCCGGACCGAATTCTCGGGCCCCGTGGTTAACTCCGCGGGGCTCGTCTTTTTTCTGGTACCAGGTACCAGGTACCGGAACGCTGCGCGTTTATCATATGAGACCAGAGTCCGAATCATCTGACACCTGGCATCTGGCACCCGGTATCTGAACATGCCCCAAGTCACCATCATCCGCCGCCTCCAGTTCAACGCCGCGCACCGCGTCCACAATCCCGCGCTGTCCGACGAAGAAAACAGCGCGATCTTCGGCAAATGCAACAACCCGAACTGGCACGGCCATAACTACACGCTCGACGTCGCGGTGACTGGACCGATCGACGACAGGACCGGCTACGTCATCGATCTCGCGAAGGTCAAGGCAATCGTCGAGCGCGAAGTCGTGAACAAAGTCGATCACAAGAACTTCAATCTCGAAGTCGATTTCATGCGCGGCGTCATTCCGACGACAGAGAACATCGTCGTCGCGATGTGGCGTGTCCTCGCGCCGGCGCTCGCGCCCGCGCGGCTCACGAAGCTCACGCTCTGGGAGACGCCGAACAACTACGTCGAATACGACGGGCAATGAGCGACGCTCGTCAACGCACGGCGCTCGTCACCGGCGCGTCGCGCGGCATCGGCCTCGAGGTCGCGCGGCTCTTCGCCGCCGAAGGAATCCGCGTCGCGATGCTCGCTCGTTCCGAAGCCGAGCTCGCGGCGCGCGCGAAAGAGATCGGAGCGAACGCACTCGCGATTCGCTGCGACATCGCGAACGCTGAAGACGTTGCCGCCGCGACTGATCGTGTCGTTTCCGAATTCGGAGACGCGCCGAACATCGTCGTCAACAATGCGGGGCTGTTCGAGCTCGCGCCGATCGACAAAACGAGCGCCGATGCGTTTCGCGCCGCGGTCAACGTCAACCTCGTCGCGCCGTTCCTCATCGTCCGCGCCTTCGTCGAGCGCATGCGCGCTCGCCGCGACGGGCACATCGTGACGATCGGCTCGATCGCCGACCGGATGATCTTTCCCGAAAATGGCGCATACGCTCCGAGCAAGTTCGGCGTGCGCGCGCTGCACGAGGTCCTGCGCATGGAGCTGCGCGGCTCCGGCGTCCGCACGACGCTCGTCTCACCAGCCGCGGTCGACACCGCGATGTGGGACGATATCGATCCCGACTCGCGGCCCGGATTCACTCCGAGACGCGACATGCTCTCCGCGCGCGCCGTGGCCGACGCGGTTCGCTACGCGATCTCTCAGCCGGCCGACGTCAACGTCGACGAGCTGCGCATCTCGCACAGCTGATTCGCGCCAATGTTCATTCCGCTGGTCGACATTCTTCGATGCGTGAATCCTCATGCCGAGACGTGGCTCGTCGCCTCGATCGAGCGCGCCGACGACCGCTTCATCATCCAAGGCACACTCGGCTGTCCGAGCTGTCTTGCTGAATACCCGATTCGAGATGGCGTTGTGTACTTCAGTGAGAGCCCTCGAACCACGTCCAGTGCAGCTCCTGATGAATCGCAAGCGATGCGGCTCGCTGCCGCCCTCGATCTCACCGAGTCGCGCAAGACGGCGCTCCTGCAGGGAGCCTGGGGCGCGCACGCGCAGCTCGTCCGCGGATTTTCGCCGTCGCAGCTGATTCTTCTCAATCCACCGCCGGGATCCACGGGCGGTGACGGCGTCTCGGTCATCGTGAGCGACAAACTCCCGCTCGCGCAGCAGTCGGTCGATGCAATCGCGGTCGACGAGTCGTTCGGACTGCTCGACCAACTTCCCGCGCTCAAACGCGGCGGCCGTCTTCTCGGGCCAGTGTCGACGCCGTTGCCGAACGGGTTCAACGAGCTCGCGCGCGACGACGACGTGTGGGTCGCGAGCGCCGACGCTCGAGAGACCGTCAGCGCACCGATCCTCCCGACTCGGCGCCGCGGAGCCTGAGTCATCCCGAGCGGAGCGAGGGATCGCTCTCCCTATCTCGATTCCCGTCGTTCAATCTCGATCCGCCCCAGCGTACAGCGCGTCGATCTGCGCTTTGTACTGCGTGTCGACAACGCGCCGCTTCACCTTGAGCGTTGGCGTAAGCTCGCCACGTTCGACCGAGAAGTCGTGTTCGAGCAGCGCGATCTTCTTCGGCATCTCGAAATGCGCCAGTCCGGCGAGCTTGTTGCCGACCTCGTGCTCGACCTTCTGCTGCACCTGCGGTAACGACAACAGATCGCGTCGCGTTCCGAACGAGATGTTCTGGGATCGCGCCCACTTTTCGACCGTGTCCCAGTTCGGCACGACCAGCATGATCGGATATTTCCGCTTGTCGCCGAGCATGACGGCCTGGCTCACGAAGTTGCTGGTCTTCGCGAGGTTTTCGATCGGCTGCGGCGCGATGTTCTTTCCGCCGGCGGTGACGATGATGTCTTTCTTGCGATCGGTGATCGCGAGAAATCCGTCGCGCAGCTCGCCGATATCGCCCGTATGGAACCAGCCGTCGTGATCGATGGCCTCGGCGGTCGCTTCAGGCTTGTTGAAATAGCCTTTCATGATCTGCGGACCGCGCGCGAGGATCTCGCCGTCGTCCGCGATTCCGATCTCCGTTCCGGCGACCGGCTTGCCCACCGTGCCGATGCGAAAGTTCTCTGGCGTATTGACCGCGAGAACCGGCGACGTCTCCGTGAGCCCATAGCCTTCGAGGATGACGAGACCGGCGGCGTAGAAAAACTTGTTGATCTCCTGCGCGAGCGGCGCCCCGCCGGACACGAAATACCGAAGCCGCCCGCCCGTTCGCGCTTTCAATTTAGAGAACACTAAACGCTGAGCGATCGCGTACTGCAGAGCAAGCAGGCCGCCGGGGTCGAGGCCGGAGAGCTTCTCGTCGGCCCACTTTTCTGCAACACCGCGTGCCCAGAAGAAGATCTTTTTCTTCATCGCGCTTCCGGACATCGCGTTCTCGAGCACGCGTGCATACATCTTCTCGTAGAGACGCGGCACCGAGAGCACGAGCGTTGGACGGACCTCGACGAGATTCTGCGGCACCGTATCGACCGACTCGGCGTACGCGATGCTCGTTCCGGTCGCGAGCATCGTGTAGTGGCCGGCGGTGCGCTCGAAGCTGTGCGACAGCGGCAAGAAGCTGAGACAGGTATCGTCGCCTTCGTACGGAATCGCTGCGGCGCCGACGGCGACGTTCGAGTAGATGTTGTCGTGCGTCAGCATGACGCCTTTCGGCTCGCCCGTTGTGCCCGACGTGTAGATGATCGTCGCGACGTCGTCCGGTTCGACGCCGAGCGCGCGCCGCTCGTAGTTCGCGCGTCCTTCGCTCGTGTCGGCGTCGGCGCCCGCCTGTTCGAGCGCGGCGAGCGTCAAGTCGGCGCCGGCGAGATCGCCGGCGAAAGTGATGACATGCTCGAGTGCCGTACACTCCCCGCGAATCGACGCGACTTTCGCGGCCTGCTCGGCGTTGGAGACGAAGATCGCCACCGCCCCCGAATCGCGGAGGATGTAGCAGATCTGGTCAGCGGGGAGGTTCGGGTAGACCGGGACGTTCGTGGCGCAGAGCGTCAGACATCCGTAATCAGCGATGGCCCACTCGGGACAATTCTCCGAGAGAATCGCGACGCGATCGCGCGGCTTTACGCCGATCGACTCGAGTCCGAGCGCGACATGTCTGATGCGCTCGAGCAGCGTGTCATGTGAGATCGGTTCGTATTTGCCGTTTCGCTTGACCTGTAGTGCGTTCGGCTTGTGATACTTCGCGACCGCGTCGAAGAGAACACGGTTCAGCGTACCCGGCGTCGAGTTACGCGGACCACCGCTTGAAACCTTCACAACGAATAACTCCCGGTAAGAAGCCGGAGAGTATACCGCGTTCGGCGCGAGTCCGTAACGGAAGACGCTATTGAATTTTCAGTGTGAGCTTGAGCGGGAGCACCACCCGAATGGGTGTGAGCGCCGTTCCCTTGTAGGAAGTGCTAATGAGAACTACCACACTGTCCTTCTTGCCGTTCAGATACGCTTGCTCGTCTGCGAGGAGGAACGGACGAACGACGATCGATCGCGTTGAACCGCTCGCCGTCGAGATGTCGACCGACGACGGTTTGGTTTGATCGGCTCCAATGAAGACGGCCGGCGTGGTCGATCCAGCGATCGTTGCCGGTGCGCTGACGAGTTGATAGCTCACGCGGAATCCGATCGCCGCGGTGTCTCCCTTGCCTTTGAGCGTCGTCGCGATGGGGAAGGTGGTGATGGACGCAGCGGTGTCTCCCGCGACGGGAACGCGAAGCGTATCGAGCGTTCCGGATAGCGCGAGCGTCGTCGGCGCGACGGTCACCGACACCTGTGCGGGTAACGTCTGCACACCCGAAATCTGGCCGATGATCTGCGTCGACCCCTGCTTGTCGCCGACGACGAACGTGCCGTTCGCGAGATGCGCCGACTTCGTCGAGTCGGTGATGAAGAACAACTTCGCGAGCCCCGATATCACCGAGTCTTTCCCGTCATAGGCGATGACGTTCAACGGCGCGACGTTGCCGAGGCTGTCGCGCATCGTGTCGCCGACAACGACCGACGGGGAAGGGAGTATCAGTTGGCTGATCGACGACGCGCCCTTTGGCGCCGACATGTCGACGCAGGCGATTGCAGTGACCGCGGCGATTGTTGCCAGCGAAACAACGATCCGGCGATTCACGCGAGACGTCCAGCGATGTATTCGGAGAGTGAGCGGTACGCGGCTGCCGCCGGATCATCCGGCGTGCGAAGCACCACGGGCTGTCCCGCCGCAAATGCATCGACCGACGCGGCCGTCCGTGGAACCGATATATCCAGTACCAAGCCCTTTGGAAGCTGTTCCCGCACGTACGACGCAACCCGCTCCGATGCTGGGTTTCCCATCTCGACCATCGTCAGCACGATGCCGTCGAGCACGAGGCCCGGATTCGATCCGAGCGACGACCGAATCGCGCGAAGAATTTGCGTCGTCGTCTGCAGCGCGAGCGGTTCGCACTGGAGCGGCACCAGAACGTGTTGACTCGACGCCAAGACTTTGTGCGTGATCGCGCCCAGACCGGGCGGGGTATCGACGATCACCGTATAGCCGCGCTCGCGGGCACGATCGAATAGCTCGCCGATCTTTCCCGACTCGGCGAAATGCTTCTGATATTCGTCGTGCTTCGGGCTCTCGGTCACGCTTCCCGCCGACACGACGCGTAGCCACGGCAGATTCGACGCGCGCACGACGCGCTGCATCGGCTCCGCACCAGACAGAAAATCAGAAAGGCCGAGGCGCGTGCTCCCCGCGTTCAGGCCAAGTCCGAACCGGACGGACCCTTGGGGATCGGCGTCGACGAGAAGAATCTTGTTCCCGCGACGAGCGAGCGCGGCGGCGATGTTCACAGCCGTCGTCGTTTTGCCAACTCCGCCTTTTTGACTGACGATCGCGAGGACCTTACCCACGCTATTGCTCCGGCTCTCCGGGAACCGCTTCGCCATTCCGAAGCGCGCCGAGCGTTTCCTCCGCGTGGCGAACCCAACGCTCGGCGTCGGGTCCTGAGGGGGGCTTCAGCAGAAAGGCGTCGAGATGCTTTTCTGCACCGGGGCGATCACCTCGCTTGAGCAGCAGAAACGCGAGGCCGTAGTGCGCACCGGACAGCTGCGGAGCGATCTCGAGTGCGGCCCGGTAGCAACGAATAGCCTCTTCGGGACGATTCGTCTTCGTGAACGCGATCGCCATGTTCTGCAGGATCTTCGTGTCGTTTGGCCGATCGCGCAGAGCGAGCCGGTAAGACGTCAACGCCGCGTCGAAATCGCCCTGCCGCTCCAACGCCATCGCCTCGCTCAGATAATCCAGGCGCTGGGGCTTCGGGCCGCCACTAGACTTCCCGCCGGTCAGGCGACTCCACCAAGACATGCGGCTCGAGGGTGTTTGGGACGACGAATCAGCCGGTCGTGGGCTCGCCGGAGGAATATCGTGGCTCGGGGCAAAGCTATCCGCTCAGCCGAACCGGAGCAACGCCTGCAAAGCCGGTTGCGCTCTCGAAGCGTGACACCGTGCGCGCTTCCACGCTTCTCGCGTCGACGGTACGTTACCTCAATGTCGCCACGCCGAACGACCGTTGAGCTTTCCAAAGGAGTTTTCGAGGTTGAGTGGCCGCTGTTCGGCGAGCTCTCTCGAAGTCTCGCGCTGCGAGTTGCCCGCGATTACGACCCCGAGATTGTTGTTGGCATCGCCACTGCGGGAGTCGTGCCGGGTGCTGTGATCGCCGCGATCCTCGGCCGCGAGTTCCACTCGCTGGTGGTCAGCCGCCGGTTCGGCGCTGATACCGTCCGCGAGACGCCGGCGGTGATGAGCGCCGCACCGCTGTCGGCTCGCGGTCGGCGCGTGCTGGTCGTCGACGAGACATGCGATACGGGCGACACCATCCGTTTGGCCGTCGCTGCCTGCGTGAACGTCGGCGCGAGCGAGGTTCGAACGGCGGTGGCGTTCAAAACTGGCTCGTACGTCCCCGACTTTCATGCGCTCGCGACCGAGAGCACCATCGTGCTGCCGTGGGATCGCGAGGTGTTGATCGATGGGGACTTGCTGCCGAATCCGCTGTACGCGGAGGCGCTCAAAGCGGCTCGATGAGTCATCCCGAGGAGCGTCGCTACGAGGGATCGCTTTCCCTGCGAGAGGGTTTGAAACAGCCCTAGTGAAAGCGGTCCCTCGCTTCGCTCGGGATGACTCGCGGTTGGTTCGCCGTTAGCCGGCTACAGCTTCCTCGTAGTGCAGACCCTGGTTCATCGCCTCGTACACCTGCTGCATCCGGTCCGCGCTGCCGACGAGGAATCTGCAGCGATCGCCACCCATCGACCGACACTCGACCTCCATCACCGCGAGCGGTTCGCCCGCCAGCCGAGTGAAGAAGTCGGCGAGAACGCCTGACGTGTAGTAGCAGCCCGGGTACTCCGTCGGATGTCGCGGATCACTCTCGGCCCAATCGCTGGAGTCGACCGTCGCAACCGTGTGAAGCGAGCCGACGTCGACCGAGCCCCAACCCGCCTCTCTGAAAAACTGCGTGGCCTTGGCCGAGAACTCCGACGCCTCGATCGCGTCGGGCGACGAACCGCCGTGCGCCGCGAGCCATTTCGTGAACGCCTCATAGAGCGCGGGACCACCGGCGTAGCCGGCCTCCTGAAGGAGCCCGGCGGCGTTCAGCCCGATGTCGCGGAACATCGCCGCGCGCAGCGCGATCAGCGAATCGCGTGTCAGGGCGACGAGCGCATTTCCCGGCAGATCGATGGTCTGTTGCATCGCCAAATGTCCTCAGGTTGTTCCATTCACCCGACGAATCAGCTCGGCCTCATCGATCGTCTCGACGCCGAGCTGTCGTGCTTTTTCCAGTTTGCTGCCGGCGTCTTCGCCGACGACGACGAACGTCGTCTTCTTCGACACGCTGCTCGACACCCGTCCGCCGTTCGTCTCGATCAGCGCCTGCGCCGCCTCGCGTGACAGGGTCGGCAAGGTACCGGTGATCACCGCCGTCACGCCTTTGAGCGCGCCGCCCGTTTGGGTCTGCGGCTCCTCGAAAGTGAGTCCACGTTCCCGAAGGCGTTCGACGAGCTTTCGAGCCTTTTTCTCTTCAAACCATGATACGAGCGACTCCGCGATGGTGTCACCGATGCCATGCACTTCGAGGACCTTCTCGGCCGATGCGCCGAGGATAGCGTCCATCGTGCAAAAATGTTTTGCGATCTGCTTCGCGGCGATCTCCCCGATGTTTGCGATCCCAAGTGCGAAGATGAGTCTCGAGAGCGGCTGCGCCTTCGACGCCTCGAGGGCGTCGACCAACTGCTGCGCGCTCTTCTCGGCGTAGCGCTCGAGCTGGACGAGTTGCTCGACTGTTAGGGTATAGAGGTCGGAAACGTCCGCGACCAACTCCGCGTCGACGAGCTGTTGGATTCGCTCGTATGAGAGTCCTCGAATATCCATCGCGTTTCGCGACGCAAAGTGGACGAGACTCTCGAGCCGCCGCCCTGGACACTCGAAGTTCGGGCAATACAGCATCCCCTGTTCGGTTCCGGTGACGAGCTCCGTGTTGCACGACGGGCAGTGCGTCGGCGGGACGTAAGGCGCCGGCGGGTTCGCCGCGTCCCGCTTGTCCGGGACCGGGCCAATGATCTGCGGAATTACTTCGCCGGCTCGCTTCACCTGCACGATGTCGCCCACGCGAAGATCCTTCTTCGCGACGAGATCGAAATTGTGCAGCGTCGCGCGCTTTACCTGAGCGCCGCCGATCTCCACCGTGTCGAGAATCGCGTACGGATTGATCGTTCCCGTGCGGCCGACGTTCACGGCGATCTCGAGAAGCTTCGTCTCGGCGATATCCGGCGCGAACTTGCGCGCGATCGCGTAGCGAGGCTCGCGCCCGCCGACGATTCCGAGATCTGGCCACAACGCGAGCGAGTCGACTTTGACGACGCCGCCGTCAATCGGGAACTCGAGCTTCCCGCGCACAGTGTGTTCAATCTCCGACGCCCAGGCGTGCACCTCGGCCATGGTCGCGCACTTTCTGCGATGCGGTGCGACCGGAATGCCCCACGATTTGAGGAGGTCGAGCAGCTCGGATTGCTTTGCGACGTCGAGCATTTCGCCGTCTGGGAGCGCGACTGCATACCCGAAGAACTTGAGCTTCCGCTCCTCGGTCAACTTCGGGTCGAGCTGTCGCAATCCTCCCGCTGCTGAGTTGCGGGGATTCGCGAACACCGGCAGCTCCTTCGCGACGCGCGCTTCGTTCATTCGCTCGAACGCGGCGAAGGTCATGTACACCTCGCCCCGAATTTCAATCAGCGCTGGATGTCCTTCGCCGCGAAGCTTGAGCGGAATGTCGCGGATCGTTCGCAGATTCGGCGTGACGCTCTCGCCGATCGTTCCGTTGCCGCGAGTCGTGCCTTGAACGAAGACGCCGTCTTGATACGTGAGCGCAACCGCGGCGCCGTCGATCTTGAGCTCGCAGTTGTAGCCAGACGAATGAATGTCGTCGCCGACCATTCGCACGAGCCGCTCTTCCCATGCCGCGAGCTCTTCCTCGTTGAACGTGTTGCCGAGCGACAGCATCGGTACGAGGTGTGTGTGCTTCGCGAGACTGCTTTGCACCTCGGCACCGACACGCTGCGTCGGCGAGTCGGCGGTTCGGAGCTCCGGGTGCGCTTCCTCGAGCGACAGCAGCTCCCGATATCGTCGATCGTACTCCGCGTCGGAGAGCGACGGCTGATCGAGGACGTAGTACTCGTACGACGCCTGATCGAGTTCCTGGCGCAGCGTTGCCGCACGCGCCGATGCCGTCGCGAGTGAATCGTCGGCCTGCTTCGCCATCACCGAATCGAGCGCGCCGATCCGCTCGGCGTCCGAAGCATTCCTTCGAGACGATGAGCGTTTCGTAATACCTTGGCGGTCAACGATGCGACGACCTGGCAGAAGCGAACGTCCGCTTCCGAAAACGGTTCGGCGCCGCGGTCGGTGCGTAAGAAGATCGCGCCGATGGCCGAGCCTTGTGACTGAATGGGCACGACGACGATCGATCGAACGTTGCGAGAGTCGAGCGTCTCACGAATTCCCTCGAACGAGGGATCGGTGATCGCGTCGGGAATGAAGACGGTCTCGCGGGACTCCAATGCTCGCTGAAGCTCGGGATACCGCTTGAGGTCGACGACGAAATTGCGAACCGATGGATCGTCATAGGTCGCGACGAGTCTGACCTGACCGACGCCGCCGGCGAGATAGATCGTGCAGCGCTCGAGCCCAAAGGCGTCGCCGAGCGTGCGTGAGACGACCTGGAGGATTTGCTTGAAGTCCGTCGACGTTGCAACCTCTTGCAAGATGTCGACGATCGCGACGAGATGATCTCGCTCACGCTGCAGCTCCGCTACGCGGGCGCGGAGCCGAATGATCTCGTCATCGTTCCCACCGGAGTCCGACGTCAGCGACGGGTGATTCGGGGCGAACTTCGCTTGTGGATTGCTCTGGTCCATCTTCCGCCGCACGGTGCTCGTTGAATTCGTCGCTATCGAATCGGACGACTCGGTTTCGCCCGGTCTCTTTCGCGACGTATAGCGCGTCATCTGCGGCGCGCATCAACGCATCACAATCGGTGATACGCGGGTGCGGCCACGCGGACACCCCAAAGCTCGCGGTGCGACGAATTGAAGTACCGTCGAACGTGAATGTATTCGACTCGACTTGCTTGCGCACCCTTTCCGCGAACGTGACGCCGGCGTCGAGCACCGTGCCGGGAAGGAGGAGCATGAATTCCTCGCCGCCGTATCGTCCGACGCGATCGATCTCGCGCGCGGCGTCCATGAGGATTTGCGAGAACTGCTTCAGAATAGCGTCGCCGGCGGCGTGGCCGTACGTGTCGTTCACGCTCTTGAAGCGATCGAGGTCGCACATGACGCACGAGAACGGCTCGGACAATCGCTTCGAGTGCTCGAACATCTCGGCGAGACGCTCTTCCAGATGCCGGCGGTTGTCGATTCCGGTAAGGGCGTCGGTCTGCGACATGTAGCGCAGCCGTTCGTTGGCCTCGAGCAGATCCTTCTCGCGGTCTTTTAGCTCTTCTTGCAGCCGCTTGATGCGGAGCATCGACGTCATCCGCGCTTTGAGCTCGGCGAAGTCGATCGGTTTCGTGATGTAGTCGTCCGCGCCTGCCTCGAGCCCTTCGACCTTGTTCTCGGTCGTGTCGAGCGCCGTCTGCATGATGATTGGAATGAACGGCAGCGCGTCGTTGTTCTTGATTCGACGCGCGACTTCGATGCCGTCGATCCCCGGCATCATGACGTCCAGCAGAATCAACTCCGGCGGCGACGCTTCGACTTTCGCGAGCGCATCATTGCCGTTGGACGCTGTGTCGGTGTGGTAGCCCCATGCCTCCAACCGCGCCTT
>Ga0207661_10003482_pt1 | contig 10932 bp, 9 predicted proteins | sample KBSC713LmetaG_FD_184337 | JGI IMG/M metagenome (GOLD analysis project Ga0207661, IMG submission 184337) | Corn rhizosphere microbial communities from Kellogg Biological Station, Michigan, USA - KBS C7.1-3L metaG (SPAdes) (version 2) | ecosystem: Host-associated > Plants > Roots > Rhizosphere ... | reverse complement strand
CGAGCGATATGCCGGACTGATGACCTTCACCCTTCCGGAGACGCTCTGGTTGGCCGAGCACGGCTTCGAGAATCTGCTGCTCGCCTACCCCACCGCCGACACCGGGGCGCTGGAGGAGCTGGCGCTGCGCTCGGTCGCCAACCCGGGCGGCGCGCCGATCGTGATGGTCGACTGCGTCGAGCACCTCGACGCGATCGAGTCGGTGCTGGGTGCGGGCGCCTCGCCGGTGCGGGTCTGCATCGAGCTCGACGCCGGCTGGTGGGCGGCGGGCGGGCGGATCAAGGTGGGCCCGAAGCGCTCGCCGATCCACACGGTCGAGCAGGCGGTGGCGTTGGCGCGCGAGATCGAGCGGCGACCGCAGCTGGAGCTGGCGGCGCTGATGGCCTACGAGGGCCAGATCGCCGGCGTCGGCGACCGCCCACCGGGTCGGCGCCTGCGCGGGGCGGCGATCCGCTCGATGCAGCGCCGCTCAGCCGCCGAGCTGGCCGAGCGCCGCGCCGCCGTGGTCGCCGCGATCCGCGAGTTCGCCGAGCTGCCGATCGTCAACGGCGGCGGCACCGGCAGCCTCGAGCTGACCGGCGCCGAGGACGCGGTCACCGAGATCGCCGCCGGCTCGGGCTTCTACGCCCCCACGCTCTTCGACACCTACAGCCGCTTCAGCCTCACCCCCGCTGCAGGCTATGCGCTGCCGATCGTGCGCAAGCCCAACCCCGCCACAGCCACCGCGCTGGGCGGCGGCTACCTCGCCTCCGGCAGCGGCGACCCCTCGCGGCTCCCCTCGCCCTGGCTGCCGTCGGGGCTCAAGCTCGATCCCGAGGAGGGGGCCGGCGAGGTCCAGACCCCGCTCAGCGGCGCCCCGGCCCACGACCTTCAGGTCGGTGACCGTGTCTACATGCGCCACGCCAAGGCGGGCGAGCTCTGCGAGCGCTTCGAGGTCCTCCACTTGGTCGAAGGCGAGAAGATCGTCGACGTCGTCCCCACCTACCGCGGCGAGGGACAGACCTTCCTCTGATCCACTGCAACGCTTTTTAGTCCTATGAGAAGGGAAACGCGTTGCAGTGAATTTAGGGACCGAGGACGCGCTCGGCGTACTCGTTGGTGAAGGCGTGGCCCGGATCCAGCTCGTCACGTGCGGCTTGGAACTCGGCCCAGCGCGGGTAGTGCTTGGCCAGCGTCGCCGCGGTCTGGAAGTGGCGCTTGCCCCAGTGGGGGCGGCCGCCGTACTCGTTCATGATCGCCTCGACCGCTTCGAAGTACGGGCGCCACTCCATGCCGCGGTACTGGTGCACGGCGATGTAGGCGGTGTCGCGCTCGTGCGAGGGGCTGAGCAGGGCGTCGTCTCCGGCGGTCACCCGCATCTCGATCGGGAAAAAGACCGGGTAGCGGTTGGAGCGAATCCACTCGATCACCCGACGCGCCGCCTCAGGACCGTGCTCCCGCGGCACCCCGTACTCCATCTCGGTGAAGCGCACACGGCGCTCGTTGGCGAAGATCCGGTCGCTGCGATCGACTGACCTGCTCCCGGAAGCGAGTCGGGCGGCGAAGCGCGAGAGCGAGGGAATTGCCCGCGGCATCGCCTTGCCGGCAGCCGACACCGCCTCCAGCGCCCAGTTCTCCAAGACGACATCGTTAAGGAAGGCGGCAGCACGGCCGCGCGGGTTGGGCGAGCCCTCAACCGTGTTGCGCTCGAGGACCAGCGCCGAGTCGGCGTAGGGAAAGGTGAAGAGCTCGAAGTGCTCGTGCGCGTCGGCCCGCTCCTGGAAGGTCGCGAGCACCTCGTCGCGCGGAGCCGGCTTGTCGACTCGATGCAAGGTGAAGGCGGGGACACAGCGGAGGGTCACTGAGCAGACCGCCCCCAGAGAGCCAATGCTTACCCGCGCGGCCCGCAACAGCTCGGGATTCCCTTCCGCGGTCAGCTCGCGAACCGAGCCATCGGCAAGGACCAGCTCCATCGCCACCACCTGCGAAGAGATGTTGCGTAGCTTGGCGCCAGTGCCGTGGGTACCGGTCGAGATCGCCCCGGCGACGGTCTGACGATCGATGTCGCCAAGGTTCTCCATCGCCAGGCCGAGCTCGTGCAACCGCTGGTTGAGGTCAGCGAGCACCGTTCCGGCACCAACTTTGACCAGACGGGTGGAGCGATCGGCCTCGAGCACGCCGCTGAGCGCCCCGGCGTCGATCATCGTGCCGTCGGTCATCGCCGTCTCGGTGAAAGAGTGGCCGCTGGCGACGACGCTGATCTTGCGCCCCGTCGCGGCAGCGGAGGCCACCACTCCCGCGAGATCCTCGCGATCGGCCGGTCGAACGCGCTCGAAGGGTGTGCAGGCCTGATCGCCAGCCCAGTTGCGCCAGGTGCTCCGCGATCCCCCCACCTCAACACCAGAAGACATGCTCGGGGAGCCTAGCCCGGTCAGCCCTGGACCGGTCGGATCGCCGGCGGTGCCAGCACGTGGAATGAGTAGAAGACCGTGCCCAGCAAGAGAACGATGATCGCCAAGCTCGGAACCGCGTTGCCGGCGACGCTGGCCGCGGCTCCCCCGGCAAGCCCACCGATCACTTGGCCCGCCGCCCATGCCATGTTCGAGAGGCCCGCGGCAAAGCCCTGGTGCAGACGACTGGACTCGGCCATCTCGGAGAGCATCGTCAGCGCAGGCGTGAAACAGATGCCGCCGCCGAGCGAGGTGAGGATCAAGCCGGCCATCACGACCCCCATCGCCTGCCCGAGCGCCACCGCCGCCATCGCCACAGCGCAGATACTGAGACCGAGCATGAAGGGACCACGCCGCCCGGCGCGGTCCGAGTAACTGCCGGCAAGCGGCGCCAGAACCGCCTCCAAGGCCGCGCCGGCGATGAAGCCGGCCGCGATCAACGCGTGTCCGCCGCCAAGGTCGGCAATCTGCAGCGGCACCAGCACCTCGACCGCGCCGAACATCACCGAGGGGATGGCGACGAAGGCCGTCGCCAGCAGAATCGGCCGGGTGAGGATCGTCTCGGCGACCTCGCGCAGGTCCTGCCGCTCGGGCGACTCGGCCTCGGGCAGGCGGGCGGCGAAGGCCGCAAGGCCGAGCGCGACCAGAAGTACGCCGCTGAACACCCATTCGGTACCCACCGTCGCCGCAAGCGCGCCCAGGGCAGGGCCGAAGAGAGCGCCGGCGACTGCCGTGCCAAGAGCGGTGCCGATGATCGATCCACGCTTCTCCGCGGGCGCGGCGCTGACCAGCCAGGTCAGCGCGCCGGACCAAATCAACGCCCCCGCCGCCCCCTGGGCAAAGCGCGCCAGGTCCAGGAGCAGGAACTGATGGGCAAAACCGAAGGCAACGCTGGCGATCCCAAGCAGGAACAGCCCCGAGATCACAGTGCGGCGCGGCCCAAAGCCTGCTGCCACCAGCCCAGCCGGTAGCGAAAAGACAAGGGTCCCCGCCGCGTAGGAAGCCGAAAGAACCCCGGCCTGCGCCTTGCTCAAGCCAAGCTCGGAAACGTACTCGGGCAGTAGCGGCGCGATGGCGGAGAAGAAGACGACGTCAAAGAAGACCATCGCCGAGGCAAGTATGAGCAATCGACGCATTGCAGACAATACAATCATCTAGAGCGATCCCAGTCGTGGGACGTCGCGTCTAGCATCAACGGATCGCCTACTCCCCGGAGGGGTGGCAGAGCGGTTGAATGCACCGGTCTTGAAAACCGGCAGACATCGAAAGGTGTCTCGAGGGTTCGAATCCCTCCCCCTCCGCTGATTCCTCGCGTGCCCCGCTAGGCAAGCACGCGGATGAGACTGAAGCCGTCGTAGCCCTTGCCGCCTACCGTCTGGATCGTTGTCGCCTCTACTCGCCGCTCAGCGGCGAGCTGCTCGTGAAAGCGGCGCTGAGCGGCGATCGCGGGGTCATCGTCGGCGAGGTCGGCGAGGCGGCCGTCGCGGACGACGTTGTCGGCGATGATCAGGCTGCCGGGGCGCGAGTGCTCGAGTGCCCAGGCGAAGTAGTCGGGCGTGTGGACCTTGTCGGCGTCGATGAAGATGAGGTCGAACGGGCCGACGCCTTCGGCCTCAAGCTGAGGAAGCTGATCCAAGGCCGGGCCGACCCTAACTTCCACGACCTCGCCCAGGCCTGCCGCGGCGATGCTCGTCGCCGCCACCTCGGCGTATTCCGGGTTGGCCTCGAGCGTGATCAGTCGCCCGTCCGCCGGCAGCGCCCGGGCCAGCCAGATCGTGCTGTAGCCGGCCAGAGTGCCGAACTCGAGAATTGCCTTGGCCCCGATTGTCTTCGCCAGCAGATAGAGGAGCTTGCCCTGCGGTGGTGAGACTTGGATTTGAGGAAGCCCTGCTTCTTCTCCCGCGCGAACCGCCCCATCCAGCACCTCGTCGGGCGGGGCGAGCAGACCGGTCACGTACTCGTCAACTGCGGTCCAGGTGTCGTGCGCCACGGCAGAGGTCTATCAAGAGGCCACAGTGGGCAGGAAACCTGACTCCCCAGACGAACGTGCGGGGATGGAGACAGCTTCGCGCCGGGCGCGCAGGCGTGAACGATGGCTGCAGCGCGCGGAGCGCGTCAGCGACGCCTTCGGCCTCGTCTTCGTGCTGGTCCTGATCACCTATGTGCTGGCCTCGCTGCTGGAGAACCGGGGTTGGACCGCCGTCCTGCTGACCGTGGCTACCAGCGCAACCTCGGTGGTGGCACTGACCAGCTCCCACGCGAAAGCCCGGCTCGTGCGCGTCGCCATCGCGCTCTCGGCGCTGACCGTGGCGCTTGCCACCGTCGGGGCCGCCTCTGGCAACCACGACTGGCTCAACCTCGCGAGCCTGATCCAGGTCTCCCTGCTGGCGCTCGCGATGGGAGCGGTGCTGCGCCGCGTTGTCATGGCGCCGGAAGTCGGCTCGCGCACGATCCTCGGCGCGCTCAGCGTCTACGCCGTGCTCGGCATCCTCTTCACCTTCCTCTACGGCGTGATCGACCGGCTCCAGGGCGGGCCATTCTTCGAAGGTCACCCCCATCCCGCCGGCTCGGACTTTCTCTTCTTCAGCTACACGACGCTGACCACAACTGGCTACGGCAATCTCGTTCCTGGTGGTCAACCAGGTCGCCTGATCGCCGGCTTCGAGATGATGGCCGGCCAGATATTCCTCGTCACCCTGGTCGCCGGACTGGTAAGTCTCTGGCGGCCGGGCGAAGCGATCCGGAAACGCCGCGAAAGGCGCGACGGAGAAGCGCCGGCCGCGGACCCATCGGCAGCGCCCTAACCCCTAACTACTCAGAGAGCTCAACGCGCTCGATCATTTGCGCCTCGAGCGGACGATCAGAAGCGTCGGTTGGCGACGCCTCGATCGCGTCGACCACGTCCATGCCATCGGTGACACGGCCGAAGACGGTGTGCTTGCCGTCCAGCCAAGGGGCCGAGGGGGTGGTGACGATGAAGAACTGGGAGCCGTTGGTGTTGGGCCCGGCATTGGCCATCGCCAGCGCACCACGCTCGACCTTGTGGTCGTTGAACTCGTCCTCGAAGGTGTAGCCAGGACCCCCACGGCCGGTGCCCTCCGGGCAGCCACCCTGGATCATGAAGTCCGGGATCACCCGGTGGAAGACGAGTTCGTCGTAGAACTTCTCGGCCGAGAGTTTGCGGAAGTTCTCGACCGTCTTCGGCGCGTCCTCGTCATGCAGCTCGAGCACGATCGCTCCGGCGCTGGTGTGAAGGGTTGCCTGCGACATCGGCCATCACCCTACCCGGTTACGCGAATGACAAGCGGGCGTGAGGCCCCCGGCGCGTAGGGCCAGCGCTCCTCGGGAAGCACGACCGCACGGATCCTGATCCGGGCGGTGCCGCTGATGTAGCGGAAGCGATAGCCGGCGTGAAATCGGCCGGCGTGATCAGTGCGCGTGACCAGTACCGGTCGCCAGCGCTGCGCCGCCGCCTCGTAGTACTGGATTGAGACCAACTTGCCCCGCCGCGGCAGCGGCGCACCAAGGCTGCGGACTCGGCCGCTGAAGTGCACCGCCTCGCCGGTTCGCAGCTGCGATGGCGTGACCTTCAACTCAATCCCGCTGCGCACACGCAGGGTCAGCGGGCTCCGCTCGGCGGCATCGAGGTGGGAGTCGCCGGGGAACGCGACGGCGATCCGGCGCGAGGTGCCGACCGGCAGTTGCAGCTGAAAGCCGCCATGTGTTCCGGTCTGCAGCGACTCCACCAGCGGCCGGCCGAGAGCGCCGCGCGAGGGACGAGCGGTGACGCGCAAGGTCCTTCCGGCAAGCCCAGCGCCATCGCCGTCGACCAACCGGCCGCTCAACCTTGCCGCTGTCCTGAACGGCACGGTCAGCTCGGTGCCGCTGCGCCCGCGCCAGCGAAGACGGGCGAAGATGCGCGCCTTGCCCCGCACCGGCTCGGCCCGCTTGAGCGCCGCAATCGGTTCGCCGGCGACCTTGCGCACCGTCATCTCGGTGCCATCGCTGCGGCGGGTCGAGCTCGCGGTGTTGCCCGCGGCATCGACGGCGTCAGCCCGAAAAACGTAGGTACCTGGGCCGAGATCGCTCGGCAGCCGCGCCAGCAGCTCAGCCTTTTCCAGCGAGGCGCCGCGCTGAAATTTCGCCGGCAGCTCCGTCCACTGCCGGCTGTCGAGACGGCGGTAATGGATCTCGCCGCTTGCCGGGCCAGAATGCGCGTCGTTGATTTCAACCTGGATCTGAGTCGCGGCTGCATCCCCGGCGGCGGAGGGCTCGAAAGCGACGCCTGGGGGCACGTCGTCGAACCGCAGCGGCAGCGATGCCGCCGAGGATGCAGACTCGTTTCCGGCCTCGTCGCGCAGCCAGACGCTGAGCGAGTAGGTGCCGGCGCGGGGCACGAAGAGGTTCTGCAGGGCGCTCAGTTCGTGACCGCCGACGAATTTCGCGCCACTGTCGTAGTCCCCCGGCCCGGTAATGCGCCATGTCGCACCGCCGATGGAACTCGCCGGACCCTGGTCGGGGTTGGCCCAGGAGAGGTCGAAGTCGTTGCCCCGTCGCCACACATCGCCACCACCGAGGGCCAGGTCGCGCGGATGAGCCGGGGGGTTGTTGTCGATCAGGATCGGGCGCGGCGCCATACAGCTGGGGTTGCCGGCGAAATCGATCGCGCAATGTCCGATGCTGTGCGGCCCATCGCTGAAGGTACGGGTGTTGAACAGGAAGTAGTCGAGCCGATCGGTCGAGCAGGGTCGCATCGTCGTTGCGCGTAGCTCGCCGCCTATCGAGACGGAATTGCAGGGCTCTTCATGGGCGGCGACGGGCATGGCGTCGATCAACGCTTCCGTTCTCCGCAGGCCTCCACCGACGTCCGTGTCGTGGTAGCCGAGCGTACGATCGCCTCGCAGCCAGCCACCGTCCAACATGCCCCCGTTGACCGCGATGCCGGGCGCATAGTCGTCCTCGACCGTAATCGTGAGGGCGCGCACCGCCGACCATGAGCCGGGGCTGAGGCTGCACCACTTGCTTTCCGCCCTGGCACAGAGCAGGCGGTCCTCCAGGGCCGGTTGCGCGGGCGAGAACCCGGCGACGAAATCGCGCGGTGTCGCGTCGGTCGTCGCGGCGACGGCGAAGGGATCGAAGCCGCCGTTCCAGTTGGCCATGCCGATGCGCTGCTCGATGCCATCGTGCAGGGCGTGCCACCAGGTGCCACTGACGCGGGTGATGCCCGTGCCGGCGGGCGCGTCCCAGCGCCAGCGGGCGTAGCGAGTGCCGGAAACGGTTCCCTGGTCTTCGCGCGTGAAGCTCTTCAAGTGCGCGCCGTCGAAGGGGTCGGCGTCCGGTGGGGTCGCGCAGTAGGCGTCGGGACGGAACTTCGCTCCCCCCGTGGAGTCGGCCCAGCCCGCGTCGGCGCCGATATGCCAGCCGCACTGGGCGACCGAGTACTTGCCCGCGGTCGCCTCCTTGGCGACCAGCAAAAGCAAGGCCAGCGCCAGCGCGATCCCGATAGCGATGATGCGGCCGATCTCAGCCCGGGTGCCCGACATGACTCCTCCTTCTCTCGACGACATGTGCGGGGGGTAAGCCCGCCGCGGCGTGTTCTCTCCCCCCGGCCGGCACCCCGGGGGCTGCCGCCCCGGCGCCTTTGCGAGAATGGCTCCAATGTCACTTCCGACGCAGGATCAGATAACCGAGAAGCTGCGAGCCGTGATCGACCCCGAGCTGCGCCGCTCGATCGTCGAGCTGGGCATGGTGCGCTCGATCGAGATTCGCGAGGGGGGGCGGGTCGAGGTCGTCGTCTCGCTGACCACGGCGGGTTGCCCAATCCGCTCGCACTTCGAACAGGCCGTCGCCAAACAGGTCTCCGAGCTGGACGGGGTGACCGAGGTCGCGGTTGGCTTCGACGTGCTCTCCGACGAGGAGAAATCGTCCCTGCAGCAAACGCTCGGCCGCGGCAAGCTGCCCGCCGGCGCCCTTGCGCAGGTGAAAAACGTGATCTGCGTCGCCTCCGGCAAGGGCGGAGTCGGCAAGTCGACGATGACGGCCAACCTCGCCGCCGCGCTGACCGCCGAAGGACACCCATCCGGAGCCCTTGACTGCGACGTCTACGGCTACTCGATGCCGCGCATGCTCGGAGTCAACAACAAGCCCGAGGTCAACGGCGAGCGCAAAATCCTGCCGCTCGAATCGCCGGGTGGCGTCAAGGTGATGTCAATCGGCTTCTTCGTCGAGGAGAACTCGGCCGTGGTCTGGCGCGGCCCGATGCTGCACAAGGCGATTCAGCAGTTCCTCGAGGACGTCGCCTGGGGCGAGCTGGAGTACCTGCTGCTCGACCTGCCGCCAGGGACCGGCGACGTCTCGATGACCCTTGCACAGCTACTGCCGCAGGCGAAGTTCGTGATCGTGACGACGCCGCAGCCTGCCGCGCAGTCGGTGGCCAAACGAGGCGCCGACATGGCGGCGAAGTTCGACCTCGAGCTGCTCGGCGCGATCGAGAACATGTCCGGCTTCACAACGCCGGATGGCGAGCGCTTCACCATTTTTGGCGAGGGCGGCGGGCAGCTCCTTGCCGACGAACTCGACATTCCCCTGCTCGGCAAGGTTCCTCTTTCAGAGCCGCTGCGTGAGCATGCCGACAGTGGCTCGCCCCTGGTGACGGCAGAGCCCGACTCTCCCGCGTCGCAGGCAATTCGCCAGGCCGCGCGAGGCATTATCGCGGCCACGCCACAAGAGCTGCCGGTGCTGCAGGCGACCCCGGCGACGGCCGAACCGCCGCCGGTCAGCGGTACCCCGCTTCCGGTCGTCCAGTAGCCGGCGTGCCTAGTTGTGCTTGAAGACGTGCACGCTCGGCAACACCATGCTCACCGTGGTGACCCTCATCCTGCTCACCTCCCTTCCCCATCGCCTGCCCGTCTGACCGGGATTGAGGCGCAATACTAAGAAATAATTAAGTATTGAGGTATCGCTGAGTGTGGCTCTCTCCAATCAGGGAAACTTGCTTATCCTCCGGCCGGCCTTACCAATGAGATAGCTCTTGACTGGAGGATCAGCCTTGGCGACTACCGCAAAGGGGCAAAGGAGAAGCATCGACGAGGCGGTGGCCTACGCCGTCGGTCACCGGATCAGGATCGACGCCCTGGCGATCCTCAACGAAGGCACTGCCAGCCCTAACGAAATCGCCAAGATCATCGGCGAGGGAGTCAGCAAGGTCGGTCACCATGTCAAAGAACTGTTCGACTCCGGCTGTATCGAATTTGTCGGTACCGAGCAGCGGCGCGGCGCGACCGAGCATTTCTATCGTGCGATCGCACGGCCGTTCATCAGCGACGAGGAAGCGCGCCGGCTGCCGGCCGAGACGAAACGTGAGTTCGCCGCCCTGATCCTGCAGGCGATCATGGCCGAGGGCCTGGCCGCACTGCGCGCCGGCAAGATGGACTCCGACGAGGACATCTGGATGAGCTGGCGCTCAGTCAGCCTCGACGAGCAGGGGCGGCGCGAGGTGGCCGACGAGATGGCCGCCTCTTACGCACGGGTCGAGGAGATCGAGGCTGAAAGCGCGGCCCGCCTGCTCAAGAGAGATAAGGATGGGACCTCGACCGTGGTTGCGGCGATGAGCTTCGAGCGCAGTCGTTCCGGTCGTCCGCCGGGGGAGCGCCTGGCCACGAGTGACAGCTAGGAGGGCGGCCAGTACAGCGCCGCCCTCCCAGTCCATCGAGCAAGCATCGAGTCCCCAATGCCAGGAAGCCTCATGCTGACGACCTAGCGGGTCACCCGACGCACCAACGATGTTAGAGCTAAAGAATGGTGCACTATGTTGAGAGTGGACATGGATGACAACACCCATGTCGGTTTTACTGCAGAGCGGCTACGAACCTGTACACCAAATAGTGTTAGATCGACCGTCCCTACCGCGCCTATTTAGGTACACGTTAAGTACCCAAACAGCGGCGAACGGCTCGGGGGTCCGCTGTTAGGCGCTGGCCTTGCTCTTGTAATAGTTGGCGTTGATCTCGGCGTACTTTGCCCACTCGGCTGGGAGCTGGTCCTCGGCGAAGCAAGCGTCCACCGGACAGGCCTCGACGCAGGCGTCGCAATCGATGCACTCGTCCGGATCGATGTAGAGCATCTCAACCGAGTCGTAGTCGGGCTCGTCCGGCGTCGGATGGATGCAGTCGACGGGACAGACCTCGACACACGAGTTGTCCTTCTGGCCGATGCAGGGCTCGGCGATGACGTAGGTCATTCGAGGCTTATCTCCTGGGTCGTCGTTTCCGGGTGCCGCTGGGGGCTGGGCCCCCGCCAAAGGCGCGGACGCTCATTTTAGGGATTGGGCGGCGGCGAGCGATGGACGGGGGAATTTCGGTTAGCAGCTTCGGTGCGGCCCTGCGGCGCGGGTATCGTGTCGACCCGTGTCCCGCCTCCGAAGGTCCCTTGCCGCTGCCATCCTGACGTTGCTCATCGTCGTACCCACCGCGGTGGCGACGGAGGATCGAGCCGCCGGCCCTGG
>Ga0207661_10003480_pt1 | contig 10933 bp, 11 predicted proteins | sample KBSC713LmetaG_FD_184337 | JGI IMG/M metagenome (GOLD analysis project Ga0207661, IMG submission 184337) | Corn rhizosphere microbial communities from Kellogg Biological Station, Michigan, USA - KBS C7.1-3L metaG (SPAdes) (version 2) | ecosystem: Host-associated > Plants > Roots > Rhizosphere ... | reverse complement strand
CGGCACTGGATCGCCATGAGGACGTCGGCCTAACCAGCCTGATCCTCTGCGAGGTTTTGCAAGGAATTCCGCACCAGGGACAATTCCGTCAGTCGCGCGAGTATCTCTCGGCGCTGCCGGTCTTTGACACCATCAGCGAGGAGATGGCCGTCGCCGCGGTTGAAAACTATCGGGCTCTTCGCGCGCTTTCCTTTACAGTGCGCAGCACCGTGGACTGCATCACCGCCACGTTCTGCATACGCGAAGGGTACGGCCTGCTGCACAGGGATCGAGACTTCACCCCGTTCCGCAATCATCTGAAGCTTGTTGTGGTGGTCACTTAACCCGGCAATTCAGCGCATGCCCTGAAAATTAAGAAGCGGGCTCCGGCATCGGGAGTGGAAGGAGTTCCCGGTACCGGCCGCCCGCTGAGACCCTGAACCGGGTCTAGGTGGTAATTCTTAGTGTGGCCTCATTACCGTGGAAAATCAAGAGAATAATCGGGCGAACATGTTGCGAACACGCCACACTCGCTCTCGCCCGCGACCCCACGCAATCGTGCTTTGTGATCCATGTCATACACTGCTGTGACAAGGCCCTCTCTTCCATCACTTGTCCGCCTCCGCCGCGTTGACCACCAAGGCTTTCGCCTGATACAAACAGGAGTCGTATTGAAATCGTTTTTTGAAGGTTTTTTCACCTGAACGCCTGAACGAAAATCGACTCCAGCATGCAAGCAATGGTTCACCAACTCGGGATATTTCTGCTCGCGGCGGCCACGCCCCCAGCACAGCCGGAACCCAGCCTCGTCGATCAGGTCGGGCAACTGCTGCTGGGCGCTGTTCCCACCAGCCTGCTCTTTATCGTCCTCGTGCTCTTTTATCAATTCCTCGTCCAGGGCCCACTCACCCGCACCCTCCGCGAGCGTCACGCCCGCACTGAGGGCGCCGTCGAAGAAGCCCATAAGGCCATCTCCCGCGCCGAACAACGCGCCGGCGAGTACGCCGAAAAGCTTCGCCACGCCCGGATCGAGATCCTTCGCCTGCGCGAACAGCGCATGCAGCAGTGGAATGCTGAGCGCGACGCCGCTCTCGATGCCGCACGCCGCTCTGCCGGCGAAAAGGTGGGCCAGGCCAAGGCCGAACTCGACGCCCAGGCCGCCCAGGCCCGCCACTCCATCGAAGCCTCATCCTCCGAACTCGCGGGCCGCGTCGTTCGCGCTGTCCTGCCCATGGCCGCCGGGGGTACGCGTTGAAGCACCTGTTCCGAATCCAGTCCGCACGCGTCCTGACCGTAATCTTTTTCGCCGCTGCCGGAATCCAAGCCCTTCCCGCGCGCGCGCAGGAAGCCAACCCCGTCGCGCCCCTCAAATCCGACGCCCGCTCCGGAGGCCAGGAGGCACTTCCCGCCCAGCCCGGCCAGGTGAAAAAAGAAGAGGCTGAAGAAGAAAACCTCTTCCGCCACACGCAGCTCATCCAGACCATCTCGGATAAGGTTTTCCACGACGACCCGCAGACCACCGATCCTGCGGTTCGCGCCAGTCACACTGAGAAAACGGCGCGCACATTCGAATGGCTTAACTTCCTAATCATCTTTCTCGGCATTGTCATTCCCATCGCCAGGTTCCTGCCCCGCACCATGCGTCGCCGCTCGCAGAACCTGAAGGAGCGTCTGGAACAGGCGCGCAAGACCACCGCCGACGCCAATTCGCGCCTGAGTGCGGTCGAAGCCCAGCTCTCCCATCTCGACGACGAGATCGCGAAGATCCGCACCCAGATGGAAGAGGAGAGCAAGCAGGACGAGCTCCGCATCCGCGCCAGCATCGAAGAAGAAAAGCAGCGCATCGTTGCCTCGGCCGAGCAGGAAATCTCCGCCGCGGCCGCTCATGCTCAGCGCGGCCTGCGCCACTTCGCCGCCGATCTCGCCATCGAGCAGGCAGCGCGGCAATTGATCCTTACGCCGGAAACCGATCGCGCCCTCATCTCGGAATTCATCAGCGAGACCACCCGCAGCGGCAGCGCGCCGGGAGGAAGAAACTAACATGCCGGCTTTCGTATCGCATTACGCGCGCGCCCTCGCCGATGTCCTCGTGCAGGCCAAGCTCGACCCCGCGGCGGTCGACCGTCAACTCAGCGATTTTCTCGCCGCATGGGATTCCAGCCGCGAGTTGCGCGAGGTGTTTGAGAATCCGGCCATTCCTGAAACGCAGAAGGTCTCGATCCTCGACAAGATCAATGCGAAACTCGGCATGGCGCAGCCGCTGCGCAACTTCATTGCGGTGGTCCTCCGCAACGACCGCATCGCCCACATCCACGAGCTGGTGGCCGGCTATCGCGCGGAAATCCAGCAGCGCCAGGGCATTCGCCAGGCAGAGATTGTTACCGCGCGCGCATTGAATGAGGAAGAACGCAACACACTTCTGGCGGGCGTGGGACAGCTCGCCGGGGCAAAAATTCAACCCACCTTCAAACACGACCCGTCGATCCTTGGCGGAGCGGTGGTGCGCATCGGCTCCACGGTCTACGACGGATCGGTCAAGGGCCGCCTCGAGCGGCTGAGAGAAGAATTGGCAGCGGGCTGAAACCCGCACAGAGTTTTCAGTTGTCAGTTTTCAGTTGTCAGTCATTGAAGAACTAACCGATATCGGCAGTTGGTTTTTTGGAAGTCAGCAAGAGTCGGATTTCGCCATCGTTTGGTCGAGAGCTACTGAAAACTGACAACTGAAAACTGAAAACTGCAAGGATTGCAAATGGCTCAGATCAAGGCAGACGAGATTACGCAGATTCTTCGCGAGCAGATCGCGAATTACGATTCCAAGGTGCAGGTCGACGAGGTCGGCACCATCACCTCGCTCGGCGACGGCATCGCCCGCCTCCACGGCCTCGACAAGGTCATGGCCGGCGAGTTGCTCAGCTTCCCGCATGGCATCGCCGGGCTCGCCCTCTCGCTTGAAGAGGACCACGTCGGCGCCGTCATCATGGGCGACTACACCGAGATCAGCGAAGGCAACGAGGTCAAGCGCACCGGCAAGATTCTTTCCGTTCCCGTCGGCGAAGCCATGATCGGCCGCGTGGTCAATGCGCTCGGCCAGCCCATCGACGACAAGGGCCCCATCGCCACCACGACCACCAATCCCATTGAGCGCCTCGCCCCCGGCATCATCGATCGCCAGCCGGTCCGCGAGCCCATGGCCACCGGCCTCAAGGCCATCGACGCCATGATTCCCATTGGCCGCGGCCAGCGCGAGCTCATCATTGGCGACCGCCAGACCGGCAAAACCGCCGTCCTGCTCGACACCATCATCAACAACGCGAAAAACGACCTCATCTGCATCTACTGCGCCATCGGCCAGAAGCGCTCGTCCATCGCGCAGGTCGTGCAGACACTCACTGAGGCCGGCGCCATGGGCCACACCATCATCGTGGCCGCTTCCGCATCCGAACCCGCGCCCATGCTCTACCTCGCGCCTTATGCCGCCACCGCCATGGGCGAGTACTTCCGCGACAACGGCCGCCACGCGCTCGTCATGTACGACGATCTCTCAAAGCACGCCATGGCGTACCGCGAGATTTCGCTCCTGCTCCGCCGACCGCCGGGCCGCGAAGCCTACCCCGGAGACGTGTTCTATCTCCACTCGCGCCTGCTCGAGCGCTCGTCCAAAATGAGCAAGGAAAAAGGCGGCGGCTCGCTTACCGCGCTGCCGGTCATCGAGACCCAGGCGGGCGATGTCTCGGCCTACATCCCTACCAACGTCATCTCGATCACCGATGGACAGATCTTTCTCGAAACCGATCTGTTCAACTCCGGCGTGCGTCCGGCCGTCAACGTCGGCCTCTCGGTCTCGCGTGTCGGCTTCTCGGCGGCCATCAAGGCGGTCAAGCAGGTCGGCTCCACGCTCAAGCTCGACCTCGCGCAGTATCGCGAACTCGCAGCCTTCGCGCAGTTCGGTTCCGACCTCGATCCGCTCACGCAGAAGCAGCTCAACCGCGGCCAGCGCCTCACCGAATTGCTTAAGCAGCCGCAGTTCCATCCGCTCACATGGCAGCAGCAGGCCATCGTGCTCTTCGCCGGCACGCAGGGCTACCTCGACGACCTCAAGATTAACCAGATTCGCTCCTTTGAAGACGGCCTGCACAAGTACTTTGAAACCGCGCAGACCGCCCTCATGAACGACCTGACGCAAAAGAAGCAGCTTGACGACGACATCAAGAACCGCCTCCACGCCGCCATGAAGGAATACAAGGAAAACTTCAAGGCGCAATCGGCGGAAGCGGTAACCGCGTAAAACAGCTTCTAGCCTCTAGCTTCTAGCTGCTAGTTAGAGCCCCGGGGTTAGAACTGACGAGACAAAAGCTAAGAGCTAGAAGCTAGGAGCTAGCAGCTAACAACAATGGCCAACGTCCTCGATCTCCGACGCCGCATCCGCAGCGTGAAAAACACGCGCCAGATCACCAAGGCCATGAAGATGGTCTCGGCGGCTCGCCTGCGCCGCGCGCAGGAGCGCATGACCGCCGCGCGGCCTTACGCCAAAATGATCCAGAGCGTGCTCGATTCGCTCATGCGCCGCGTCGATATTTTCGACGAGGAAACCGGCAACCTGCGCCATCCGCTGTTTGCCGTTCGCGAAGAGAAGCGCGTGCTGCTCGTCGTGATCAGCGGTGACCGCGGCTTTGCCGGCGCCTTCAACGCCAACATCCTCAAGTCCGCGCTGCAGTTCCTCACCGCCGCCGGCGATGACAAGCAGTTCGATATCGAAACCGTCGGCCGCAAGGGCCGCGATTTGCTCCGCCGCCGCTACCCCGCCGCCCAGTTCTCCTCCGGCGACGACGAAAATCCCACCGCGCGCCAGGAGCGCAAGGGCGCCATCGAACTCATGCCCGATCATCCCGGCATGCTGGTCAAGCTTGAAGCGAACCGCGTCTTCGATCTCGCGCAAAGCATCATCTCCCGCTACGTGCACGAGGAGATTGACGCCGCCTACATCGTTTACAACGAGTTCAAGTCCGTCATCGCGCAGCGCGTCGTCGTAGAAAAGCTATTGCCGCTTCGCGAGATCGGCGGCCAGCAGGTCGCCGGCTCGACTGAGCCCACGCTCGCCGAAAAAGAGCGCGCCGCGGAAGCCGCCCTTACTTCCGGCATCTCGCTCGAAGCGGCGGATACGCAGCAGGCCGACGAGGAAGCGAAGAAATTCGGCACCGCCAACGTCGACTACATCTACGAGCAGCCGCCCGAGGAACTGTTCAACGCGCTGCTCCCGCAGTACATCGCTTCCCTGCTCTTCCACGCCATGACCGAGTCGGCTGCCGCTGAGCACGCCGCCCGCATGACCGCAATGGATTCGGCAACCAACAACGCCTCCGACATGATCGACTCGCTCACGCTCACCATGAACCGCGTGCGCCAGGCCGCCATCACCAAGGAGATCATCGAAATCGTTTCCGGCGCCGCCGCGATATGAAAGGCAGCTTCTAGCTACTAGCTTCTAGCCTCTAGCTCGTCACGCTGATTGCTCGACGGTAAGAATTAGAGAGGCTGGAGCAAATGAGGAACAGCTAGGAGCTAGCAGCTAGAAGCTAGGAGCTTTACACAATGGCACAAAACACAGGCAAGGTAATCCAGATCTCCGGTCCCGCGGTAGACGTGCAGTTTGAAGAAGCCACGATGCCGCCCATCTACCAGGCGCTGCGCGTCACCAGCGAAGGCTTCAACACCCCCGTGCCCATCAGCGTGATTCTCGAAGTCCAGCAGCACCTGGGCGAGGGCCGCGTGCGCACCGTCGCCATGGAAGACACCAACGGCATGGTCCGCGGCATGAAGGCCATCGACCTCGGCGGCCCCATCAGCGTGCCCGTCGGCAAGCAGACCCTGGGTCGCGTGCTCAACGTCATCGGTGAGCCGGTCGACAATCTCGGACCGGTGGGCGAGACACAGCGCATGCCCATCCACCGCGCCGCGCCCGCATTCGACGAGCAGTCTACCCACGAAGAGATGTTCGAGACCGGCATCAAGGTCATTGATCTGATCCAGCCGTTCTTGAAGGGCGGCAAGATCGGCCTCTTCGGCGGGGCCGGCGTCGGCAAGACCGTCGTCATCATGGAGCTCATCAATAACGTCGCCAAGAACCATGGCGGCTTCTCTGTGTTCGCTGGCGTGGGCGAGCGCACCCGCGAGGGCAACGACCTCTGGCTTGAAATGTCCGAGTCCGGCGTCATCAACCCCGGCAAGTGGCAGGAGTCAAAGTGCGCCCTGGTCTACGGCCAGATGACCGAGCCGCCAGGAGCCCGTCTCCGCGTCGCCCTCACCGGCCTAACGGTCGCTGAATATTTCCGCGACGTCGAAGGCGCCGACACGCTGCTCTTCATCGACAACATCTTCCGCTTCACGCAGGCCGGTTCTGAAGTCTCCACGCTGCTCGGCCGCATGCCCTCCGCCGTGGGATACCAGCCCAACCTCGCTACCGAAATGGGCGAGCTTCAGGAGCGCATCACCTCCACCAGCAAGGGTTCCGTCACCTCTGTTCAGGCCGTCTACGTGCCCGCCGACGACTTGACCGATCCCGCCCCGGCCACCACCTTCGCCCACCTCGATGCCACCACGGTGTTGAGCCGGCCGTTGTCTGAGCTGGGCATTTACCCGGCAGTCGATCCTCTGGCGTCCACCTCGCGCATTCTCTCCGCGCGCGCGGTCGGCCAGGAGCATTACGACGTGGCCCAGGGCGTAAAGAAAATTCTGCAGCGCTACAAAGACCTGCAGGACATCATCGCCATCCTGGGCATCGACGAGCTCTCTGAAGAAGACAAGCTCACCGTGGCCCGCGCCCGCAAAATTCAGAAATTCCTCTCGCAGCCCTTCCACGTTGCCGAGCAGTTCACTGGAATCAGCGGCCGCTACGTCAAGGTCGCCGACACTGTGCGCAGCTTCAAGGAAATCCTCGAAGGCAAGCACGACGATGTGCCCGAGCAGGCGTTCTACATGCAGGGCGCCATCGAGGAAGTCCTCGCCGCCGCCGAGAAGATGAAGGCAAGCGTTTAAAGACAGCTACTAGCTTCTAGCCTCTAGCTAGGAGCTAGTAGCTAGCAGCTAGGAGCCCAGGATTTTATGGCTGATCCAACATCCAACTCGCTTCGCGTCCGCCTCGTCACTCCCGAGCGCATCCTTTTCGACGCGCCCGCGGATGCCGTAGAGCTGCCCGCGAAGAATGGCTACATGGAAGTGCTCTACGGGCACGCGCCGCTGCTCGCCGAACTCGGCGCCGGCGACGTTCGCCTGCACGGGGCAAAGGGCGATCAGGTTGCGCCCGACCAGATCTACAACGTGAGCTGGGGATTCGTTGAAGTCCTCCCCGACCGCGTCACCATCCTGGCCAACGACGCTCTCAAGCCCAACGAGATCGACATCCCGCGCGCACAGCAGCAGCTCGATCGCGGTCAAAAGCTCTGGAACGAAGCCGGCGAAAGCGAAGAGGCCTACGACCACGCCCTTCACGTCATCAACGAAGCCGAAGCCAAGCTGGCCACTGCCAAAGAAAAATAGCCCAGCCCTGCCGCAACATACACAAAAGGCCCGCTCAGGCGGGCCTTTCTGCTTCTGACAATCTTTATCGTTCCGTCCGGCGCCCCGGCGGCATTCGACTCAAAGCAATTTCCCGGCCGCCAGGTCCCGGATCAGCCCGCGATCCGCCGGCAGGAACTCGTATTGCGGCAGATCTTCCAGCCGCACCCACAGCACCTGCGAATAGATCTGGTTGTCCAGTTCGCCGGCAAACTCCCGCACCACAAAAAACTGCAGGTCAACCGCGCCGCCATGGCGGTAATTGTGGCGAATGTGCGCCACCCGCGGCCCCACCTCCGCCGTCACGCCGATCTCTTCCTGCAGCTCTCTCACAAGGGCCTGCTCGGCACTCTCGCCGGGCTCGATCTTGCCCCCGGGAAATTCCCACTGCAACGCCATCGGCTGGTCTGGACGCCGCTGGCAAATCAGCACTTCCCCACCCCGCACAATGAGCGCAGCCGCGACAAACCGCAATGCTCCGAGCGCCGGTTTTGGCTTGCCGTTTTCAGCCGCTTGATCCACGTTCCCAGTGTACCCGTCGAGTTCGAAGCCGCCCTCTTCCAACAGGTTGCCGAAGAGTGTACCTCCAAGTCTCGGCCGCCCGCTTCAGGCCCCCGTAACGTCCCCATTCTCGCCCTGCGCCGCTTCCCGCCGATAATATCCCCAGCCGTGCCGTGCCGCCGCCTCCAGCAATCCAGCCGACGGGTTAATCGGAAACGCGTTCGCCGCAATCTCCAGCATCGCCAGGTCGTGAATGGAATTGCCGAACACGCCGTCCGGCCGCGTAATCCCCACGCGCTTCAGAGAAGACACCTTGCCCTCGTCCGTCGGCACGTCCACAATGTCGCTGCCGATCACGCCACCCTTTACCGCCACCTCCGCGGCCAGCACGCGCTCTTCGGGAATCCCGAAAGCACGCACGCCTTCGCAGACCACCCACTTGTTGGTGGAACTCACCGCCCATATCTCCGCGCCGCCTTCGCGCACCCGGGCCACGATCTCGAACATCTCCGCGAACATGCGAGGCCGCACGAACTCCCGCACGTATTCCTCAGCCGCCCGGCGCATCTCATCCTCGCGCAGGCCCGCGTAGATCTGCACCATCTCGCCGCAGATCTGCACCTCGCTCACGTCTCCCGCGCGATACGCGCGGTGCCGCGTATCAATCCAATCGGCCGTGGAGCGCGACACGATCCCCTGCTCCAGCGACCAGTTCATAAAGCCCAATCCGGCATCCCCATCCCACAGCGTGCCGTCGCAATCGAACACCGCAACACGGGGTTTGAGATCCCGAACCTTCTGCTCCAACTCCGCCCAGCTCCACCGCACCGCCTGCAAATCCGTTCCCGCCAATGCCATTCCTTTGTCGTGCAATATCGTTTCTTCTATTTTCCGCGATGCGCGTCCCATTTGCACATCAACACCCGGTAAACGCGCGACCCTTGCCCCATCTGGTACACCCCGAGGCGGTTGCACCCCCGCTATGCGCCCTGCTATACGTGAATGTTTCCCAGGGAGAACGCCATGAAGCGCCTCGTTCCATTCGCAATCTTTTCCGCAATTCTCGCCATCACGGCCCCTCGCGCTTTCGCCCAGCCCTCGCATGTCAGCGCCAGCACCATCCCGACGGACCGCCTGATGCAACCCGCCGACCTGCCGCCATTGTTGGCTCCGAGTAACGCCGAAAAAGCTCCAGTAGTGCTTCAGGTTGGATCCCGCATCTTCTACACCGAGGCGCACATCCATGGATCCATCTATGCAGGCGCCGGTTCCCAGCCCTCCGGCCTCGCCATGCTCGAAAAAGCGGTCGCCGCCTTCCCCAAGGACAAGTTCATCGTCCTCTATTGCGGCTGCTGCCCGTGGAACCGCTGCCCCAACATCGCTCCCGCCTTCGACCGCCTTCGCACCCTCGGCTACACCAACGTAAAAGTCCTCTACATCCCCAACAACTTCGGCGACGACTGGGTCAGCAAGGGCCATCCCACCGACAAGTAGGATGGGACGTACACCATGGCCTACCACCTTCCCAGTCCGCGCCGCGTCAGCCGGATGCTCCTGTTCGCCCTACTGACTCTCCCGGCCCTAGCGCAGGGGCCCGCGTCCCTGGTCCACAAGCCCGCGCCGCCATTTGTCCGGACCGATCTTCACCACCACTCCGTCGATCTTTCCGCCTATCGCGGCCACGTCGTCCTGCTCAACTTCTGGGCCACGTGGTGCGCTCCCTGCCAGGTCGAGATTCCCCGATTTGTCCAGTGGCAGACCACATACGGCACGCAGGGCCTTCAGATCCTCGGCGTCTCCATGGAGGACGACTCAGCTCCCGCCCTCGCGCTCACCAGCCGGCGTCACGTCAACTACCCCGTTGTCATGGGCGACGCGCAACTCGGCAGGCTCTATGGCGGAGTGCTCGGCCTGCCGGTCACGTTCCTCATCGATCGCCAGGGCAACATCGCGGCCGTTTACAAGGGCCAGGCCAACCTCAACGCCATGGAGCGCGACATCCGCCGCCTGCTCTCTGCCGGTGGTCAATAGCCATTCCACCCCTCATAACCAACTTTCTATTGCAACCCTTGATTCCTTGATGAGTGTGGTTCGGTAACCTGCTCGGCGGCCGCCACGCGTGACGCGCTCAGCCCATAATCGGTGTTGTGAGCTCGACCGCAAATCTTCCGCTCTTGAAGGACTATCAAGTCTACCTGCGCGTGGAAAAAGGCCTGCGGCCGCTCACCTGCGAAGCCTATCTCTGCGACCTGCGCACCTTCGCCGAGTTCCTTGAAAGCCGTCATGGCGTGCTGCTCAGCGCGGCGCAGGACGATGTTTCCGCCTTTCTCGAGCATCTGCGCGCCCATGGTATCGATTCCCGCTCCTCTGCGCGCAAGCTAAGCTGCCTGCGCGGCTTCTACAAATGGCTGCTGCTCGACCGCCGCATCCACCACGACCCCACCATCAATATCGAATCGCCGAAATCGTGGAAGGTGCTGCCCAAGTCCCTGGCCGAACCCGAAGTGAATGAGATGCTGGAGCGCGCCGCACTCGCGGCCTCTCATCCGCAGGCCCGCGCCACTGCCCTGCGCGATCACGCAATCCTCGAACTCCTCTATGCCGGCGGCCTGCGCGTCTCTGAGATCGTGTCCTTGTCTGAAAGTGACCTTTCGCTCGACGCCGGGCGCGTTCTCGTCCGCGGCAAAGGCGACAAGGAACGCATCGTGCCTCTGGGCCGCGCCGCCATCGATGCGCTTGAAAAATATCTCCGCGAAGGCCGGCCGCACCTCGCTCGCATCCACAGCTCGCGCCGCATCACTCGGCCCGCCGACTCCGCGCGGCTGTTTCTATCGTTGCGCGGCATGCCACTGACGCGCCGCTGGGTCTGTTCCTCTACTTCCATGGCGGCGGATGGGTGCTC